>WNGL01002266.1_pt1 | contig 23467 bp, 19 predicted proteins | sample 5400591 | NCBI WGS metagenome assembly WNGL01 (sample SAMN13153377, study PRJNA577476) | soil metagenome | isolation source: 80 cm soil or saprolite under Garry oak tree replicate 1 | place: USA:California | collected 2016-06-15 | reverse complement strand
CCAGGTACTGAGGAGAATCGTCATGTCACTGCGCATAGGAGACGAGGCGCCGAATTTCACGGCGGAGACCACGGAAGGCAAGATCGACTTCCACCAGTGGATCGGCGACGGGTGGGCCATCCTGTTCTCGCACCCCAAGGACTTCACCCCGGTCTGCACCACGGAGCTCGGCTACATGGCCAAGCTCAAGCCGGAGTTCGCGAAGCGCAACTGTAAGGTGGTCGGCCTGAGCGTCGATCCCGTGACCGACCACCAGAGGTGGGCCAAGGACATCGAGGAGACCCAGGGCACCGCGCCGAACTATCCGATCATCGGCGACGCCGACCTCAACGTGGCGAAGCTCTACGACATGATCCACCCCAACGCCGCGGGGGGAAAGCGCACGGCCGCGGACAACGCCACCGTGCGCTCGGTGTTCGTGGTCGGCCCCGACAAGAAGATCAAGCTCGTCCTGACCTACCCCATGAGCACCGGCCGCAACTTCGACGAGGTGCTGCGCGTGCTGGACTCGATCCAGCTCACGGCCCGGCACAAGGTCGCCACCCCCGTCAACTGGAAGCAGGGGGAGGACGTGATCATCGTGCCCGCCGTCTCCGACGACGAGGCGAAGCAGAAGTTCCCCGGCGGCTGGAAGGCGCCCCGGCCGTACCTGCGGATCGTGCCGCAGCCCAAGTAACGGCTCCGTAGAGCTTGGCCTAATACCGGCGCGGGCGGGGCTCGCGGGGCTCGCGGCCGGCCCCGCCTGGCCGGGCGGGCTTCGCGCCCGCGGGCTTCGGGGCCTCGCCCTTCGGTCGGACCTCCCCGAACCGGCGGCAGGCCGCATCGAACCGCGCCAGGAGCGTGCGTCCCGTCTCGCCGGGCACGGGGCCGAGCCGCTGCCACGCTGCTTGCGCGGACTCGACCTCGGTCGCGGCGGACTGCCACTTCGCCTCCACTGCGGCGGGGCCGCCGATTGTGTTGGCGGCCAGCGCGTTCTTGAGGCGCTCCGCGAGGTCGGCTCCGGAGACCGCGGCCGGGGGGCCGACCTGGGCGAGCAGCTCCTCGACCCGCGCGCAGAGCTTCTCGGCCTTGCGCCGGTTCGCTTCGGGGTCGAGGTCGGTCCCCTGGAAGGTCAGCGGCCAGGCTTCGATCAGCCGGTTGCGCGCGCGGGCGAAGCGGCCGGTCAGGCCCTCGAGCTGCTCGCGTGAGACCTCGCCGGCCTGGCGCCACGCCGCCTGGGCCGCCTGGACCCGCGCGGCGAGGTCTTTGGGCGGGTCCGCGCCCCCGGACCCCTTGGGCGCATTGGGGCCCTCTGCCCCCTCGGCCGGCGCGAGCCCCTCCAGCTCCCGGCAGAGCGCCTCCCGGGCCGCGGCCGCCGCCTGCCGCTCGAGGTTGTCGCGGTCCTTGTAGCGCTCGAAGAAGTGGTCGCAGGCCTTGCGGAAGCGCTGCCAGATGGCCTCGGACTTGTTCTTGCGTACGGCCCCGATCGTCTTCCACTCGTCCTGCAGGCGCTTCACCTCGGCCGTGGTGGCCTCCCAGTCGGTCGAGTCCTGGAGCGCCTCGGCCTGCGCGCAGAGCGCGCCCTTCTTCGCGAGGTTTTCCGACCACTCCTTCTCGCGCTGGCCCTGGTTCTCCTTGCGGCGGGCGAAGAAGCGGTCACAGGGCCGGCGGAAGCGCCGCCAGATCGCCTCGGATTGCGCGCGGTGGACGGGCCCGATCTCCTTCCACTCGCCCTGCAGCTTCTTCAGCTCCTCCGCGGTCTTCAGCCAGTCGGTGGATTCGGCGAGGGCCTCCGCACGCGCGCAGAGCTCCTCCTTGCGCTTCAGGTTCGCGGCCAGCTCCTGGGCCTGCCTGGCGAAGAAGGCGTCGCAGCGTGCCTTCACCTGGTCGCGCGCGGCCTTGAAGCGGTTCCAGAGGGCCTCGCCCTTCTCCTTCGGCGCCTCCTTGGCCTGCTTCCAGCGCGCGTCGAGATCGCGGACCTGCTCGGCCGCCGTCTCCAGGTCCTCCATCTCGAGGAGCGCTTCCGCCCTGGCGCACAGCTCTTCCTGGACCGAGACGTTCGCCCAGCGCTTCCACTCCGTGTCCTGGCGGATCTGCTGCCAGATCGGGTAGAGGGCCTTGCGGCCACCCTCGATCCGGGCCAGGACCGTCTCCCGGTCGCGCCGGGTCGGCAGGGGTCCCGGGTTGTCGAGCGCGTCCTTGGCCTCGCGCAGCGTATGGTCGACGTCGCGCAGGGTCGGATTTGCCGCCTTGGCCAGCCTCTCCAGTTGCGCGCCCAGGGCCGTGAGCCGGGCCAGGTTCTCACCCTCCTGGCGGGCCTTGTCCTCGCGGGCCCCCGCCTCCCGGGCGCGGAGCCGGTCGTGGGCGGCCTCCAATCGCGGCCGAAGGCCCGCCGCCTCGGGGAATGCGGCCCGCTCGCTCCACTTCGTCTCGAGAGCGCCCCAGCCGGCGCGCGCGGCCGCGAGGTCGTCGCCCCCGGCCAGCGCCTCCGCCTCGGCGCAAACCGCTTCCAGCTCGGCTCGGCGCGCCGCCCCCGCGAGGAACCCCTGGTAGCGCTGCCCCGCGCTCTCGGCTGAGGCTTCGAAGCGCCGCACGAGGGCCTCGCCTTCGGGCCCCGGAAAGGGCTCGAGGGCGGCCCAGGCCGCCCGGGTTCGCTCGAGCGCGCCGGGGATCGCCTCGCCCTCCGCCAGCCCGACCGTCGCGCAGAGCGCCTCGCGCTGCTGCCCCCGACGGGCCCGTTCGGCGGCTTCCTCCTCGTGGGCGGCCCGGGCCTGCTCGTAGGTCCGCCGCTCGCTCTCGTCCATGTCGCTCGGAGGCGGGACGGCCGGGGGGGCGGCCGTGGTCTCGCTCGGGGCGAGGGCGTCGAGGCGCGACCGGGCGCGCCTCGCCGCGGCTCCCACCCGGGCCCGCGCGGCCGCTGCCTCGAGGCCCTCGCGGTCGCCGAGGCGCTCGACCGCCGCCAGGGCGACCGCCCGCTGATCGCTCTTCAGCGCGAGGGAGAGGAGGAGCGCCGGGTCCTCGATGTGGGCGAGGGCGGAAAGGCGGGTGGCGTTGTCCTCGCATTCACGCACCACCGCGGCCAGGAGCTTCGGGTCGGAGAGCCGCGCCACCGCCGCCTGCCGGACCGTGGCCAGGGCAGCCGCCTTGGCCACCGCCGCCAGGTGCCGGGCCTCGCGCATGGAGGCGACTGCCGCCTCGGCCCGGGCCGCATCCTGCCCGTGGATGGCGAGGGCCGAGAGCTGGCTGTCCGCCTCCTCGCGTACGCCCTCGTCGGCGTCCTCCCGGGCGCGCTCGGCCAGGAGCGCCACGTCGTGCAGCTTCTTGACCGCGGCCCGCCGCACTCGCGCGTCCGGGTCGTCGCGGAGGAGGGCGAGGAGCGTCTCGCGCTCGTGCGCATGGAGGCGCAGCACGGCCTCCGCGCGCACCGCGGGGTCGGGATGCTGCCACTCGGGCTTGGCGCGGAACCTGTCGATCAGCGTCTTCAGTGGCGTCTCCACGATGTCCTCCCGACGCGTCGAATATACTCCAAACGCCGCGGCACCTCGGCCCCCGCCAAGGTCCTGGGCAGGTCGCGCACTGCCTTGGCGATCCCTACGGGCCGCCTCGGCGTCCAGGACCGGGCCGCCCATAAGGCCGCCGCCATCTATGGCTTGGAGCGACCGTCCCTCCGCCGTCTCGGTGGCACGAACCCTGCTCGATGTCTCGTGCCGAGGGGCGCCGCCGGCCGACCGGCGCTCCCCGTGGAGGCAGAGATGCTCGTCGCACGCCGGGGGCTGGACGCCGTGGTGACGTGCCTGGCCCGCCTCATGGTCCGCGTCTTCTTCCGCGAGATCGAGCTGGCGGGGATCGAGCGCCTGCCCCACGGCGTCCCCCTGGTCATCGCCTCCAACCATACGAATTCCGTCGTGGACGGGATCCTGCTCCTCGCCCTGCCGGGCGTGCGCCCGCGGCTTCTGGCCAAGAGCACGCTCTGGTCGCATCCCTTCATGCGTCCGCTCCTCGTCCTGGCGGGGGCCCTGCCCGTCTACCGCCGCCAGGATCCGGGAGTCGACATGACCGGCAACTTCGCGACCTTCGCCCGCTGCCATGAAGCGCTGGCCGGCGGCCTCAACATCGCGCTCTTTCCCGAAGGCACGAGCCACAACGAGCCGCACGCCCTGCCCCTGAAGACCGGCGCCGCGCGCATCGTGCTCGAGGCGGAGGCCGAGCGCGGCCCGCTGGGCGTGCGCATCGTCCCCGTGGGGCTCAGCTACGAGGCCAAGGGCCGCTTCCGCTCGAAGGTGCGGGTGTCCGTCGGTCATCCGATCGACCCCGCGGCCGAGGTGGCTCGTTACGGCACTCAGCCGGGCGTGGCCGTCCGCGCGCTGACCGCGCGCATCGCCGAAGGCCTGGGGGAGGTGACCCGGGCCGAGGGCTGGCCGGAAGAGCGACGGGCCGCGGTACCATCCTCGGTCTGGGGCGTCGTCCGCCTCCTGCTCGGGATTCCGGTCTTCCTCGCGGCCTTGGTCTTCAACTGGATCCCCTATCGCGTACCCGGCTGGGTGTCCGACCGCCTCTCCACGACTCCGGACGAGCCGGCCACCTACAAGCTGCTGGCCGGCCTCCTGGCTTTCCCGCTGGCCTGGTCGGCGGAGGTGGCCCTCGCGGCGCACGTCGCCGGGGCCCCCTGGGGCCTTGCCGTGGCCGTGGCCGCGCCCACCTGCGGCTACGCCGCCCTCCGGTTCCACGAACGGTGACGCTAGCGGTAACCAGCCGCCTGGAGGCTGAACAGCTCCGCGTACAGCCCGCCGCGCGCGAGCAGCTCCTCGTGCGTCCCCTGGTCGATCAGCTCGCCGCCCTGGAGGACCAGGATCCGGTCCGCCATCCGCACCGTCGAGAAGCGATGCGAGATCAGCACCGCCGTCCGCCCTCGCGTGAGCTCCGCGAACCGCAGGAACACCTCGTACTCGGCGCGCGCGTCGAGGGCCGCCGTGGGCTCGTCGAGGATCAGCACCTGGGCGTCGCGCATGTAGGCCCGCGCGAGCGCCACCTTCTGCCACTCGCCTCCCGACAGCTCCACCCCGCCCTCGAAGCGCCGGCCCAGCATGTGGTCGTAACCCTTCTCCAGGCGCGCGGCCACGGAGTCCGCGAGGCTGCGGCGGGCGGCATCCCGCACGCGCCCGTCGTCCTCCAGCGCTTCCACCTGGCTCACCCCGATGTTCTCCCGCAGGATGAAGTCGTAGCGCACGAAGTCCTGGAAGATCACGCCGATGCTCTTGCGCAGGCTGTCCAGGTCGTAGTCGCGCAGGTCCACCCCGTCCAGCAGGATCCGGCCCTGGTCCGGATCGTAGAGCCGCGTGAGCAGCTTCACGAGCGTGGTCTTGCCCGCCCCGTTCTCGCCCACGAGCGCGACCCGCTCGCCCGGCTCGAGCCGGAAGGTCAGGTTCCGCACCGCCCAGCGGTCGGAGCCCGGGTAGCGGAAGCCGGCGTCCTGGAACTCGAATCCCCGGCGGATCGGCGCCGGCACCGCCCGCGCGCCCGGCATCGACGTCACCCGCGGCTTGACCTCGAAGAAGGTGAAGAGGTCCGACAGATAGAGGCTCTGCTCGAAGACCTGGGAGAGCGCGAGCAGGATGCGCTGGATGAGGTCGCGGCTCTGCCGGAAGGAGCCGGCCAGGAAGGTGAGGGCGCCGATCGTGAACCGTCCCTCTACCGTGAGATAGATGGTGACCGCGTAGGCGCCGTAGTAGCCGAGGGTGCCGAGGGTGACGAGGGCCGTCGATACGAGGTTGCGCTTGACGGCGAGACGCTTGTTGGCGTCGTACAGCTCGTCCGAGAGCTTCGCGTAGCGGCCCACCAGGAAGCCGGAGAGGTCGAAGAGCCTCACCTCCTTCGCCATCTCGTCCGACGCCCCCGCGTAGCGCAGGTAGTCGAGCAGCCGCCGCTCGGGGGTCCACTGGAACAGGAGCGAGTAACCGAGCGCCGCGTAGTGCGTCTCGCCCAGGAACGAGGGGAGCACCGCGACCACGAGCAGGACCAGCAGCCACGGCAACTGGAGGACCAGCACGCCCGCGAGGGAAGCGAGGGTCACCAGGTCCTGGGCCGTCGAGAGCAGGAGCGCGATCAGCCCCATCCGGCCCACGGTCTGGCGGCGCGCGCGCTCCAGGTGATCGTAGGTCTCCGCGTCCTCGTACTGCGCCAGGTCCAGGGTCGCCGCGTGCTGCATCAGGCGCACGCTGACGCGGTTCGAGAACAGGTCGCCCAGCAGGCTCTCCAGCAGGGACGAGAGGCGGGCCAGCCCCTCGCCCCCCACCGCGATGGCGAGCTCCAGCCCCACCAGGCCACCCAGGTGCCACTCGTCCAGAGAGCCCCCCGCCGCCCGCACCTGCACCGCGGCGAGGACCGCGTCGATGATCAGCTTCCCGATCCACAGCACCGCGAGCGGCACCAGCGAGCGGACCGCCCGGAGGGCGAGGATCCCGACGGTGTAACCCCGGTGGGTCTCGTAGACGAGCTTCAGCAGAGGCGGAAGGTGCTTGAGCGCCTGGAGCCGCTCGCCCCAGGTGGGCGCCTTCCCGTCGCCGCCGGAAAGCAGGCTCTTGGGCCGCGGGTGGACGCCGCGCGAGATGAAGGGGGGCGAGGTCACGGACCGGTCACCAGGACGATCTTACCGATGTGGGCTCCCGACTCCATGAGGCGATGGGCCGCGGCGGCCTCCCCGAGCGGGAAGCGGGCGTGGATGATGGGCCGGAGCTGGCCGGACTCGAGCATGGGCCAGACCCGCTCGCGCAGAGCCCGCGCGATCGCGCCCTTCTGCTCGACCGTGCGGGCACGGAGCGAGGAGCCGGTGATGGTCAGCCGCCGGTAGAGCACGCTCGTGAAGTTCACCTCGGCCTTGGCCCCGCGCTGCAGCGCGATCAGGACCAGGCGCCCCTCGAGGGCCAGGCAGTCGAGGTTGCGCGGGATGTAATCGCCTCCCACCATGTCGAGGATCACGTCGACTCCGCGCCCGCCCGTGGCCTCCCTGACCACGGCCACGAAATCCTCGTCCCGGTAGTTGATCGCGCGCTCCGCTCCGAGGGCGACGCAGGCGGCGCACTTCTCGGGGGAGCCCGCGGTGGCGAGGACGCGCGCCCCGAGCGCCCGTGCCATCGGGATGGCGGCGGTTCCGATGCCGCTCGCGCCGCCGTGGACGAGAAGGGTCTCGCCGGAAACGAGCCGGCCCCGCTCGAAAACGTTGGTCCAGACGGTGAAGAACGTCTCGGGGATCCCGGCCGCCTCTATCGCGGTCAGGCCCTTCGGCACCGGCAGGCACTGCGGGGCGGGAGCGAGGCAGTACTCCGCGTAACCGCCCCCCGCGACGAGCGCGCACACGAGGTCGCCCATGCGCCACCCGGTCGCGTCGCCGCCTACCGCCACCACTTCGCCCGCCACCTCGAGCCCCGGAACCTCGGAGGCGCCGGGCGGGGGCGGGTAATGGCCCTGCCGCTGGAGCAGGTCAGGGCGGTTCACCCCCGCGGCCGCCACCCGGATCAGCACCTCGCCGGGCCCGGGCGGGACGACGGGGCGCCGGGCCGGCCGCAGAACCTCCGGGGGCCCCGGGGCGGTGATCTCGACGACCACCGCGTCCCTGGGCAATCCGGTCACGGGTTCGCCCCGTCCAGCCCCTCGATCGTCGCGAGGGAGGCCGGGCGCGAGGCCTGCAGCCGCCGGGCCGTGGCTTCGGCCCCCCGCAGGACGCGCAGCAGGTTGCCCTGGGCGAGCTTGCGCAGGTCGCGGTCGCTCCAGCCGCGCCGGATCAGCTCCGCGAAGAGGCGCGGATAGCCGGACACGTCCTCGAGGCCTTCCGGCCAGCGGTCGTTGCCGTCGAAGTCGCCGCCCAGGCCGACGTGATCGACCCCGGCCATCTTCCGGACGTGGTCGACGTGGTCCGCGACCTGGGCGATCGTGACCGGGATGGGCGGCACCTGCGCGTTCATCTCCTGGGATACCTGGCGGCGCGCGGCCGGGTCCTTGATCCCTGCGAGCTTCGCCTTGGCCTCCGCCCAGAGCGGCGCGCTCACCTTCGCGAGGTCGTCCGAGATGAACGCGGCCACGAAGGTCACCATGACGATCCCGCCGTTCCCGGGGAGCCGCTCGAGAACGTCGTCGGGAACGTCGCGCACGTGGTCGCAGAGGGCGCGGGCGGAGGAGTGGGAGAAGATCACGGGCGCCTCCGACACCCGGAGCGCGTCGTCCATGGTCTCCGGGGTGACGTGGGAGAGGTCGACCAGCATCCCGAGCCGGTTCATCTCCCGCACTACCTCCTCGCCGAAGCGGGTGAGGCCGCCGTGGCGCGGAGGGTCGCCGGCGGCGTCGGCCCAGTCGAGGGTGGTGCCGTGGGTGAGGGTCAGGTAGCGCGCGCCGAGGTCGTAGTAGGCCCGGAGCGCGCCCAGCGAGTTCTCGAGCACGTGGCCGCCCTCCATCCCGAGGAGGGAGGCGACGCGGCCGCGCTTCATGGCCCGCTCCACCTCATCGGCGGTGAGGGCGAGCTGGAGGCGGTCGGGATAGCGCGCGATGACGCGCCGGGCGATGTCAATCTGCTCGAGCTGGGTCTTCGCATAGCCGATCGACGGGTCCTCGGCCGGGACGTAGACCGACCAGAACTGCCCGCCCACCCCGCCCGCCTTCAGCCGCTCGAAGTCGGTCTGCCCCGGCGTGCGCTGCCGGAGGTCGTAGGCCACCACGTCGCGCGGGGCCTTCTCGTACTCGCGGATGGCCCAGGGCAGGTCGTTGTGGCCGTCGATCAGGGGGTGCTTGGCCAGCAGCTTGCGTGCGCGGGCCAGCGCCGGGTCCTCCGCGGCCAGGAGCGCGGGAGCGAGGCCGAGGGTGACGGACGCGAGGACGGCCGTGGCCGATCGTTTCAACGAGAGGCGAGTCATGGGGGCGGATCCTCCCCTCGACGCGCGCCGCGGCGAGGTCACTTCCACCACGGCAGCTTGAAGGGCGGGGAAGGAATGGGCCGGGGTGGGGCCTTGGGCGGTGGCGACGGCGCCCGCGTGGGCGCCTGATCGGCAAAGCCCAGGACGGGGGCGATGGGGTCGCGCGGGTGGGGAAGGAAGAGCCAGGTGAGGCCGAGGACCGCCACCAGCACGAGGGCGATCGCGAGGCCCTTGACGTCCCAGCCCACTTTGGCCGGGGCCGACCGGCCGAGCGGAGCGCCGCCCCGCGCCAGGGCGGTCTCCAGTTGCTCGGCCTGCGCACGGGTGGTCCCGCAATGGCAGGCGGGGGCCCGGTTGGGGACCCGCCGGTTGCAGTTCGGGCACGTCCACGTCACGGAAGCCATCGACCGGTATCCTAGTCAATTCCGGGGGGGTGCGGAACTGGAACGCACGACTCGGGCCGAAAGGCGCAACCGATGTACCATGACCGTTCATGGCGCGTGCGCTGCCGGCCCTCCGTCGGAACCTCGACGTGATGCCCTCCCCCGTCTCCGACCGGCCGGGCGTGCTGTTGCGCGACCCGTTCCGCTATACCGAGGACGTGCTCATCCTCCCGCCCCCCCTCGTGCCGTTCCTGCGCTACTTCGACGGGGAGCACGACGAGGGAGACCTGCGGGTCGCCCTGCATCGCGCGACCGGCGGCCTCGAGGTCGACGGCCTGGCGCGCCACCTCGAGGACGCGCTCGGCCGCGGCTTCCTGGCCAACGAGGCCTTCGCCCGCCTCCGCGAGGAGCGGCAGCAGGCTTTTGCGGAAGCCCCGCGCCGCGAGGCGGCCCACGCCGGCTCCGCCTACCCGGAGGAGCCGGCCCCTCTCGCCCACGCGCTGCGGGCCTTCCTGGAGGGGGCGGCCGAGGGGGGCGGAGCCCCCGACGGGGTATTCGCGATCGCCGCGCCCCACGTGAGCCCCGAGGGCGGCTACCTGTCGTACGCGGCCGCCTACCGGGCGCTCGGGGCGTCGCTCCGGGACCGCACCTTCGTCGTGCTCGGCACGTCCCACTACGGCGAGCCCGAGCAATTCGGCCTGACCCGAAAGCCCTACGTCACTCCATTCGGCGAGACCAGCGTCGACCGCGCCTTCGTCGACCGCCTGGCGCGGGCGGGCGGCCCGGCGGCGCGCATGGAGGATTACTGCCACGCGGTCGAGCACTCGATCGAGTTCCAGGTGCTGTTCCTCCAGCACGTCTTCGGACCGGGAGTCCGCGTGGTCCCCATCCTGTGCGGTCCCTTCGCACGGGCGACCTACGTGGGGGGGCGGCCCGAGGACGACGAAGGGGTGCGGCGCTTCCTCGACGCGCTGGCCGAGCTGGCCGCGGCCCGGGGCGATCGCCTCGCGTGGGTCCTGGGGGTGGACCTTGCCCACATCGGCCGCCGCTACGGCCATCCGGAGGCGGCCCGGGCGGACGAGGGCGGCATGGTGGCGGTGGCGGAGCGCGACCGGGCCCGCCTGGACCGCATCCTGGCCGGCGATGCCGCCGGCTATTGGAGCCTCGTTCAGGAGAACTCCGACGACCTGAACTGGTGCGGGGCCTCGCCCTTCTACACCTTCTTGAAGGCGGCCTCCCCGCGCGGCGGACGGCTGCTGCGCTACGAGCAGTGGAACATCGATCCCGAGAGCGTCGTGAGCTTCGCCGGGCTTGCGTTTGGTCGCGAGCCCGCCCCCGGGTTGGCCCGGAAAGGAGACGCATGAGAACGTTCGTGACGGTGGCCGCAGGGGTCCTGGGAACGCTGGCCCTGGCGGGGCCCATCCGGGCCGCCGAGACCACCCGCCAGGCGGAGGGCGCCGCCAGGCCCGTCGCCCTCGTGGGCGGCGCCCCCATCACCGAGGCCGAGGTGGACCGGGCCGCCGAGGGCCAGCTCCGCGAGCTGCGCATGCGGGAGTTCACGCTCCGCAGCCAGGCCCTCGAGGAGCTGATCGCCCAGAAGCTGCTCGAGAAGGAGGCGGCGGCCCGCGGGGTCGCGCTCCCGGCCCTCGTGAAGGCCGAGGTCGAGGACAAGGCCGCGGTCTCCGAGGCCGAGGTACGCGCCTTGTACCAGTCGAACAAGGACAAGATGGGCGCGATGAGCGAAGCGGACGCCCTGAAGCAGATCGAGTCGCGCCTCCGCCCACAGCGCGAGCGCGAGCGCCGGGCCTCCTACGTGCGCGAGCTGCGGCAGAAGGCCGGGGTCAAGGTGCTGCTGGAGCCGCTGCGCGTCGCGGTCGACGTGACGGGCCGCCCGATCCGTGGCAACAAGGACGCCCCGGTCACGATCGTCGAGTTCTCCGACTTCCAGTGCCCGTTCTGCTCGCGGGCCCGGCCCACTGTGAACAAGGTGCGCGAGACCTACGGCGACAAGGTGCGGGTCATCTTCCGCAACTTCCCTTTGTCGATCCATCCCCAGGCGCAGAAGGCCGGGGAGGCGGCGGGCTGCGCGGGCGAGCAGGGCAAGTTCTGGGAGATGCACGACCGGCTCTTCGCCAACCAGGCCAAGCTCCAGGTGCCCGACCTCAAGGAGCACGCGGCCGTCCTGGGGCTGGACCCCGAGGCTTTCCGCCAGTGCCTGGACTCGGGCCGCCACACCGCCGACCTGCAGAGCGACGCCGAAGCGGGGACCGGCTACGGGGTCTCCGGCACGCCCTCCTTCTTCATCAACGGCCGGCCGCTCGTGGGCGCGCAGCCCTTCGAGAGCTTCGCCCAGGTGATCGACGACGAGCTGGAGCGGGTGCCCAAGGCCCGGTGAGCCAGGACCCGCGCCCGCAGTGGCTGCGCTGGGCGGAGCGCGTGCAGGCCATCGCCCAGACCGGCTTGACCTACGCGCAGGGTCCCTACGACCTCGAGCGTTATCGTGAGCTGCGCGCCATCGCGGTCGAGATCGCGGCCCGCCACCTCGGCCTGTCGGCCGAGACGGCCGCCCAGGGCTTCGCGAGCGCCACCGGCTACCCGACTCCGAAAGTGGACGTTCGTGCGGTGGTCTTCCGCGAGGAGCGGCTGCTGTTGGTGCGGGAGCGCGCCGTCTCGCGCTGGACGCTCCCCGGGGGCTGGGCCGACGTGGGCCAGACCCCGGGGGAGGCGGCGGCGAAGGAGACCCTGGAGGAAGCCGGTTTCGTGGTGCGGCCGGTGAAGCTCCTGGCCGTCTTCGACAAGTCGCGCCACCCCCACCCGCCCGCGGTCGACTACGTCTACAAGCTGTTCTTCCGCTGCACGCTCGAGGGGGGCGAGGCCCGCACCAGCCTGGAGACCGACGCGGTGGGCTTCTTCGGGAAGGGCGACCTGCCGGAGCTCGACGAGGAGCGCGCGACCTGGAGCCAGGTGCTCCGGATGTTCGAGCACGAGGCGGATCCCACCCTGCCCACGGACTTCGACTAGGTCTCCAGCGAGAAGGGCGTGAAGTTCGTGTCGCGGTCGAAGTAGTCCTCGCTCTCGGCCCGCTTCAGGAAGTTCACCACCCGGTAGGTGAAGGGGGTCATCACGACCTCCCAGCCCACCTTGAGCAGGTAGTTCCCCATCAGCACCGCCAGCATCTGCTCGGTGCTCCAGCCGAGGGCGCCCAGGAACGCGAGGGGGTAGAAGATCAGGGAGTCCACCGCCTCCCCCACGATCGTGGATCCGATGGTGCGGGTCCAGAGCAGCCGTCCGCCCGTCACGAGCTTCATCTTGGCGAGCACGTAGGAGTTGCAGAACTCCCCGCTGAAATAGGCGATGAGGGACGCGAGCACGATCCTCGGGGTGCCCCCGAAGACGGTCTCGTAGGCGGCCTGGTGCGGCCAGTCCGGGGCGGGGGGAAACTGGAGGATGGCCCAGCTCATGAACGACGCGAAGGCGAGGGCGCCGAACCCCGCCCACACCACCTTGCGGGCGCGGGAGTAGCCGTAGACCTCGGTCAACACGTCCCCGAAGATGTAGCTGATCGGGAAGAAGAGCACCCCCGCGCTGAAGGTGAAGCCGCCGATCTGGCAGCGCTTGGCGGCCCCGATGACGTTGGCGCAGATGAGCACGGTGACGAAGGCCGCCATCACGAGGTCGTAGTAGCGGTAGAGGCGATGCGAAGGGGAATCCCGGGTCATGGGTGGTCGGCGGTCTTTGTGCGCTCCTCACGGGGGGCGTCGCCGCCCCCGGTCAGGCTGGATTGCCGCAGCGCCGCGGCACCCATCAATCCCCCCATCCCCATGGACTCGACGGCGCTGCTCGGAATCAGCATGAGCGCGCCCTTCTCCTTCAGCCCTTCGTACAGCATGTTCATGGCGCGCAGATGGAGAGCCGTGGGATTGTGCTGGTACGACTTGGCCGCCTCCTCGAAGGAGTGAGCGATCTCCAACTCCGCTTGACCGAGGATGATGCGCGCCTGCTTCTCGCGCGCGGCTTGCGCTTCCCGCGACATGGCATCCTGCAAGGCGCCCGGAATCACGACGTCGCGCATCTCCACCGACGATACGGTGACACCCCACGGGTTGGAGCGTTGATCGATGAGCTGCTGGAGCTCCGTCTCGATCCGCTCACGACCACGCAGCAGGTCGGTCAACGTGGTCCGGCCGATGATGTCACGCAGGGCGGTCTGGGCCGCCCAGCTCACGGCCTGCGCGTAGTCCTGCACCTCGAGGGCAGCCTTCTGCACGTCGTGCACCATCCAGAAGAGGACCGCGTCGACGTTGACGGGCACCGTGTCGGAGGTCAGCGTCTGCTCGGCGGCGAAGCTGGTCGTGATCGTGCGCTGATCGATCCAGGACGACACGCTGTCCACGAAGGGCACGATCCAGAAGAGGCCGGGTCCGCGCAACCCGCGGAACCGGCCGAGGCGGAGGACCACCGCGCGTTCCCATTGCTGGGCGATCCGAGGCGCCTGCATCAGGATGACGCCCACGACGAGCATCAGCACCAGCGGATTTGGACTGCCGGCCGCCCGCGCTCCCACGAGCCCCAGCACGATCGAGCCGAGCATCACCGCGCTCGCTACCACATTGACGCGGGCGCCACGGCCGCCGGAGTCTTCCGGACGACGACCGAAGACAACGGGGAACATCATTCTCCTCCTTGCCGATGTGCGCGAAGAGCCGCCATGACGTCTCCGATGGTGAAACCCGCGGCGTCGGCGTCCGCCAGGACGCGGGTGACGAAGGCGCGCAGGCGGCGTTCATGCTCGCGCGGCGGACGGGCTTGCTCCGGGGTGGCGCTGATGAACGATCCGACTCCACGCTTGGTTTCGATGACGCCGGCGCGCTCGAGCTCCGCGTAGACTCGGGCGACCGTGTTGGCGTTGACCTTGAGATCGACCGCCAGCTGCCGGACGGTCGGCAGCTGGTCACCCGGACGCAGGCGGCTCGTCGCCACCGCCGCGCGGAACCCGCGCTCGAGCTGAGCGTAGATCGGCGTGGGGTCCCGTTGATCGATGGACACGATTCCCATGTGTGTATTTGTAACCTAGTACAATAGTATATTAGGGCAATAGTCCAGCCATGTCAAGGCCAAGGCGTGGGTCCTTTGCCTGCGGGCGATGGTCGTCCCGAGGGCGGTGGCTGTAAGTTACTGAGGGATGGTGGGCGCCCTGGGATTCGAACCTACGACTTCAACCGTGTGAAGGAGCGGGGCCGGCGTCCGGCGTGACCGTGCGAGCCACTCTGGCCGCTCGTCAAGAGCGGGCGGCTGCTGGTTGCGGGCCCGCAAGCGAGGGGTGGGCACTGCCCACCCCTCCTACTCCTGGTGCTCGCCAACGCTCAGAAGGGGCAGTTGCCTGGGCTCGGCTCATCGATCCGCCGCGCGGCGCCGCGGGGGACGAGCGACGTCACGTACACCACCGTCTCGACGCTCCCTTCGTTGCGGACGAGGTGGACATCGCCCCCTTGATCGACGAACCCTGACCCTGCCTCGACGACTTGTGGCGTGCAGTCGGGATCATCTCCTCGGTAGAGCGTCAGGGCGCCCGACTTGACCGTCACCAGGCTCGGTCCTGGGTGCGAGTGCCAGCCAAAAGTCCCGCCCGGCGTAATCCTGTTCTCCAAGACGTGGAGATCAGATTCACCCTTGGTCCTGATCCGAGCCTGCCAGCTGCTCGAGAGCGTTTTCGCGTCGATCTCCTCGAAGTGCCCCACGGCGAAGAGGGTGCTGGTAACCCCGGACACGGGCGTCGCCAGCACGGTCCCGCTGCGCGCGGCCACACCCACTGCGACGGCGAGAAGCCCCAGCATGAATCGAGTCTGCATGTGCTCAGTCCTTTCTCTGCCAGACGATGAACGGTCGTTCCCATTCCTCACCTGTGCGTCACCAGCACGGTGGGCGGTGCGGGGAGCCGGCGCCAGCGAGAGCGCCTGAAGAGGGCCTGAAGTTTTGCTGAAGTGCCATCGCGCTGAGCCGCCTGGGGAACCGGCTCCCGAACGGACGGCTCACCTGGACGGTATAATGCGACGTCCCCGCCCGGAGCATCGCATGGCCTCAGTGGAGGAGCCCGTCCCGCCGGAGGTCGAGCTGGACTTGGCTCGCTACGAGTTGCGCCGCGGCGGCCGGGTGGAAAGGCTCGAGAAGCTCCCGATGGAGCTCCTCACCCTCCTCGCCGAGCGGCAGGGCCAGCTCGTGACTCGAGCCGAGATCCTCGAGCGCCTCTGGGGCAGGGACGTGTTCGTCGATGCGGACGCGGCCATCAACACGGCGGTGCGGAAGGTGCGACGGGCACTCGGGGACGATCCAGATACGCCGCGGTTTCTCGAAACCGTCGTGGGCAAGGGCTACCGGTTCGTGGGGCCGATCACGGTCGTCCCCGGCGCCGTGGCCAGGCCCTCGGCCCCCGACCCCGCGGTCGCTTCGCCGCGACTCCCGGGATCCAGCAGGTGGGCGCTCGGCACCGCCGCGCTGGCCGTGCTGATCGTGGCCCTCCTGGCGGCGCTCGGCCGCTTCGGCTCCCGCGATTGGCAGGCCATTGACTCCGTCGCCATCCTGCCCTTCGAGAACACGGGCGGCGACCCGGACGCCGAATACCTGTGCGATGGCATCAGCGAGAGCCTCATCAACCGCCTGTCACGACTGCCCCAACTGAAGGTGATCGCCCGGGCGTCCGTCTTCCGCTACAAGGGCAAGCATCCCGACCTGGCGAGCGTCGCGAGGGAGCTCGGCGTCCGCGCGGTCGTCAGCGGACGGGTCTCTCAACGTGGGGACGGCTTTTCCGTGTCCGTCGAGCTGAGCGACGCCCGGGAGAACAAGCAGCTCTGGGGCGCCACGTACAACCGGCGCTCTTCGGATCTGGTCGCGGCCCACGAGGAGCTGGCCGCGGAGGTCGCCGAGAAGCTTCGCCTCGAGCTGACGCCGAGCGAGCGAACGCTCCTGGCCAAGCACGACACCGCGGACCCCGAGGCGTACCGGCTCTATCTGCGAGGTCGCTACCTCTCGAACGAGCGCACCGAGGCCGCCTTGCGAAAGGCGATCGAGTACTTCCAGGAGGCGATTGCCCGTGATCCCCGGTACGCCCTGGCCTATTCCGGCCTGGCGGACGTGCACTGCACCATGGCCACGTCCTACAACAAACGGGTCGCGCCGCGGGAGGCCTACGCACGCGCGAGAGCGGCGGCCCTCAGGGCGGTGGAGATCGACGCCGAGCTGTCCGAGGCCCACGCCTCCCTGGGGCAGATTCTCGTGCAATTCGATTGGGACTGGGCGGGGGCGGAAGGGGAGTTCCGCCGGGCCCTGGAGCTGAATCCCGCCAACGGCGTCGCCCTGCACTGGCGCTCCCATTGCTACCTGGCGCTGGGCCGGTTCGACGAGTCCGCCCGAGACTCCCAGCGCGCGCTCGACACGGATCCCGTCTCCGTGATGCTGAACATCCATCTCGGCGAGCATCGTCACCTGGCCCGTCAGTACGATCTGGCGATCGAGCAGTACCGAAGGGCGCTGGAGCTGAGCCCCAACCACCCGAACGCACGCCCCTTGCTGGCCCTGGTCTACGAGGCGAAGGGCATGTACCCGCAGGCGATCGCGGAGCTCGAGGCGGCGGAGCCGTTCTGGGGGGGCACCGGTCGGGTCAGGGGCCCGCTCGGCCGCGTCTACGGCCTCGCGGGCCGGCGCGCCGAAGCGCGGAAAATGCTCGGGGAGCTCGTCCGTGAACGCGCAGGGCCGAAGTACATCGCGGCGGACGACATCGCCGCGGTCTACATTGGCCTCGGAGAGTCGGACCAGGCCTTCGCATGGCTGCAGCGGGCGTGCGAGGAACACGCGACGGCGCTGGTGAACCTCAAGGTCGAGCCGGCCTTCGACGGCCTCCGCGGCGACCGGCGATTCGCCGATCTCCTGCGTTGCGTCGGCCTCTCCTGAATGGTGGGCGCTGTAGGATTCGAACCTACGACTTCCACCGTGTGAAGGTGGCACTCTACCGCTGAGTTAAGCGCCCCGGTCCGTAGTGTGAAAGCATAGACGCCGGCCCATCGGCGGTCAAGAGCCGGCTCAATAGCCTTTGCACCGCTCCTGCGGCTCGGTGCCGGCGATGAAGGCCTCGGAGATCTCCTTGCCGCAGCTCGGGCTCGCGAGCAGACCCGTCTCCTTGTCGATGTCCACGAACACGATGTTCTCGGCGGGGACGGGGAACGCCGCCGTCTTGCGGCCCGCGAGCGCTGCCTTCATGAAGTCGACCCAGATGGGCAGGGCGGCCCTCGCTCCCGAGAGGCCGATGGGCGTGTTGTCGTCGAAGCCCACCCAGACCACGCACAGCAGATCGGGGGTGTAGCCCGCGAACCAGGCGTCGCGGAGATCGTTGGTGGTGCCCGTCTTGCCCGCGGCGTCGGCGGTGAACCCCAGGGCCCGGGCGGCGGCCGCCGTTCCTTCGTCGATGACGCCGCGGAGCATGTTCGTGACCAGGAACGCGGACTCCTCGTGCACCACCCGCTCCGGCGGCGGGGAGCTGTGCTGCTCTAGGGTGCGGTCCTTGTCGTCCGTGACCCGCACCACCGTCATGGGCTCGATCTTCAGCCCCCCGTTGGCCAGCACGTTGTAGGCGGTGGCCATCTCGAAGGGGGTGGCCTCGAAGGAACCCAGGGCCAGGGCGGGGTAGGGCTTGATGGGGGCGCCGATACCGAGCTTGGTCGACCACACGGCGGCCACCTGCGCGTAGCCCACCATCTCCGCCACCTTGACCGTGGCCACGTTCAGGCTGCGGCCGAGCGCCATCCGCAGGGTCACGTATCCGAAGTACTTGTCCTCGTAGTTCTGCGGGATGTACTCCTTGTCCTCGTAGAAGAAGACGGCGGGGGCGTCCTCCACCACCGTGGCCGGGGTGATGGGCGGCAGGGCGGGGTCGTCGAACGTGGCCTCGAACGCGGCCAGATACACGAAGGGCTTGAAGGTGCTGCCCGGTTGGCGGCGCGCCTGGGTCACCCGGTTGTACTGGCTGGCCCCGTACGATCGCCCCCCCACGAGGGCCACCACCTTTCCCGAGGCGGGCTCGAGCGCGATCAGGCAACCCTGGACCGGGGGCGCGTTCTTGCGCTTGATCAGTTTCTGGACCCGGTCGAGGCCGCTCTCCAAGGCACGCTGGGCCAGGGCCTGGAGCTGCAGGTCCAGGGTGGTGTGGACGGACAGGTTCTGGGTAGTGAGGTCCTTCGGGTCGTAGCGCTGGGCGAGCTGCGACCGGACGAGGTCGACGAAATACGGGGCGTCCGCGGTGTCCACGGTCTCCGACTCGACCCGGACCGGCGCCGCCTGCGACCTCTCCATCGTCGCCTGGTCGATGAAGCCGGCCTCGTTCATCGCCCGGATGACCAGGTTCCGGCGCTCGGTGGCACGCTCGGCGTGCCGGTAGGGGTTGTAGGGGTTCGGGGATTGGATCATCCCCGCGAGGAGCGCGGCCTCCGGCAGGGTCAGGTTCGAGACGTCCTTGTGGAAGTACATCCGGGCCGCCTGGCCCACCCCGTTGATGCTGAAGGAGCCCGCCTGGCCGAGGTAGACGTCGTTCAGGTAGAGCTCCAGGATGTCCTTCTTCTCGGCCCGCCGCTCGAGGACGAAGGCCAGGATCGCCTCCTGGGCCTTGCGGCGGATGGTGCGCTCCGGGGTCAGGAAGAAGTTCTTGCAGAGCTGCTGGGTGATCGTGCTCCCGCCCTGGACGTAGCTGTCCGCCTTGAGGTTGCGGAGGGCGGCCCCCACGATGCGGAAGGGGTCGAGGCCGGGATGGCTGAAGAAGCGGCGATCTTCGATGGCCAGGACAGCGTTGATGAGGTGCTGGGGCAGCTCCTCGTAGGTCACCCGCCGCCGCTTCTCGCGGGTCTCGTCGAACAGGTAGGTGATCAGCTCGGGCTCGAGGGTCTGTTCAACGTAACGCCTCCGGCTCTTGAGACCGCGGATCTCCTTGACCCCATTCTTGTCGAAGCTCACGAGGAGCGGCTCCTGGGCGGCTTCCGGGATGGGGCGGGGGGCGAAGGCCACGGCTTTCGGGCCGACCACGAACGTGCCGGGCGCGGGAGGACTCTCCGTCTTCTGCTCGTACTTGAGACCGTTCAGGACCTTCACGAGGCCCTTGGCGTCCATGGGCAGGCCCTCGCGGAGGACGAGCGGCCGGGCATAGATGCGCGAGGGCACCATCCAGCGCTCGCCCTGGAGGCGGCGGTCCACCATCACCCCGAACCGCACGTAGGTATAGATGAGGATGGAGGCCCCGATCACGATGGGCAGGGTTACGATCGTGAGGAGGATCAGGACCAGGCGAAGGCGTTCGGGTGAATAGACTCTCCGGGCGGGGTCGATCATTCAGGCTCGAACACCAAGTATAGGCCGGGTGCGCAGGGAGCCCGGTAACGCGCCGTGGAGAACCGCCGAATCGCCTAGCCCACGACCTCCAGCCGCACCCTGCCCGTGCCGGGGCCGATGAGGCCGATCGCGCGCGCAGCCGCCCGCGAGACGTCCAGCACGCGCCCCTTGTACTTGGGGAAGCGGTCGTTCACGCGCACGACCACGCTCCGGCCGGTGGAGAACAGGGTCACCTTGACCTTCGTGCCGAAGGCCCATTCGTAGTGCGCGGCCGTGAGATCGTCCTGGTCGAAGCGCTCGCCGCTCGAGGTGCGGTTGCCGTGGTAGCCCGGCCCGTACCAGGACGCCATCCCCACCACGACCGTCCCCACCTTCGGCACCACCGCGGGCAGCCGGGGGTCGCGGGGCTTCGCGCTGCCCGCGCACGCGGCGAAGGCGAGGAGGACGGCGAGGGTCATGGCGGGCACGGCGCTGCGGAGCCTCACTGGATCGTGTGCACGCGCAGCATGTTGGTGGCCCCGGCGGTGTGGCTGTGGCCGGCCAGCATCACCACCCGGTCTCCGGCCGCGGCCAGGTTCCGGAGCTTCAGCAGCGCCTCTCCCCGGATCACCATCTCGTCGGTCGTCTCCGCGAACTCCGACCGGAGAGGGACGACACCCCACCAGAGGGCGAGCTGCCGGTAAACGCTCTCGTTGTGGGTGATGGCGGCGACGGGCGGCCGGGGGCGGAAGGCGGCGACCACGCGGGCGGTGGCTCCCGACTCGGTGAAGCAGACGATGAGCTTGCAGCCCAGCTCCTCGGCCACGGTGGAGGCCACCCGGGCCAGGCTGCGGGCCACGTCGGAGCCGACGGTCCCCGTGACCCGGCTGGGGATGCCGAAGCCGTAGTGCTCCTCCGTGAAGTCCGCGATGCGAGCCATGGTTTCCACGGTCTCGACCGGGTAGCGGCCCGTCGCGGACTCCGCGGAGAGCATCACCCCGTCGGTGCCGTCCAGGATCGCGTTCGCTACGTCCGAGGCCTCGGCCCGGGTCGGCCGCGGGTTCTCGATCATGCTCTCCAGCATCTGGGTGGCGGTGATCACCACCTTGCCCAGGCCGTTGGCCTTCTTGATGATCAGCTTCTGCAGGGTGGGCACGGACTCGGTGGAGACCTCCACTCCGAGGTCGCCCCGGGCCACCATCACCCCGTCGGTCGCTTCCAGGACGGCGTCGAGGGCGTCGATGGCCTCCCGCTTCTCGATCTTCGCGATCAGGGGCTGGGCGCCGCCCAGGGACCGGATGAGCGCCTTCGCCTCCCGGACGTCCGCTGGATTGCGCACGAACGACAGGGCCACGTAGTCGACGCCGCTCTCGATCCCGAAGGCGAGGTCCTTCCGGTCCTTCTCGGTGAGGGCGGGGGCGGACAGCTTCGCCCCCGGCAGGTTCATCCCCTTGTGGGACCTCAGCAGGCCGCCGTCCACCACCTCGCACTCCACCAGGCCGCCCGTGACGCCGAGGACCTTCAGCTCGAGGTTCCCGTCGTCGAGGAGGACCCGGTCGCCGGGGCGGAGGTCCCGGGGGAGCGGCTCGTAGGTGGTGGCGATCAGCTCGGCGGTCCCCTCCACCGAGAGGTCGGTGGTGATGCGCACGGTGGCCCCCTCCCGGAGCTGGATCGGCTGGTCGCCCTTCATCCGGCCGGTGCGGATCTTCGGGCCCGACAGGTCCTGCAGCAGGGCCAGTGGCCGCTCGAGGCGGGCCGCGATCTCCCGCGCGGCCCGGATGACCGCCAGGTGGTCCTCGTATGTGCCGTGGGAGAAATTCAGGCGGGCGACGTTCACTCCCGCCTCGACGAGCCGCTCCAGGACGCGCGGGTCCCGCGAGGCGGGGCCGATGGTAGCCACGATCTTGGTCCGCCGCATCCTCGGGTCGAGTATGCCCGCCCGGGACCCGAGCGGCAAGCCTTCAGCTTCCCGGAGCGACGATGTCGACTCCTTCGTCTGCATAGCGCTGGAAGTGGGCCCTGTTGAGGGTCAAGATCGTCCGGACACGAGCCTTGATCGCGCAGGCCGCGATCAAGGCGTCGTAGAAGGCGCCGCCGGTGATCCCCCGGTCGGGCGCTTGCGCGAGAAGCCTCACGTAGCGACTCGCTTCGAGGGCGACGAGCCGGCCCTGTCGGGCGAAGCTGACCTTGAGCACGTCCCGGGCGTCCGCGGCATGAAGCCGGTGCGGCGCGGGCAGGCGAGTGAGCACGGCGTAGGCCTCGGCCAGGGCGGGGACGGCTATGACCAGGCTCTCCTGGGCCCGGAGGCGTCGGTCGATCTCGTCGGCCGCGGCCTCGTGGCGCTCGTGCCACGTACAGACGGCGGCGACCATACAGCTCGTGTCCGGCAGGAAGCCCGCCATGACGCATCACTCTCCCGACGACCGACCACGGAGGGACCGTCGGGTCCCGTCCACGTCCTCGGCGGTGAGCGAAGGCGTGGACGCGATGGGCCGGGCGGTCAGCAAGCGGCCTCGGCGCACGAGCCGCACCGGCAGGGGCGCCGGCTCGATCTCGACCCGCCCGTCCTTGAAGCGGATGTCCAGGGGCATCCCCGGCTTCAGCCCCGCCTGTCGGCGGACCTCTCGGGGGATGACGATTCGCCCGGCCGAGACGTTCAGCGCACGTAGCCGAGCGCGCGCAGGGCCTCCTGGGTCCGGGGCGAGGGGCGGGGCTCGTCCGTCTCCGTCGCGCGGCCGAGGGCGGCCCGGTGGGCCGCGAGGGCGTCGAGCCGCCGCTGCAGGAGCTCCGGTTGGGCCGCCGCGAGGTCCCGGGTCTCCCCGGGGTCGGCCTGGCGGTCGAAGAGCTGAGCTTGGCCTTTGGAGGACACGATCAGGGTCATCCGGTGGTCACGAAGGGCGAACGCGGGGAGATCCCCGGCGCTGCGCGTCATCAGTGTGCGCTCGCCTCCCTCCTCGAAGTCGGGAGCGATCAGGCTCCGGCTCCGGAAGCCCGCGCGGGTCGCGACCTCCGGGGGAAGGCCGAAGAGGCCGGCGACGGTGGGCGCGAGGTCGAGGAGGCTCGCGAGGGCGTCGACCCGCTTCGGCCCCGCGGCGCCCAAGGCCTCCCGGCCAGGCCGGCGGACGATCAAGGGGATGCGTGTGCTCTCGTCGTAGACCTGCTCGTTGTGGCCCGCGAACCCGTGCTCGCCGAGCGCCTCTCCGTGATCGGCCGTCACGATGAGCGCGGTCTCGGCCCAGAGGCCCGCGGCGGCCAGGCGGTCTCGTAGGCGTCCGACCACGTCGTCGGCAAAGGCGAGATTGGCGTCGTAGAGGCGCGCCAGGTCCGCGGCTTCATCGGGGCTCGGGCCCCCCCGGCGGTTCAAGGATGGGATCCAGTCCGGGTCGAGACCGGCCTCGGGCGGCAGAAGGGTCGGCACCCCGAAGCGGTTGCGGAAGGGCGGTGGCGGATCGTAGGGAAAGTGGGGCTCACGGAGGTGCACGTAAAGGAAGAGACGACCGCCGCGGCGGCTCTCCAGGATGCGGTCGGCGGTCGGGAGCAGGCTGTCGGCACGTTCATGCGTCGGGTCTTCGACCTCGTGGAACTCCGCGAAGCCCCTGTCGAAGGCCAGCAAGGCCCCCGCGTTCGGGTTGCCTACCACCCCCGCGGTGTGGATGCCCTGGGCGGCCAGGAGCTCGGATAGGCGCAACGCCTTCCTGGTTCCCGGCTCGCCCGGCTCCCGGGAGGTCCAGAGCGAGGTCATGGCGGCCCGCGTGTAGGGGGCGGGGGAGAACGCGTTGTCGAAGAGCAGAGCGCCCCGCGCGAGTCCGTCGATGCGGGGGGTCGTCTCTCGGGCGTAGCCGTAGCAGGAGAAGCTGCGCG
>WNGL01002419.1_pt1 | contig 23473 bp, 26 predicted proteins | sample 5400591 | NCBI WGS metagenome assembly WNGL01 (sample SAMN13153377, study PRJNA577476) | soil metagenome | isolation source: 80 cm soil or saprolite under Garry oak tree replicate 1 | place: USA:California | collected 2016-06-15 | reverse complement strand
TCACCTGTCCTCGTCTCTGCTTTGTGGGTTCGGCGGATGAGATCCAGTACGACCAGCATTGGGGAAATGTGTCTGTGAGTTTAGCAGGTCCAATCGTGCAGGGACAGGCACAGCTCTCGGATCTGGGCTGGGATGTGCGAGTGCTCGATGAGCTTGATCATATCCAGGCCATGCAGGCAAAACAGGTGGTGCCAATCCTGCGTCCGTGGTTGGCTACCAAATTGGGATCATAACCGATCGTCGTGGAACAATCCCGTTAGGCTCAACTCAAAGGGATTGTTCCACGACGGTCTCGTCAGGAGGACTAATGATCGGTATCTCCGATTCATCTGTCGCTATCCAAGTCTCTTTACAATTTGTTCCCTCAACGCCCGCCTGGTTTGGAGAGATGGCTCTGATCGCCCACTACCTCAAACGCCAGGGCGTGCTTGCTGCTCTTGAAGAGCAGGTACATTTTGCCCGTCGCCGCTTCGGACATTACGAGATGATCGATTTTGTCGCGGTGTTGCTCAGCTATGCGATCAGTGGTGAGCGCACCCACGAAGCGTTCTATGAACGCTTGCAGCGGTTCAGTCCTCCTCAGTTCGACTGCTTTCCCGCACGGAGCGAGCCCATTGGCGTCTCTCCTGGAAAGATCGTCTGGCACGCAATGCCCTGTGCTGGCTACTTAGGATATCCGTTCCATAAAATGCGTCGCCGAGGACGCTCTCAGATCCTTTACCGCTCCATCTCTACATCAGGCAGATGGCGGTACAGTTGCTCACGTTGTTGTATACTTCTCTGTTTTAGAACGGATACCCTCAGTAGCTAGTACAAGCCAGCACACCAAGCAAGAGGGGGATTGAGCTTATCGGCCAATCTCGAAGTATTGCTCGATTAACTCAAAATGCTCCGCGTCGTGCTCGCAGATGGAGGCGATCATCGTACAGAGGGGCTCGGTAGTATTTCCATCCCAGGGAGGGCGCACCTCATCTTGCAGCTTCTCATCATCGAGTTCGTCGGCGACCAGGTGCGTCAAGTGCAGGTGCGTCTCTTCCCAGTAGTTGCGCACCTGCGGCAGCGAAAGCTCTTTGTCCATTTCGCATGCCTCCTCATTGGCTTGGTCACCTGATGGCGTCACGGGTGGGAGTGGCTGGTCATGCGTATAGGCGACGATGAGCTTCAGTGTCGCCGCCTTCCAATGGCTCATGTGCGACAGGAAATCCTTGCACGACCATCCCTCGGGAGTAATCGCTATCTGCTGCTCCTCATCATTCAGATGATTGATCAATTTCTGAAAACGTGTGTGATCCTCCTGGAGCCAATCCAGAAGACCTTGCTGTGTCGGTCGTTCTATTGCCAAGGGCTTGCTCCTCTCTGTGGCTTCCTGTGTTGTTATATATACTGTGCTAGCCTACTTCTATACGTTACAATAGATAGGGTAGAGGACGCAATAGAGGGTCTGCGAGATGACAGGGCAACTCAAAAGTCGAGGACCCAGGCCAGGGCCTCGTGTGGGTGAGAGGCGAAGCGCCGACGCTGGCGAGCGAGCGCTCGGGACATGATGCAAATCCATCAAGGCGAGCACCAGGTTGCCCGGCACAGCGAGCATGTGAGCCACGGGCGGGAAGCGCACCTCGCAACGATCCTCTCCCAAGGTGGCATCGCGACCCCAGTGGAGCCGGCACAGGTAAGAGGCTCTTTCGTTAGACGTTTTCACAAGCCATCAACAAACAGGATTTGGGGAAAGGAATTCCACCATGCGTCTCGCGGTTATTTCCGATATTCACGGCGAATGTTTCGCTCTCGATCAAGTGCTTCAAGATATCCGGCGACAGGGCATTGAGCAGATGGTGTGTCTAGGCGATGCGCTGCAAGGCGGATCACAGCCGGCCGAGACTCTTGCACGGCTGCGCGAATTGAACTGCCCGGTCGTGATGGGCAACGCCGATGCCTGGCTGATCACGGGCCAGCAAACGTCTGCAGGTGAAGAGCCGAGCCGGAATCAGCGAGAGGTCAGGGCCTGGTCGCTCGCGCAACTCTCGGAAAGCGATGTCGCCTTTGTCCAGCAATTTCGCTCTACTCTCGAGATCCCGTTGGAAGCCGGGAAGAACCTGCTCTGTTTTCATGGATCGCCTCGTTCTTTCGACGAGATCATTCTCCCCGAAACGCCAGATGACGTGGTACGGCAGTTCCTGGGTGGCTACGATGCAACGCTGCTCACCGGTGGGCATACCCACACGCAGCAGATGCGACGCCTGGGCACCTCCTGGTATGTCAATCCGGGAAGCGTCAGCCTGGCCTATAACTGGGAGCTTTCCGACCCGGCGCATGGGCGCATGCGAGTAGACCCCTGGGCAGATTATGCTATCGTCACCTCCGAAGGAGCATGCCTGGGCATCACCTTTCGTCATGTTCCCTTTGATGTCAACGAACTCGCCCGCATTGTCCGCGCCAGCGGCAGGCCATATGTCGAAGAGGCCCTCTCCATCTATCGACGGGAGAAGTGAGAGAGCCATCTCGTTGCCCAACCCGTGGGATACTTGACAGGGCAACTCATACTTAATGAAAGGTTTTCGACCCAAGAGGGATGAGACGGTTGCTCGAAAGAAAGAAGGAGAATCACTCATGAGTGTACACTCGTTTCGACCGCAAGACGCGCCATCTTCCGATGAGATGGAGATCCATACGCTCTATCGACAGATGTTGGATGGCTGGAACCAGCGCAACGCTGATGCTTTCGCTGCTCCGTTTGCGGAAGACGGTGAGGTCATCGGATTCGATGGGAGCCAGATGACCGGGCGCGTGGAGATCGCTGCGGCGCTTGGGCAGATCTTTGCCGACCATGTCACTGCCCCCTACGTGAGCAAAGTCAGAAGCGTGCGTCTGTTGAGTCCAGAAGTGGCCATCCTACGCGCCATCGTCGGGATGGTGCCACCAGGACAGTTGGACCTCAATCCCGCCGTTAACGCGCATCAGACCCTTGTCGCCGCCAAGCGCGATGGCACATGGCGAATCGAACTCTTGCAGAATACTCCGGCTCAGTTTCACGGAAGACCGGACCTGGTCCAGCACATGACGGAAGAGCTGCGGCAGGTGCTCGAATAAGTTTCGAAGACTTGAGATGACCGCATGCTCTCACCAAGAAGGAATGCTGTGCATGGTGACAGAGAACGGCATTGATGAGCATCCTTACACTTCCTGTCGAACCATCCTGGCTCCTGCGACCAACGCACAGAGCTTGCCAAAGGCTACTTCCCGTGGCAGGTATTTCATGCCGCAATCCGGCGCCAGGATCAGGCGCTCCGGCTCTACATACTGCAAGGCTGAGCGTATTCTCCCAGCCACTGTCTCCGGCGTCTCCACCTCCATAGCGCCCAGATTCAAGACGCCTACAATGATGGTTTTATTGGCTAATTGACTTAGGATCGAGAGATCGAGGTGCGGTTGAGCCGCTTCGATCGAAATCTGTTTGACGACGCACTCACGCAGTTCCGTGAGGAATGCATACTTACGAGGTCGAGTATGAACTATAGCGGCATACCCAAAGCAAAGGTGCAATGCTGTTGTTCCTTCAACTCCCTCCAGAGCGCGGTTGATGACCTCTACCCCGTACGCCCTGGCTTGCTCCGGCCTCGCTTGCAGATACGGTTCATCAATTTGTACCACGTTGGCTCCCGCGGCCTGCAAGCTTTTGATCTCCTCGTTGACCGCTGCAGCGATATCCAATGCCAGGGCCTTCTCATCGCGGTAATAGTCATTCTGCGCCTGCTGGGTGACAGTGAAAGGGCCTGGCACGGTGATCTTGATGCGATGGTCGGTGTTGCGTCGTAGAAACTCCACGTCGCGTACTTCAACCGGGTGTAAGCGGCGGATCGGGCCGACGACCCGCGGGACAGGGTTGGGGTGGCCGGTGCGATCTAGGGCCACTCCTGGGTGATCGAGGTCCATCCCATCTAACGCTGTAGCGAAGCGGTTGGAGTAACTCTCCCTGCGTATCTCCCCGTCAGAAATAATATCTATGCCTGCACGCTCCATGTCACGAATGGCGAGTACAGTTGCATCGTCCTGGGCGTGTTGCAGCAGAGGCTCTGGGATGCGCCAGATTTCCTGTGCCCGGATGCGAGGAGGTAATCGGCTCTGTAAGTTCTTGCGATCAACCAACCACTCAGGTTGAGGATAGCTGCCTACAACTGTCGTCAAAAGCTTCTCAGTCACACTCTTTCCTCCTTGGTCATCGTTTTGCAAGGCCGCTCTCAGGTCAGCTCGCTCACCAGCGCTCGTCACGTGGTGATGTCCGGGTAGGGAAGCGACCAGTGCTGGAGCTTCCGCGCGTACTCGCGCTGGAATCCGAGAGGCTCCGCATAGTCACGCTCGAACAGGGCAATATAAAGCGTGAGTGTCAGGAAGTTGTGCGCTCCAAGCTCGAAAAGCCTGACATAGTCATGCGTCGCCAGCGCCTCGCGCTCTTCGTCGGTGAAATGCTGCCACGTGCTGCGTTCGCCCTCGGGCAGGTTCAAGATGACGTTGGCCCGCTCGGCTTCCCACCAGGTGACTGTACCGCGAGGGTCTTCGCGGTAGCGCTCAACCAGCTCTGGGTCACGGTCGATTGCGAAGAGGAACTTGTTGAGGAGATACTTGCTCATGCGTCCACTCCCTTCGGATACCAGGTGATGTAAGCTTCCATCGTGTGGAACAGGTCGAGTGTATCGACATAATCGGCTCTAACTTCTCCGGCGATGCCCATCATCAGCATGAAGTCGAGGAAGCCGTGTGTGGCATTGCCCGGCGTCCAGAGGCTATCGAGCGTGACTTCTCGTAATGCGCCTTCAATGTCGCCGTTGGCGATCCACGCGACGGCTTTGCGGTCGAACTCGGGGTCGGGTCCATGCGGGCCGAACTGGCGCGGCCCGCCAAGTTCGAGGGACAGGTGACCGGTTCCGATGACGGCGACCCGCTGATTACTGGGCCAGACCTCGATGAGACGGCGCAGGGTGCGGCCCAGCTCGACGAACCGCCAGGGCTGCGGAAGTGGCGGGGCGAAGATGTTCGTATAGATTGGCACAATGGGCAGATCTGCTTGTGGGCGTGTCGTGATGATGGGGCACGTAATACTATGGTCGACGCGCAGTTCATTGCTGAAGGCGAAGTCGAAACCGGCATCAAGCCCGGCACGTAGAAGATACGCCGAAAACTCCTCGTGTCCCTTGAGCAACATGCGGGGCAGTCCAAATTCGCGCTCCTCATTGTAGTAGTTCGCGTCGTAGAACGGCGCTTTGCCGATGAGGAACTGCGGCATATTATCGTAGAAGAGCTGGTGGAAGTGGTCAGAACCGACCATGACCAGGACGTCTGGCCTGGCCCGTGTCAGTGTTTCGCGGTAGGCCTCCACCTTGCGTACCCACTCATCCGCAAAGTCGGGCCTGCTCTCTGGTGGCGCGGTGCTGGCGCGGTAGAAGAATGGATGGTGGGTGGTAGCAAGGATAGCAACAATCTTTGCCATAACTTCCTCCTTCGAGCATAATCTGTGCACATAGCAGGTTTTGGGTGAGTTGGAACTAGCGTTGTTCTGTGATATCGTTGCTGGCGGCTGGCCGATACACGGCGTTCCGGTCGATCGCAGAGTAGATGTCGGGTGCGATGGGGTGGCGTAGCTCTTCGGCGAGGTGGCCGAGTAGCCCCGCCGCGCGCGCGAGCAGGGCCACACCGCGCAGCAACTCAGGCGGCAGCCCGATATCAGCAAGTGCTGCGCCAGCGACCCCGGCGCCGTTGAGTGGTAACGTGCGGCCAAGTACCTCGGCATGGACACGACCAATGGCCTCAAACAAGCGCAGGTGAGGTCCCCGCAGACCCTCGTGGTCGGCAAGTGCAATAATGACGGCGGTACGAGGATCAACGGTCTTATGCACCGGGTGGCCCAGCCCTGGGACAAAGCGGCCAGCGGCGCGCTGCTCCGCGACAGCCCGGCGGGCAAGCTCGTCCCATTGCTCATCGGTCGTCGGGAACGGGTCCGCGACAGTTGCCAGCACACCAGCGAGAAATCGGCCTGTGTCTTCTGTGACGCCGAGGAACCGCGAGCCGCCACCCAGCAGACCCGCTGCCATCGCACCCTGGAGCGCATCTGGGGCGCTGTACAGGGTCAGGCGGGCCGCGATCGCGGTCGGGGTAAAGCCGTGATCAGCCAGCGAGACGAGCACAGCCTCGAACACACGCACCTGCTGCGGCGTCGGTCGCTGCTGTGTGGCGAGCCAGAGAGCCAGCTCGCCAAACCCGATGTTCCCAATCAGCTCGCCCGCGAGATCGTGACCAAGCAGGTGAATGCTGGTGACATCAGACGTACCGATCCCGGTGGGATATTCCATTTATTCTCCTTATATGTGAAAAGTCTTGTGCCCCTCGGGGTCGATGTGTGGCGTCTGGCTGAGCCAGGCGCGAATCTGTTCGTTATCCTGGCCGAGCGCCGGAGGTGGCAGCTCGTGGCGCGGAGGCGTCCGGGAGAACGAAATCGGGTGACGAATCATTGGCACGATATCATCCCCCGCGCCAACCTTGACAATTGGATCGAGTCCGATTTCGTGGGCGAACGTAACCCCCCCTTCAATATTGTTGATCGGGCCGCACGGCACACCTGCTGCGCTCAATCTGCGAAACCACTCATCTGCTGTTCTGGTGCGCAGCCGTTCAACCAGCAGCGGGCGCAAAGCCTCGCGATTGCGGGTGCGATCCCGGGTGTTCGCAAACCTGGGATCATGCGGCAGCTCAGGAAGGTCGAGAACCTCGCAGAGTTTGCTGAACTGCCCATTATTCCCGGCAGCGACAATAAGTTCTCGATCCGCTGCCGGCAGCGACTCGTAGGGAAACAGGCTGGGATGGGCGTTCCCCATGCGACCAGGAATGACACCACCAGCCACATAAGCGGACGTTTGGTTGACCATTCCTGAGAGTGCCGAGGCGTACAAGCTGACTTCCACATGCTGGCCTTCACCAGTGTGATTGCGATGATTGAGGGCAGCCAGGATGCCGATGGCCGCGTGCAGCCCGGCTATCACATCGAACACCGAGATGCCGGAGCGATAGGCAGGGCCATCGGGGCTACCCGTCAGGCTCATCAACCCGGACATCGCTTGCACAATGAGGTCGTAGCCGGGAAGAGATGCTCCCTGCGCCGTCCCAAAACCACTGATGGAGGCGTAGATGATTCCGGCATTTCGCTGCTGGACCGCGTCATAATCCAGGCCGAAGCGCTTGAGGCCGCCGGGCTTGAAATTTTCGATGAAGACATCGGCGCGGGCAGCCAGTTCGTGGGCCAGTCGCAGATCTGAGGGGTCATTGAAATCGAGAACGACTGAGCGCTTGTTGCGGTTGATAGCCAGGTAGTAAGTCGCCACACCGTCGCGGTCCGGGGGCATCCAGGTACGAGTATCATCCCCTGCAGGGCCCTCGACCTTAATCACCGTTGCGCCGAGGTCACCAAGCAGCATAGTGCAATACGGGCCGGCGAGCACGCGTGAGAAGTCGGCGATCAGCAGGCCGTCGAGCGGGCCAGGTCGGCGTTCGGCACCCTGCGTGTTCTTCTCGTTGTTCTGCTCCTGCATGGGATTCACGCCTTCCGGTAAAGTGATGGCGAGCGATCGGCACGAACTGTGCATGTGCGCTCTTTCACTGTGACCAATCGCCATTACGCGCCGATGTTTGTCCGTATGACGGACCATTGTCCGACAAAACCAGTATAGACGATAGCGAGTGATCGTGTCAAGGGACACCGCGGGTAATGTCTAACGTCAGAGCTTTTAGACAGGTATATGTGATGAATTGGTGCCAACGATCACCTGTGGACGGCTCTGCCACCGCGCCCAGTCTGCGCTGATCGCCGCAGTGGTCTGCAAGAGCAGGGGAAGATACTTCCCGGTCAGGGTCTCGATGCTTGTTTCTGCCGCGTGAACAGTGACATTAAGCGCAGCGACCACGTGGTTGGTGCCATCGCGCAGGGGAGCAGCAATCGAGCGAATGCCATAGGCCAGGTGTTCATCGGCAAGTGCCCACCCTCTTGTACGTACCTCGCACAGCACACGGTCGCGCTCCTCCGCGTCTGGCCTCCAGAGGGGTGCGATACCAGAGCGACTCGGCTCGGCAAGCACTTGTTCCAGTTCGTCTGGCGGCAGTTCGGCGAGCAACACTTTTCCAAGCGAGGTCTGAAGGGCAGGAAAGCGTGTACCGATGGTTACAGCAATGGTAATGATTTTCGGCACAGCAACACGCGCGATGTAGACAATGTCTGATCCGTCGAGTTGTGCAATGGACGATGACTCATTCGTACGTCCCACGAGTTGTTGCATGTGAGGTCGTGCGATATCCCAGATGCTGGTCGATCCGATATAGGCCATGCCGAGATCCAGAACTCGTGGGGTGAGGGCAAACCCACCCTGCGCCGCGCGGACATACCCCAGTTCCTCAAGCGTGAGCAGCATCCGGCGTGCTGTTGGTCGAGCAAGGCCGGTGGCCGCAGCCACCTCGCTCAGAGTCATTGTTGACCGGTTGGGTCCGAACGCCCGGATGACATCCAGGCCACGTGCCAGTGCCTCGATGAAGTCTGGTCCTGTTTCGCCGCGCATCATTTCTCCCGCTAGCACATCAACGCCACCTGCGCACATGGTGCAAGTGAATACGCCAGTTTTTTCTCTACGCCCATCGTAGCAGAAACGGTGCCCGATGTCCAGATCAGCCTGCACCTCCGCACCTCCGCCGCTCTGAAAGGGTATCGGACCAGGCCTTCACCGGTGAGTCTCTTCAGGAAAACGTTGCACCTCAATCTCGACGTCTTCCTTGACATGGACTCGTCAATTGTGTAATATCTTATCAATGGACGACTGTCCGTCATACGGACAACATTGATCGCCAGCGTCAACCCTTTCTTTGTAAGGTAGGTATCGCAATACGGCTACCAGGACGCAGGCAGAGGCGTCCGGCGGCCAAGAACAATGAGGTGAGTACAATGAGCCAGATCTCAACAGCAGACAGTAATCGCTTTGCGCCAGGCCGCCCGGTGGTGTTCCGCAACGCCACCGTGCTGACCATTGACCCGTCGCTTGGGATAATCGAGGGCGGCGATGTCCTCGTCGCGGCTAACCGCATCGCAGATGTCGGACGACAGCTCGTCGTGCCAGAGGGCACGGTGGAGATCGATGCGACCGACGGCATCCTCATGCCAGGGATGGTTGACACCCACCGCCACATGTGGCAGACGGCGCTTCGTGGGTTCGGCGCCGACTGGACGCTCACGAACTATTTCCAATTCTATTATCTGAATTGGGGCAAGATCTTCCGTCCTGAAGATATTTATGCCGGGAATCTCCTTGCCGCGATCGAAGCCATCGACGCCGGTGTTACAACGACGGTCGACTGGTCTCACGGTTTGCAGACAGTCGCACATGCGGATGCAGCGGTTGATGCGCTTGAAGCGATTCCGGGCCGCTTCGTCCTTGCGTATGGCAACCTGCTCGGCGCTCCCTGGCAATGGACAAAGGCTCCTGAGTTCGCAGATTTCATTCGGCGCCGTATTGACGGACGTGGAGATATGCTGCGCATGCAGCTTGCCTTCGACGTCACCGGCGATCCGGCATTTCCCGAGAAAGCCGCGTTCGAGGTCGCGCGTGAGTTCAATCTGCCCGTGACGACCCACGCTGGCGTGCGGGGCGCTACCACCGATGACAGCATCCGTTTGATGTACGAACATGGATTCATGACCCCTTCCACCATCTATGTGCATGCCGCAACACTGTCCGAGGACTCGTACCATCGCATCGCGGCCACAGGTGGCCACACATCGATCTCCGCCGAGAGCGAGCAAAACGCTGGTCAAGGCTACCCGCCCACGTGGCTGCTCCGGCGCCATAACATCCCAGTTTCTCTTTCGATGGACACAAGCGTATGGTGGAGCGCAGACCTGTTCTCCGCGATGCGCGCGACACTCAACGCGGACCGGACCCGCGAGCATCTAGAGGCGCACAAGCTCAACGAAACCGTCACGCTCAGCCATCTACGCGCAGAGCAGGTCGTGACCTGGGCGACGCTCGGCGGTGCTCAAGCGTTGGGGATGGATAGCCTCATCGGCAGTGTCATCCCCGGCAAGCAGGCCGATCTCGTTCTGATTAAGAATGATCAATCTCCGGTGATGTTTCCATTGCTCAATCCCCACGGGCACGTCGTGTTTCAAGCAGGGCGCGGAGACGTGCATACGGTAATGGTCGATGGCAACGTCGTCAAGTACGACCATCATCTCCTTGGTGTTGATCTCACCAGAGCCAGGCAGGCCGTCGCGAAGACGGTTGACTATGCGCGGGCGCAGATGGGCGAGCAAGCCTGGAACGAGGCCATGAATCCTGAGAAGGCCGTGGTCGAGCTGAGAGATAACCCGTACACCTACACCGACCAGGCGCGTGCGCAGGCAGCACAGAAACAGGGGAATGGGGCATAGTTGCCTCCATCTCCATAGGAGTAACATTCATACAGGAACAGCCGCACACGGCGATACTGGCCGTTGAGGAGAGGAGATGATGAGCAACACCGAGATGCCCGCAGCAGTAATCCGTACACACGCTGCTTCACCTGAATATCTCTTTTGGCCTCTTCCTCGCCGCACGAGAGGACAGGCGCTGGTAAGGGTCATGGCAGCTCCCATCAGCCCGTTAGATTTGCTGTGTGCATCTGGCAAGTCCTACTTCGGTGCGCCACAGCTCCCCTATATTCCAGGGGTGCAGGGCGTCGGCATCGTGATGGAGGCAGATGCGTTCGTGCCCGGACAACGGGTGTGGTTCTCCTGCGATGCCGGCATGAAGCCGGGAGATGGCAGCATGGCGCTCTACTGCGTTATCGATGAGTCGTCAGCGCTCGTGCTCCCTGACCAGATCGATAACGATCTTGCTGCAGCACTCGGACTGTCTGCGATTGCCGCGTGGATGGCGCTCACCTGGCGTGGTAAGCTCCAGCCTGGAGAGCAGGTGCTTGTCCTCGGCGCCAGTGGCGCGGTCGGACAGGTGGCAGTGCAGGCGGCCAGACTGCTTGGAGCAGGCCGGGTGATCGCAGCTTCACGGGATGATGGCGGGCGTAGCCGTGCGCTCTCCTTCGGCGCCGATGCGGTCGTCGACCTCACCGGCGACGATGTGGATGAGATCAGCAGGCGCATCGCAGCAGCCTGTGACGGTCCTTTGCATCTGGTCATTGATCCTGTATGGGGGCTCCCGGCGGAAGCTGCCGTTCGAGCGCTGGCTGCCGAGGGAAGGCTTGTCAACATCGGCTCTGCCGCCGGGCCAACCGCGCGTTTTGAGTCGGCCACTGTGCGTAGCCGGCTGCATACCATCCTCGGCTATACGAACAATGCGCTGACCCACAAGCAGAAAGCGGAAGCACTCACCGAAATCATCACCCACGCAGCCGCCGGTCGCTGCACGGTCGAGAGAGAAACGGTGCCACTTGCGAAAGTCGCTGAGGCCTGGGAGCGCCAGGCGGTATTTGCTCGCCGCAAGCTCATACTCGTTCCTTGATGAAGAGAGCCAGAGGAGTATGATCCCTATGAATGGGCGGCCTTTGACCAGGTTAACAATGCCACGCGGACTGAGCCCGGCCTCATCAGCCAGTTCTTCCTGGGTCAGTCCGGAGGCGAGCCGTCGGTGTTCTGATGCGGCCAGTACGCCGCGAACGTTTCATACGTCTTTCAACCAAACACTAAGTCAATAAGTTTTCTCATGGGTTCACCACCTCCTCGGGAATGTCGCGTGACTTCTGGGGCAGGAAGTCAGAACTGGTGACGGGTGTGGCTGAAGTGGCCCTTGGCGAACGCGAAGACCTTGGTGGGCGTGACCGAGAACACGAGAATCGCATCTGGGAGGACCTCGTGTTCATCATGGTGGTAAAAGTAGCCGTCGCGCACCAGGTATTGCCATCGCCCGTCCCACTTGGTAGCCCACACCGAGGCTAAGCGTTCGAGCATGTCCTGGTTGGTGATCCGGACGGCGTCGCCCTCGACCACGACGTCGAGCCCTTCCTCCCAGTGGTTGCAGCCAGTCGTCAGAATCACGTGTGGGTTCCCAAGCAGGTTGACGGCCTTCTGTTCGGTGTCGGCAGTGCTGAAGTGGATGGCCTCGTCGTGCCACACCGCAACGACCGGCGTGACATGAGGGCGACCACCGGCCCGCACCGTCGAGAGCCAAAACAGCTCGGCTGTTTCGAGCACGCGACGCGTCTGCTCCCATGGCGTGACCACTCCATCCGGTTCGCTGTAGCGCGTGTCCATGGTCGTGACTGGTTCGTTCATCACAAGAACTCCTTTCGATTGTGAAGTAGATGGTGGAACGGTGGGACCGCCAGGTCTTTCAGGCTGAGCCGACTCCACCAGCATCGATCGTTTTCCCCTTGATCATCCTGCTATATCTGTTTGATGCCGAGAGAGAAGCATCAGGGATATGGCTCTGGTCATCTGGTTTTTGACCGGTGAGCAATACCTCTAGAGAAGCATAGCATGCAAACCCCAAAAAATCTTCTTCGATCTTGCTCATCCTGCCACGCAGGGTGGAAATTTGGGAACTCCGTAAGCGAACTGTGGATAAATCGGGAGTGGCTCTCCATCAGAAAGAGAGCAGGTCACTCACCGATTTATCCTAATTCCACTCATGGAAAGGCTCGCGGAAGTTCCTTCCCCAGTTCGACCACGTCGTCTTGCTGAGTGCGCCTGCTGATGTCATCGTTGAACGATCGCGAACACCTGCGTCTTGCTCAATTTCACGGAAGACCGGACCTGGTCCAGCACATGACGGAAGAAACGGCGCATTATTCCCTTGTAGGTTCAGATACTCGAAGCAATGTGTGGTATTCTCTGTAGACAAAGAAACTGTTCTGCGTGCAGAGCATCGACGAAACCTTCCTCAACAATCGCGTCTCTGTCAAATTGCCACTTCAATCAACAGAGAAGTGGAGCGAAGCAATCTCAGTTCCTTGGATTTCAGAAAGGATGACGCCTTGATCCAACGTATCAATCCCCCCGGTCTCCATCAGACGCCTGGGTATCACCATGTGACTGTTACTGATGCCACCACGATGGTGTTTCTCGCCGGTCAGTGTCCACTCGACGAAGGGGGACAGCTTGTCGGCACCGACGACCTGCGTCGGCAAGTCGAACAGGTGATCCGCAACATCGTCACTGCCCTCTCCAGTGTTGGCTCGACTCCCGACGACGTGGTCCGCACGGTCATCTACGTCGTCTCGACCAGCCGTGATGACCTCTCATTGGTATGGACCATGCTGAGGAACTCGTCCATCGCTCCCGCTTTGAGCACCGCAAGCACACTGCTGGGAGTCTCCCAACTCGGCTACCCAGGACAGCTTGTGGAAATCGACGTGACAGCGATTCTGACATGTACACATTGACCCGCTTTGGGGTTAGGGTCTATCATATACATGTGCCCTTGGTGAGGAAAGAAGGGACCATGAAGGGAACACCTTCAACGATGACTACACATCTTGTAACGTCACATTTGCTACCTCGTACGAAAGAAAGAGGAGACAAAGCATGAGCCAACAACCTTCAGATGAATCAACGCTGAGCAGCCAGATGGAAGACTGTATTCAGGACTGCTTAAATAGCCACGCTGTCTGCCTGGATACAGCCATGAGCCTGCTCCAAAAAGGCACCAACTATGCCAACACGGTTCGCATTTTGCTCGATTGCTCCGAAATATGTGCAACAAATGCCCATTTCATGATGCGCAACTCGCCTGTGTACGGCTCTGTCTGGCAGGCATGTGCGCAGGTGTGCAACCATTGTGCTGAGGTGTGCGACGAGATAGGCGAAAACGACTGTGCCAATGCCTGTCGTGCCAGCGCGGCATCCTGCGAGCAAATGGCCAAGTTGATACCCTAAAAGGTTATCCGCTATGAACGCGGAGCCGGGTTCAATGACCGCAGGTCCACCCGGTCGTCCGCCAGGGCGGATTCCGAGAGTCGGATGCGGCCGCGAATCAGATCCTGACACACACGCAGCTCGGCATCAGCCTCCAGCTCGGGATCGCCGCCACGGTTCAGCCCGAACGCCGCCTGCAAGATGCCCTGCGTCAGGTAGAAGGCCAGGAACTGTCTGCTGTCGGAGCTGCCGCGCAGAACAATCCGCTCCCAGTTCCTGGCAAACCCCACGTACTCCAGCTTGTGCTCGTACTGATCAGACCAGAAGCTGTAGATATACTCATACGCCTGCAGGTTGCCGAGCACGGCGCGGGCCACCGCACGGCCTTGCTTTTCGGCGTTGTTGAAATGCTCCACCCGCACCCTCCCGAAGACCGGGTGCAGCAGGTTGGCCACATCCCCTGCGGCGAAGACATCGGGCACGCTCGTTTGGCAGCGCGCATTCACGAGGATCCCGTTGTCCAGGGCAAGCGCACTGCCAGCGAGCGCGTCCACGGCCGGTGCGATCCCGATGCCGACGACGACCAGGTCGCACGCCAGCTGTGCTCCCTTGGCCGTCAACACGCGCTCCACCCAGGTGCCACCCTCGAAGGCGATCACCTGGTCGTTCGTCACGAGGTGGACCCCATGCTCGCGGTGAATCGCTGCGAGCACGGCGGCGACCTCGTTGCCGAGGACCGTAGCAAGCGGCGCCGCGCCAGGGAGCACAGCGGTGACCTCCAGGCCCATCTGGCGCAGCGAGGCGGCGACCTCAGAGCCGATGAAGCCCATGCCGACCACCACAGCGCGCGCACCAGGCTTGGCGACCTGACGGATCGCATCACACTCCGCGACCGTGCGCAGTTGATAGACACCCGGCAGCGTCGCTCCGGGCGCCGCAAAGTTCCGATTTCTGCCGCCAGTGCAAAGGACCAGCTTGTCGTAGTCCACCGTCTCTCCACTGGCGAGTCGCAGCTGCTTGAGAGCGGTATCCACCTGCCGCACGGTGGACCCGGTGCGCAGCTCAACGTCGTGATCGCCATACCAGTCGGCGGGCTTGACGTGCCAGGCACTGAGATCTTCCTCACCCCGCAGATAGGTTTTGGACAGCGGCGGACGGCCGAAAGGGATGCCTGGCTCCGCGCTCAAGAGCACGATGCGGCCCCGCCATCCCTCTTCTCGGAGGGTCACAGCCGCATTGCCGCCAGCAAGTCCCGCGCCGACAATGACCACCAGCTGCTCACCCGTTGTATCCATGTTCATCGTCTAAAATCCTCTCGTGACATCTTGCCGTATCTGCTCCTTCTCAGTCGTGCTGACCAGCAAGATGGGCTGCTTGCCTCGCGTAAAGCGTATCCTACTTTAGCACGAAAAGCAAGGCGTTGAACCATACTGTGGCTCTTATTCTCGTAAGTTTATCATTTACTAGAAGCAGTTAAATTTTACATGAACCGTATGGTTCCTTTCTCTCAGGAGACAGCGGTAAATTGCACCCCAACCCCATCTATTCGATTGCCTTTGCCGCCACAGGAGCTGGGCAACTCCCTCCTGCCAGCCTTGTGCTGGCTCCTGCGGTCATCCGTTTCATCCCGACATGTACACATTGACCCGTTTTGGGGTTACGATCTATCATATATATGTGCCTTTGGTGAGGAAAGAAGGGACCATGAAGAGGGCACTCACAATGAAGGTGATTGAATCGTGTTGAAAAGGAGACGTAAGTATGCCAACACGTACAGCAGACGCCGAATGGCAGGGGAATCTTCAGCAGGGTCGGGGGACCATGCGCGTGGGGAGCGGAGCCTTCGAGGGCAGTTATTCGTTTAAATCACGCATGGGCGATGAGACGGTCGGCACCAATCCCGAGGAGCTCATTGGCGCGGCGCACGCCGGCTGTTACTCGATGGCGCTGTCGAACGCGCTCGCCAGTGCCGGCTTCACGCCAACGAGGGTGCACACAATCGCGCGCGTCCACTTCAACCAGGCGCCCGGCGGCTTCGCCATCAACCCCATCGACCTGGAGACCGAGGCCGTGGTGCCAGGCATAGACGAAGAGACCTTCCAGAAGCTAGCGCAGGATGCCAAAGCAAATTGCCCGGTCTCCAAAGCGCTCGCGGCCACACCCATCAACCTCAAAGCCACCCTGACCAGGTAGCACTGATCAGGGGCAGACTTCTCGCTGAAGTGTAGCGCCAAGGTAATGGGAGGGGAACCATCTTCCCCTCCCACACTTTATCGGGCGAAGTTCAGTCATTCCCTCGGGCATTCGACCCGAGGACAATGAGGCTGGCACGCAGTCGACCCTAGAGAAGCTGGCTCGCTATATCGAGTAGGGAGCCAACGAGAGACGTTTGGGACCGAAAGCCGAATTTACCACTGGGAAAGGAGACAGAAGCGTGACAGACGACATCAGCGACATAGCAGCCTCGTACGACCGCAGCGTAGAGGACGAGGACTCGCGTCTCGTCTTGCATCAGCTCGAGTACGACCTCACCTGGCGCTACCTGACTCGGTACCTGCCGCCCGCAGGTTCCATCCTGGAGATCGGAGCCGGGACGGGAAGGTACACGCTCGCTCTGTGCAGACGCGGCTATTCCGTCACAGCGGTTGATCTGTCAGCGGCCCTGCTGCAACAGTGTAAGCTCCGGCTCGAGGCGGAGGGACTGCATGGACAGGTGCAGTGTGTCGTGGCTGACGCACGAGACCTCCATGCGGTGTCGACCACGGCATTCGACGCGGTGCTGCTCATGGGGCCTCTGTACCATCTGGTGTTCGAGGAGGACCGACGCCAAGCCGTTCGCCAGGCGGCAGATCGTCTCCGCAGCGGGGGTCTGCTGTTTTCCACCCACCTCTCGCGACTGGGCATCCTCGGCGACTTGATGAGGAGAATGCCTGAGTGGATCGAGCGTGGAGAGGAAGTGCGCTCCCTGCTCTCCCGTGGGAGGCGTCCATGGGGGGATTATTCGGATAGGCTTTTAGTGCCACGTTTCCTCAGCGAGTGGGAGGGTGAACCAGAACGTTGATCCTTCCCCTGGATGACTTTCGACTCCCACCTGACCCCGGTGCTGTCGGATTATTGCCCTGGTGATGTATAATCCCAGTCCTAGTCCACCTCCTGATCCTCCTGGCTGTCTCTGACCTTGCTGGAAGGACTCCCATATCCTACTTTGTTCAGAAGTCCGGATTCCTATTCCCTTGTCTTGCACGAATACACATGCCTGCGCATCACTTACTTGCAGGTATATCTTGATCGGTCGATCGGCTGGGGAAAACTTGAGTGCATTGGTGAGGTAGTTGGTGAGTGCTTGCCTGATGCGATCCGCGTCTGCAAGCACCGCTACCAGATCATCTACTGGCAGTTCCTGCTCAAAGAGCCTTTGAGCCGCAAGTTCTTGCTGGTTTGTGACGGTTTCTCGCACAATTTCGACCAGATTGCACCATACCAGAGAAAGTTCGAACTTGTTTGCCTCGATGCGAGATGCGTCCAGCAGATTTCCTACCAGTCGCATCTCAGCGCTAACCTGTCGCTCAGCCCGCGCCAGCAAATCCTGAAGTTTGGTGAGCAGATCCATTGTATTGTCTGACGAGGGTGATTCGAGCGCGCGCTGGAGAAGACGACGAGCCTGTTGTAGTGCGCCTCGCGTAGTGGTAAGCGGCGTGCGCAATTCCTGGGCCACCGCATTCATCAATTCCTCTAAAGTCGTGCTCGATAGTGAATATCTTTCCGGAGAGGAGAGAAGGGAGGTGGCGGGCTGCTGAGGTTGCCGCTGGCGCTGGTGAAGAAATGCCTGGAAATCTGTGTCTTCAATGCGGTAGCCAGCACGGCCAAAAGGAGTACCTTTCAGTTCTCCACTGCGCAACCAGCGACGAACGGTATCCAGACTGACGCCAAGTCGAGTCGCCACGTCTGATGTCCTAAGATAGGAGGGCATATGGGGCCTTACCCTTTCATCGTGATATGTTATCATAAGATATGATAAGCGTTTATAAGAGATAGAGCAGGAAAGAGCGACTGCGCTCTTCTGAAGCAGCTGTCCTGAAAGGTTGCTTGATTCTTTCCAGTAGCGCTTCTCCCGTCTCCTTTCCCAGCCCTCACATTAACCTCATCTTATTCGGTAATGGACGAAATACATATGTATACTATAATACGGACGGCATTTCGACGCTATATCTAAATCCTCCTCTCACCGATGCACCTATCTCACTCCTTCGTTTGACACCGAAATACCTCTCTATAGCGTAAAACGGATAGGTATAGTGCGATGTTTCATGACGGAGGAAATGGCCTGGCAAAATGGGTAGGGGAGGAAGGTATTCTGGGGAAGGAAGCTGCGAGAAACGCAGGCTTATCCTTCCGTAGCCCCTGAAAGCTCTGCGGGAGAGCCGTGGGTGTGATAGTGGGTTTCCAGAGCTCGCAGCAACTCATGGAAGGCCTGAACCAGGTGATGGTTGCACAGGCGATAATAGATCACTGTGCCCTCTTTACGAGCACTCACCAGGTGCAGGCTCAGCAAATGGTGCAGATGCTCTGAAGTCGTGGATCGGGCCAGTCCTAACTGCTGAGCAATCTCCCCTGCACGCAGTTCATAGGTATCTGGGGAATCCTGTCCCATGGGCGGGACAAGTAGTTCCAGAATGGCACGCCGGCTATCGTCACAGGCAGCGTCTAAAAATTGGTTGATAAAGCGATCTATCTGGAGAGGTCGACGATGAGGATGCGCCCAGGTGGAAGGGGTATGCTTGTCGCTCGTCATAGTGGTGTCCTCCTCATTTCTATGTTCACCGAAGCGCGGTTATTGAATCTCATACTCTCGTCACGAACGAAATGTGCTTGGCGTTTCATTTTTGCTCACGCGAACGGGGGATGACAAGCCTTTACATTGCATAAGATGATAAGACTTTACATTACAAAGAATATATGTTATAGTTCTTGATGGAATAATTCCGATAAACCCCATGGAACGATCAGGGGTGCATTATGCTCCAAAAGATAGCACTTCAACCGGAAGTGGATGATCGCCTCGCCGCGTCTTTTCTCATAAAGACTATCCTCGTTGTGAAGAACGACACAACATGAGCTACGATTATCAAGAGCCGACAAGGCGCGATGGACTCATCCGTAATACGAACACTATTTTCATCATAGAGGATGATGAGTCCAATGGCACGCTCCTCTTAGAGCTTCTTTTGCATGAAACCCCCTATTACCCCTTATTACTTCAAGATGGCTTGCACGTGTTGCAGCTCACTCAATTTATCAAGCCGCTTCTGTTTCTGGTCGATTATTACCTGCCGGGCATGAACGGACTTGAACTGTGCGATCAACTCCATGCCCGGGAAGAGTTGAAAGATATCCCTGTTATCATCTTAAGCGCTTCCATGGACGAGCATATAGACGAAATCCAGAGGCGCGGCCTGATTGCCTTGCGCAAACCTTTCGACCTGGATGAGTTTCTCATGACCATCGAAAACGTCGTGGCCCATGCTCCGCAGATGCTAAACCCTTGACAGAGCACGTCTATTGGGACTGGCGTACAAGCAGATCAAGAGTAGAGCGGCCAAGATGATGTAAGACAGGGAGACTATCCTGTTGACACCGGGTTCGAAGAGTTCAAACACACCTATAGCCAGGCTAAATAATTCCAGGAGCACGACCCGCTGGCGTGCCCAGGACTTCACCTGCCATACTCCCCAAGCGATGATAGGCGAGGCGAGGGCTACTACCAGAGAGATCCCACCTGCCGGACCAGCGAAAATTGCGGCACCGCTCACGATGACTGGACGACCTGGGGCCAGGAGTCCTGCAAGCAGGGGTAGACTAAAGAACAGCCCGAGTATGGCCTGAATAGTCAAGAGAATGACTATGACTGTAATCCCCGGTGAGTGTTTGGGCATTATCCTGTTTTGCATCTTCTTTTGCCTTTCAAATTCATCCATTTCAAGGAATGTGAATCTCCGCTCTCTTTGCACGCCGTCTCTCCAGTACGCTTGTTGTCCATTGATACAAGCAGATAAACAACGCCAGCCAGAGCGCGCCAGAGAGATAACCACTCAGGACATCGAAGAGCCAGTGTTCGCCCTCATATACTCGGGAAAAGCCTATCAGCAGGATGTTGAGCGCGGCAAAGACTTGCAAGGGGATCAACGCCCAGCGATAACGCCATGTACGCACGGGGCCCGTAAAACTGAGATACAGCAGAAAGCCATAAAAGAGTATCACATGACAGCAATGACCCGAGGGAAAGCTATTATATTTGAGAGAAACGTCGACATGAACAAGAGCTGGGGAGGGTCGCGGACGAACGACGTAATCACCAATGAGTGCATTAATCGCATTGCCGATACCCACAGTCAAAGCCAAAAAGATGGCCTGCCGGTACCAGCCCATGAGGAGTATCCCGGTGAAGACGCTTCCCAGGACGATACCTGTGGGCGTAGGGTTGTCGAACATGCCGATAAAGTCGAGAATGGGGGGGATCCATGGCCAGTAGGGCAGGCTCTGAACAGTTCGGCTGAATGCCAGTTCGACAGGCCAGGGGCCAGGGTGAGCATGGACCATCACGGAAGCCACTACCAGCACGAGGAAGCCAATACCCCAAACGATCGCCTCAATGATACGCCGCTTATGGACATCTTGTCGGTTCTCACCGCCAGCCGTAGTTGTAGCAGTCGGTGTCTGTATGCCTTTAGGATGGGTAGTACTTTTCATGACTTCCTCTGTAGGCTTGTTGAATAACCTGATACTTACTCTATACACGTGGCTAACGATCAGATGGGATACGATGAGCCAGGACACGCAGGCAGGGAACAAGAAAACGCATTGCCAGTGCCCCTTCCGAGATCCGCCGGCGTAAGATTTTATGGCCCGATGGATCGCGTGTGTCTCGATCAATGGTGAACAGGCCAAAACGGGCACGAGGAGTGTAGTGGTAGGACCACTCAAAGGTGTCGACGAGCGACCAGTACATATAGCCGAGTACATTGATGTCTTCTGCTTGTGCCCGCTGTATTTGCGGCAGGTGGGCCAGGATGTAGGAAGCGCGGTTACGGTCCTCCGTTTCGCACATGCCGTTTTCAGTGATCATAAGCGGAGTGTGTAACGGGTGTGGAGTCGTTTGAGGTTCACCCTCTGCCTACGCGGCGATAGCGTGCTTCCACGAAGGAATAGACACCATAGGCGATCAGTCCCAGGGCTACGATACCCAGAAGTACTGGTCCGAAAGGCTGGTGTGCAAGCGTCTGTAATGCACTATCCAGACCTTTCGCCTGATGCGGGTTGTGCTGGAAAGCAGCCACGATCAGGAAGAGGCCGATGATGCTGAAGACGACACCAAGCGCGGCATAGCCAAATCTCCCGGTGTAGATCACCCACTTCCTCACCTGGGCGCTCACTGTCGCTAGATTGAGCCGAAAGCGAAACTTCGCGGAGTACGCCTTAGAGAACAGGTACAAGGCGACAGCGATGACAACAAGCCCAACGAAGACTACCAACGCCACCCCAAGCGGTTGCTTGAGCAGGAGGGTTGTCCAGTCTTGCGCGGTGGTGGTCGAACTCTTGCCACCGCTGCCCGTCCCTGCGACTAATTGGTAGGCCCCAAAGGCCAGAGCACCGTAGGCGACGCCAACGACGGCGTAGCCGATGCGTGCAATTATGCCTTTAGCATCGCGCCCTTTCCCTTCCGTATCATAAATTGCTTGAATGAAACACCATACAGCGAAGCCAAGCAGGCCAAGGGCAACGATGGCGAGTAGAAATTTTCCGAAGGGCTGGGCATAAATGGTCTGAAGGGCACCATGCTGGTCGGTTGCTGAGCCACCGTGCCCAATCGCCAACTGAGCAGCAAGTCCGCCAATAATGAGGTAGACGACTCCTTTGGTCGCGTAGCCGAGCCGTGCAAGCCGCGACATCCACGTGCCGGTTGCGGCTGTGCGTGCCATTCGCTCCGCTTGATTCGCGTTTTCTCTGACATTCATGTGAGACCTCATGGTGTATATTTCCTTTCAACACCTCTCTGTGAGGCTCATACAGATGTATGAGCCATTCCAACAACGACCAGAGGCCACTATATTACGACCTGTTTGGCCAGTAGCACGCCGCGCTTGCTCTTCTTCCCCTCGACGACGATCGTTTCGCCCTCATGTAGCTTTGGCACTATCGCGGATGAAACGTCTTCTCCTGTCTGCCTCTTGACTGTCGCACGCTTATCAATACACACCGCTACAAGCTGAGTTTCGCCAGTACTCTGCTTGGTCGCACTCCCGGCGACGATATAGGTATCCTTCTTGGCCGGATGTCGGCTGACACCCACCACCATCACCTTGCGTCCATGCTCCAGTAGTAATTTGATATGCTCAAGATCTTCTTGTTGTTCCTGCTCAGACGGCTTGCCATTGTGCTGATGCTGTTCCTGTGGCGGTTCATCCTTTTGTTGCTGAATGTTCTGGTCCTTCTGTTCCTCTGCTGGCGTCCGTTCGCTCTCCCCCACATGGGCGAGCGCCTCACGATCCGACTTTCTCAGGTAGTCTTTGAGCTTCACTGCGCTGCCATCCAACTGCAGAGCAATCGAAGCCGGGACGCTGATCGAGAGATGGGCGCCGTGAAAGTACTCGGCGGTCAAGTTATCGGGTTTGCGCCGCAACAGGAGTGAGACAAGTTGCTGCATCGTCGTCAGTGGATCCCCCGCCGTAATTACACACACGTCGAGAATCCCATCATCGATGTAGGCATCGGGCGTCATCTGTACGATACCGGCATAGCGACGGGTATTGCCTATGACCACCTGGAGGGCTTCGCCCTTCCAGAGGACATCTGCATCGCTCGCTCGTATCTCCACGGGGAAGGGATGCTGTGTTGGCAATTCCCTGGCCGCAGAGACCCCAACAGCGAGAGCGCCCACGTGATACTTCAATGATTTGGGGACATGCTCCATCACTGCTGCGTCGATGCCAAGTCCGGCCATCAACAAAAAGTGATGTCTCGCCCTGGACGTTGCCTTCGCGTTCCTCTTTTGTGACTGCTTGCTATGCTGCCGCTGCTCATCTTGAGGCGCATCGGGGAAGGCCACTTCTTCCACCTCGACGTGGCCGATGTCCACCTTGCGAACATCGCTATCAACAAGCGTGAGAGCTGCCTTCACGGGATCACCAGGCACGCTGATTTCCCCTGCCCAGACATTGGCAGTCCCACCGGGGATGAGCCCAACGATGCTGTGCTGTCCCTTGGCATGCATCACTCCATTGACCACCTGGTTGAGTGTCCCATCACCACCGTAGGCGATCACAAGATCGTAGCCCTTCTCAGCGGCCTTGGCTGCCAAATCCATCGTCTGTCCGCCATACTCTTTGAGGGCGATCTCGGTACTCCAGCCAGCCGCTGCTAAGATGGCAAGGACATCAGAGAGTTTTGCGAGATTCTCTCCTGCCCTTGGGTTAATCACCAAAGATGCATGCTTGCACTTCATAACAACACTCCTTATGTTCTGTCAAAAATCTTCTCCGTGTTTTACACGAGGAACAGTCTGGTATCGTTTCAATTGCCCAATTCATCCTGGGATGTACCTCTCCT
>WNGL01016350.1_pt1 | contig 23479 bp, 18 predicted proteins | sample 5400591 | NCBI WGS metagenome assembly WNGL01 (sample SAMN13153377, study PRJNA577476) | soil metagenome | isolation source: 80 cm soil or saprolite under Garry oak tree replicate 1 | place: USA:California | collected 2016-06-15 | reverse complement strand
GTCTGGAACAACTCTTTAGCGTTCATTTCGCCCAGTCCTTTGAAACGCTTGATCTGCACCCCACGGCGGCCAATCTCCAAAATCTTTTGCAGAATTTCGGGAATCGAAAAAAGTGAATGCGCGACGGCTTTGTCGCCTTCGCCCTCGATCAATTCGAAGATGGGCCGGTCGCTTGTGGCGTAATGGCCGACCTTCAAACCTTTTCGGGCCAGCTCTGCCATGATTTTTTGGATCGCTGCCGACTCATGCAGCTCGACAAGTTTGCCACGCCGGCGAACGCCATTCGTTTTTGTCGGCGCCTGAGCTTCTCCCAGTGGTAACAATTCCTGTTCGATCTGAGTATCGAACAAATTAAGATCGAGATTCGATTCGTGAAATTCGCGCACCGCCTTTTCGTCGTGAAAATAATGCACCGTCTCTTCATTGCCCTCGCGTACTTTCACAAGATAGGTCGGCAGTTTACCCGACCGGGAATTCCGGTGGCCGAGATAAGTCTCGAAGTCGCCTCCGTGCCGGCGCACTGCTTCGCTGAGCTTCGCGAGTTTCCCGAGGGATTCGAGAATATCTTTCAGTTGCGCCGCTGTGATCTCCTTGTCGTCCGCCAGATTTTTTAGCCGAACATCCTCTGCGCCCAGCGAAATGAGGATTTTGTTTAGCTGAACATCGTCATCGACATATTCCTCGCGCTTTTTTCGCTTGATCTGATAAAGCGGCGGCTGCGCGATATAAATCCTGCCCGCGCGCACCAGTTCAGTCATCTGCCGGAAAAAGAAGGTGAGTAACAGCGTTCGAATGTGCGAACCATCCACGTCCGCGTCCGTCATGATAATGATTCGCCCATAGCGCAGCTTTGTGATATCGAACCGACCTTCGTCCTTGCCATTGCCTTCCTCCTTCGGTTTGCCAATCCCGGCGCCGATCGCCGTGATCATCGCCTGGATCTCAGTGTTTTTGAGAAATTGGTCTTCGCGCGCTTTCTCGACATTGATCAACTTGCCGCGAATCGGCAAAATCGCCTGATAACGCCGATCCCGACCCTGTTTCGCTGAGCCGCCAGCTGAGTCGCCTTCGACAATGTAAAGCTCCGTCAATTCCGGATCGCGCTCCGAACAATCGGCCAATTTCCCGGGTAGCCCGCCACCGGTCAGCGCACCTTTGCGGATTGTTTCCCTGGCTTTTCGAGCAGCTTCCCTCGCTCGCGCGGCAGTGAGCACCTTGTCGAAAATGCGGCGCGCGATCGGCGGATTCTTGTCGAAATAAGTCATCAATCCGTCGTAAACGACCGAGTTCACGATCCCGTCGATCTCCGTGTTGACGAGTTTCACCTTGGTCTGCGACTCGAAGCGAGGGTTGGGCAACTTCACGCTGAGCACGCAGATCAGTCCCTCGCGCACATCGTCTCCCGAAATGGGCGGGTCCTTCTCTTTCAGTAGATTATTTTGCCTGGCGTATTGATTAACAGCTTTGGTCAGTGCTGTACGGAAACCGGTGAGATGCGTGCCCCCATCAGGATTGGGGATGGAGTTCGCAAACGGCAAAATCTGATCGTTGTAACTGTCATTGTATTGCAGCACAACATCGATAAACACTTCGTCACGTTGCCGGGAAATCACGATCGGCTTCGGATGCAACACTTGCTTGTTTTCGCCGAGCTGGTTTACGAACTCTTCGATCCCGTGTTTGTAGAGAAATTTCTCTTGCTTCGCCGGGTCGCTGCGTTCGTCCGTCAGCGTAATTTCGAGGCCGGGATTAAGGAAGGCCAGTTCGCGCAAGCGGGTTGCCAGTCGCTCGAATTTGAACTCCGTCGTGATAGTGAAGATCGTCGGATCAGGCAGAAACGTGATCAGCGTGCCGGTGTTTTTTTTGCTTTTGACTTCACCGATGACTGTAAGCTTGTCGGTCGTTTTGCCCTTGGCGAAAGCCATGTGATAGACTTTGCCGTCGCGCGATACCTCTGCTTTGAACCATTCCGAAAGGGCGTTCGTACATTTTGCGCCCACGCCGTGCAGGCCGCCGGAATATTTGTAAGCGCCTTGTCCAAACTTTCCGCCGGCGTGCAGATTTGTCAGCACCAGCTCAATCGCCGGCATTCTCCATTTCGGATGAATATCGACAGGAATGCCGCGGCCATTGTCTTGCACCGAGACCGATCCATCGACATGAACGGTCAGTTCGATCTTCGTGCAAAATCCCGCGAGATGTTCGTCTATGGAGTTATCGACGACTTCGTAAACCAAGTGATGCAGCCCACGCTCATCCGGGTCCCCGATGAACATCCCGGGCCGTTTCCGAACCGCCTCTAGGCCTTCTAGCTTGTCGATTTGCGCCGCGTCATATTTTTGTGTTGCGGCGATTCCGGTCGAGCTACCACGAGATAATTTTTCGACCGGAATTTCTTCTTGAACTTGCGGCATAAAAGTGGGCCAAGCGACCCACACGAAAGATCATACCCAAAAACGGTCTTAAAACAACAAATAATCTCGTGGCTTCGAGCGGTTTATTTCCGCTACTGGTTGGAGAGGCGTGAGCGCCCAAGCCCATGATATTGTGGTTCCCAGAGCCGGCCTCGTTTGCTGATTTTTGGCGTCTTGACCGCGCTGTTTCCGACTCCGAAGATAGACTCCTTTTATGCGACGCCAAACACTCTGGGAAGCACGGTGGGTTTTGTTGTTCTTCGCGCTGTTGGCAGTGGCGGGCGCGGCCTTTTCCGCATGGTTTGGGTGGTTCTTTTTCTTGCTGTTTATTTTCACTGTTGCGTTCTTCCGAGACCCGGAACGCACGGCACCGCCAGATCCGAATCTAATCCTGGCTCCCGCTGATGGAACTGTCATGGACATCGTCCAAGCGGATGAAAGCCAGGTACTCAAAACGAGAACACGACGTATCGGAATTTTTTTGTCGATCTTCGACGTCCATACGAATCGCGCTCCAATCGATGGCCGCGTTATATACCGCCAACATCGAGCGGGCCTCTGTCTCGACGCGCGTCGTGTGGATTGTTCCGAGAAAAACGAATCGATGACTTGGGCTTTCGAGAATCCGCGCGTCACTATCGTCGTGCGCCAGATCACCGGCGCAATCGCGCGACGCATCGTGGCTTGGGCGCAAATCGGAGACGACTTGAAGAAAGGCGAGCGGTTCGGAATGATTCGCTTCGGTTCACGAACAGAATTATACTTGCCGTTCAACGCTGAAGTTCTCGTGAAAACAGGCGATCACGTCCTCGGTGGCTCGACAATTATCGCGCGCCTGCCCGATTCATGAACGAACAGCCATCCAAGATCTATCTCCTGCCCAATTTGATGACGGCAGGAAATCTGTTTTGCGGATTCACCGCGACGCTCAAAATTCTCGAGGGCGCGCTGCTCCAGGCGTCGAATCCCGATGCGGCCGGTGATCTTTTTCACACCGCCATCTGGTGCGTTCTCGGCGCGTTCGTTTTTGATTTTCTAGATGGACGCCTTGCACGACTGGGTGGGCACGAGAGTCCGTTCGGGCGCGAATTCGACTCGCTCGCTGATATTGTCTCATTTGGCCTTGCGCCGGCGTTGATGGTTTACCGCGTCGTGTTACAGGAGTTTCCGCGCGCCTGCTGGATTATCGCGTTCATTTACCTGGCTTGCGGTGCGCTGCGGCTAGCCCGCTTCAATTCAGTGGGCGCAAAGAACGAGGCGGCCAATCACCAAAGCACTTTTACCGGTTTTCCCATTCCCGCTGCTGCCGGTCTAATTGCATCGATCACGTTGTTTCTCCTTTGGCTCGCCGAAGGTGAACATCACCTCGGCAACTGGCGCTTCGTTTTGCCGCCGTTGTTGCTTTTTCTTTCCTTCATGATGTTCAGCCGGTTTCAATATCCCAGTTTCAAGGCGCTGAATTGGAAAACGAAGAAATCGATCCCGCGGTTTCTTATCATCATTCTCGTCCTCATTTTCACCGTGCTAAATTATGAATGGATGCCAGCCGTATTATTCCTGGCGTATTTGCTCTACGGAGTGCTGCGGCCCTGGCTCTCGCGCGAATGGTTACGCGAAATCGAAGAAGAAATCGGGGAAGAACATCCGGCGGAGGCTGCTGAACAAACGCGCTAGGATCGGCGACTCTGCATGATTCGGCGGTCGGAGACCGCCGCTACAATGCTTGATTCAATCGCGCGAGAATTTCTGGATCGCGGACGTCGGCCCAGTTGCCAGTTAGCTCCAGCGCTCTGACTTTCTTTCCGGATTGCGCCAGTGCGCGAATCGCATCGGTTAATTCGTATTCGCCGCGCGGTGATAGTTGCAGATCTGCCGTGAACTCGAAAATGGTAGGGCGAAATACGTAAATGCCAGCGTTGTACCATCGAGTGGTCAGCTTGCCGGGTTGCGCCTTCTCGCAGATATCGATAACTTCCATTTTTTCGTTCACAAAAACGGCCCCGCCTTTGCTGACGTCTTCGCCTTGCGTCACACTGATCAGCGCTTCAACATCATTCGAAACATCGACAACGCGTTTGTAATTAGTCGGATCGACCAGAATGTCGCCGTAGCTCACAAGAAACGGAGAAGCCCTGACGAAATCGCGAGCAAGATCGACAACGCGGCCGGTTCCATCCTGCACCGTCTGTGTCGTGTATTGAATGGCGATATTGTAGCGCAGACCGTTGCCGAGAAAATTTCGCACCGCATCGCCGCGATAACCGACGACGATAAGAAATTCGCATATTCCCGCTTCGCGCAGTCCTTCGACGATATGCTGCAAAACTGGTTTGCCCCGGACTCCGATCATCGGTTTGGGAAGATCGGCAGTCAGTTCGCGCATGCGTGTGCCTCGCCCTGCCGCGAGGATTACCGCTTTGTCAATCTTGCTCATACTGGCAGGTTCGGCGCGCTGTGCCGACCCTCGAAAGCTTTCGGGGCAGTGCGGCGTCCTTACCGTCAGTCAGTCTTCTTTTCCGTGATGATTAGTGCAGGCAAATTAGCTTGTTTGACTAATTCGCTCACCTTCGGGACGTCTTCACTGTTGAGTTGTGCCAATTTCTTTAACTGCTCGTCGAGCTGGCTGCTCAGCGTTTGAAACACGTCCAGCTGCGGTTTGGTCGGTTCAGCATCGCCGTACTCAATGGCGTGAGTAAACGTGTCGAACCGTTCGTTCAACATGTTTGGGAAAGCGAGGTTCGCTTCCGAACCTTTCATGTTCACTTGAATAAGCTTCTGCTCCACTTCGGACATTTTGTGATCGAGATCGTCCGCTGCCGCCAGTGCTGGCTTCAAACGCTGATCGTCTCCGAAACGTTTGTGCAGTGTTTGAATCTGCGATCTGAGATCACGGATTCCGTTGACAGCCTGATGCAGCTGCGAGATCCGGTCCTTCACCTGCGTGGACAACGTGAACTGTTTTTGCACCGCTGCTTCGTTTCCCTTCGTTCGCGGATCGATCACCAAATGCAGCGGCGCCGTCTGCGACTTCCCGCCAACAGTCAGTTTTACGCAGATCCCATGCAAACCGGTTCATGCCTTCGTTGGCTGGAATCGTTTTCACGCGCTCGACGCGGTCTGGCCATTCAGGCGGTTGCTCGCCTTCTTTTTTCTCTTTGCTGGAAAGGCGTCTCACGACTTTGCCCGAAGCATCGAGAATCTCCAGCGAGACCTCCTCTTTCGGCGCGGTCTTGAAATAATAATCGATGATTGCTCCGGGCGGCGGGTTATCACCCACAGGCTGCCGCCTGTCGAATTCGTCCGGGTAATGCAAGCGCAACGCAGTCTGCGGTTGATACAGGATGACGTCCGCCGCGGCGGATTGCGCGTTCACCTGGCGAACTGGCGTTAAATTGTCCAGCACCCAGAAAGAACGCCCATGCGTCGCTACCACGAGATCGTCATCCTTGACGACCAGATCGTGAATCGGCGTTACCGGCAGATTCAATGGCAATGGCTGCCAGTGCGCACCGTCATCGAACGAAACAAAGACGCCGAGCTCGGTCCCCGCGTAGAGGAGCCCTTTACGTTTTGGATCTTCGCGCACCGCATGCACGTACGCGCCATCGGGAATGCCGTGCACGATCGAGCTCCAGTTTTTCCCTAAATCGGTGGTCCTAAAAATGTACGGCTTGAAGTCGTCGAGTTTGTGCCGATCCACCGCGACATAAGCTGTGTTGCCATCATGTGGAGATGGTTCGATCAGATCGACCGTGCTCCACTCGGGCATTTTCGGTGTGACGTTCGACCAATTCTGTCCGTCGTCTGTGGTGACCTGAACGAGTCCATCATCTGTGCCTGCCCAGAGGGTTCCTTGTTTTACCGGCGATTCAGCAAGCGCAAACACCGTGTCGTAATATTCGACCGAAGTGATGTCGTTCGTCAGCGGGCCGCCACTTGGCTGCTGTTTGCTTTTGTCATTACGCGTGAGATCACCGCTGATTTGTGCCCAGCTTTGTCCATGATCGGTCGATTTGAAAACGCACTCGCCCGCTGTGTAAATCACATCGGGGTTATGCGGCGAAAGCATAAGCGGCGTGACCCATTGAAAGCGATGGGCGAGATCGACCGCACCGTGCCCAGAGTTATCGATCGGCACGGGACTAACGTCCTGCACGTCCTCTTTATTTCTATCGTAACGGTTGATGAAGCCTTCGTTGTTTGAATAGATGATGTGCCAATCGCGCGGGTCTGGCACGACGAAGCCGCATTCCCCGCCACCTGCTTCGAACCAATTCTGACGCCCGATCGCGCCCCAATCGGTGCGGCTGGCGATGCCGACGTTCGAGTTGTCCTGTTGCGCGCCGTAAATGTGGTAGGGAAACGCGTTGTCCACTGCGACATGATAAAACTGCGCAGTGGGTTGGTTGTTTTGTGTTGTCCAATTCTTGCCGCTGTCAGTGGAGATGCAGACGCCGCCGTCGTTCGCATTTCCGATGCGGTTTGGATTCGTCGGATCAATCCAGAGTCCGTGGTGATCGCCGTGACGCGCCGGCAAGAGAGTGAAATTCTTTCCACCATCGACCGACTTAAAGAGTCCTGTGTTTAAAAGGTAAACTGTGTCCGCTGACTTCGGGTCGGCATAGACTTTGCTGAAATACCAGGCGCGCTGACGAAAGCGCCCATCGTCATTCACGCGAGTCCAATGTTGCCCGGCATCATCCGAGCGATAGAGCCCGCCTTCCTTCGCCTCGATGATCGCATAAACGCGATTGGAATCTGCTCCAGAAACGGCGACGCCAATCTTGCCCAGGATTCCGCCCGGAAGACCGTTGCTTTCCAGACGTTTCCACGTCACGCCGTTATCTTCCGAACGGTAAAGTCCGCTGCCCGGGCCGCCGCTGGAGAAAAACCACGGTTGCCGCCGCGCTTGCCAAAGCGATGCGAACACTATGTTCGGATTGTGCGGATCGAAAACGATGTCGATCCCGCCAGTGTTTTCGTCTTTCGATAAAACTTTCGCCCACGTTTTGCCCCCGTCTGTGGTGCGAAAAATTCCGCGCTCCTGATTTGGACCGAACGCGTGACCCAACGCCGCAACCAGAACCACATTCTCATTTCTTGGATCGACAATCAGCGCGCCGATCTGCCGCGTATCCTTAAGGCCAACGTTCTCCCACGTTTTTCCGGCGTCGATCGATTTGAAGACTCCGGTGCCGTAAGTGGTATTGCCGCGAATGGCTCCTTCGCCCGTGCCAGCGTAAATCACATTGTGATCCGATTGCGCAACTGCAATCGCGCCGATCGAAGAAATCGGTTGCTTATCGAAAAGTGGAATCCAGTTCGCGCCGCCGTCAGTCGTTTTCCAGACTCCGCCCGCGACCGCTCCGAAATAATATGTGTCTGGCTCGCCAACGACCCCTTCGATTGCCAGCGCGCGCCCGCCACGAAAGGGACCGATTTGTCTCCAGCGCATTCCATTGAACAACTTTTCATCGATCGCTCCCGTTGACGTGGGGGTGGGGGATGAAGCCGATCGAAGAGAAGATGCGAGAAGAAATACAGAAAGAGCGAAAATGATTCTAACCAGTCTGAGAGAGCGATTTGGCGTAATCATCCGCCTACAGTGGAAAGTTTGCGATCTAGTTCAACTGGAATTGCGCTAAACGCAGCGAGGCAGTAGCTCCGCGCTCCAACAGCATCCAGGAAAAAATTACTTAAGCATTAATCGCAGCCATTCCGGGCGCGTGGGCTTCCAACGCGGTGCCACCCGCTGAGCCGCCGCCAAAGTGCCGTGCGGCGTAATAAGAGCCAATCACCAGTACTGCTGCAATCAGCTGTGCAACGAGTGTTTCAACTGTTGGGAACACTGCGAACCAGAGACCCATCCACGGTGGGATGTAAGGCTTCAATGAGTCGATGGGCGTTGTGGAAATCCAATGTGCCAACTGCATTTCCTGCGCTTGCTCGCCGACCATAACGAGCAACACAACTCCAAGCAGAATTCCAGTCGTGATTAACATTTTGCGGTACGGCAGCCGCTGCTGGAGGAAAAAGGTCAGCACGGCTACCAATCCTGTCAGCACCATGCCTAGCAGCGCCCCTTGTAGTACCACCCCGCCGCCCAACCTCAGATTATAGCTCTGTAAGAAGAGTACGACTTCAAAGCCTTCCCGGTACAAGGAGGTGAATCCGAGCAGGATCAATCCCCACCAGAGACGCGACTGCGAGATCTCGGAGGCGCGCGCATTTTCCAGTAACGCTTTGCGTCGGCGGTTATGAGCGCGAATCCAGCCGCCCCAATAAATCTTATGGAAAAACCAATTCATGATCACGAGCAGAACAATCACGGCAAGCAGTCCCGTCGCGGCTTGAAGGTCGAGCGCCGACATGTTGTCGCTAAGCGAACCTACAATTCGCACCGCAACACACCACGTGATTAAGGTCGCTACGAACGCCAGGCCCGCGCCGAAAGCGACCGGGCGGCGATGCACGCGCTTCGGGCCGGTCATACTGGCGGTGATGGCGGCCAACACGAGAATGCATTCCAATCCTTCCCGAAAAACTAGAACGCCGATATCTAGGAACGCCACGGTTGGGCTGGTATTGGGGCGCATTGGATCAGGCGCGCCGTGTGCAATGACTCCCTGCCAAACCAGCATCGTGATCACAAAAAGCGCGGCTGCGACGACGCCAATGCGCAGAGCAAGCTTCATTTCGGCTAAGAACTTATCACAGAGACAACCTGACTGCTGCCGATCAGTTGCATTTTTTTAGCGGCTTCTTGCGGTCGCGTGATTTGTTAAAACGTTGAAGCATTCACAAGGAACGACGGTTTGGGCAGCCGTCACTCCTTGAAGTGCGCGAGCCGCTTCAATGCCTGAACGCTTTAACGCTTTAACGATTCAACTCCAAAACTTTCGCGAGCAGGGGCATCGAAGCCTCGGTTGTGATTTTGCGTCGATCGAGTAACTTCGGCGGTGCAACGTTTTCGGGCGTTTACGTTAATCGAGATTGCCTTGTCCATTTTCATACTGATGCTGCTGCTAATGCTGGCGGTGCCCAGCTTGAGCGGCGTCTTCGCAAGCAGGCGGCTAAAGCAATCCCTGGACGGGTTTAACACTCTCGTGCGCCAGGCGCAGCAGCGAAGTGTGACGGAGCGCAGGCCGTACCTGATTGTTTGGAGCAAGGGTGGTGTGCTGTTGCGCCCGGAAGTTTTTGGAGAAGATGAGGATGTCAAACCGACGGCGGTATTTCGTCTCAACAAGGGGAATTTGCTGAGGCTGACCTTGACCGCGGCGTTGGCGGAAAAGCATCCGGCGGAATGGATATTCTGGCCATCGGGAAACTGCGAACCGGCGATTGTTCAGTTCAAAGGCCCCATTGGTTTATGGACGGCAAGTTATTCGCCCCTCACTGCGCAGCCGGAGGTTACCCAGTATGCAGCGAGGTGAGCAACGGCGGAGAAATGGAGTGATGGCGAGATGGAGTAGTGGAATTTCGAACACTTCAACACTTCAACACTCCAATACTCCAATGGCGCCCGCGAGACGAATGCAGCTTCGCGCAAGACCGAGATGCGCATTCGCGCTCTACGAGGTCCTTCTCGGCGTGGCGATCTTTGCTATTGGCGTGATCGCACTCGGACGCGCGGTAGAGAATTGTCTCAATGCGAGCACGATCAGCGCTGAGGAAAGCGGTGTGCGACAGATTTTATCCGATCGGATGGCGGTAATTCAAGCGGCGCCGGGCGTGCCGGACCCGGAGAAAGAATTCAAGATCAATAGTAATTACGGCACGGTAAGGTTGATCCAGAAAAGCGCGCCTGCGGAGTTGACCGAAGAGGACAAGACGGTTCTGAGCGGAATCAATCTTGTTACGTTGACTGCCCAATGGCAGCACGCCGGCGTCCCGCAGTCGAAACGGATTCAGTTTTATGTTTATCGGTCCGGTTGAGAAAATGAATCGGCGAAACGGCGAATCGGAGAATCGGCGCGCGTTCACTTTGCTCGAGATCATGCTGGCAGTGGCAATTCTGGGAATGATGTCGCTGGCGATTTTTCGCTTTGTGCAATCGACCATGATCGCGCTGCAGCTCTCGTCGGGTACAGCTGCTGAGGATGCGCAATATGACGGGTTACGTGATTTGCTCACGGCCCAATGGCAAAGCCTGAGTCCCTTGCGTGCCAACATGATCGGAGAGCCGTTCAAGTTGGGCCGCGAGCGCGACGTAATAAAGTGGAGTTGTGGCGCGGGACCGGCATTGCTAACTCGCTACGCGGCGGGTGACTTTGACGTTACGCTGCGGTTGCAACCAGAAAGCGAAAAAGGCGACCGCCTGGATCTTGGTTTCTTACGAAAACCGCAAAAAGGTTCCGACGTTGGCGAGGCCCAGGAGAGTTGGGTACCATTGATCAAGAATGTGGCCAGCCTCGAAATCAGCTATTTCGATCCTGGCGCGAATAATTGGTTGCCGCGGTGGCCGGGAGGCCGTCTGCCATCGCTCATCAAGATTACCGTGGGACGCACGGATTCGGCTGTCTCCTGGGAAGCAATTATTCCGCTGAGACGAACACCGTATTTCCAATGAAAGAGCCTCCTAAAAAATTGAAATCGGATCGGGGCGCTGCGCTGCTGTTAGCACTTTGGGCGCTATTTTTGCTCAGCGCGATGGTGATCTCATGGGCACTCAGCATCAATTCGCGCCTCGTGGTTTCCAGCAATGCGAACCGGGTTTTGGCCGCTGAAGCAATGGCAGCTTCGGGCGCTGACGTTGCCTTATGCCGGGAGATCACGCCGAGCTCGCCAAACTTGCACAGGCAAATGGGTGGCGGAGAAAGTTACGACGTACAGATAACCGGGGAATGCGGTCGCCTGAATTTGAATTTCCTTACCCAGGGTGAAGACCCGAACAAACTGCGAATTCTTCGCCGGTATCTCAATCTCAAAGGCATAGACTTAAACGATCTCGATGTCATGATGGATTCTCTGCTCGATTGGGTGTCGCAAAATAGAGGACTTCACCACCTCAACGGGTGTCCCGAGACCGATGATTATCATCCGCCTCACGCTGGTCAGCTGTTTTCTGTGGATGAACTGAAAAAAGTCTGTGGCTGGGAGGAATTTACGTCCAAGCCTGGCTGGGAGCAGGATTTTACCGTCGTAGGCAACTGTGGTCCTATTGATCTCGCTTCGGCATCGCGCGATGTGTTGCGCGCGTTGCCGGGCTTGGGAGACGATGGGGTTGATCGTTTCCTTCAGTTACGGCGCGGGCCCGACGGAATCGATGGAACGGCTGATGATTTTCAATTCGTTACAACTGGTGGATCATCGGTGCCGCCTGAGGTTCAAGCTGCGTTAGGTTTGAATGCACAGCAATTTCAACAGATTCAGGCGTTGGTTCAATTCAAAGGCCCGGTCATGCACATCGTGAGTGTAGGAAAATCAGGTGAGGTTACGCGCTCCGTAGAAATGATAGTGTTGAAACAGGTGGTGTCGGGTGGGGCACCAGCTGGTGCCACAACCGTGCTCGGAGTTGGTCGGCCTCAAGTATTCAGTTGGAAGGAGCTTTGATATCGAGCCCGGAACGCCATCTATTTTCATAATTCCAACCGCGCATGGCTGGAATTTTGTCCGTTCAGCTGAGCCCTCATCGGTGCGCGAAGCTGCTGCGGCCAAAGCTGAGCAGAACGGCTCATGGAATGTGCGCAAGCTGCAAACGCTGGACGAAGCAGTGCCGCTGCTAGCTGCGACCGACGATTTTGTACTGGGCTTGCCTGTCTCGGCCGTGCTTGCCCAACGATTTCGCCTGCCGAGTGTGGATCCGGCGGAGTTTCCTGAAATGATTCGTATCCAGATCGAGAAACTGCTGCCGTTCGCGGCGGATGAAGTGACAACCGATTTTGAACTCATCGAGCAAGACGAGAACGAGAGCGTGGTTTCAGCCGTCGCAATCAGAAACGAACAACTTAAAGACATGGCTTCGCCACTGTTGGAGCGCGGTTACATTCCGCGACAAATCACCGTCTATGCCGCGCAGCGCGCGAGCACCCATGCTCCCAAGGGAAATGCTGTTCTGATTTATCCGGAGGGCGAGACGCTCGTTTACGCCATGACAGAGAACGGCAAGCTGAGTCTCGCGCGGGTGTTTGAAGGCAGTAATGGCGAGCAGCTGCAACTTGAACTGCCGCAGTTGCGATTGAGCGCCGAGCTACAGGGAATAGATGCCTCCTCTCCGAATGTGTTGCTGGATGAGACCTGCTACGAACTGCGCGACACCGTACAGGGAATTCTCTCCAGCCCCACCGAAATAGTTGGCATCGAGCTTCCGCCAGCACCGGTTAAGCTCAACCTTCTGCCGGAAAGCTGGCGACGCCGTCGCTTGCAACTGGTAAGGCAGGCAGAATGGAAGAAACGACTCCTTTGGGCAGGTGGCGCTTATGGCGCGCTTCTCTTTCTCTTGCTGCTATATCTTGGCGTGATGCGGTTTCAAATAGGATGGCTTGACCGGCGTATTAGGCGCGACGCGCCCGGAACCGAGTTTGTGCGCGCGACAGAAGCAAAGTGGAAAGCGCTCGCGCCGTCGATTGATGCGCATTATTACCCGGTCGAAATGCTGGAGGACCTCTTCGAAAGCCTGCCATCCGCCGACGTGCGCATTACAGCGTACAACCAGTCGGCGCGGCAGATTTCCGTGGATGGCGAAGCAAATACGGCTGCTCTTGCTTACGAATTCATCGACAAAATAAAAAAGAATCCAGAGTTGCGGGCCTTCCAATTTGACATGGCCGCGCCTCGTATCTTGCCGAATAACCATGCGCAGTTTCGAGTGGAGGGAAAACCAAAATGATCCCGGCGTGGTACCAACGAATGAATCCACGCGAGCGCCTGCTCGCATTGATCGTGGCCGGGATCGTGGTCGTGCTGCTCAATCTTTGGATTTTAAGCTGGATCTTCAGCACACTCGGTGGCGCCCGCAGGGAGCTGGCAACACGCAAAGCAACAACGACCGAGCAAGCTCTCTACGTGAAAGAGCGCGATCTGTGGATGAAACGCGACGAATGGATCCGGCAACATCAACCTACCCTCAAGGATCCAGCGGAAGCCTCCGCCCTGCTTGACCAATTGAAGGAGGTGGCTGGAAAATATAACATTCTGGTCGAGAATCCCCAGATCGGTCCCGGGGAGACCACACCGTATCACCAGACGGTTTTTGCCTCTATTGAAACTAAAAGCCCGTGGCAGCCATTGGTGCATTTCCTTTACGACGTGCAACGGCCCGACGCGTTTATCGTTGCGCCGGCGCAACTAACGAAGTAATAATACCAGTAAGCTTATGAAATATTCTCCGACGCTAATACTCATTCTGGCTCTGCTCGGAGCGATTCACGCTCAGGCCGAGGAAGTGCTGCCGCCGCGGTTTAACTTCGATCGCTACTCAAAGATGGTGGATCATTCACCATTCGCAGTCGCTACGGAGGTGGCGGCGCCTGCGGCTACGCCCGATTTTGCGAAAGACCTTTACATCGCTAACGCGGCGCGTTCGCCCGACGGCGATATGGTGACGCTCGCTTCCACTTCGGATCACAACTTCAAGAAATACCTTAACACCAGGGAGCCTGTGGACGGCTACACCATCGCCAGCATCGAATGGTCGGACAAGGTAGGGGCGACCAAGGTGACAATTAGCAAGGACGGAAATTTTGCGACCCTCACGTTTAATCAGGCGCTCCTGTCACAGTCCGGGCCGAATGCGGGTCTTGCTTCAAGACCGTTGCCGCCGCCCGCGCCTGCGATGCCTAACCCTATGACCAATGTTCCTAACCCGGCCGTACAGAATTTAGCTCCTGGGTTACCGGCGGAAGTGCAACAGTTGATTCCGTCTCGAGAGGCCGCGCGGCCTCATGCGCGCGGTTTGATTCAGCGGAACCCCGGAAGTGCAGCGAAGGTGCCTAATCGGGCGCCAGCTGCAGCAGCCGCCAAGCAGTAAGTTGCGGGGATCGCTTCGCAACGGCTAATCAGCCGCCCCAATCGTCATCTCCCGTGTCCGGCTGCCGGTCGGCCCCTGCCGAATATAAATCGTAGCCGCCTGGATTTTTCAGACCAGGGTTGCGATAAATATAATCGCTGCCCCAGGGATCTTTGGGCAACTCCCTGAACAACTGATACCAGCGAGTAGGCCGCGGGTCACTCTGCGGTTGGCTTACCAGCGCCTGCAAACCCTGTTCCGTTGATGGGTAAAAACCGTTCATGCTTTCGTAGAGCTGCAGCTGTGTCTTGATCGCCTGAACGTCGGCTTGAACCCGCATGGTTTTGGCAATGGCCGTCGTATTTCCGAGTTTTGAAATCGCTACCCCCAGTATGATCACGATGATGCTCACCACCAGCATGATCTCTAGTAGCGTGAAGCCCTGCTGTTTTCTTGTTGTTCTCATCTCAAATAATGGAGTGTCCCTCCGTCCTGTGCGCGACTACACTACGCGAGTCTTCGAGAATTGCTAGTGGACCGTGTGCAGAAGGTAATCCGACTTATCCCAAATATACTTTAACTGGATCTGTGTAGCGCGGATTGCGGAAGATCCGGTGTCAGTTCCGTTAACAACGACCAGATCATTCGTGCCCATTTTTAAGATTGTGGCCGGCACAATTTTCTGGGCGCGCAGCCACCCGGTATAGTGGAAATGCATTTGCGGGCTCAGCGGCTCGACTTCGCCGCGATAACCCGGGTCACCCAGGTCCGGCAGTGTGAGAGAAACTGCTCCGATATCCTGGCCGTTGAGATAAACTTCCGGTGGAGAATCAATGCGAGGGTTTGCGATTTCAAAAGTCAACAAAGCCGTCAGTGGTTGCGCTTCAATTGGGAATTGGAACGCGGCGCTTTCCTGGGTCTGTCCATCAACCCGGATCGGATCGGCTGCGAGGGTTGCCGTGACGGTTCCAAAATTTTCGACATCTTCCGGGGGCGCATGCAGCGTGGGCACTGACGAGAACGGCTCCGGAATTACATCACGATTTTCCACGTTCACCGGATGTACCACCTCACTGCTTGTCATCCAATCGAGATACACTCCACGGATCGTTTTTCCATCGCCCGGGACCTCGATATCGATAGCAGAAGCGCCGGTCATCGGGATGACGACAGAATCTGAACTGGGCAGATTCATGCCGACACCAAGAGTGCCCGAGCGCAAAATGTGCGTGCCAGATTCATCCCACGCGATCAACTGAGGCTGCTGATTCGCTTTATCGTCGAAGAACAACCGGAAAAAGAGAATTCGATATTCCGGGCCGGGTTGCGTTACGCGGATGCGAAAGATGCTCTTGGACATCCCACCGCCTTCGGTCGTCTGGCCTGGCAAAAGAGTAAGTGCTTCCACCCATGCCGGCGCGTTTTGCGTTTTCGAATTGCGAGGCGCGGTTTGGCGCAGGTCAAGCCAGGCGCTTTCGGGCATCGGTTGCGCGAGCATATCAGACATATCAGTTGGAGAAGGCAGGGCGTCGCTCAAAGCTTCCTGCGCATATACGCGGGAAACCGCAGCGAAGAAGATCGCAAGAACAACGCGAGCTAGCATCGGGTTCGCGAGATTATTCGCACACAGCCATTTTGCAAGCTTTCAGTTTTGATGCGGTCTGAATTGCACCGGTAGGGTGGGCAGTCCTCTGCCCGCCAATTAGGTAGCTTCAGTCTCAATGCGGTCTGATTTGCAGGCTATGCGTCATCTCAAATACCGCCGACAGGATGCTGAACACAACCAATCCAACCAGAAGGGCGATTACCACGATGATTACCGGTGGAATCAGTTGCGAGATTACGCCGACGCTCCGATCAAGTTCGCGCTCATAAACGTCGGCGATGGCTTGCATGGTCTCGGCGAAATGGCCGGTTTGTTCGCCTACTGACATCATGTCGGTAAACAAATCTGGAAACAGTTTTTGCGCTTGCAAAGCGGCCGAAAGCGTCGCGCCATCGATCACTGCCCTCCGTACCTCGCCAAGCTTAAGTTCGAGAAAACGGTTGCCGGCGATTTCAGTTACCAGGTCAAGTGAGCGAAGAAGTGGAACTCCATTTTCCATCAATGTTCCCAATGTACGTGCAAACTGCGCGTAGTAACGGTGGCGAATGACCCCGCCGTATCCAGGAATCAGCAACCGGAAACGATCCCATGCGATGCGTCCTTCCTCAGCGCGGACAAAGGCGCGGAAACCAATGATTGCGCCAATCACTGCCAGGACGCCGACCCACCAATAGCCCGTGATCGCATGATGAATTTGCAGCAGAATCCGCGTAGGCAATGGAAGCGCGCCGCCAGTTTGCGCCATAAACCCGCTCAACTGCGGCACCATGAACGTAATAAAAATTGTGACGAGCACTGCGCCGGCCAGCGCGAGAAATGCCGGATAAATCAACGCCTGTTGCACGCGATCTCGCAGTTCTTTTGCCTGCATCAAATGCTTGACCAGCCGCAGCAGAATTTGCGGCAGCGCCCCGCTCGCCTCGCCCGCAGCCACCAGATTTACATACAGTGGCGGGAAAATTCGCGGCAGTAAGCTGAGCGCCTGCGAAAAACTGCGGCCATCGACCAGCGCCTGATGCAGCGTATGCGTCATTTGCTGAACGCGCGGCTGCTTCAAACGTTTTTCCAAAATCGACAACGCTTCGTCGAGCGTCATCCCCGCTTGCAGCAAATGGGCGAGTTGCTCGGTGAAAATGAGCAGTTGGCCGTGCGGAATTTTCAGATTTTGCGTGGGCGCCTCCGGCAGCCTGCCGGATGCTCCGACCAGCTTCGGCCCTTTCGGCTCCGCCCCCAGCATTTCGATCCGGATGGGTACGCAGTGTTGCAATTCAATTTGCCGGATCGCAACGCCTCGATCTGCGCAATCGAGCACGCCTTCAACCAGGCCCCCTTGCGCGTCGCGCGCGCGATAAGCAAACTGCGGCATCGGCGTGCAAAATAATCGGAAACGGACAATCGGAAACCTAAATCTCAGACTGGCACAAAGACATGGTCTCGCCGCTTAAACCTTCACAAGGCGTAATGTCATTCTGAGCGGCGCGAAGAATCTCTGATCATTTCTGGATCGATCGCCCAGCCCCGGATAAGACAGAGATGTTCGCTTCGCCGGCGAACTGATCGTGATAGGAAACGATTCGATCAAGCATCCCGCGAATAAAGCGCCTGCTACAGCGCCGCGGTAGGGGCTGTATCAGCCGCGAGACGCAGGCACGTCACCTGCGTGACAGGAGTTTTCTCACCTCTGATTCCACGCTTCATTCGTCGCCGTCGAAAAGAGGCGGGGGCGGGAATCGAACCCGCGAATAGCGGTTTTGCAGACCGCGACCTTACCACTTGGCTACCCCGCCGATATACGAGAGCGGACAATATCGTTGTAGCGGCGCTTGTATCAAGCGCCGACCGTAGATACGTAGGCGTTCGCCGCGGCGAACGCTTTTACAAATTCTCGCGGTTCAATGCTTCAACGCTTTAACGCTTCAACGAAGCCGATTATTGTGAAGGCGTGACGCGTTCTTCCGAACTTTTTTCTCGCGCGCAGAAGCGCATCCCGGGCGGTGTCAATTCGCCCGTCCGTGCATTTCGCAGCGTGGATGGTGCTCCGTTTTTTGTGGCGCGCGCGCACGGCGCGAAGATTTGGGATGTCGATGGCAATGAATACATCGATTACGTCGGCAGCTGGGGACCGGCGATTCTTGGTCATGCAGCGAAAGTTGTCGTGGATGCTGTGCGTGAAGCTGCGACACGCGGGTTAAGCTTTGGAATTCCGAATCCGCTCGAGTTGGAAATGGCCGAGTTGATCTGTGACTGGGTCCCGTCGATCGAGAAAGTACGGATGGTGAACAGCGGCACGGAAGCGACCATGTCGTGCATTCGCGTCGCGCGCGCGTTCACGAGGCGCGACAAGATCATAAAGTTCGACGGTTGTTATCACGGGCACGTGGATGCGCTTCTGGTGAAAACGGGAAGTGGGGCGCTCACACACGGCCAGCCCAGCAGCGCCGGTGTGCCATCAGCGTTTGTCGATCTGACAATTTCGTTGCCGTTCAACGATGTCGAATTGTTGAGGAAAGCGTTTCAGGAAAACAAAAACGAAATCGCCGCCGTGATCCTCGAGCCAATTCCAGCGAACGCTGGCCTTTATTTTGCCAAGGAAAATTTTTTGTCTGTCTTGCGTGAGGAATGCACGAGGAATGGCGTGCTCCTGGTTTTTGATGAAGTAATAACCGGTTTCCGCGTGGCGCGCGGCGGGGCACAGGAAATTTACGGAATCAAACCTGATCTAACCGCGCTGGGAAAAATCATTGGCGGCGGATTACCGGTCGGCGCGTTTGGCGGACGCGCGGAAATCATGGACGAACTTTCTCCAGACGGTCCGGTTTATCAGGCTGGGACGTTATCCGGCAATCCATTGGCGATGGCGGCTGGCCTTGCCCAATTGCGCGAGCTTGAAAGGATCAACGGCTGGAAATTGCTCGAAGAATCGGGCGCGCAATTTGAAAGGATCGCGCTGGACACACTCAAACATGCAAAGATCGATGTAACGTTTCATCGGCTCGGGTCGCTATTTTGTTTGTTCTTTGGCTCCGGGCCCATCATCGATCTCGCCAGCGCCCAACGGAGCAACCTGAAAAGCTTCGCACGATTTTTCCATGCTTGTTTGAAGCGTGGGGTTTATTTCGCACCATCGCAGTTTGAAACAGGATTCATTTCCACAGCGCACACTGCGCGAGACATCGAGCGGACAGGCGTGGCTGTGCGCGAGGCCTTGGCCGGTTTGTAGGGGAACCTGAAAGCTTCCCCTACAGAGAATGAATTGAACAACGGTCGGAGATCGCGACTGCATTTCTCCTTTGTCATTCCGAGCGGAGTGGCTTGCCACGCCGTAGCTTTATGCGAAGGCTGGGAGGAATCTCCTAGCTTAATAAGTCGAGAGATTCCTCGACTTCGCTCAGAATGACAGAATAGCGCTCGACATGACAAGCATGACAAACTCGCGAATTCGCCCGGTGGCGAAATTCTTTTTTGAAGGAGACAAAAAGTTCTTTGTCAAAGGCGTTACCTATGGTCCTTTCAAGCCGGACGCGGAAGGAAATTACCTCGGACGACCTGAGCAGGTCGATAGCGATCTTGCTCTCATGCGCCAGGTCGGTCTGAACGTTGTGCGGATTTATCATGCGCCGCCGCGCTGGTTTCTTGATCGTTGTGCTGCCGCGGGGATGCGCGTGCTGGTGACGCTTCCTTGGGAAAAACATATCGAGTTCCTGCGTGAAAGATCGACCCGGAAACAAATCGCCGAAGCCGTCCGCGGTGGCGTCAGCGCACATGTAGGGCATCCTGCAATCTTTGGTTACCTGGTCGGCAACGAAATTTCCAGCACTATGGCGCGCTGGCTCGGCGGGCGTCGCGTGATTGAATTCGTGGAAGAATTGATTCGCATAGGACGCGCGATCGATCCGGATGCCCTTTTTTCCTATGCCACCTATCCGCCCACCGAATATCTGCTGCCGCAGAATGCCGATTTTTGTTGTTTTAATGTCTATCTCCACAACCAACAAGATTTCGAGGGTTATCTGTTGCGGCTGCAAAATCTCACCGGCGAGCATCCGCTTATCCTGGGCGAATTCGGCATGGACACCATCCGGCATTCGCAGGAGGAGCAGGCCGAAATGCTCGGTTGGCATGTGGATAGCGTGCTAAAATGCGGTCTCGCCGGAACCATTTTTTTCACATGGACGGATGAATGGTTCACCGGCGGCGAAGAAATTACAGACTGGGCGTTTGGCATTGTCACGCGAGAGCGCAAGCCCAAGAAAGCGTTCTACACGCTTGCAGAAAAACTGGGGCGCGACGATGCGTCCTTGCCGCATCGTCCTTTGCCGCGGTCGCCGTTCGTCTCGGTCATTGTCTGCTCGTATAACGGCGGCAAGACTCTTGCGACGTGCCTCGATTCGTTAGGCAAGCTGAATTATCCCGAGTACGAAGTTATTCTGGTCGATGACGGTTCGACCGATGACACGGCCTACATTGCGGCGCAGTTCCCGCAGGTGCGCTATATTCACCAGAGTAACCATGGGTTGAGTCACGCTCGCAACACCGGCGCCGCGGCTGCGAAAGGTGAAGTGCTCGCCTACACAGATTCTGACTGCATGGCAGACGTGGATTGGCTGTATTATTTGATCGGCACACTCGTAGGCGGCGATTATGCCGGAGTCGGCGGACCGAATATCACACCGCCGGCACAAAATTGGATTCAAGCGTGCGTTGCTGCGGCACCCGGCGGTCCCAGCCATGTTCTGCTTACTGACACAATCGCCGAGCACATTCCCGGCTGTAACATGGCTTTTTACCGGTGGGCATTTGAAAGCGCAGGCGGCTTCGATCCCGAATATCACAAGGCCGGCGATGATGTCGATTTTTGCTGGCGAATCCAGCAGGCCGGCTGGGTCATCGCCTTCAGCCCAACTGCGATTGTTTGGCACTACCGGCGTTTTACTCTTCGCGCTTTCTTGAAACAGCAAGATGGCTACGGTGAAGCGGAATCGTTGCTGCGCTTCAAACATTTAATTTTCTTTGGCCCGACTGGCACCGCGAAATGGCGCGGCCAAATCTACGGGACGCCGCGCTTCAGTTGGTTTGTTAACCGTCCGGTGATTTACCACGGAATCTTTGGGGAAGGATTTTTTCAATCGATTTATCCTGCGCCGCAATCGGACGTCGCTGCGTACCTCAGCAGTATTGAATGGTTCGCACTGACGACTTTTCTTTTTGGTTTGGGAATTTTCCTACCCGCGTTGCGCATCGTTCCTTACCTCATGCTGGGCGGCACGCTGTGCGTGGCGCTGTCGTACATGGTGCGGGCTCAGATTGAGCCGAAATTCGACACGGTGCACGCGCGACTGCTCGTGATGCTCCTGGCGTTTGTCCAGCCGCTCGTGCGCGGATTTTCTCGCTATTTCACCTGGCTGCGCTTTAAACGCACGCCGGCAAGCGTGATTCGGAAACACGAACGCTTGCCCGAACGCGCCCGCTTCGCAGGCAGCCTGAGCCGCCGAGTTTTTTGGAGCGACCAGGGCAGGGACCGTCACTATCTGTTGGGGGCCGTCTTTCAGTTGTTGGATGAGGAAGGCTGGCGTTATTCCACCGATAGCGGGTGGAACGAGTGGGACATTCAGATCTATGGGAATTTTTGGTGGAGCATAGCGTTTCAAACCGTCACCGAATACCACGGCGGCGGAAAATGTTTGACCCGCGTTCGGCTTCGCAGCCGTCTCGTCACCACCACGATCATTCTTAATTTGATTGCGGTAAGTCTGTTGATCTATCGCCAGCTGAACATTTCGCATGTTGAGCTGTGGTCAATTGTTCCCTACGGAGTGTTCTTGCTGTTTCTGTGGACGCGAGCACGCGCGCTAAAATCGCGAGTAGCAGAACTGGTTGATGTTGCAGCGCACCGCGCACGTCTGCAGCGGGTGATGCGCAAAGGCAAGATCGCTGCGCGAACAGCAGAGCCGGAGGTTGCCGTTGCAGTGAATGTGACCGACCCCGCGACGCCACATTTGCCGGGATAGCGCACGCGTTTTGCGTGTTGGTGATCGCGTCTTCACGACCACGGACTTTCCTGCGTTCTCGCTTCTCGGGGAGATGCTGAGCTCTGAGAAAGACTGTTTCAGCACGACGCCGAAACCAGCACGCGAGACGCGTGCGCAACCCTTCAGAGTTTCAAACGCACCTTTCCTGAGCCGCGCTCGATACGACCAATTTCTTTCGCTCGCAAGATCGATTTCGCCCGCTGCGCGTTTTCCTTTGCGACGACCGCCACCATTCCGACGCCCATGTTGAAGACCTGATACATCTCCCGAGAATCGACATCTCCGTCTTGTTGCAAGATTTGGAAGATGCGTGGGACCCGCCAGCTTTTCGTTTCGATGATCGCATCACAAATTGAAGGCAGAATCCGCGGCACATTGTCGATGAGACCGCCGCCGGTGATGTGGGCCAGGCCTTTGATCATGCCGCTCGAGGCTTTTGCCAGGAGAGGCTGATAATTTTTGTGCACGCGCAGCAATTCTTTTCCGACTGTGATGGTCGCCCCGGGTAGAGGCGAACTCGGTTTCAGCCGCATTTTCTCAAACAGAATTTTTCGGGCCAGCGAATAACCATTTGTATGAAGGCCATTTGACCCCAGACCGAGAACGACATCGCCCGGTTTGATTTTGCTGCCGTCGATAATTTGTGCTCGATCGACGACGCCTACAATGCAACCGGCAAGGTCGTACTCACCTTTGCGATACATCCCCGGCATCTGCGCGGTTTCGCCACCGAGCAAGGCGCAACCGGCCGCTCGGCACGCTTGGGAAAGTCCACGCAAAAGTTGATAGAAAACTTTCGGCGCTAATTTCTCGCAACCGATGTAATCCAAAAACAAAAGTGGGCGCGCGCCGAGCACGGCGATGTCGTTGACGCAGTGGTTCACCAGATCGGCGCCTACGGTGTTGTGTTTGTTCATCGCAAACGCGATTTTCAATTTCGTTCCAACGCCATCGATGCTGGCGACAAGAACCGGCTCGCGCATTCCGGGAAAATTCGCTCGAAACAGTCCACCGAATCCGCCGATCTTCCCGAGAACTTGTCCGGCGGCTGCCGGATGAGTTTTCTTCACAAGCGACTGAATTTGGCGCTTCAGTCGATTGCCAAGATCGATATCGACGCCCGCGCGCGCATACGCTTTCTTTCGCGCCGTCATCCCGAGCCGAGGAGACGACGAGCGACCTCACGCAGGCTCCAGGGATCACGCCCCCAAATATGCGTGGCCCAAGCTTCGTGGGTGAGGTCCTTCGCTTCGCTCAGGATGACACGCATGAAGAAATCATTTCAAATCGGCGAACAGGGTTGGTTGCGCTTCCTGATCGGCGAGCGCTTTAGCGCGGTTTTCTCGTTTTTCCATGATGAACTTGTCGAGCGCGGGATCGACCGGCAGCGGATAATTGCCGTTGAAACAGGCGAGACAAAATTCGTTCACGGGTTTGCCGGTGGCGCGCACCATGCCTTCCACATCGAGATAGCCAAGGCTAT
>WNGL01007307.1_pt1 | contig 23479 bp, 22 predicted proteins | sample 5400591 | NCBI WGS metagenome assembly WNGL01 (sample SAMN13153377, study PRJNA577476) | soil metagenome | isolation source: 80 cm soil or saprolite under Garry oak tree replicate 1 | place: USA:California | collected 2016-06-15 | reverse complement strand
CTGGCCAAGAATCTTCATCCCAATAACGGCGTGGTGGTTGGCGCGCATCTCGCGAATCACGCCCACGACGGCGTCCGGCTTGTCGTCCATGTAGGCCCCAATGGGATTGATGCGCACCAAGTGGACATCAACCCAAGGCGATTTTGCAGCCGTGCGAAGCGCATCGATGTTGTGGCAAGAGCATCCGTGCGCCCTGATGATGCCCTTCTGCTTGGCCTCCGAGAGCACGTCCATCACGGGCTGGAAGCGTTCCGTCCAGTCGCCTTCCGTGAGGCAATGCATCAGGCAGACGTCAATGTAGTCGGTTCCGAGCTCTTTGCGAAAGCGGTCAAGATCGGCGCGAGCCGTCGCCGCGTCCCGTGCCCAGGTTTTGGTGAGCACGGTGACTTTGTCGCGGGGCACATGTTTCAGGGCCTCGGCTACGTGCGGATGGCTGCCGTAGGAATCCGCGCTGTCGAAAAATCTCAACCCGTGGTCGTAGCCGTTGCGAAGCAGGTCGGAGAGGCCCTTAATGCCCAGCCCAGTCTGGTGAGAATGGTGTCCGCTGCCAACGGTTCCGGTTCCCATGGCCAGCCGGCTTGTTTGGATGCCAGTGCTTCCAAGCGTAACTGTGTCCGAAGCGCTGAACTTCCGTTGGAGCGGCGGAAGAACCGGCGCTTTATGCGCAAACCCTGCTGAAGGGAACCAGGCCGCACCGGCCGCGCATGCCGCTCGATGTAGGAATTCGCGCCGCTTCATGGGGACCTCCTGGTAACGCAGAACCGCAGCTTACTCCTAGTGTTGGACGCAAGAAAAGCCCCTTCCGTATCCACCCCTTGGAAACAAATGGCAAAAGATCGCAATGCAGGCATGAAGCCTTCCTATCCACCTTTCCCTTATGCCCTCTGAGTGATATTCTCCCCGCTGTTCGAGGTGCAAAATGAAAGGGACACAAGCCAAAGACACAAAACCCTCTAGAAAACCGTCTACTTCCTTCAGCCGCCGCGAGTTCGTGGGGCAAAGCGCTGGCGCGGCACTGGCCTTCTCCATCGTGCCCCGCTTCGTACTGGGTGGGCCGGGCTTCGTGCCGCCCAGCGACAAGGTCAACATCGCATTTATCGGCGTGGGCGCGCAAGGCCTGCGCGTGATGCTGCACTTCTTGAAGGAACCGGACGTCCAGGGAGTGGCCGTATGCGACGTGAATAAGGCCAGCGCGGATTATCCCCAATGGGACACGCACGAATTCTGCAAATCCGTCAGGGGTCTTCTTGGCGTGGACAGCGGCTGGGATTGGCTGAGCCCGGATCAACCCATTCAATTGTCGCATACCCTGAAAGTGACCAGCGGTGTGGCCGGCCGCGAGCCTTCCCAGCAAATCGTGAATGCCCTCTACGCTTCCCGGCAAACCTCCGGGAAATACAATGGCTGCGCCGCCTACAGCGATTACCGCGAATTGCTGGAGAAACAAAAAGACGCTGATGCCGTTGTAGTTTGCACGACGGACCATCTCCACGCGGTCATCTCCGCGGCGGCGATGAAGAAGCGCAAACACGTTTTCTGCCAGAAGCCCCTCACCCACACCATTTTCGAAGCGCGACAGATCGCGGAGATCGCGCACCAAACGGGCGTAGCCACACAAATTGCCGTCGGCAATCAAGCTTCGGAAGCTACACGTTTGCTTTGCGAGTGGATCTGGGACGGCGCGATCGGTCCCGTGCGCGAAGTCCATAACTGGTCCACGCGCCCCTTCTGGCCGCAGGGCGTCGAGCGCCCCAGGGAAACACAGCCTGTGCCTGAAGGCTTGGATTGGGATCTCTGGTTGGGGCCTGCTCCCGAGCGACCGTTCCACCACGCGTATCTGCCTTTCGTGTGGCGAGGCTGGGCCGACTTCGGATGCGGCGCGCTGGGCGACATGGGCTGCTACAGCTACGACACGATTTTCCGCGTGCTGAAGCTGGAAACGCCCAATAGCGTCGAGGCCAGCTCCACCGACCGCTATGACGAGACTTACCCGCAGGCGTCCATCATCCGCTACCGCTTCGGCCCGCGTGGCGACATGCCTGCGGTAAATTTCACGTGGTACGACGGCGGACTGAGGCCGCCGACTCCCGAGGAACTGCTGCAAGACAGCCCGCCCGCAAATGCCGGCGGCGAAGAGGAAAATGAAGGCCTGTTGTTCGTGGGAGATCGCGGAAAGATTCTGTGTGGTTTTAACGGTTCGAATCCACGGTTGATACCGAAAGCCAAGATGGATGCTTACAAGCAGCCGCCGAAAACCCTGCCGCGTTCGCCCGGCAACGAACGCGAGTGGCTGGACGCCTGCAAAGGCGGCAAGGTGAAACCCGGCGGAAATTTCGAATTCTCAGGAATGGTTACAGAAACGCTTCTGCTCGGGAACCTCGCCATCCGAACGGGACAAAGATTGGATTGGGATCGAACGAATCTAAGAGTGCCGAACTCCGAAGCGGCTCAAAAAATGGTCGCTCCCGAGCGGCGCAAAGGATGGGAGTTGTAACCGGCTCACTTCATCGCGGCAAGCGGAACCTCAAAAAACAGGAATTGCACGCCCACGCCGGACTTCCCGTTCTGCCGGTTGAGCGGTTCCACGTGCGCGACGCGGCCCGTGAAACTCCATTCCTCCGCTCCATCACCGACAATCTCTTCGGCATTTTCAAATGTAATTGGACCAGGAGGCCTTCGACCAGTTTCTGATCCGTTGCGAAATAAACGCCGTGTGTGGAGATATTCAGCGACGAAGCGGATTCTTCCTTCAGAACAGGTTGCTTCGTCGCATGAAACCGGAGCGGAACCCTCATGATAAACCGGTGTCCGTACGAGAGCGGCACGGAAGGGTCAACAGTTTTTTGGTTCCTACAGGATGAACCTGAGGGAGTCTACCCGGTTGAACTATGCCAGTGAGAGGTTCGAATGGCGGCGCGCAGGATTCTTTTCCCGACTGTCGTGGTGCGCCCACCAATCCCGCCAGGCTGCCGCGTTCTTGCCTAAAGAAGCTCCGGTGATGGCTTCCAGAGTGGCGCAAACCAGGCTCTGCGTAGCCGCGTCGAGCGAATCGTCATCGAGAAGGTTCAGCAACTGGGGAACTGCGGTCAGCCGTTGCTCTCCGGTAAGCAGACCCGATCGCGACAAAGCATTCGCGGCGCGCTGGCGGATTTGCGCCGCCGGGTCGTGGGCCAGGATGTCCAGCAGAGCGTCAACGGATTCCCGGTTTCCCAGCATCGCCAGCCCTTCCACGGCCCAGAAGCGCACTTCCTGATTTCGATTCTGCGCATAAAGCTTCAGCGTGCGAAACGCTTCGGACGGCTCGACTCCGCGATTGCCGAGCGCACCCAGCCTCCACAGCCCCATGAAGCGCTCGTCTGAGCCACTCCGAATCTGACGCTGCAATTTTTCGACGCTCTCGGGCGCCTTCATCAGGTTATTGGCGGCCAAATCGATCTCGACCGCAGCCACACGCACGCGCGGGTCGTTGGAGTTGAGCGCTTCCAGCACCAAGTGGAATAGCCGGTCTGAATCTTGCAGGTGCCCGCGCCAGGAGGTCAAATTCCGGTGAATCAAGCTTAGGGAAGGGTCAGGCTGCTGAATCGCCAGTTCCAGCAAGCGTTCGGCCTGCTGCTGGGGCGCCAGGCGTGAGATTTCCTCGGTATTAATGTCCTTCGCGCCAGGTTGGGGCGTCGAAACCAATTCCGGAGCCGCCTGTCCTGCGTCAGCTGCCACCACCGGATGAATCTTCAACCATTTTGTGAACGCACCCTGGAATCGCGCGGCGAAAAAGCCCGCTATCGTCGAGAGGAGGGCCAGCACCGCCAGGGTGGCAAGGTAGGATCGCCCACGTTGTGAACTCCGCGCTTGCAGACCGGGAGTTTTTGCGGTGTCTAAAACAGTCCTGGAAGGGCCGGTGGAATTTGCCAAGGTTTCGTCCTTACGATCGGTTCCATGCGCAAATTCCGCACGGTCTGAGGGTCAAATTAAGAGGCGGGGGAAAAGCCAACAATGGTACGCCGGGGCAGGGGGAGGAAATTCATAGGCAAATCCAGTGGCTTCAACGCGTTTAGGGGGTTACTGGTTCGCGCCAGAGAAATAAGGCCCGTCCGAGGGAACAGGTACTGCTTAGCGCGAAAGGGAGGCTTTGTGCGGAATGGACCCTCTGTTAGAATGAAGAGCTTGGTTTTGCAACTCCAAAAGCACGATTTTCCAGGCTTTAATTCAGACCGAGCAGGATAATCGAATGGCACTGAAGTGTGAATTCTGCGGCAAAGCACCGGCTTATGGAAACGTCATCAGCCACGCCAATAACACGCGGCGGCGGCGGTGGAATCCGAATTTGAAGCGCATGCGCGCGGTGGTGGCGGGCGTCAAGAAGCGTGTCCGGGTGTGTACGGCGTGCATCCGCGCCGGCCGGGTGAAAAAAGCCGCCTGAGCTTCCAACCTTGAACATGCCTTTTGTGGACAGGCGATTGGTGGGGCGTCCCATGGACCGCTCAAAAGGAAATCTTCGCGGCGTAGCCTTGCTGCCTTTAGCCGCCCTGGCCCTCACTATCATGGCCGGCTGCATGAAGCAGACGCAGCACGCGCCGGACGTGTGGGCCGTCGTCAACGGAAAAGAGATCAGGCGCGATGAAGTGGACAAGTATTACCGCACGCGCGTAAATCCTGAAGGCCAGGAGCCCTCCCAGGAAGAAGCGCTCTCGCTGAAGCTCAATGTTCTCGATCAGCTGATCTACAACGAAATTCTCCTGGAGCGCGCCAAGAAGATGGGCCTCGAGGCCAGCGACGGCGAAGTCGAGGATAAGTTCACCGAGCGCAAGAGCCCGTACACCGAGGATGAATTTCAACGGCAATTGAAGGAACAAGGCATCAGCGTGGATGACTGGAAGCAGGACATGCGCCGCCAGCTGTCCATCCAAAAACTGCTAAACAAAGAGGTGTTAGGCAAGATAGCCATCACCGACCAGGAAGTCGCTGATTTTTACAACGCCAACAAGGCCCAGTTCAATTTCGCGGAGCCTACGTACCATCTGGCGCAGATTGTAGTTACGCCGCGGAAGGATCCGCAAATCCGCAACCGCAAAAACGACGATGCCACCAACGAGTCCGAAGCCTTGCGCAAAACGAAAATGCTCACCGATCGCTTAAACAGCGGCGCGGACTTCGCTCAGTTGGCCATGGACTACTCTGAGGATATGAACACGGTTTCGACTGGTGGTGACCTCGGTTACGTTCCGGAATCTGCCCTGAATTCGACGCAAGTTGATCCGGCCCTCAAGAGAGCGGTTCTGGCGCTCAAACCGGGGCAGGTGAGCCAGCCTATCGAAGCACGCGATCAGGCGGGTATCAGCTTCCGCATTCTGAAGCTCATTTCGCGCGAGGCTGCCGGACAACGCAGCCTCTCGGAGCCTCAGGTGCAGCAAAATATCCGCGATACGCTGCGCAGCCGGAAGGAGCAGTTACTGCGGTCAGCGTACTTGGCCATTGCGCGCGATGACGCTCAGGTAACGAATTATTTGGCCCAGCAGGTGATCGAAGCGGCCGGCAAGCTTCCCGACGCCGCCAAGACTTACATGCCACCGCGCTCTATCGGTCACTAATTCTTTTCGTTAGCAAGAAACTCCGACAATTCTCACTCCGAGCCCAGTCGCCTGGTTTTTTGCGAACAGCGGCTAAGGTTGCTTCCTCATATAAGAATCACACCTGAGGGCTAGCCAACTACGCACAGAACTTCGCCCGCGTTCACGGCTTGCCCCTCAGCAACCAACACGCGCTCGACTTTTCCGCTTTTCGGCGAACGGATTTCGTTTTGCATTTTCATGGCTTCGACCACGAGCAGGCCCTGGCCTGCCTCAACCGTATCGCCTGCTTTCACCAGCAGGCGCACCACCTTGCCGGGCATCGGCGCAGTGATCTGTTGACGGCCCTCCGCTTCCGCACCGCCATGGCGGCGGCCGCGCCACGAACGGGGATCGATAACCTCCGCCAGGAATTCCAATCCGCTAGTCTGCAATTGGAGTTGGCCTCCGGCGGATGGCGTCACGTAAACCTCATGAGAACGGCCCGAAAGAAGAACAGAGAAAACATTCGGGGCAATTTCAGCAACATCAGCCGTGGTTCCCGATTCCCCTTCAATCCTGGCCTGCCAGCCATCGGCCCGGCGTTCCAATTCCACCATGTGCGTTTTGCCGGAAATGCGGACTTCGTACTTCATGGCGTGCGGTCCAGTTGCTCCCGCCGACCTTCCAGTTTCCAACGGGAAGCGCCTTCTCTGTCGGAGGATGGGCCAGGTGCTTGCGCCGCGCTCTGCTTTGCTTGCCAAATGGCAGCGGCGATGGCTGCGGCCTCTTTCGAATCGTCTACCGCACTTGGCTGCGGAGCGGACGCAGCCGCTCGCGGTCGCCGCAGCAGTTCATCGAGCCATCGTGTGTGGATTTCGCCGCGCAGAAACTCCGGCTCCGTGAGAATGCGTCGAAATAGCCCCGCATTCGTTCGAATCCCCGCGATGATGTATTCATCCAGCGCGCGCCGCAGCCGCGCAATGGTCTCTTCCCTGCTGTTACCCCAAGCGACGAGTTTGCTCAGCAGCGGATCGTAATCGTTGGGTACCGTCCAGCCTTCATAGACACCTTCGTCGAGGCGAATTCCTGCGCCGCAGGGAACGTGGCGAGACAGAATCTTTCCCGGCGAAGGAAAGAAATTGTTCTCGGGATCCTCCGCGTAAAGGCGAACTTCCATCGCGTGCCCGCGCGGGGTGATGGATTCCCACGCAAACGGCAGGCGGTGGCCCGCGGCAATGGCGATTTGCAGTTTAACGAGATCCAAGCCCGTGACTTGTTCGGTAACGGGATGTTCCACCTGCAAACGCGTATTCACTTCCAGAAAATAAAAATTCAAGTTCTGGTCCACGAGGAATTCCACGGTGCCGGCGTTAACGTAGCCGCCCGCGCGTGCCAGCCGCACCGCAGCTTCGCTCATTTTCCTGCGCAACTCGGGCGTAACAATCGGGGACGGCGCTTCTTCGATCACTTTTTGGTGGCGGCGCTGAACCGAACATTCGCGTTCGCCCAGAGAAACTACGCGGCCATGCGCGTCAGCCAAAATTTGGATTTCAATGTGGCGTGGCCGATCCAAATATTTCTCAAGATACAGACGCCCGTCGCCAAAGGCATTCATAGCTTCCGAGGCGGCGTCGCGAAATGCCGATTCGAATTCGGCGTCGCTGTAAACCAGACGCATGCCTTTGCCGCCCCCACCCGCCACGGCCTTCAGCAAAACGGGATAGCCCATGCTTTGCGCCAGCGCCCGCGCCTGCGGTTCTTCAGTCGGATCGTTTGTGCCCGGGACCGTGGGCACTTCCACGCGGCGTGCGAGTTGGCGCCCCGCGGTTTTCGAGCCCAGCGCTTCCATCGCTTCTTCGGGCGGTCCAATGAAAGTGACGCCCGCTTCACTGCACGCGCGGGGTAGTGCCGGATTCTCTGCAAGAAAGCCGTAGCCGGGATGCACAGCGTCGCAGCCCGCTTTGCGCGCCACGTCCATCAATTTGTCGATGCGGAGATAGCTTTCGCGGGAAGGAGCGGGACCAATTGCATAGGCCTCGTCCGCAAGCCGCACGTGCAACGATTTTCGGTCAACTTCACTAAACACTGCGACGGATCGGATGCCCAGCTCACGGCAGGCGCGAAGGATGCGCACGGCGATTTCGCCACGATTGGCAATCAGGATTTTCTTGAACATAGAGAGGCGGAGCGAGAAAAGAGTTTAGCATGGAGGACGAAATGCCCTGAGAACTCCGCTGTCTTGGTGTTCCACTTCACTAATGAAGAAGCTTCTGAAGATCGCGCCATTTGACTAAAACAATGTGATTCTCCTCGAGGATCTTTTTAAACTCCGGGCTGGTCACAAAATCGTAGTCCCGCTGCCGCCATGCTGAGCCGAAATCCGGATGGTCGAACGTCACAGCCTGGAGTTCGGCATCATCGTGGCCGAGGTGAACGATCATTTCCGAGAGTCCCGGCTTCAAATTCTTAATCGCGTTTCCGTAAAACTCCTTCCACTGGCCGGCGTGCACCGTGGGATTGGCCATGACGATGGAGTCTACGATGACATCCTTTTCGGAAAGCTGCGAAAGAAGCTTCGTTGGATCCCCGGGGATTCGCGGCGTCAAGAAGGGCAGATGATATTCATGAGCCACTTTGACGAGAACCGCGAAGAATTCGGGCTTTGCAAAGAGCACTCCCATGTGGCTGTCAAGGTGAGTAGGGTGAACCCCTGCCGCAATGGCGCGTTCAATTTGAGCGCGAATCTCATGCTCCGCTTCTTCGGCCTTGATGTTTTGTACCGCCGGGCCCGTTTCCGGCCACAGATAACCTGAAGAATCCAGAAGGCTCGCGACTTTGTCTTTTGATTCCACCGGGCCCCAACGATAGATTTTCCATTCGCTAGTCAGCGTCAGATGGAGACCAAGGTCCGCATTGGGATGATCCTTCGCGTACGCAGCGACTTCATTGAGCCAAGGGCACGGCACCATGATGCTGGCGGATGTGACCCCGCCTTTGTTCAACGCGTCGAAACTGGCGGCATCCACCGAATGAGCAACCGCAAGATCGTCTGCGTGGACGATGAGCAGTTTTGCATCTGCGGGGTAACCCAGACGTTCGGCGACGTTCTTAGTTTGCCCGGTCGCACCAACAGGAATCGATAACAGCACGACGATCAGGCCAGTAAATTTTCGCAGGCACATGAGTAGCTCCAAAGTGGCGATTAGCGAACGTAGAGCGTATCACGGACACTGACCTACGTTTCCCCGGCCTTACACCAATGTGAAAAATCTTTCGCGCTTCGCGTGCATGATGGTGTATACAGATTCCTTCGTGATTCTTCAGGAGAGGACGTAGATGAAACGATTGTGTCGATTGTTTGTACTTGTTTGGCTGGCCGTCCTGCCTGCAGCCGCTCAAGAATCTTACGTTGCACCGCCGGAAAGTCTGGTTATTGACGGCGTGCCAAACATTCCAGTGGCGTTGGCAGAGACGGCTGGCCGTTATGCCTCGTTTCGCAGCGCCAGCATCTCGGACTGGCATCCGGTAAAGCATGAGATGTTGATTTCCACGCGGTTTGCCGAAACGCCACAACTGCATCTTGTGGCCATGCCCGGCGGCGCGCGTCAGCAACTCACCTTTTTTGCGGATTCTGTTTCCAACGGACGCTTCCACCCCAATGGTGGTGACTACATCGTGTTCATGAAAGATGTCGGTGGCGGCGAATGGTATCAACTTTACCGCTACGAAATGAAAACGGGCGACACGACGCTGCTTACCGACGGAAAATCGCGCAACCTCATGGGGCCGTGGTCGTCCGATGGAGACCGCATCGCCTACATGTCCACGCGGCGCACGGGGAAAGACACGGATTTGTGGGTGATGAATCCCGCCGATCCGAAAACAGATCGCCTGTTGATGCAACTGAACGGCGGCGGCTGGCAGCCGGAAGATTGGTCCCCGGATGACAAAAGGATTCTATTGCTGGAAGAACTTTCGATCAATGAGTCGTATTTGTGGCTCGTGGACACGGCGACGGGTCAAAAAACCGAGCTGACGCCGCACAATATGACGGAAAGAGTTTCATACGGCGAAGCGCGCTTCAGCAAGGACGGAAAAGGAATTTACGTAACCACCGACAAAGACTCGGAATTCCACCGTTTGGCGTATATCGACCTCGAAACAAAACAGCCAACGTATCTGACTACTTCCATTCATTGGGATGTCGAAACATTCGACCTGGCGCACGATGGAAAACTGCTTGCATTCGTCACCGACGAAGAAGGTTTGAGCGTTCTGCACGTGCGCGACACAAGCAACGGGAGAGAGATGCCGCTGCCGCACGTTCCCACGGGCGTGATCGGCGGCCTGCGCTGGCACAAGAACGGCCATGAGCTGGGCTTCTCCTTGAACAATTCCCGCGGACCGGGGGACTGTTACTCGCTGGATGTTGCAAACGAAAAGCTTGAGCGTTGGACGAGCAGCGAAACCGCTGTGAAAACCGAGTCACTGCTCCAGGCAGAACTGATTCACTGGAAAAGCTTCGACGGAAAAACGATTTCGGGATTTCTATATAAGCCACCCGCGAAGTTCACCGGCAAGCGGCCGGTGCTGGTTGTCATTCATGGCGGCCCGGAAGGTCAGTCACAGCCGACTTTTTTGGGGCGCAACAATTATTTGCTGAACGAGTCGGGAATCGCGCTGATTTATCCGAACGTGCGAGGCTCAACCGGTTACGGAAAAACTTTTTCGCTACTGGACAACGGGTTTAAGCGCGAAGACACCTATAAAGACATCAACGCGCTTTTCGACTGGATCGCCGCGCAACCGGAACTGGACTCGCAGCGCATTGCGGTGACCGGCGGAAGTTACGGCGGGCACATGACGCTGGCGGTTTCCACGTTTTACAGTGATCGCATCCGCTGTTCCGTGGACATTGTCGGCATGTCGAATCTCGTGACGTTTTTGGAGCACACGGAAGCATACCGCCGCGACCTGCGGCGCGTCGAGTATGGAGACGAGCGCGATCCGAAAATGCGCGAATTCCTCGAAAAAATTGCCCCGATGAATAACATCGACAAAATCAAAAAGCCGATGTTTGTGATCGCCGGAAAGAACGATCCGCGCGTTCCAGTGAGCGAGTCCCAGCAGGTTGCTGACGCACTCAAGAAACAAGGCACGCCGGTGTGGCTGATGATTGCCAACGACGAAGGCCACGGCTACCGTAAAAAGCCGAACCAGGATTTTCAGTTCTACGCGACCGTCGCCTTCCTACAGGAGTACCTGCTGAAGTAGAAGTGGTTTCAACACAGAGATCACAGAGTTTGCAGAGAAGACAAGACCAGGCAATCGTGTTTCAGTTTTACAGTGGAATATTTCCATGCTTCTTGCGGGGGTTGATGTCCTTTTTGTTTTCTAGCGCGCGGAGGGCAGTGATGACGCGCGCTCTCGTTTCGGCAGGCTCGATGACGGCGTCAAGGTAGCCGCGCTCGGCAGCGACAAACGGGTTGGCGAAGCGGTCGCGGAATTCGGCGATCTTTTCCTGACGCAGTCTTTCGCGTTCCGCGCCTTCCACCTTTGCCAGCTCGCGCTTGTAAACAATATCCACTGCACCTTCCGGCCCCATGACTGCAATTTCCGCCGTAGGCCACGCGAAGTTTGCATCGGTACGAATGTGCTTGGAAGCCATGACGCAATACGCGCCGCCGTAGGCTTTGCGCGTGATGACGGTAATTTTCGGCACGGTGGCTTCGGCAAAGGCGAAAAGCAGTTTCGCGCCGTGCTTGATAATGCCGCCGAATTCCTGCTGTGTTCCCGGAAGAAAGCCGGGCACATCTTCGAACGTTAGCAGCGGGACATTGAAGGCGTCGCAAAAGCGCACGAAGCGCGCGCCTTTTACAGATGCATTGATGTCGAGAACCCCCGCAAGGTAGGCCGGCTGGTTGCAGACGATGCCCACGGGGCGGCCATCGAGCCGCCCGAAACCTACCACAAGATTCTTTGCATAGTGTTCATGGACTTCAAAGAAATGGCCGTCGTCCACGATGGAATGAATCGCGTCTTTGATATCGTAAGGTTTCTGTGGGTCCGGGGGAACGAGCGCATTGAGCGCCTCATCGCGACGCGTGGGTGAATCGGAAGTGGCGCGGCGCGGCGGATCCTCCAGATTGTTCGAAGGCAGAAAACTCATCAGCTCGCGGATCATGGCAAGACAATCCGCATCATCGCGCGCGACAAAATGGGCGACGCCGCTTTTTTCATTGTGGGTCATCGCCCCGCCGAGTTCTTGTTTCGAGACTTCTTCGTGCGTGACAGTTTTAATGACGTCGGGACCAGTGACAAACATGTATGAGGTTTCGCGCGTCATGAAAATAAAATCCGTGATCGCCGGCGAATAGACCGCACCGCCCGCGCAAGGTCCCATGATGGCGCTGATTTGCGGAATGACCCCGCTCGAAAGCGTGTTGCGCAAAAAAATATCGGCGTAGCCAGCCAGTGAGGCTACGCCTTCCTGGATGCGTGCGCCGCCGGAATCGTTCAAGCCAATTACCGGTGCGCCCGCGCGGATAGCCAGGTCCATGATTTTGCAGATTTTCTGCGCGTTGGCTTCCGAAAGCGATCCGCCGAAAACAGTGAAATCCTGCGCAAAAACGTAGACCAAGCGGCCGTCGATTCGTCCAAAACCGGTAACGAAGCCATCGCCAGCAGGGCGCTGCTCTTGCATGCCAAAATCCACGCAGCGGTGGCGGACAAATTTATCTAATTCCTCAAACGTGCCTTCGTCGAGCAGCAGGTGGATGCGCTCGCGGGCGGTCAACTTGCCCGCCTGGTGTTCACGTTCGCGGCGTTCGGCCCCGCCCCCCGCTTCGGCTTCCGCGTCGAGGCGTCGCAGTTCTTCCGTGCGGTCATTGCCTTTGGTAGCTTCGCGAGCCTTTGGCGTGGGGATTAGGCTGCGCTTGGTTTCAGACACCGAATCCTCCCGCGGACGAGGATTTGGACAGGCCTTCGGAGGATCCCAGGGACGGAGACTCTTTCGTGCCAAAAATGCGCACGGCCAGATGCGTGGCGAGCCAGGTCGTACCAAGCAGCAGCACCACGCCGAGGAGCAGTTCCGCACCCATCGCGGCAGCGCGGTGTAAAGGCGATTTGAAAGAAGTGACCTTAATCGTCGCCCAAACCAGGATGTACATGGCTCCGAGAGTCATCGCCACGATAAGGATGGTGGTAACAATCGAAGCTAAGATCTTTTTCATAGGACCGAGCTGCGACCCGAGTACTAACAACCAAAGAATAGCGCAAACGAAGAGGAGTCGTCAGTTGTCAGTTCCTGATAGCCGGTTTCGCACTAGGGAGCTGGGCACGATCCATGGTCCGCCTACGCACAGGGATTCAAGGTTTGGTGACGTCGGCGGCGACAGCGGCCTCGGAAACAATGAGGTACTCGTAGGATTTTCCGTTCGCTTTGAACTTCATTTTGTCTTTGTCGAGCGTGAACTCAATGAGAGTGTTGACGGGAATCAAGGCTTTCTCCGAGGGTTTCATCTGCCGGATGTGGTAGTCGGTCCCAACGGTGCGGACAACGTACTCCTGGCAGAGCAGCTCGACGGTCATTTGTTTGTTTTTCTTGCCCTTTTCGACGGTGGAGCCGCAGGCCACGGAGTTTTCGGAAATGATTGTGCCGCTTTGCGGCCTGTTTCCCGCCTGAGCAAAAGCCCCTCCGATGAGAAGAACAGCGGCGAGCATGAACGGTTTCTTCATTTGGGCTCCTTACTGCGGGATTTCGGTCTCTCGTCTTAGCTTAAGGCAACCGGTTCGGAGATTGGCGGCCCAAGGGAGAGTAGGACACTAAGAGTAAACAAAGAGGTTCCCGAGTACCCGGGGTTGGTTTATTTGCCGTCTTAAGTATGTGCGCGTTCCCGCCGCGCACGACCCTGGGTTTCAAGGTTTCTTCAGGAGGTCCCTATGTCGTCAAGGATTCTTCTAGACGTTATCTCCCCGGTTCGAAATCTTCGGAAGATGCAAATTCTGTGGCCGATTTTAGCGATCCTGCTGCTTGTTCTGCCTAGCGGTGCGCAACAGACGCAGCCGTCGGCGCAAGGGCAACAAGGACCGCCTCGCCCTGATGCCCCGCCGAACCAGCAAGAATCTCCGCAAAACACAACGCCACCCTCCCTCGTCATTCTTCCCGCCGGAACGCAGCTTGCTCTCATTCTCACACACCCCATTAACAGCAAGACCATGCGTCGGGGTGACACCGTTTTTGCGGAGACGACGGCGCCCGTGTTTGCAGACAACCTGGTGGCCATTCCTGCGGGAGCTTTTGTTCAAGGCAAGGTGGAGAAACTCACTCGGCAGGGCAGCCGGGCGAGGCTGTTGATGCAGTCCGTTTCGGTCGCCCTTCCCGATGGTTCCGTTGTCAATATCAAAGGTCCCCTTGAAGTCACCAGTGGCGAAGGCACGGCGTTCAGAAACCCAAGCGACGGCGCAAAAGCCGGAGCAGTCCTTGCGCCTCTTATCGGCATGGGCCTTGGCACGGCGATTGGCGAGGCCGCTCATACCACGCAAACGACCACCTTCGCGGGAATGACCATGACCAGCCAGACTCTCAAAGGCGTGACCATAGGCGGCATTACCGGGCTGGCCGCGGGGACCATTGCTTCTTTCGTGCTGGTTGCACGGAGCCATCATTTCTATGTGGGAGAAGGTTCCCCGCTCGAAATGACTCTGCCGCGGCCGGTAACCGTCGCCAGCGGACAAACAGCCGAGTCAGCGCGATCGACAGATCAACGATAGAAGGCTTGAACTTGCAGCAAGCCTCTGGTGTCAGCGCAAACCAGACCAGTCGTCAGCCACAAGGATGGAGTCCACAGGGTTCGAGGGATCGTACTTGACGCTGGCGGGCTGGCCGGGGACCAGACGGTCGAGCCGAACCTGGCTTTCGAGTCCGGTGATGTCCTGAGCCGTGTGATAGACCACGCCGGAAATCGCATAGCTGTACGAGACGAGATGGCGGGGGCGAAGGTCCGCCAACGGATGAGCCCCGAGGCCGAACAAACGCTTGCGCGGCTTTTGTGGTTCGGGCGGATTCTCCACCAAATCAACGACCTGGCCCTCGGCGATGCGGCCGATTTGGTTCAGATGGAGGCGACGCTTGCGTTCCTCCGCCTCCGGATCACCTTCCGGACGGAGAAACGCGTACACAATCATGGCGACGGCGGCGATGGCCGCGCCGCCCATGGCAAGCAGCAGCTTCCAATCGGCGGGCAAGGCTATTGTCAATGCAACTCCATTAAATCCCGGGGATTGCATGGGGCGCCAAGACTGGGCGATAGCGACGCAACGGACGGATTGCAACGGTCACAGCCCCACTACCGCGTATTCTAGCGAAATTGCGCCCTCACGGGAATCAATCTTGAGGGGGGCGCACCGGATTACGCAATACGCCGACGCCGGAAACAGCCACTTCGACAGTGTCGCCGGCAACCAACGGACCGACCCCAGCGGGAGTGCCGGTGGCGATCACGTCCCCCGGGAGCAGCGTCATCATGCGAGAAATCCAGCGAACCAGAAAAGGCACGGGATAAATCATGAGGGAAGTGTTGCCGGACTGGCGGATAGCGCCGTTGACTCGCGTCTCAACTAAGAGGCTCGAGGGATCGAGATCGGTTTCGATGTGCGGACCAACCGGGCAGAACGTGTCGAACCCTTTGCCGCGCGTGAATTGCACGTCGCTCTTCTGCAAATCGCGCGCGGTAACATCATTGAGGCAAGTGTAGCCAAGAAGATTAGAAAGGGCGTCGTCTGAATCTCGCAAGTGCGAGCAGCGGCGCCCGACAACGAGGGCGAGCTCGCCTTCGTGCTCCACTTGCTTCGAGTATTTCGTCAGAACCACGGGTTCCTCCGGGCCGATGATGGACGTGGAGGGCTTGAGAAAGATCAAAGGCTCTTTGGGCACTTCGTTGCCGAGTTCGGCGGCATGCGCCGCGTAATTGCGGCCGACGCAAACAATCTTCGAAGGCTCGACGGGAGCGAGGAGCCGCACATCAGCAAGGCGCAAAGAATGTGCGCTGCGCGTCCATTGGCCCCACGGCAGGCCCGCGATTTCAATCACGTTTCCGCCTTCGATGAGGCCATAGCGCGGGGATGGCGGTGAAGCGGCATATAGACGACCGCCCCCTCCATGAAAACCTGGAAGGTGCTGTGCCAATTGCTGAGCCCGTGATAAATCAGGCAAAGCACGCGGTAGACCAGACTGAAAATCACCCACGCGATCATGCTCGATGCCAGAAGATTTCCAGGCCACTGAAGAAATCGCAGCACCGGGACAGCCGCGAGAAAGCCCAAAACGGCGGCGGCGGCGATATTGCGCTCTAAGGCAAAACGCTCCAGAAAAGGAACCTGATTGGCGATGACAAGCCAGGTTATGAAAACCAAGCTGAGGCATGCGCCGGTGTACACGCCGGTGCGAATGGCTGCATTATGAAGGAAATCCAGCCGGCGAGAACCAGGCAAATTTGTTCGAACAAACATCCGAAGCTGGGCTCCCAAGATGCCGAAATGAAAGAAACGAATCTACGAAGGCGGTTGCGGGATGTCAACAGCAACGGAACTGCTCGACGCGCTCTCGTTTCCCGCGCGATCCAAGGCCGTCAGCGTATACCAATAACGGTGTCCCGGCACGACGGCAGTGTCGCGAAAGGCCGGTGTGGGCAGCAAGTCAGGATTAATGAGCTGGCCGCGCTCGCCTTCCTGCTCACTTCGATATACGCGATAACCGGCGAAATCGGTTTCCAGATTGATGGACCAGGATAGATCCACAACAAACGTGGAAGGAGTCGCCCCGGGAAGCACCGCGGCGACCAGGTCCTGAGGCGCAGCCGGCGGAAAAGTGTCAAGCGGCGTGACGGTGACGGGTTCGGAGTTGTCGGACTCGATTTCGTTTCCTTCAACCGAGATGACGCTGCGAACCACGTAGACATAAGCTCTCCCAAAATCAAATTGCGTATCGCTGTAGCTGGTTGCCGCGGATGGGCCGAGAAGCCCCAGGGGAACAATCCAGTGAATGGCGGAGAGATCTTTGCTAGTGGGAGCAGCGACATGCGGATCGATTTCACCGCGGTAGACACGGTAGCCCGAGATACCAGAAAGAGGGTCGCCGGCGGACGTTTGCGTTGGCGCGGACCAAGTGAAGTTCAAAGCGGTTTCTGTGATCTGGATTTGAACGGAAGAGATGGGCTGCGGAACGGGAAACAATTGCGCTGTAACCACATTCGAATCGGCCGAAGCTCGCTTCTTCGAGAGGCGCGTTCGAATGAGATACGCATACGTTGCGCCGGGATGCGCTTTGGTTTCTGTGGGCGAGATTGGATCCGTAAAGCGAACATGACCGGCACCTAGATAATTGGCAACAAGCGCGCCTGGAATTGTGTAGACGATGCGAAATGATTTAGGGTCGGGCGCCCCATCCGGCTTCAATGAGCCGCGAACAATTTCGATGGCCGGAGGCCCCGTGAGTTTCTCTCCGGAAACAGTTTTAGGGGGAAGCGAAAAAACAAGCTCGACGCCATCGCCCGCCTGGCGCGCAGCGAGATCGGAAACGGCAACAGGAACTAACGGCGATGGAGGTACGGGATCGCCAGGAGCTCCGCAGCCGGAAACAATGATGATAAGGGAAATTAGAAAAGTGAAAATGCGGGCCGCTTGCGTGGAACTCTCCGAGAGGCGGGCGCGCGTCCCTTTTCTATTTTCCATTTTCCGATTTCTAGTTCACAGGATGTAGCGGCTTAGATCCTGGTTTTTCACGATGTCGGTCAATTGTTTGTTGACGTAAGCGGCGTCGATTTTCACGTTCTTTTTCTTGAGGTCAGGCGCCTCGAAGGAAATCTCGTCGAGAACTTTTTCGAGAATGGTGTGCAAGCGGCGAGCGCCGATGTTTTCGGTTTGCTCGTTGACGCTGGTGGCGAAGCGAGCGAGGGCAGCGACCGCATCTTCAGTGAAATTCAGCTTCAAGCCTTCGGTTTCAAGTAGCGCGACGTATTGCTTGATGAGCGCGTTCTTTGGCTCGGTGAGGATTCGAATGAAGTCCTCTTCCTTGAGCGATTGCAGTTCAACGCGAATGGGCAAGCGGCCCTGGAGTTCGGGGATCAAGTCAGAAGGCTTGGTCACATGAAAAGCGCCTGCGGCGATGAAGAGGATGTGGTCGGTTCGAATCATGCCGTAGCGCGTGTTGACGGTGGTGCCTTCGATGATGGGCAGAATATCGCGCTGCACGCCCTCGCGGGAAACATCCGGGCCGTGGCCAGATTCGCGGCCGGCAACTTTGTCGATTTCGTCTATGAAGATGATTCCCATTTGTTCGGCACGCTCGACGGCCATGCGTGTGACCATGTCCATGTCCAATAGCTTGTTTTCTTCTTCCTGGATCAGGTATTCAAAGGCGTCGCCCACGCTCATTTTGCGCTTTTTCTTCTGTTGGCCGAAAATGCCGGAAAGCATGTCGTTGATCTTCGAGGCATCCATGCCTTCCATGTCTCCGCCCTGGCTGGAAATGATTTCGAACGCGGGCATCATGCGCTCGCGGACTTCCAGGTCCACCATGCGTTGATCGAGCTTGCCTTCGCGAAGCTGTGCTCGGAGCTTCTCGCGCGTGCGCTGATTCTGCTCGCGCTGCGCAGCGACCTCGCTTTCAGGAGTGCCGGGAGCGGGAGAAGGAGGAGGGGGAAGCAATAGATCGAGCACACGCTCTTCTGCAGCTTGTTCGGCGCGATCCGCAACTTCGTCGAGCTTTTCCTCGCGGATCATGTCAATGGAAGTTTCCACCAGGTCGCGCACCATGGACTCAACATCACGGCCCACATAACCGACTTCCGTGTATTTGGAAGCTTCCACCTTGATAAACGGGCATCCCGCAAGACGCGCGAGGCGGCGGGCAATCTCGGTCTTGCCCACACCCGTTGGTCCTATCATCAGAATGTTTTTCGGCAGGACGTCATCCGCAATTTCCGGAGGGAGCTTTTGCCGGCGTACACGGTTGCGCAACGCCACGGCAACGGCGCGTTTCGCAGCCGCCTGCCCGACAATATATTTGTCAAGCTCGACGACAATCTCGCGCGGAGTCATGTCATCGAGCGCGGGAAGAAGCCCTTCCGCTTCGCCGGTAACAGCGCCATTGCCGCCGGGCGCAAGGACTAATTCTTTGTCGGACTTGCTGGTCATTACGAGTTCTCAGTTTTCAGTCTTATGTCTTCAGTGATGAGAGGCACAGCCAAGCGTAGCATCCCCTAACTAGAAGATGCTACACGCCCCGCGATGGTTTACAAAGAAATCCGGCCTGGTTGCCCACTCCAAGATTTGGCTGGGAACAATCTCACACCGACGAGAAAAACGATCGCACAAGAACGCGCAACTGAATTCCGAGCCAGGCTCACAGCTCCTCAACTGTAAAATTTGCATTGGTGTAAATGCAGATTTCACTGGCAATGCGCATGGCTTCCATGGCCAAGTCTTTGGCGGTCAATTTGGAGTGCTTCAGCATAGCGCGTGCCGCGGCAAGAGCGTAACTGCCGCCGGAGCCAATGGCCACGATTCCATCGTCAGGCTCGATGACGTCGCCATTGCCGGACACGATGAAAGTGGCTTTGCTATCGGCCACGATGAGCATGGCTTCCAGATGACGCAGGGCGCGGTCTTTGCGCCATTCCTTGGCAAGCTCGACGGAGGCCTTTTGCAGATTGCCCGAAGATTCCTGCAGCTTCCCTTCAAAACGTTCGAATAAAGTGATCGCGTCGGCAGTGGAACCGGCAAACCCGGCCAGAACTTTATCGTTGTACAAGCGACGAGTTTTGCGCGCCGTGTGCTTCATAACGTGGTCGCCCATGGTGACCTGGCCATCGGCAACCAGCACGACTTTACTGTCCTTGCGCACACACAAGACCGTGGTGCCATGCACCGGTGCGCTTCCCTGATGATTTTGCATCCGGACATTATAGCGCCCCGCGCGGTTGCAAACCAAAAGCGGGATGAACAAGTGCTGTCCTAATTGGAGATCAGGGCCGTACCAGCGAGCGATACAAAAAGAAAGGGCCGGCTTCGGGCCGGCCCCCGTGCTTTCCTAAGGATCAAAGCGTCTTGATTGCTTTAGCTGGAAATCAGTACTTGTTCCAGGTAAAGGAATTGAGCACGTAGTTTCCGATGGTAAACAGCGACTTCTTTAAGTGCATGTCGTAATAAATGGCGCCGTTTCCGACGTCGGTCAACTGACTCGCGATAACCGAGCCGAAGAATTGCCCGTTTCCTTTGAAGTCGGCTGTCGAGTTCGGAGCGTAAACCACGGCTGCACTCGCGCCATTGCCTGCGATCTTGAGTGTGCCGGTACCGGCATACGTGAACTGCAGCTCCGCTGGATTGAAAGTAGGATTGGAAATGCCGTTTCCTTCCAGGTCGATAGGCGTGGTGTTGTTGTTTCCCGCCACATTGATGACGATCGGCCCGTACTGCCCGGTGACGGGGTCGGGAGCAACTACAAGCTGCGCGTTGCCGGTGATAGAGATACTGTTGATATTGTAAGTGCCAGGATACAGCGTGACAATATTGCCGCCGGAAAGGTTGATGTCCCCGTAGGCGCAAGTGTTGGCAGCAAGGCCAGCGGCGAGACCACAATGGGCAAGATCGACAGTGGGGCCGAGGGTTGCGGTACTGCTGACATTCGTTGCTCCCGGCGGATACGCAGTGGGAGTGGGGAAGGTGACCGGCTGCGACAAGTGGACAAGCCCACCCGTGACCTGACTCAGGTTGCCGCTGAACGCCGTCACGTTGCCCCCCCCGCAAACACCAACACCAGCATTGGGGGTGGACAACGAACCGTTAATCTGGACGTTAGCGCCGCTGTCGCTCTCGTTACCGTTAGTCCCGACGTTTCCTCCGAACCCGTTGAGTGGTATGCCCGCTCCGTTGAGTCCCGGGTTGATGGTCCCGCCGTTGGTAGTAAGGGCCGCAGAATCGTAGCTGTTGGTCGTTCCGTTGCCTGTGAAGCTAAGCTGTGCGCAACCTCCACCGTCGGCAAAGGCGGCATAGGCAAAAGCCGGGGAGATGTAGCGCTCGAGGGTGGTAACCACTTCTGCTTGCGCATTGCGCACGTTGGCCACATCGCCATGAGCCGTGATCTGCCAAGTCTGAATGGTCACGGGAGTGGTGGTTCCAAACGGGGTGATCGAAATCATGGTCATCAACTGCGCGGACGCGCTGTAGTTCACGGTGTTAGCGCCAGCCTGCAAAGGCTGTGTGCCATTCATGGCGTTGGTGAAGCCGGTCTGCATCCCCCCATTTGGATAGTTCGCAGCCTGTCCGTTCAACGTGGACAAGAAAACGGGATTACCGGCCGCGTCCGTTACCGGATACGTGGTGGTGTTAAAACCGGCGAAGGTTTGACTGCCGGCAGGCACGGCTACCGGCGGCACGTAAGTGTTCATGATGAAGTTTGCCGCGGCGTTCACGCCTGCCTCCGCGCCGTAGCGCGCCTGCGTCATCATGCGGTAGTTCATGCTGGAGTAGGTCTCCGATCTCGACAGAAACATCAGCGAACCGGCCATGGCAGAGAGCACCAGCAAGAGAATCAAGGCAAAGATCAGCGCGGAACCTCTTTGGTTGTTGCGTTTCATGAGCGTTTCTCCATTTTCGGTCTTCATGGCTGCACCCATCATTGGTAATTGATCAGAATATTGGCCTTGATCAGCGGTGGAGCCGGCTGGATGCGATCGGAATAGTCCAGAGTCGAAAAATCGAAAGCGTCGTAAACGTTTCGCGGAGAAACGTTCAAGAGCGCTTTGGTCTCGGTTTGCAATAGGTGCGTTTGCGGGTCCGGATTTGACGTTTGCACGGTGAGCGTAACCCCGACGTCGGTCACAAATGCCAAGTCACTGGCCGCCGCGTTGAGCCCGCCTTTTGTCTGAAGCTGATAGGTAAAACAGGGAACAGGGTTGCCTGCTGCATCATTTGGATTCTGCAGGACGCCCGTCAATACGATCTTCGAAGGATCATTCGGAGGCACGACTTGGCTATCCATGAATCTGACCTGGTTGCGATACAAGAAGCCAGGCGCAGCTGGAGTGCCTTGGACGCAGGTGTATTCCACGTAGACCAGCTCGCCGTCGCCGTTCACATCGCCGTAGAGCTTCAACACCGTGCCCGTTGATCCTTTGGCGGGCTGATTGCCTACCGGGTAGCCCGCTGGGAACACCGGGTAGCCCGCGTAGCCGGCCGGCGGAGCTGGCATGACCCCGGCTGCGGGCGGGATGATGCCCGTGGAGAAAGCTCCCGGCAAGCTGATTTGGACTCCCACGGTGCCCGTACCCGGAATCGGTACGGGGATGTGATTATCAACAAAGGTCGCATTCCAGGTGTTTGATGGATTCGGACAGTTCCCCGGTCCAGCGGGGCAAATCAGTTGGACGGTTTCTCGAGCGCACTGCGGACAAAGAGCTAGTGACTGGCCCGGCTCCACGGTCACCCATTCCCCTTCGAAGAGGACCGGGTTACCGGCGCCGTTCACAACATTAAATGTCACCTGAAGAGTAAGTATGCCCGTTGCTGGAGGAACAGCTACGCCGAGACCCGGACCCACCATCGCCCAAGCCGTGGCTGGCGGAGGAGGCGGCAGCGAGACTTTTCCGGCTTGACCTATTTCCTGCTGCAGCAGCTCGGTGGCGCTGCGGACGCTGGTATGCATTTCCGTGCGGTTGGTAATGGTTCCCTCCGTCCACATCATTTGAACCATCCCCGACATAACAATCGCGGAAACGCCCAGGAGAACCACCAGGGACACCATCGTTTCCATCAATGTGAACCCGGCTTGTTTTTTGGGCATCATAGGTTTCCACTCTTTCTCAATTTGCCGCACAAAGACCCCTCAGAAGGGACTTGATTTCAAGCTCGTTACGGTAGACGTGGGAAGAATGCCGGTCTGGCTGGCATAGCCTATCGAGTGGCGGACCTGCGTCCGAACGGAAATTTGGATCATGTTCGGGGCGGCCTGAGTGATTTGCCAGACGCGAATGTAGGACCAGTTTGCCGCGGCGGCGACGGGGTTTCCGGCTGCGTCAACGTAGTCCGAGTATCCCAATACCGGGGCGTTCGGATTCAAGCCGCCCCCCACCACGAGGCCTTTTCCATTCCCAGTGATGGCGGCGGGAAAAACAGTGGTGTCAGTCCGAGTGTCTGTATACAGCAGGGCCAGTAGTTGTTCCATCTTGTCCTGGCCGTACTCGGCGGTACGGGCGGCCAAGTGGCCCTGCGTTTCCGTGGTGGACATAGCCACCGTCGCCATGGTCATGACTCCGGCCGCTGCGATTAGAAGGAGGCCGAGGGCGATCATGGTTTCGATAAGGCTTATGCCCGCCTGTAAATTCGTTTTGGGGTTGCGGATTCGCATGGAACCGTGGCGTCTCATGTTTCGCATCCTTATTTCCGATACCAGTTTGCGTTGCCTGTCACGTTATTGGCCCAAACTTGGCTTACGCCTGTAGCGCCCACCGTCACTCCATAGACTTGAGTGCCATCGTTGATATAGAAAGCGTCGTTTCCCGTTGGCGCGCCTGTGTTGGGGTCGATGGGAATGCCTCGTGAGTTGAAGTGGACACAAGCCGTGGTAGCCAGCTGGCCCACCCTTCTTCCATTCACCGGAAGACAACGAGGTCCCTGACTTATGCCGTTGGTTTGCGTATTGGGTGGAGGGGCGCCCACTAGAACAGGGCAATTCGGCGCGGTTTGGAAGCAAACGCCTTGCGACAGGCTCTGAACCGGGCTGGTACCTGGAATGAGGCAGCGAGGCTGCGCGGGAGGACCGGGGTCAAAATCACCAACGGTTTGCCAGCACCCATTCCCTCCGTTGAGAGCCTTGTTCCACACGTCTATATGGAAGGTATTTACTTGGTTGAAGCCGAGGTCAATGAAAACCCGGG
>WNGL01002263.1_pt1 | contig 23479 bp, 27 predicted proteins | sample 5400591 | NCBI WGS metagenome assembly WNGL01 (sample SAMN13153377, study PRJNA577476) | soil metagenome | isolation source: 80 cm soil or saprolite under Garry oak tree replicate 1 | place: USA:California | collected 2016-06-15 | reverse complement strand
CCAGCAGGCACTGGTGAACGCCTGGCTCCAGAAATACCACAGTTACCGGCCACACCAGGCACTTGGGTACTTGACGCCGGATGAATACCGGGCCAAACTTAATCTGTAGAAGTGTCCTCGATGTGTTGGACCAGTACAGTTGTTTGACATATCAGGGAGTTATCTGTAAAATAAAGCGAGATTGTTTTAAATCTTTTAACGAAAACATGGAGAAGTAGTCAAGATATGTTATCTATCCGCATGCAACGTACTGGTCGTAAAGGTCACGCAATGTTCCGCGTTGTAGTGCAAGAAGCGCGCTTGACTCCAACAAGCGGCCGCGTGGTTGCGACGCTTGGCAGCTATGACCCGCATATCAAACAGGCGGCGCTGACCAAAGATAAAGTGACTTTCTATCTTGATCATGGGGCGCAACCTTCGGATCGTGTGGCGCGTTTGCTCCAAAAAGAGGGAGTGAAGTTGCCAAAGTGGGTAAAGCTTGAAGCCGGCAAACAGCGCACTTTGCGTAATCCCGAGAAGCTTCGCAAAAATCAGCCAAAAACCAAAGAGCCGGCAGCTGCTGCCGCTCCGGATCTATCAGAACCACCAACTCCTGCCGAAGAAGAAATAAAGACCGAAAGTGCAGCATAAGCCATCTTATGCCCATCGACATCCGGCGTCCACATCTGGGACGCTGTTTTATGGTCTGTTATAATAAGAAGGCCAGTAATTGAAGGAGGCTATGTATGGGTAGTATTGACCAGCAATTCGTAGAGTTCATCGTAAAGTCACTTGTCAGCAAACCGGAGGCAGTACAAATTGAGCGCCGGATAGACGAGAAAGGTGTGCTACTTGAACTGACGGTCGACCCAGAAGATTTGGGGCGTGTCATTGGCAAGCGCGGAGCGACCGCACAATCGCTGCGCACACTGTTGCGCGCGCTTGGCACCAAGAACGATGCCCGCTACAACCTCAAAATCGTCGATAACGGCGAAGGCGCCGCGGCAACTTCGACTTCGCTTAGCTCAGACGATGATACTGCTGCAACCACGCCAGCAGACGACCAAGCTGACAACGATGACGACAATACCGCCGTTGCCGACGATGCGGCAAGCAGTGTTGTAAGTAAGACTCGAAAAGAACTTGAAGAACTTGACGATCTCGATGTATAGTTAATCTCAGTCGAAACCGACTGCGACCTTTAAAACAAAAATATCGATAAGCTCTGCGAGCCATTTCATCAACCTGATGATTTGGGAGCTTTATGTGACAAAAAGAACCTTCTGCTAGCGTAGAGGTTCTTTTTGGTTTAGCTTAAGCTGTAGGGAGGACGGCGAAACGATTGGGTGCAATAGTAGGGATTTTTGGTGTCTCTGTTACGCTTGCAACGGAACCATTACTGCCAAAAATTGCAATGGAGCCGCAATACACGGTGTCTAGCAGCTCGTGTTGTTCATCCAAGGCTCCCGTGACCTCAACAAATACATCAACCCTCTCTTTTGTGTTTGCCGAAGTGAAATGGCGGGGATTGACTAAAGCGAGCGCGTCAAAGTTTGTCGGATTGTCGTTAGCCCATTGCACACTGGCGGGCTCGTAGTATTCTTTGCCGTTCAGTACGGCTCTGGCGCCGACTGCATCGATCTCTCCAGGCGAGAATGCCGGGCCGGAAGTGTTCTCGGCTTTCGGGTTCGGGGTCATGTGGCCAACCGTGAAGTCCAATTCAAGGAGGTCATCTGGTAAAGCTCTGGCGATACGAGGACGCTCGACACCGCACTGCGTATAAGCAATGGCCATTTTGTCGTGCAGGCTCATATATGGTGCCCCAGGCTGATTACCGTAGGCGGGCTGGATCACGATTTCTGGAGTGTGGCCATGACCTATCATATTGACCTGGGAGCCGATTGCTAATGGACCAAGGCCTGCAAGTGCAAGTGCCAATAGCGCAGGAGCACGTTTCGATTCACCAACCCGACGTTTCATGAAACATACATTAACATACTGTTTAGGTTGCGTCAAAGGTGTTCCTATATTACACTTAGTCCTGGATGAAGATTCAGTTTATCACGCTATTTCCCGACATGTTTCCGGGCGTACTGGGCGCCAGCATGTTGTGGAAAGCGCAGGACCGCGGCATTGTCCAGTTTGAGTATATAGATTTGCGGCAGTTCGGGCTTGGCCCGCGCAAGCAGGTTGACGATACGCCGTATGGCGGCGGTGATGGCATGCTGCTCAAGCCGGAGCCGTTGGTCGCAGCCATCGAGCAAGCCCGGGCGAACGACCCGGATGCGCTCGTGCTGCTGCCCACGCCGCGCGGCAAAGTCTACAAGCAGTCCGAGGCCAAGGAGCTGGCGGCCAATGGCAAAGGACTCATCATGGTTTGTCCGCGCTATGAAGGCTACGACGAGCGTGTCACGGCCTTCGTCGATCGCCAGTACTGCATCGGCAATTACGTGCTGACCGGCGGCGAGTTGCCGGCGATGGTCATCGCCGACAGCGTGGTGCGCTTGTTGCGCGGCGTACTTGGCGGCGAAACGAGCGCTGAGATCGAATCATTCCAAGCCGACGACGAGGCCATCGAATTTCCGCAGTACACACGACCCGAAGTGTTCCACGGCGCCAAAGTGCCAGAAGTGTTGCTGGGTGGCCATCACGCCGAAATCGCCAAGTGGCGCGCTAGTCATGGCCGCAAAGCCTAGATTGCGGCCGGCTCTGGTAGTACTGCTGCGGCGCTCTCTCTTTGGATGGTGTGCTGGTCACGCTGATAGGCGCTGAAATATCTGGCCCCGTCTGGAATACTGAATGGCCGGGACGGCAGCTGAGGACTTTACGATGCGCTTACTATTTCCCAAGCGAACGCATGCCACTCGTTCGTGCCGCCAAGCGTAGCGTTCATGGTGACTGGCGTGCCGGCCGCGGCTACTGGCGTTGTTTTTTGTTGGAGCCAGTAACTGTCGACGTCGGCGGTATTGTTAACTTGTGACTGGATCGTTTGATCCGCTCCTGGAACGATGGAGCTGCCATTGTAGTTCCAGTTATCGAATACGGCAAAGACTCGCGAGTGTGCTGCCTTCGTTGTTAGATTAACACTGGGAGCGTTGCTGCCCCCGCCAGTAATCAGCCAATTGCTCGCAACAGCCGCTGCGCTTTGGTCGGGTGCGGCACCACTGAACACTAAGATCTGGAAATCGCCAACTGGCGGCGTTACGTTTTTGGTAGGCAGTGTGAATGTGGCTGTAGCAGTTATTCCGGTTTGCGCATTGGCGTTATATGCCCACCAGACTTCTACATCGCCACCCACTGTGCTGCCATCACTGTGATTCTCACGTCCAAGCAGCTGCCAGTGGAGCGGAGTGCCCGTATTGGTGATGCTCCCAACGACTGAATTGACACCAGGCTTTTGGTCTACGGAAAATGCAGCGTAGATTACGGTATTCAAGGGCGGTGAGAACGAAGGGGAAGCTACGGTACTGACATTATTTTGGATGGTAGCCGGCCCGGGGGTAGAAGGATCAAGTGTCGGTGACGCAGAGGCTGTGTTCGCCACAATAACCGTGACGGGGCTGGCCGTGGTTTGGTTGCCCGCTGCATCGGTCGCTATAGCGGTCAGCGCATATTGCCCATTGCTATAGGCTGTCGTGTCCCAGGCGGTTTGGTAAGGGTTGCCTGTAACCAGAGCGCCTACGTTGGTTGTTGTATTCGTTCCCACGTTTGTTGCCCTAAATTGAACCCTGGCAACTGCCACGTTGTCACTGGCCGAGGCGCTGAGCGTCGTTTGTCCCGATACTGTCGCGCCGTCGCTTGGGCTGGTCATGGCCACAAGTGGCGGAATGGTGTCTGGTGAGCCGGTGGAAATTGAGACTGCCGCTGATTGAGCACTCATATTGCCGCTCGGGTCAGATGCCGTAAGCGTATAGGTGTATGAAGTACTGGGAGCAACCGAGCCGTCGGTGTAAGTAGTACCACTTAAAGCGGTTGCCATCGGTGTGGGACTGCCATTGCGAAAAACATTGTAGGTTGGGGCGGAGCCGCTATTGTCGGTGCTTGCGTCCCAGGCTAGCGCTACATGATTGGGATCGGGAGAGGTGGTGCGTACGTTTTGCGGTACCGTCGGTGGCGTTGTATCGATCGATTGCGGAACAATTTCCAGCAGCGAAAGATTCCAACGATCATTCGTCGGCGCTGTGTCGTTAAGAGTGACTGGCGTACCGGCAGACCCGCCCGGAGCGGTTTGACGCTGTACCCAATACGTGTCGCCCGAAGGAGAAAGATACTGCGTATCAAGTGTTTGAGCGTTGCCAACGGTCCGTCCTTGGGCGCTATCCCAATCATCGCCCACACCCCAAACCCAAGAGCCTGTAGCGGTCGTAGTAAGTGATGCGGCCGGCGTGCCAGTCGCAGCTGAGCCCGTGGCGGTGGCGCCAACTCCAGCTGTAGTGTTCGCGCCGGTAAACGTTGCGACTGTAATGAGGGCGCTATAGGAACCACTGTGCGTAGCCTTCACGGTAATATTACTGAGTACAGATGTTGCAGCAGCCGTCCAGATTTCTGCCGTCCCGTATTGAGCGTTTGTTCGTTGCCGAAGACTCCAAGTTAAGCCGCCACCCGTCAGGGCTGAGAAAGTCTGCCCATTCGTTTTGTTTGGCCCGTCCGAACTGAGAAATGCTACCAACAGTTCGTTCGCCTGCGTCGTGCTAAAGGCAGGCGTAGTCACACTCGAGCCGCTGGTTGCATGCGCCGAAACGTGCGCGTCAACCGCTAAGCCGCTCGCGTGCGCCGAACCCCCAGACAAAAGCAATGCACCACTTATAAGAAACGCGTACGCACCCGACATAGTCAACAGTAATCCCTGCCGCGCAAGCCTAGTAACCTTCATATTATCCCCTTATTATGGTCTAAGAATGGCACAAACTTTACAGAATGTAAACAAGATTGACACGATCTGGCGCCGCAATGCTTCAAGGAAGCGATCGTAAAAAAGGTCAGCCATGTACTATAATAACTAAGACAAACTTAAGCGGAGGATGCCCATGAAATTGTCGTTTATTAAGCCCGTCTATGCGCATTGTGACTTGCCGTGCGGCGTGTACGATCCGGCGCAAGCGCGCATCGAGGCGCAGTCGGTACACGCGATCATGAAGAAATATGACGGCCTCGATGAGACCGGAAAAATCCGCGCGATTTTTATCAAAGAACAGCGGGCCGAACTAGTGAAGCGTCATTTGTGGGTGCTGTGGACAGATTATTTTAAGCCAGAGCATCTCGAGAAATACCCGAATCTGCACGATCTTTTTTGGAAGGCAGCCAAGCAGGCTGGCGAATGCAAACATCACCTGGAACCGGCCGAAGGACAGAAGCTGCTCGATCAAATCGATGAGATTGCCAAGATTTTCTGGGAAACCAAGAAGGCCTAAACTGCTGGTCGTACGCCGCGTGGTCGGTGGGAGTATGTCGCCTGCACTCTGGCCAGGCGATGTTATTTGGGCAACCGGGCTTTTCCGTTCGTTGCGGCCGGGCGAAGTCGTGGTTGCGCGACACGGCGGACTTGAAAAAATCAAACGCATTACGGACGTGCACAACGACCGCGTGTTTTTGACAGGAGACAATCCGGCACAAAGCACCGATAGCCGCAGCTTTGGCTGGCTCAATACGCAAGCTGTTATCGCCAAAGTCGTAGTCGTATGGCCGCGCCGCCGGCGTGTTAAGCCGACAGCTCGTGCTTGACTTCGAGTGATTCGCCTTCGGCCGTGTCACGGGTTGAATCGCGCAGCGGTGTCTCGCGTAGGAAGAGCGCGGCCAAGAATGTAAGGATCGCAAATGGGATCGCCCACAAAAAGACGTCGTGGAAGGAGCGTACGAAAGCCTCAAGAATGGCGTGCGTGACGTTCGGCTGCAGGTGGTGCAGCTGCGCGCTGCTGGCCTGCAAGTTATTAGCCGTAATTTTGCCGGCGTCTTGGGCGGGCAACAATTCTTTGAGATGCTGTCCCAGGCGTGCGGTCAGGATTGCCCCAAAAATCGCCGTACCAAACGAACTGCCCATATTGCGGAAGAAGGTTGCAACGGATGTTGCCGTGCCCATGTCTTTACGATCAACCGCGTTTTGCACGGCAAGCGTCATAATTTGCATAAACGAACCGATACCTATGCCCAGCACGAGCATCCAGACTGAAAGCATCCACTGGTTGGTGGCGATGCTGACATGGCTAAACAACCATAGGCCGAGAGCGACCACGATCGAGCCAGCGATAGGATATATACGATAGCGCCCACTCTTTGAAATGTACCGGCCCGAAAGAATCGAGGCGCCGAGCAGCCCAAACACCAGCGGCAACATCATCATGCCGGACTTGGTAGCAGAGTAGCCGTGCACCAGTTGTTGGTATTCTGGCAAATAAATAAAGGCCGCGAACATGACCAAGCCCGAAAACAATGACAGCACCGTTGACGTGGTGAAAATGCCATTTTGGAACAAGCGCATTGGTATGATCGGCTCCTTGGCTCGCCGCTCCCAGCCAACGAAAACGCCCGCCAGCACGAGCCCGGCACCCAGCAGACTAATGATTTGTTTGGAAGCCCAGGCATAGCGTGCCCCGCCCCATACTGTAACGAGCAGCAAACATACCACACTGACAGCCAGCAAGGAAGCGCCCAAGAAATCAATACGGTGCTCGGTCTTGCGAACCGGCAGGTGCAGCCGCAAGCCAATCGCCGCCAAGGCAAGTAGGCCGACTGGTAGGTTGACGTAGAAAATCCAACGCCAGCTCAGGTGATCGGTCAGCAAGCCGCCGATCAGCGGCCCGACGACGCTGGAAATAGCGAAGACGGCCATGAAGTAGCCCATATACCGGCCACGTTGCCGGGGCGAAACAATATCGCCAACGATTGCCAGGATGAGGCTCATCAGGCCGCCAGCACCCAGACCTTGCAGTCCGCGGAAGAAAATAAGCTGGCTCATATTCTGACTGACGCCGCATAACATCGAGCCAACCAAGAAAATAACGATAGCCGTAATAAAGATTTTCTTGCGGCCAAACAGGTCACCAATTTTGCCATACAACGGTGTCACCACGGCGCTCGTCAGCAAGTAGGCGGTTGCCACCCAAGACAGTTCGCTCAAGCCGTGCAGATCGTTGGCGATGGTCGGCAGCGCGGTGCCCACAATGGTTTGGTCGAGCGCCGCCAAAAACATTGCCAGCATCAGTGCGGTGATGATCACCATGATTTCGCTATGTGAGCGCTCGCCGTCAGTTTCGGAGGCCGGCGTGGGTGCTGCTAGCCTGTTACGTAGTTTTTCTATCATACTTTCTCCTTTTTGGTGGCGAATGCTTCCGTGCGCGCTTCTAAATTTTGGACGATTTTTCTTTGCAGGCTAGCGAGCTGTCGTAGTTCAGCATCGTCAAGTGTCGCCATAATCTGCGCCATAAATTTACTGCGGCTATTCGTAACCTTGGACATTAGCACGGTGCCGGCCGAGGACAGAGAAATATACACGACACGCCGATCGCGCTCGTCCTGTGTGCGCGTCACGTAGCCCAAACGAGCAATACCGTCGACCAACTGCGTGATGGCGCCAGGAGTGAGCCACATTTTGGCCGCCAGACGTTTGAGACTAAGCGGCTGACCGTCTTCAATTACAAACAGCACGTGCGCTTGGGCAGGCGAAATGCCAATCTCGCTCAATATCTGCACAAAACAAGGGTGCATCAGTCGCTTGGTAGCGTCCATATCTTCAAATAGTTGATAGAGTAATTCTTTTCGAGCCAGCATCAACACCCACTGTTATTTGTTTATCTACTAAATATTATATACGCTAAACTTTTAGCGTCAAGGCTTGTCCAAAAGGTGGCCACGAAGCAACTGGCCATGCGCTGACAGTTTTATTCGTTAGAATTAGTGAGCTTGGCCCGGACTTCTTTCAAAGTACTTGCCCAGAATCCAATATTTTTGAGCAGCTGGTGCGCAGTCGCAGTCTGGCTGTCGTTCGGAATAAAGTGCCCGTCCTCGTTGATTTGCGTCCAGTAATTAACGATAACGACGTGATCAACGAGGTCGTACATGCCAAGCTGTCCGCCGGTCATGGCGCGCAAGTGCTCAACAGCCCGCGCCCCACCGGCGGCTGCGCCGTAGCTCACAAATGCAATCGGCTTGTAGCGCCACTCGGCGGCAAGGTAATCAATGGCGTTGAGCAGGGCGGGAGTCGGTGCGTGGTTGTATTCGCCGGCTACCACGACAAAACCATCGGCCTTGTCTATAACTTTTGACCAGGCCTTAGTATGCTCTTGTTCGTACACGCCAGAGATAGCCGATTGCGGCTCATCCAGAAACGGCAGATTGATTTCTTTCAGGTCAATGAGTTCAAAGGTAGTTTCAGGGTGCTCCTTAGCAAGCTGCACCAACCATTCGGAGGCTTGTATCCCGAATCGCGCCGGGCGAGTTGAACCAAGAATAATTTTAACAAGGGGCATAGCATTCCTTAATATACTTACTATAGTTGATATATAAAGTATAATAATTTATACTGAGGCCATTGTAAAGTTCATTATGTATGAAAACGACAGCCAAACCAATTTGTAGCAGTAACAAAGGCGTGTGCGTCGCCTATGCTTCGAAGATTGTTAGCAGCAAATGGACGCCGATGCTTTTGTACGCGCTCAGCAATGGCAAAAATCGCTTCGGTGAATTGCAGGCAGCTGTTGGTGGTGTAAATCCGCGTACGTTGTCGGCACGGCTCGGTGCGCTTGAGCATGACGGCATTATCACCAAAACAATGTACGCCGAGATGCCACCGCGCGTTGAATACGCTTTGACCACAAAAGGCCGCGACCTCTTGCCAATTATCGAAGGTATGATCGTTTGGGGCGAAAAGCACGCCCGGTAGCTGATATCGACGAACTTTTATTGCAGTTCGGAGCGGCCGGGCCGTCCGGATTGTATTTTTCTGGCTGGCCACGTAGGATATAGATATGGACATACGCGACTTGTGGGCAAGTGAGACGTTCCGGGTACTGTTTACGATTCTTTGTTTGTTGGTTGTGCAAATGGTAAGCCGTCAGTTTTTGGCTCAGATTGTGCGGCGCGTGGTACGCTCGCACAAATATCCGACCAGGCGCGAAGAACAAAAGCGCGAAGACACGCTCGTGACCATTTTCCGTACCGCAAGTGCTGTTGTGTTGTGGGTGGTCGGTATTATTTTTGTGCTGAGCGAACTACACGTGCGGATCGCGCCGCTCGTCACGAGTGCCGGAGTCGTCAGCGTGCTGATAGGTTTCGGCGCACAAAATACCGTCAAAGATTTTCTGGCCGGTATATTTATTATTATGGAAAATCAATTTCGGGTCGGCGACATCATTACGGTCAATAGCGGTAGCGGTGGCAGTGTTTCCGGCGCGGTCGAGTCAGTGACGATTCGCATTACGCGGCTGCGCGACTTGGATGGCGGGCTGCACATTGTGCGCAACGGCGACATCAGCGTTGCAACCAATTTGTCGTTTGGATTTTCAAACGTCGATATCGATATACGTGTTGACTATCAGGCCGACATCGACGAAGTGGCGGTGATTATCAACAAGCTCGGCAGCCAAATGGCTGCCGACGAAACCTGGCAGCGACGAATCGTTGAGCCGATTCAGTTTTTGCGCGTGGATAGTTTCGGGCAATCCTCGGTGCACATAAAAGCGCTTGGCAAAGTGACTCCCGGTGCGCAATGGGACGTGGCTGGCGAATTCCGCAAACAGCTCATGCCGGCTTTTAAAAAGGCTGGTATCGAAATCCCGCTCCCGCAGCGCGTCATTCACAAGGCGTAGCCGGTGAAGAGCTGGCGTCCGGCGCAATCGCTGAAGCTTGGTCTGAGCGGGTTGACTATTATCTTGTGCGCGCTTGGATGGCGAACAGTGCTTTTACGGGCGCATTATCCTGCGCAGATCGTTGCGACATCGAAAGCGGCACATCGACGACCGTTGCCCAAGTTGTACACCTTTCCGGAGGGTGGCAGGCAATTGTTTCCGAATTACCGTCTCGTGGCGCTCTATGGAAGTCCGGGTATGCCGGTGCTGGGTGCGCTCGGTGAGCAGCCCATGGACGCTACCATTGCCCGCGTCAAGCAGCTGGCTGCCAGTTATCAGCCGTATGCGGCTGAACACATATTGCCGACGCTCGAGATTATCGCCACTGTAGCTTCGGCTTCCCCAACGGACAATGGTGACTACTCGCAAGAGACTACCGCAGCCGACCTGCAACCCTGGATCACGGCTGCGCGGCAGGCTGGCGTATACGTGGTGCTTGATTTGCAACCAGGCCGCACGAATTTCTTGCTCCAAGCTCAGGAATACCAAACCTTGCTGGCGCAACCCAACGTTGGGTTGGCGCTCGATCCCGAGTGGCGGCTAGCGCCCACCCAAATTCCGCTGAAACAGCTCGGTACGGTTGACAGTAACGAAGTCAACGCCGTCGATGGCTGGCTGGCCAGCCTAACGGCGCGCAACCAGTTGCCGCAGAAGCTGTTTTTGCTGCACCAGTTTACGTTGTCGATGATTACGAATCGTCAGATGTTGGACACTTCTCATCAAGAGCTGGCCTATGTCATTCAAATGGATGGGCAAGGGCTGCAGCCAACCAAACACGACACATGGCAGGCTATTACTGCCGATCCGCCGCCGAACATACAGTTTGGCTGGAAAAATTTTTACACCAAAGACACGCCGGTGCTTGGGCCGGCCGGCACCGTGGCGATCACACCAAAACCTTGGTATATTTCGTATCAGTAAGGCTCGCGGCTACCAACGCCGATTACTTGGCTTGCATGATCACTTTGAACAGTTTGGCGGCGTCAGCATCGTTTAAAGTGTAGTTAGTGGTTGGGTGTGGTTTGGTTTGGCGTCGCAGGACAATCTGGAGTGTGTACAAATAGCTACCTTTGGACACAAAGTACTGATACGTGTCAAGCGGGTTGCCAGAGTCGTCCTTTTCGGTTGAGCTGCTCTTGTAGCCGTTTTGACCGTTGATTTTTACTTGACTCAATTTTGAACCTGGCGCTTTCGTGTACTGTGCTTCGGATTTTTGAATGTCGGCAGCTGAAGCCACTGCTGTCACGCCTACAGAAATGCTGTGGCTGAAATTAGTGTCGTACACTGCGGTGCTGCTAGAGTCGTTATTCTGCTGCGTGCTTTGGGCAGGCGGCAGTTTGGCCTCTGCTTGTTGCTCAGCAGTCGTCCGGAAAGAGAAAGTGCATATCGAAGTCAACGCCTGCGGATCCGAGTACGAAGCGTCTTTGCCGTACACTTGGTTACTGTTCACGCCATCCGGATCAAGCTGAATTCCGCCGGCTACCAGCTTGCCAAGTTTCGCGTAGTTAACTGCGGTGCAAGCGTCGACGTAGGGATTGCCATTCAAACTCGTATAGCGCTGGAAACTGGTAACCTTGGCGGCGCTGCCGTTATCGATATTGACTATGGCCGCCTTGGCAAGTGTTGTAAAGTCGTCTACATACTGAGCAGACTGAGCGCCTGGCGGCACGATGAGGACGTAGCCGAGGATTGAGCTTTTATAGGCAATGAAGGCGCTGATGCTCACGTGCGTTGGATCGGACTGGTTTGTTTCCGGCTGCGTGTAAAAGCTGCTGCTCGGAAAAGCCGGCAGCGGTTGATCGCCTTGCTGTTTGTTGCCGTTGAATGCCGACATGGCGTCTTGGGCGTTTGGATATTGGTCGATCGAAACATACACGTCACGGCTGACCGGACTGGGATTGGCCTTAGTCGCAGCACTGTCGGCTACAAACAGCTCACAGTTGTTGTCGGTGCTTTGCACGCCGGTAAGGCTGAGCAGATCAACCTGTTTAGCTTTGGTATTGTCCGGGGCGAACTGGAAGTTCACGGTGGCAGTTTGATTATTGCGGTCGGTGTTATATCCAAGCGTTTTGGTCAATGTGTCGGGAGTGGTGGCGCTGCAAGCATACAAATAAGGATTTTGGCTGACAAGCAGCTTTGCGCCGGTGGTATTTTTTGGCAGCAGAAAATAGACTGCCACACTAACGATAGCGAGCACGACGATTCCGGCCACCGCGCCGAGCACTAGTTTTTTATTTTTTCCGGGCGGCGTTGGCTCGGCGGTAAGCGGCGCAGCCGAGGCGTTAGGGGGTGGAAGTGGCGAAACGGACGCGGCAGGCAAGGGCTCAGCAGCGGACGTTTGCAAAGGTGTAACCGGCGTGAGTGGTTGAATTGGCGCTGGTCCAGGCTGTGCGCCTAGGGTTGTATTATCTTCGGCGCGCGGCGCTCCTGGTTCCATAAATCCTCCTACCTTATAGATCAAGCCTACAGGTTTTACGATGCTTAGACAAGTGTCTTGGCATACCAGGTCTGCCGTACCAAATTTATGTGCAGCGGCGTCCTGCACATCGATGGCGTTAGGTTAACTTACATGCTATAATTACTCTTTAACATAACTCTAAGCAGAAAAATCGGAATGCCCGCTAAAAGCCGTTTTGCCAATACCTTTACCCAGAAAATGATATTATGGGTGGTTGCTTTGCTGTGCGCGTGGGAGTTGCTACAAAAACAAACGGTGACGGATGCTATCTTGGCCTTTTGCTGCGCTGGCGTGGTACCGGGTACCGGGCTGGTCCTTTCTCCGGATACCGTTGTTCGGATTGCGACTGGTGCGTTGGTGGCGGGCGGATTAGCGCTGTGCATAAAGCCAGTATTACGTATAGTGAAACGGCGCAGACTTTCATCGACAGCAACGGCAGTTGCAGTGGTGCTGGCTACAGAGTCCGCACCGATATCGTCGCCAGACCCAACGACACCCTCCAAGGCCGAGACCGCTGCGCCGCGGCCAAGCCAGCCAGCCAGCAAGTTCAACCTGCACATCGCGCTGCACCTGCCAAGGTGGGCGCAGATGGTGGTTGGTGCCCAGACGGGCTTGGCGAGGCGAGTGCGGCCCACCGCACTGCTGGTCGCACAATTACTCGATCGTGCTGCGCGGCGCTGCGTAAAAGTTTGCGGCATCGGAGTGGCTGTAGGCCGTACGACCGCAGTGCGCTCCGCAAAATTTACGGCTGCAAAAAGCGTCGCATTTTGGCGCTGCGCCGACCCGCATTTCCGCCAATTTGACGCCTGGCTTGAACGGCAGGCGCAGGCCTTTCAAAAAAGGCTCGCCAAAAAGGCCGCGGCGCACGAAGACGCTCTGTTTGTACTGAACATTATTCGCGAATGCATGCAATTGCTGATGCGTTTGCAGTCTATGGCATTCGCCAACCGCAGCAAAGCCGTTAAAAACACTTCTGACGAAACGTAAGCAATGGACTTCTTAGGTGTTGCTTTTCCGCCATTTGGACGAGGCCGGAATCTTTGTTTTGTCCACGCGTCCGATGTACTTTTTGGCGACGTTTTGGACTTCGTCCAATAGCCCCTCGGAAAGCGTGGTTGGCTCCAGGCCCAAGTCTAAGAACTGCTTGTTCTCGACGACCAGTTCGTTACTTTCAGCCTCCACCCGAGGGTTCGGCAGGTTGTCAATCTTGGCGCCAATCTTTTCAGCAATAAGTTTGGCAAGATCTTTGACGCGATGCGTTTCGGTCACCTGGTTGAATATGGCTGGCTTGTTACCTTTGGCTGGCGGATTGAGAATGGCTAGTTCGATGCACCGTACGGTGTCGCGGATGTGAATAAAAGCGCGCGTTTGGCCGCCGGTACCGTGCACAGTCAGCGGATAGCCGATGGCGGCTTCCATTAAAAAGCGGTTGAGCACAGTGCCGTACTCGCCGTCGTAATCGAAACGGTTGATGAGCTTTTCGTCGCGCACGGTTTGCGGTGTCTGCGTGCCCCATACGATACCTTGGTGCAAGTCGGTCACGCGCAAACGGTCGTTCTTGGTATAAAACGCGAACATCAGCTGGTCGAGCGTTTTTGTCATATGGTAGATCGAGCCGGGGTTGGCGGGATGTAATATTTCGCGCGAAATTTCACCTTCGGGCGTGTCAACCTTCACCTGAATATAGCCTTCGGGAATCGGAGCTGAACCCGACCAGCCATAGCCGTACACGCCCATGGTGCCGAGATGCACGACGTGTGCATCAATGCCGCTCTCCACTAGCGCACACAGCAAGTTATGAGTGCTGTTCACATTATTGTTGACCGTGTAGCGCTTGGTTTTCGGAGTTTTCATGGAATAGGGGGCGGCACGCTGCTCGGCAAAGTGCACGACCGCGTCAGGCTTGTGTTTTTTGAGCACATCCACGAGCTTGTCATATTCGCTGGCCAGGTCAAGAAATTCAAAATCTATCTTTTTGCCCGAAACGCTGTGCCAGGTTTTCAGCCGGCTGCTGAGAGGCGCAATTGGCGTGAGTGACTGTACTTCGAGCAAGACGTCGATTTGCCGACGGCTCAGGTTGTCGGCAATCACCACGTCGTGGCCGGCATCAGATAAGTGCAGTGAGGTGGGCCAACCGCAGAAGCCGTCTCCGCCCAAAACGAGTACTTTCATTTTTACTCCTATTATTGCGTTCGCTTAAGTTACCACAATTAAATCATGCCGGCCGGCGGAACGTAAGCGGATAGCATGAATTCCTACAGCCGATACGCAGGAACCTCAAGCCGTAGCCTTCACGCGTCTTACGGTTTACATGGCGCGGCCGGATTGCTCGCCGCAACCGGCGCTGCACAAGTTGCTGCATGCTCAGCCAAACCCCAGCTAGCGCCTGTACCATGAACGTCATACATGCACGGCATTATCGACATAACAGACCAGCACATGGCAGCGCATGCCTTTGCCCACGCGCCAACCACGGCCGCCGACAAGCGGCAGACCAAACGCATTCTGCAGAACGTTTATAAGCATATCGCCGAGTTCGTCAATATGGAGATGCGGCCTAATTCGGTCTCTTTCATCAACCGAAATCGGCGCAACCTGCGAATTATTCTGTACGATTTGGACAAGTTGTTGAGCGAAAAAAACCTGTTTGTCGTCATATTTTATGCGCACAGACGCCCCAACTTAACCGAAGCATTTAACAAAAAGTTTTTTGAAACGGACTGGAAAATAGCTATGGGCATGATGGGCAGCGGCAATATTTTGTGCTACGCCTCGCAGGAACTGGCCGACGGCGACTGGTTCAACGTGGTGTTGTTTACGCAAGAAGACGACAAACACACCGTCACCAAGCAATCACTCCATCACTACGCTGCCTACGAGCTGGCACCCAAACGCTTCGACTGGATCCGCCTGCACAATGCCTACTTGCCAAACGGCATTATGCAACACAGCGAGCTGGCTGTGAAAAAAACCAAGTACTACAACTTCGACGAACACTGGTTTGCGGCCCGCGAGTACCAGCTTTAAATTAGTTACATCTGCGCGAGCATACCTCTCATCACGTAAGCAAAGAGACAGTCAGGGCGGTTGCCGCGGATCGTTAATTGATTCGAGCAAGAAGCTATGTCATGATATTTGAGCATGACAGACCAGCCAAGGTTTCCCGAGCAGCGACCCGACGCTCCAAACTTCGAAGTAAAGCTGCAAAACGTTTTGCATGAGGCTGCGCGGTTGCCCGGCCAGTTCACGGTGGAGCGCGTTTTTTCGAGTGCGGAAATTGTCTATCAAGAAGAGCCACTTCCCGAAGAGCCGAATGAGCCACCGGCAATTGCAGAGCGGCTGCACCGAGTAGATGTTCAGCGGCTGGATGCCGGTTGCTCTCCGCGGGATGCGTATGCATATGCCCTCTCGAATCAAAACGCTCTCATCGAAACCGTGCGTACGCATCTCATCACGCGCCGTCAAGCCGGCGCCCTTATTCACGCTATGCGCCACCCGGACCTACGACCGTCCGACCTCGGCACTATTACAACTCACGCCCTCGGACTTCTACCGCACATGGCGGCCGCTTACCCGATCCATAATCAGCCGTACCACTCTTACGTTGCACACGCGCTCACGCGGCGCGCCCTTGATTTGGACCCTGAGACTTCCGCCGAAACCTTTGCTTTAGTGGCGGACCTCTACAATCAGCATATCGCGCAGCCAGGTGAAATCGGAGCGGCCTATGCCACCACATTTATCAGCACTATGATAAGTCGCCTCGAAAACACAATGGCGACAGCGAAGACTGGCGGCCGCGATACGCAGCCGCGAGCTGGCCAGTGGCGGTACGATCCCCAAGGCGAATACATTGAGCACAATACACTCAGTGCCCTAGAAATCTTTGATGGCAAGGGACTGATATCGCTTGCTTTTTGGCAAAAGTTGCTGGGGGTTCCGTGGGCGAGCCAATCCCTCGGCGTTCTCAATCTTTTGGCCGAAAAGTTGCACACTAGCAGCAACGAAATAATACCGGAAAAAGTCACCGCCACAGAGCGCAGCCGGCTCTTAGAAAACGCGGTTGGCGCAGCCCTCGAACGTGCGATGTCACATGCCGCTAGAAGTCAAGAACTACTGGCGAACATTCGAGAGGTAGTGATAACAGGAGGTACCAACCAGCCGGCAGTTGTCTCGCTGAGCAACTTGGTGAGGCTTGCCGATCGGGTCATGCAGCAATATTATCCGGGAGAATACACTCCTTTGCAGGTTGAGAGCTCCTTTGCGGATGCCGGCCGGGCTTTGAGCTTTCTGCTGCAGAAAACCTTACGCTCGGAAGCTGGTCCTGCTGAACAAGCACAAGCCAAAGAAGAGGCCGAAGTATTTCGCCGGCTTATGAGCGGTATCTTTAAACAAACACCCATCATTCGAACAATAGGCGATCTTGCCTTACATTTTCCTGGTGCGAACGATGGAGAACTGGATGTGCTAAGAGCAGTGTACGCCACAGAAGGACTGGGCGCGGCAGATGCATTCAGAAAACAACAGCGAAAAAACCAAAGGCTAGATACAATCTATCGGCCTGGCTACGGACAGCTGAGCTAGCTTGCTTAGTTCCGGGTTCGACTCCTAGTGACCGCGAACTTTTTGGGCGGCCAACTTGCCTCGTGCCGATACAAGCCCGAACGTAACAATGCCAATATACAGCAGGCCAGAAACGCAGGCTTGCAGCATATGCGCGTGCGTGCTCCAAGCGATGTACGTGCCACTGGCCACAGTTGTTGCGACCAAGGCGTAGCTAGCGTGAAGGCCGCGGTGACTTGGCCGCACAAAAACAAACGTTGTGTATGCGAGGCTCGTAAGCGCTACGATGACGTGTAATAAAATAGCCATGTCTCCATTATACGCGCTACGGCAAAATTGAGCCAACCGAAAGCATGGCGCACAATCCCAGCATCACCACGAGCGAAAACCGAAACATACCACGTCCCCAGGCTGTGTTGTCCTGGGTTCGAAAGCCTTGCATACCGCGCCACAGCCACCACAGGCCAAGCAATACCATAATCACCAGGTAGCTGTAGCCTACATAACCGCGCTCGACGAGCAAAATATTTGCAGCGATAAAGCCAAGCACGTACAACAAAATCTGTACTTTAGTGACCCGCGTCCCCTTTTTGACCGGCAGTACGGGCAGACCGGCCGCCTCGTAGTCCTTGAATCGATACATAGCGATAGCATAAAAATGCGGCATCTGCCAAAAGGTCAGGATGAAAAACAGCAGGAGCGCTCCCCAGTCGAAACGGTTCGTTACGGCGACGTAGCCGGCTATCACTGGCGCAGCACCCGAAACGCTGCCGACGATCGTTCCGTGCACGCTGCGGCGTTTGGCAATGCCGTACAGCACCACATAGTCAATGAATGCCACCACGCCGATGACGACTACCAAGGTGTTGGTATAAAGCAGCGTTGCAAATCCGAGCGCGCAGAGCACGGTGGCGTACGTAAGTGCGCTGCGGGCGGAGATTTCGCCGCTCACCAGCGCCCGTTTTTTGGTTCGTGCCATTTTTTTGTCAATGCCCTGGTCAATATAGTTGTTGTATACGCAGGCCGAGGCGATTACCAGGGCCATGCCTCCAATCGTCGCCGCAAACAACCGTACGTCGATATGAAACTTCGACGCCAGCAAAAATCCGGCGCCAGCACTCAATACATTACCGAAAATAATACCTGGCTTGGTCAGCGAGTAGTACGTCCGCAGCAAGTGAGCCTACAGTCCGTCCTGGCTATTCATGTATGAGTTGATTTGCCGCGGCGTCATGCGGTAGCTCAAGTTCGACATAATCCACAAGCTCCCAAATACCAAAATACAGACCACAACCACCATAAAGAAAAACACAATACGCTTGAGCCGCTGCTGGCGACCGGGCCCAAGATGCAAGAAAAACACCAGCTGGACGATGAACTGCACCAGGGCCAGACCAAGAATGAGGCCGATGAGCCAATCGTGCCTAAGCGCATGATGTGTAACGGCAATGTATGAGGTAAGCGTTAGCGCCAGCGATAGTGCAAAACCACTGACATACATCGAAAGCCTCGCGCGTTCGTCCCCGCCGCCGCGCCTCGCTGTTTTGTGCGTGTGCGTCTCCATGCTCATGCCGCCCCCATCAAATACACGATTGTGAAAATGAATATCCAAATAACGTCAAGAAAATGCCAAAACAAACTGAGCAAGGTCAGCTGCCGCAGATTGCCGGCCGTAAAGCCGCGACCTGTGACCTGCGCCATCACTACCACCATCCAAAGCAGCCCAACCGTAATGTGCAGCCCGTGCGTGCCCACCAGCGTAAAGTACGATGACAAAAATCCGCTGCGGCTGGCGCCGTTGCCGTCAAGCATCAGATGATGGAACTCATTCAGCTCCATGCCGAGGAACGCGAGGCCCAGCAAAAACGTCAGTCCGAACCAAAATAACACCTGACGTTTGTTTTTGCGCTGCGCCGCTAATAAGCCCAGTCCGCACGTGAAGCTACTCGTAAGCAAGATAAGTGTTTCACCCAAAATATAGGGCAAGCTGAATAGGTCTTTGCCAGCCGGCCCGCCGAACGTGTTGTTCCGCAGCACGGCAAACACGGCGAACAAACTGGCAAACAGTACGCAATCGGTCATGAGGTAGAGCCAAAAACCGAAGGTAGTCTTGCCGGCTTCGGTTTCGGGGACGGTTAGGGCGCTGGCGGCTTCGCTCATATCGCTCATGCGTAATTCCTCGCAGCTTCGATACGTTCTATCTCGGCAGCCGGGATGATGTAGTCCGTATGGTCATCCGAGGTGCGGACAATAATGCCAACGATAAGCGCCACTAGGCCGGCTGCTACCAGCCACCACATGTGCCAAATCATGCCAAAGCCCAGCAAAAATGCAAAGCCAGCGATGAGTATGCCGCCGCCGGTATTCTTTGGCATGCGGATGTCGTGATAGTGCGGTTTTTCTGGTGTGTTTCTGGACTGCTTGAATGCCCAGAAAGGGTCGCGCATATCGGCCGCAGGCAACACGGCGAAGTTATAGCTCGGCGGCGGCGAACTCGTCGACCATTCCAGCGTTCGGCCGTTCCACGGGTCGCCGGATTTGTCGAAATGTTTTTTGCGTTGCACGATGCTCACTATGTATTGCAAAATCTGGAAGCCCACGCCCAGACACACTATGCCCACGCCAAGGCCAGCCACGATGAACAATGGCTGCCAACCGAGCGACGCCTCGTAATGGTCCATGCGCCGCGTGGCGCCCATTAAGCCCAGAATGTACAAGGGCACAAAGGCCAAAATAAACCCAACCAGCCAGCACCAAAACGCGTACTTGCCCAGACGCTCATTGAGCGTAAACCCAAATATTTTCGGAAACCAATAAGTGATGCCAGCAAAATAGCCGAACAGCACACCGCTGACAATCATGGTGTGAAAGTGCGCTACCAGGAACAGACTGTTGTGGAGCTGGAAATCGGCTGGCGGCACAGCAAGCAACACTCCGGCAACACCGCCGATTGTGAACAACACGATGAAGCCCAAAAACCACAGCATCGGCGTGGCGAATTTGATGCGCCCCCGATACATCGTAAACAGCCAGTTGAAAATTTTGACGCCAGTCGGCACGGCAATAACCATCGTCATGATGCCGAAGAAAGCGTTGACATCGGCGCCGGCGCCCATCGTAAAAAAGTGGTGCAGCCACACGGTAAACGACAGTAGTACGATCGCCCAAATCGCCCACACCATCGACGTATAGCCAAAAAGCGGCTTGCGCGAAAATGTTGCCACTACCTCTGAAAATACCCCGAACGCCGGTAATATCAAAATGTAGACTTCCGGATGGCCCCACGCCCAAATCAGGTTAACGTACATCATCGGATTGCCGCCAGTGCCGCCTGTAAAGAAGTGCATGCCAAGTGTGCGATCCAAAAATAGTAGTGACAGCGTAACGGTTAAAATGGGAAAGGCAAACACCACCAGCGACATGCTGCCCAGTACGCTCCACACGAACATCGGCATTTTCATGAGCCGCATGCCCGGCGCACGCATTTTAAGGATGGTGGTTATGAAGTTGATGCCCGATAGCAAACTACCGGCACCAGCGATCTGCAATCCCCAAATCCAGTAATCGACGCCAACGCCCGGACTGTATTGCAGCTCGGAAAGCGGCGGATATGCCAGCCAACCGGCGGCCGAAAACTCGCCGACGGCTAACGACACGTTAATGAGCATGGCGCCCGCTACATACAGCCAAAAACTGGCGGAGTTCAAAAACGGAAAGGCGACGTCGCGCGAGCCGATTTGCAGCGGCAACACTAAGTTAATCAGGCCGAACATCAATCCCATGGCCGCAAAGAAAATCATGATGGTGCCGTGTGCTGAAAAAATTTGCTGGAATTGGCCGGATGGCAAAAGGCCGTGCGAACTGCCCACTGAAACGGATTGCTGGGCACGCATGAGTGCAGCATCTGACAGGCCGCGCAACAACATCACCAGGGCCACCACAATGTACATCACGCCAATCTTCTTGGGGTCAAGTGAAGTCAGCCACTCTTTCCACAGCCATTTCCAACGCTTGAAGTAGGTAAGCGCGCCGGCAATAGCCACGAGCGCCAGCGTCATCATAATAACGCCGCCAGTGGTCACGACATTGTGCTCGAAGGCCTGCAAGGTCAACTTACCAAGCAACATATTGCCAAACCCGGACAACATCATTGCATCACCACATTTCGCATATTCATCTTCATCCCTTGCGTTGCCGGCATCACCATCATGGCCGCGCCACTATCGTTGTTCGGCCCGGGCGCGCTTTGCGTCGGCGTCATGTATTTCAATACTATCGTATCATAGAGGTTGTTTTGCGTACTGGCATAAAAAGCAACTTGATTGTTTTCACTAGGCGCGGCAAGCGCGTCGTAAGCCGATTGGGTGAGATTGTTGGAAGATTTTTTGACCATTTTTACCCAGTCGTTGAAGTCCGAGTCACTGCTGGCCTTGGCCGTGAAGACCATCCCGGAAAAGCCTTTGCCGCTAATGTTTGCCGACATGCCAGTAAAGCTGCCAGCTTGGTTGGCCATCAAATGGAGCTGCGTTGACATACCGGGCATGGCGTAAATTTGACCGCCCAAAGCCGGCACCCAAAACGAATTCATGACAGTGTCGGAGGTAATATCAAAATCAATCGGTGTGTTTTTCGGGAATTGTACGAAATTCACAGTGGCAATGTGTTGGTCAGGATACACAAACAACCACTTCCAATCGAGCGCCACTACCTGAATTGTCAGCGGCTTGACGTTTGAAACGAGCGGCTTATACGGGTCAAGCGCGTGCGAGCTGTTCCAGGTAACGACCGACAGCACTAAGATAATAGCCGATGGAATAAGCCACCAAACAGTCTCGGCCACACGGCTACCGGCGAGATTCGGACTGTATTTGGCCTTGGTATTAGCTGCCCGATATCGCCAAGCGAAAACAAACAGCAGGGTAAACACCGGGATAACGACGAGTGCAGACAATCCAAGCGCTATGAAGATCAGCTGGCGCTCCTTCTCGGCGACCACGCCTTTTGGCTCGAGCACTGGAACGCCCACCGTACGCAAATACAAAAACGCCGCCAACCCCACTCCCAAAATCAGGAACGCGATAAGCATAAACCGGAGTTTCTTGTTCATGGTTTACACTATATCATTTTCTGCATGCTCACGACTTAGTTTGCCCGCAGCCCGGTTACAATGAATTAAAAAGGCGATACTAACGTGACTTCCGCTTATAGTACGTGCTAATTTGTCGCACTGTGCGCTACACTAAAGACAAGGTTTAGTGAGCCTTGCCGCATGTAACCGAAAGGAGCACGATGAAGCCAATCCAAGTCTTACAAAACAATTTTTCCGGTGAAATTATTATGCCAGGTGACGATCAGTATGAGCAAGCGAGCACCGTCGTGGCTACCAAGGGCGCGCCAGCAGCAGTGGTTCGTCCGCGAACTGCCGCTGACGTTACGCCGGTCTTTATGTCGTCCAACGTTTCAGAAGGCGAGATGGCAACCGCCCTGAAGCTATGCCGTGACATCGCCGCATTCGACAAGGGAGCTTACAGTAACTTTTTTAGCGAAGCGAGCGACTGTTTGATTGAGAGGGCGCGTAGCGCCGTCTAGCTGCCGGCGCTTGCCATGCCGATATTAACCATCCAGTGAATGTCATATTTGTCGGTCAGCATCCCGAACTGATCGCCCCAAACTTGCTTTTCGAGTGGCATGGTCACGGTGCCGCCAGCGCTTAAGGCTTCAAAAGCTTTGGTAAGGGCGGCTTCGTCTTTGCCGGCAAGCGACACTTGCACGCTGTCGCCGAAGTTGACCGGCCGTCCTGGCGCGGCATCACTCGCCATAAATGTCATGCTGCCGTTCGTGAGCGTCGAGTGCATGACTTTGCTGGCGTAATCTGCCGGTACGCCCGTAGCGCCGAAGTCGCTAAATCGACTAATTTCGAGTTTGCCGCCGAGGATACTCTGGTAGAATTGCATTGCCTCCTCGCAGTCGCCATTAAAATTTAGGTAGGGTGAAAGTTGTGATGTATCCATACGAGTATTGTAGCGCAATGCCGCGCATCGGCATAATTATTCGCTAAAATTTAACCATATAGCAATACGCCAATAACCACCGCCAAGTTCGCTACTTCCCACAAAATAAAACTCACGATGATGCTCTTTTCTTTGTGGGCGATGCCGTACAAAACCCAGGGGAACGTCACAATAAATATAAGCAGCCAGGTGACTAGCGAAACGCCAGCCGCAGATTTGCTCGTAAAAATGCTGTAAATTTGCGGCAGGACGGTAAAGGGGCCAATAACGCCCATGACGAACGTCAGCTTGTCCAGAAAGGTTATGTAGCGTGATTTTCGCTGCTTCTTTTCGCCGACCCGGCGCTCGTATTTATGCCGCAAGCCAAGGTAGTGCATAGCTGTACTATACCATAAGCAGTAACTGCAAGGCGTTGTCAGTCATTCGACGTAAGACCAAAGGTGGCACTAAATTTACGCTTTTTGGTTGGACAACCAGATTTTGAGTCATGACTAGAACCCATCTCAAAACCCCTTCCGCAACACAATAAGAATGCAAGCCAGATGTACGAAGCCAACGAAGTTGGCGAGCTTGTATTCGTATCTGGTCACCAGCTTGCGGTAGTTCTGTAGCCAGGCATTGAGCCGCTC
>WNGL01004450.1_pt1 | contig 23480 bp, 16 predicted proteins | sample 5400591 | NCBI WGS metagenome assembly WNGL01 (sample SAMN13153377, study PRJNA577476) | soil metagenome | isolation source: 80 cm soil or saprolite under Garry oak tree replicate 1 | place: USA:California | collected 2016-06-15 | reverse complement strand
GGGAAAGCGTCGTTAAGAAAAGTCCGATGTAGGTGGAACGCTTCGGCTCATCAGGACCAGCGGCCACCATTCTCCCTCAGAACTTGAACACAACGCCAAAACCGTACTCGATGAAATTCACCGACTGGCTCTGGGTGTAGCCTGCCGGTGGAAATCTGACCGGAAGGGTAAACTTCACACTCGGGAGCGTGTAGCCGCGGATATCGAAGCGTACTCCAACCGGTCCCGCCGGAAATACCTTCACACCGCCTCCATAGTTGATGGCGAACTTGTTGCCGATATCTCCGAGAGCCGGTCTGCCGGATTGATCCTTCGACCATGTAAAAATCCAGCCTAAGCCAACTGTTCCGTATGGCCGGATCTTCGGAAGTGGAGCTTGAAGAAGGAGATCGCTGTTATAGATGAAGGCTTTGCTATTGCTCGAAATAAAATTCGGGGCATAGGCCAGTGTGTGCTCGCCTCCGATGATTTTTCCATGGCTGAATCGAACACCGAATACTCCGAACGTCGTGGGATCGAAGTTGCTGGTTGTTGTCGCCGTTTGAGTGGCGGATTGCAGCGTTAATTTCCCCTGATGCTGCGCTGCGCCAAATATTGTGAGATCCGAGTCGGCGTAAGCTGGAATCGCCGCCAAAATGCACGTGAATACGAGAAAACATCCGAGGGTTTTCATGTAAAAAATTATAATCGAGTGTGTTAGATACGCATGAAGGCTATTTCCACTGTTTTCGCATTTTTCTTCACGGCCCACATTGCTTTCGCTCAAATCGACGAAGCCCGCGACGCGATAGATCGGGGCGAATACGTTCGCGCTGTGAATATCCTGTCCGAAACTCTCGCACGTAATCCTGTCCCTGACGCATATCTGTACCTCGGGATAGCGTACACGGCGATGAAGGAGTACCAGAAGGCAGAAGACATCCTCAAAGAAGGTAACCAGCGGTATCCTAAAGATGCCCGATTCCCGAACCAGCTTGCGGACTTCTATCTGACCAATAACGATCGTGAAGCTGCCAAAGCGGAATTAGAGCGCACGCTTGTTATTGATCCCAATAACAACTACGCATCGGATCTGCTGGCTACGATCAATATGTCCGAAGGCGAGGTCCAGGCTGCACTCCAGTCGTGGAATAAGAGCGGCCGGCCGGTCATCAACGACATTTTGCACAATTACTATTTGACCTTTGGCCTATGGGTCGTGCGCGACGCTGTGGCGTTTCATCCGGCAGGAGTATTGCGTTATGACGAATGGAAGACCACGGAATCGCGTCTTCTGGAGACCGAGAACTTCGCCAACGTGGGTCTTGAAGTCGAACCCACCCGAGTCCCGGACCAGTACAACGCGATTGTCCGCACTACCGCAAAACGCAATTCATGGAGCGATTTTCTCTTCGGGCTTCTCAAAGGGGCCCCGGTCGAAACCTCGTACGTGGATTTGTGGAACATTGGCAACAGTGGCGTAAATGTCAACGGAAACTACCGGTGGGACACCAACCGCCGCCGGATCGAAGGGCGGCTCAAGATACCGCTGCCGTGGCCAGGGTTGTTCCATCTCGAACTGGGGAATAGTTGGCGCGCGGAGCGGTGGGACGTGTCACGAAACGTTCGTCCGGAGTTTCGTTCCAACAGTCTCTTCGACTACAAAGCTAACGCGATCCGGGTTCATATCAAGCACATACCGCACTATCGCGTGGAGCTTGGCGGTGGCTTCGAATATCGGAATCGCGCCGGAAAAGGCAGCTTGGCGCAGTTGTTCACCGATAGCCGCAACACAGGGCGGTTCAACGCGGAGGTCAACATCCGGTTGGTCGACCGGCAATACCAAAACCGGCTGCATCTGGAAGGCTTTGCAGCAAGGCGTTCCTTGGTCGGCGATACCAATTTCACCGGCGGTGTAGCCGAATTCAATAATCGGATCACGCTGAAGAAAGACACGCGCACTAATCTGGACTGGACAATTAAGACAGGAACGTCTCGCGGTGCTCTCCCCGTTGAAGATTACTTCCTCCTGGGCCTGGACACGAATCCGGCGAACGTGTTGCGCGGGCATACTGCGGCAATCAATGGGCATTATGGCCGTGGCCCAATCGGTTCGGATTTTGCTCTGCTTAATACGGATATCGAACGGCGCCTGGCAACCATCCCAGTGTTTAACACGCTGAACATTCCATTTCTAACCGTGAAGTGGAATCTCTTCTTCGATGGCGCCAAAACGTGGGACCGCAACCATATTTTCCAATCGAGCCGTTTGCTGTTGGACACGGGAGCGGGCCTGCGCTTCCAAACCCCGACACACTCCTTAAACCTGGTCTACGGCCGGTCCTTGCGCGAAGGCAAGAACGTCCTGTTCGGTTATGTGGAACGAAGGCTGTGGTGAGGGGCGACCGGAATGCGTTCCCCTCTCCCTCTGGGCCCTCTGGGAGAGGGTTTACCGGAAGCGCTCCCAGGATGGCTCGATGCCGGCAACGAGCAAAACGACACGGGAATAGCTCCGGATGCCTTGTTCGACGCTGTTGGCTTTGAGAAACCAGTCCAGGACGAGGCTCTGCAGATGACTGATCCACTCGATGCGTTCCCGGCGAAGGCGGCTGAAAATTCGCTGCAAATCCTCACGTGGTCCGGAATCGAGAAGTCTGTCTCGATCGCGATTGCGCAGGTAAAGCCATAAGTTCAACCATCCGCTGTATTGGAAGGCTGGATTGCTCGACATCAGTGTCGCCAGCGCTGCGATCACGTTCGCGTCCCCTTCGTCCGGGTACCCTTGAACGTGAGCGAATTCGTGGGCGACGACAAACGGGCGCTCAATATCGAGCAGCGTCTCGCTGACGATCGGTTCATGACCGATGGGATTGAACATTCCGTCGATCCCCGCCGCACGAAACCAGCGATTGGCAATCCAGGAAACCTTGACGCGATGGGGGGCGTCCCAATCCTTCCCATCGATAATCCCAATGACGCGTCTGACGCGCCTGCGTGCTTCCTCGAGAGTACCTGCCTCATCATAGGTTAGCTCTTCCTTTTCTTTGTACAACCGGTTGAGTTCGGCGGCTGCGCGCATTGTGAAATCGTCGATCGCGCCGGCATTCATATGAGAAACGTCAACCTGAAGTTTGGAAGATAGCCGTTCGCGGTGGTAGTTGAGAGCCCACGACCAAAACAAAATCAGGTAAAAAGCGGCAGCAAGATTCAGGAGCCATTTCCACTGCCGACGGAGGATGAGCCATGCCGTCGACACAAAGCCGACGGGGATCACAAGGTCGAGCCACGAGAATCGAACGGCGTCCGCTATTCGCCGGGCGATCCCGGAGATCAGGGGAAAGATGCTCCGGGCATACCACTGCTCGACGGCCAGCGTCGGATAAAGGTCCGCCCAGGAAGCGAGGAAAGTCACCAGAGCGAACGCAGGAACAATCCACCCCCAGTTGGTCTTGGCAGATCGGGTAGACTCACCTGAAGTTCCTACTTTGCACTTGACCATCACAATGGCCCTTTGTTAAATTCGTCTCTTAGTTCGGTCAGTCTATTGGCATCAAGTCCTTGTTATTCAAATATATAGCGAAAGCTCAAGGGGACTTTGGCCCTCTCGGTAACTCTAGGAGTAAGCGAATGGCCAAGAGCTTTTATACCTTGATTGTTGTGCCGCATGCTAGTCCGCGGCTACGAAAGCTCAAGCTGCCAGCGCGCGTCCTGCACGTTTTGGCCGGTGTTGGAGTGCTCTGCTTCTTCGTCGCAGTCGCCCTGGGATTCAGCTATATCAAGATGGCCTTCAAGGCCGCCGACTACGACAAACTTCAGGCGGAAAATACCGATCTGAAAATCCAAAAGAGAATTCTGGAAGTTGCGACCGTCAAGCTCGGCGAGAAAATAAGCAACATCGAGAACCTTTTTCAACAGATCCAGACCCTTGTCGAGGGTGATAGTCAAAAGCGCGCCAAGGTCAATGTACGGGCGGTCGGCGGCTCAAAGATCGATTATCCCACCGCCGAGTTACTCGGCTCTGCGAACTTGAAGGACGGTATCGATTTACTTCGGGATCGAACCGCGGAAATGGAAAACCAGCTGATGCTGTTCCAGGAAGTTGCGGAGAAGAAAGCCACGATTCGCCGGAGCACACCCACGATCTGGCCAGTAAAGGGAAGCCTCACGAGCCAGTACGGCAATCGTGCTGATCCTTTCAACGGCGAAGGAGAAATTCATCTGGGTGTCGATATCGGTGCCTTGTTTGGAACCCAGGTCCGTGCCCCCGCCGATGGCAAAATCATCTACGCACAGCGGAAGGCCGCGTACGGGAATCTGATTATCGTCGATCACGGTAATGGTTTCACGACACGGCTTGGCCACCTCTCCCAGTTTGCCGTGAAAGCCGGGCAACGGGTCCGGAAGAATGACGTGATTGGTTACGTTGGGACTTCGGGCCGCAGTACCGCCCCGCACCTGCATTACGAAGTTCGGATCAACGATCGCCCGGTAAATCCAAGAAATTACCTGCCCCGCGGTTAGACTGTAGCGGCGGTCTATGACCGCCGGCGATTTCTCACTTGCCGGATCGTCGGCGCTCATAGAGCGCCGCTACAGTTGTGCCTCTTGTGGCTATATCCCCTCTTCCGTTACACTCATATATGCTCGACACGTTAGTTAAGAAGTTTGTAGGTTCTAGAAACGATCGTGAAATAAAGAAGATCCAACCGTTAGTAGCAAAGATCAACGATTTAGAGCCGCGACTTTCGAGCCTCACCGACGAACAACTCAAAGCCAAGACAGCCGAATTCAAACAGCGATCCGAAAACGGGGAATCCCTCGAAGACCTGCTGCCGGATGCCTTCGCCGTCGTGCGTGAAACAGGCAAGCGCGCGCTCAACATGAGGCATTTCGACGTGCAGCTCATCGGTGGAGTTGTGTTGCATCAAGGCCGCATTTCGGAAATGAAGACAGGTGAAGGTAAGACGCTGGTCGCAACGCTTCCCGCATATCTGAATGCCCTGGAAGGCAAAGGGGTTCACGTCGTAACGGTCAACGATTATCTGGCCCGGCGCGACTCCGAGTGGATGGGACGGCTGTACAAATTTTTGGGACTCACCGTTGGGGTTATCCAGCACGGCCTGGACGACGATGAACGGCGGGAATCCTACGGTTCCGATATCACGTATGGAACCAACAACGAGTTCGGTTTCGACTATCTGCGCGACAACATGAAGTTCGATCTGGCGCATTGCGTTCAGCGCCCCCATCAATATGCAATCGTGGACGAAGTCGACTCGATTCTCATCGACGAAGCGCGAACACCGCTGATTATCTCCGGGCCGAGCGAGGAATCGACCGACAAGTACTACCGTCTCGACAAGATCATCCCGAAACTCCGCCGCGACATCGATTATCAAGTCGATGAAAAGCACCGCACCGTCACGCTGACGGAGGAAGGATTTGGGCGCTGTGAAAACTTGCTCGGAGTGGACGATCTTTCCGATATCGCGAATATGGAAATTCTCCACCACATCAATCAGGCGTTGCGCGCACACATGCTGTACAAGCGCGACGTTGAATATGTGGTGAAGGAGGGCGAGGTCATCATCGTCGACGAATTCACGGGACGATTGATGCCTGGTCGCCGGTGGAGCGACGGTCTCCATCAAGCTGTGGAGGCGAAAGAGGGACTCCGTATCCAGCAAGAGAATCAAACCCTTGCGACGATCACGTTCCAAAACTACTTCCGCATGTATAAGAAGCTGGCAGGCATGACCGGCACTGCGGAAACCGAGGCGGAAGAGTTTCTGAAGATCTACAGGCTGGACGTGGCAGTTATTCCGACGAATCGTTTGCTGGGACGTATCGAGTATCCCGACGTCATCTATCGAACCGAACGCGAAAAATTCGAAGCCGTCGTCAAGGAAATCAAACAATGCCACGAAAGAGGACAGCCGGCACTGGTCGGCACAATTTCCATCGATCGTTCGGAAAAGTTGAGTTCGATGCTGAAGCGGGCGGGCGTGAAACACGTCGTCTTGAACGCGAAATATCACGAAAAAGAAGCGGAGATCGTCGCGCAGGCCGGACGTAAAGGGGCAGTGACTATCGCGACCAATATGGCTGGACGCGGTACCGACATTCTACTCGGCGGAAACGCGGAGTTCATGGCACGCGATGTTCTGAGAAAACGGGAAATCGATCCATTAAGCGCGACCCCTCAACAGTGGAACGAAGCTATAGCGCAGGTAAAGCCGCAGATCGATAAGGAGCACGAAGAAGTTGTTCAGGTGGGCGGCCTTCACATTATCGGTACGGAACGGCACGAGGCGCGGCGCATCGACAACCAATTGCGTGGCCGGTCCGGCCGCCAAGGCGACCCGGGTTCCTCGCGGTTTTACGTCTCACTCGAAGATGACCTGATGCGCATTTTTGCCGCCGACCGGATCTCTGGAATCATGCAGCGCCTGGGTATGGAAGAAGGTGTTCCTATCGAATCACGATTTGTCTCGAAACAAATCGAAAACGCACAGAAGCGTGTTGAAGGTCAGAATTTCTCCTACCGCAAACACGTCCTCGAATACGACGACGTCATGAACAAGCAGCGCGAAGCGGTATATGGCCTCCGCAAGCAGCTGCTGGAGGGCGAAGACCAGAAAGAATATCTGATGGGTATTGCCGACGACATCATCATCGATCTCGTCGCTCGGCATGCCAGCGAAAAAACCCATCCCGCCGAGTGGGACTTCAACGGCCTTCAAACCGCGATCTTGCAGCAGTTCGGTTTTGACTTCCGCGCTGAAGGTCTCGATCCCAGCCACATGAGCTCGAAAGAAATCGAAGAAGCGCTGATTGCGAAAGCCCACGAGAAATACGACCAGAAAGAAACCCTGATCGGCTCGCCGCCAATGCGTTACCACGAACGCATGCTCATGTTGCAGATCGTGGACTCGCACTGGAAGGACCATCTTCTTGCAATGGACCACCTCAAAGAAGGCATAGGGCTGCGAGGATATGGCCAACGCGATCCATTGGTCGAATACAAGAAGGAGTCTTACACACTCTTTGAGGATCTGATGGGCCGTATCGAAGAGGATACTCTCCGCTTTCTGTTCCTTCTGCAGCCGGTCGAGGAAAAGAAACAGGCAGAGCAAATAGAGCGCAAGCGCAGACGCGCCGAGTTCGTCCTATCCCAGCAGAATAATGGCGGCGATGGAGCGTCGCGCCAGGTGAAACGCGATACTCCCAAGATAGGGAGAAACGATCCCTGCCCGTGCGGCAGCGGAAAGAAATTCAAGAAATGCCATGGAGTGACGGTTTGACCGATAAGAAAATTTCAGGCGACGCTTATACTTTCGACGACGTCCTGATTGTTCCTCTCAAATCGGACGTCCTGCCCACCGAAGCTCGAACCAATACCCGGCTTACCAGGCGCATTGAATTGAATATCCCGATCATCAGCGCTGCAATGGATACTGTGACCGAATCCCGATTGGCGATCGCGATTGCCCAGCAAGGCGGCATCGGAATCATCCACAAGAATATGCCGATCGACAAACAGGCGGCCGAGGTCGACAAAGTGAAGCGATCCGAGAGCGGCATGATCGTCGATCCCATCACGATGTCGCCCAACGACAAAATCGAAGATGCTGTTAAGCTGATGGCTCATTACAAGATATCGGGGGTTCCAATCACGGAAGACGGGCGGCTGGTGGGCATTCTGACGAACCGCGATCTGCGCTTCGAAACACGATTCCACCTTCCGATCCGCGAAGTCATGACGAAGGAGGATCTCGTCACGGTTCCTGTGGGCACAACGCTGGAGGAAGCTCAACGGCTCTTGCACAAGCACCGGATCGAGAAGCTGCTGGTCGTGGACAAAAACCAGAACCTTAAGGGATTGATTACGGTCAAAGACATCACGAAGAAAATCAAATATCCACTCTCCGCAAAGGACAGCCATGGCCGCCTACGCGTCGGCGCCGCGATCGGCGCAACTGGTGATTATCTTGAGCGCATGGCTGAGCTGGTCCGCGCCAAAGTCGATGTGATTGTCCTGGACACAGCTCATGGCCATTCTTCGCGCGTCCTGCGGGCGGTGAAAGAAGTAAAGTCGCGGTTCTCCGATATGGACGTGATCGCAGGAAATGTGGCGACCGAGGAAGCGACGCGAGATCTCGTCTCCGCAGGTGTCGATGCTGTGAAAGTCGGTATGGGGCCGGGTTCGATTTGCACAACGCGGGTAATTAGCGGAGTCGGAATGCCTCAGATCACCGCGATCCTGGCCTGCGCCCGCGCAGCTCACGAAGCCAACGTCCCGTTGATCGCTGACGGCGGCATCAAGTTCTCCGGTGACGTCACGAAAGCTTTAGCCGCAGGGGCCGATAGCGTCATGATCGGATCGCTGTTCGCGGGAACGGACGAAAGTCCCGGTGAAACGATTTTGTATCAAGGCCGAACGTACAAATCGTATCGTGGAATGGGCTCATTGGGCGCGATGCAGACCGGCAGCCGTGACCGGTATAGTCAGGAGCAGGAACTGCCCGGTAAACTCGTTCCCGAGGGAATCGAGGGACGGGTTCCCTATAAAGGACCTATCGCCTCATTGGTAACGCAGCTGGTTGGGGGTTTGCGCTCCGGCATGGGCTACTGCGGTGTGAGCACGATTCCGGAACTTCAAACGAAGACGCGGTTCGTCAAGATTTCCGAAGCGTCATTGCGCGAAAGCCACGTCCACGACGTATTCATTACAAAAGAAGCGCCGAATTACCAGTTGGATGAAGAGTAATTCGGGGTCAGACGGATGAATTCCCTATTTTTGTAATGCGAAATAGGGAATTCACCCGTCTGACCCCGAATTATCCAATCGTGGTTTTCCCAGCGCGTCTGAAAGGTTCCTTCACGTACTTGTCTGCTTCCGCTTTGGCGCCGTAGGAATCGTCACCAGTATTGGCAGCTTTTTGATACTCCGTCACAGCGCGCTCACGCTGACCGCGAATGTCGAAGATCTTGCCGCGATTGATGTAGGCCCACACCTCGACCCACTTGGGCTTTAGATCCCCATTCAGGGCTTCTTGAAACATTCCGGAAGCCGCTTGCAGGTTCCCTAATTCGAACAGCGCTTCACCCATTCGGAACAACGCGAGCGAGTTGCGCGAATCAATATCGACTGCTTTCTGATACTGATCGATCGCATCGTTGTATTTGCCCTCGTTGGCGAGTTCCTCGCCGCGGTTAACCAGGACCGCGATTCGGATATCGGACGACATCCGAAGTATTTTTTCCCTCGGATCGATAACCACAAGTTTCGGTTTGCGCTCGGTCTTGACCTCGAACTCGCTCGATTCGCCCACAACTTCAACGCGAGCGTATTCGGGATCGCCATCAGTTTGAACTTGAAATTCGACCGGCATCTTGAACAGATCGAGATCCTGCTTGACCTGTCCCAGAACTTTGTAACCGTCCTTTTGCCGAAAAACGGTGTACTCGAGCTTGAATTCGGGAATGCCGCTGCCATTCAGCCACTGATCGAAGAAGTACCCCAAATCCCCGCCGCCGGCCTCCGACGCTAGCTTCTCAAAACCCTCTGTCGAGACGGGTGTAGTTTCGAACTGGTTCAGATAAGCGCTCAAGAGCTTATTGAAGTTGTCATCACCGATAACCCATCGCAGCATTCTCAAAACGAAAGCCCCTTTATATTCAACCAACGAGCGGTAGTCGGGTGAATCTTTATCCAAACCACCCGCCTGGCGGATGGATGTCGTGCCTTCGTACGCCAGCGCCTTGACGAGCGCCTTCTTAATATGTTCTTGCGCCTCGGCAGGTGACAGCGTTTGCTCGAAGTACAGAAGACTGGCGAATTGGGCCATACCGTCGATGAGCCACGCGTCGGAGCTCGGATCCTTGACTCCGATTTTCAGCGGGAACCATTGATGCGCTACGGTTGCCGCAAGCGCAGGCAGATCGAAATCCTTGCGCAGCTGCGATGATGGCAGAAGCAACATTCCAATAGACCACTGCGCATTCCAGTTGGCGCCCTCAACCTCAACAACCCGGAAATTCGATGAAGGAGGCGGGCCAAATCGTTGGGAATAATAATCGAAGACTTTCCCGACAGATTCGGCCATCGACTTGACAATATCGGCGTCGGCCTTGACCGAATGCACTGCGATTTCGGCTTTCTCCGATTTGTAGCTTGTGGTCGTGTATTTCCCCGCAGCAACGGTTCCCCAATACGAGGGTTGGTTGCTCGCGAAACCATCTCCTGCTTTTGGGACGTCCGTGACAAGCGTCCATTCCGGAGGCACGTTCAGTTTGAGCCGCATATCGGCTTTGTCCCGGTAAAGGCCATTGATTGGGAACCACTTCCCTTCATACAGCAAGAACGCGCTGTCTTCGGAGACCCGCGCCAGGACGGGCTCACGGCGGCTTTGTTCGGGATCGAGAATGCCCGAATATTCGATGTGAAGAACGGGATTGCTATTGAATTGCTGATTGCTTAGATCGATCTCGACTGTGGAATCGACGTCGAACTGCCGAAACCTCGCGTCGGCCCCTCCGATGCTTGCCCGATCCACACGCAACCGCCGGTCAAGGTCAAACGTCGCGTACGTCTTACGATCGAGTTGCTTGAATTTAATGTCGGCTCTTCCCGTGAGGCGATGTTCCTGTGGCGCCAGGGTCACTTCAATGGAGTATGCTTCGACGTCGATCGTTGGACGGTCCGATTGGTCGTCCGGCGCTGCTTGCTGTATCGCCCGGGGCTGTTGCGCAAGCAGCGGCGCCCCCCACAGGGCGGCGACGAGTAGGGAAAAGAATGGATATTTCATATGTTTCAAGGGATTCTCACCACCAATTTGGCCATTCCGGCATTGTCGTTCTGATCGTACACGCGAAACGCGATGACATGCTCTCCAGGCGACAACTCTCCGGACAGATAGCTGAACGATTCAGTCTTCTCATCAATGATGCCGTCCTTGGGGAAGACCGGCCGCCAATCTCCGGTATCGATCGCAATCTCCGCCTGAGACAAGGTAGACGTTTGATCTACCGCCTCGATAGCAATTCGAATCCGGCGGTTTTCGGTACGCTCTAAACTCACCGTCACCACCGGCGGCGTATTGTCGATGGTGAACGGGCGACTCTCCATTTCCCCTCTTAACGCGAGGTCGGGAGGATTGGAAGGCTGATCGCTCGCTACGACGCGGACCGTATAGGTGCCGTCGGGCAGCGTGTCCGAGTTGATGGTGTAAAAATTGTCTTCCAGATCTTTCTTGAGCAATTTCCAGGTGCGTTCATTCTCGGCCCGGTAATACAGATCATAGGTGAGCGTGTCCTGGTTCTTATCTGTAGCAGTCCATTGGAATGACTGCGCGCCCCGCTGCGGCGCCCGCCGCGGCGGAATGGGTTGGATTCTTGGCTGGCCCGCTCGCGCGTTCGCGCGAATTGTCGCAGGATCGTTCGGATTGACGTTGTTTCCCTGGTTTAGCGGCACTTTCTGAAGGGCGACACCCGATGTCAGGACGTCGATATTTGTCACCTCCGGTCTGAAATTCTGCTGGAGGTACGGAACCTTAACGGAGCCAAGCCGCGGCGATTTCGTGCCGTCGGATTTCAGCGCCGCCTTCCATTGAACGAATCTCGCTTTGGGGCTTGCGCTTGCGCCAGCGGCATCAACCGGCTGCCATTCGGACCATGTCTTGTCCGGGACACTCGTGTTGCCGGTTCTTGTGGAGATTTCAATCAGATTTTTATCATCCGATCTCCACGTAAGCTTGCCCCATGAGGAAACCGCGTCCGTATCTTTGACGGTCGATTCGTACGTCCCCGATGTTGCCGATGTATCGCCGATGCGGAAGAGCTTTCCGATGTTGGACGAAGCTGCGTACAGCTGGTTTCCGGCCCGGATCAGGCGCGTGGTTTGCTCTTCGGTCGATTCCAGGAGCAACGTCGTGTTTCTCGGACCTTCCACGGAATAGATGCGCCCTTTCGCTCCGGTCGAGAACAAGAGTTTTCCGCCGTAGGGCAGAACCGAGAACACCATCTCGTCGCGCGAGCGCCACAACGTATTCACAACACCATCGGGCAATATCTCGAAAACCGCGCTCTGTGCATTGGCTTCGTTAGCTGTGCGTCGCGTTTGCGCACGCGGCGTCGCAGAAGAGACGGGTTCGGCCGGCTCAATGACTTGGATGTCCTGTGGCTCGGCAGTAACAGCGTTGACAGTTACCGTTACCGTCGTCTGCGGATTTGCCGTGGTGCCGGACGTGGCTGGAGCCGGGGCGGGTGCAAGTGCAGGCTCACCGCTGATGGCGGAGGCGTAAACCGTTCCGTTTGGTCCAACAGCGACGGAATGGATCTCGCGCATGCCCGAGTCGTATAAGACGAATGCCTTTCCTTCCGGGGAAATGCGATACACATAACCCTTCGGATCCCCGCCGGCAATGAGATTCCCGTCCCTGTCGATAGCCATAGAGACAACGTGCGTTTCATCCGTGTCATAAAACGATGCGCCTTGTCCGTCCGGCGTTACGCGGTAGATGACGCCTCTATCTCCTGTCCCAACCAGCAACCTTCCTTGCTTATCAAAGACCAATGACCATATGTACTTCGTTTGCGGATTAAAGAATTCTCTGGGCGTACCATTCTCGATCTTGTAGACCTTACCGTCTGGGGATGTGCCGGCATAGAGAACATCGTTGCCGTCGATGGCCAGCGCGAGAACATCCAGTTCGGAGAGATCCGCCATCATGGCTCCCCTGCCCGATGGGTCCACCTTGAAGATCTTGCCGTCGTGGCCCGTCCCTAAATAAATATTTCCTTTGGAATCGGCTATCGCGGACCAGACGAGCGTTTGCTCGGTGTTGAATACGACATCGAAGCGCGGAGCAAGAATGAGTTCGTCGTCGCTGGTCAAAGAGACATTCGACAATTTTCCTTTCCGAAAATCATCGTATGTCCGGGTTTCCCAGAACAGCGCCGTGACTGCAAGCAAAGGTAGAGCCGCGGCTAATGGCAATAACCAAAAAATTCTTTTCATGTAAATGATCTGTACCGTTGCTTTAACCCGCCGGCTTTACTGTGAGATTTAAAGATCTCTGCCCCTGAATGACGTACTTCGATTGCGGGAGTTCGTATTCACGAATGGTCGAATTGGCCATGCCGGATACGCTCCGGCTGGAAGATCGATCTGTGTTGATGACGGCAGCCATCGATGGGGGCAACGAAGGAAATTCTTCTCCGCTGATCACGACTCCCGGCTGAAAACTTACGACTTTGATGTAAAGCCGGTCGTTCTTTCGCAGCTTATTCAGTTCGCTGATGACTTGCTTCAGCCCAGTCGGGACACCGGCTGGGCCGCGACGGATATCAATGCCGGTGACGGTAGTTCCGTCGCCGACGACTAATTGAATCGGACCGGCGGGCAAGCCAGCGGGAATTTGCACCGGGTATTGTTCGATTACCGATTCGCCCGTCGTCGTGCGCATCGAGGCGGTGAGCGTGACGGTTTCGCCGGGTGCAACTTCCGCTTTGTTTATCGAAACTCTTTCCAGTTGCGCGTTGGTCTTGCGGTCCATCGCGGTTATTTCCAACTCGATGTTGTCGATCTGGACGCCATCATAACCAGACATAAGCAGATACTGGAGCGGGCTCACTGCCGCGATCGATGCCATTGCCGGCCCATTCATATCGCTGGAGAACACATTTCCGATGTTTACCGGCTCCTGGTTCTTCAAATGAATCTGTCCGGAAACATACAGAGTCATTTCACCAAGCACTCTTTCGCTTGCCGTAATCGCGTTGAACACAATGAAATTCAACAGGGGCGCCGTTAGAAAACGGTCGGAGGCGACCTCGAACTGGTAGCGATTCGTTGTGTTCAAGCTCGACTTCACCGATACGCTAACCGGAATCATTTTGGAGGTAGCGCCCAATGTTCCGGCAATCCCTGTCGAGCGGTCCTGTTGGAACGCCCCAACGACGTTCAAAGGCACCGCGAGTTTGAACGAGTTCTGAAGATTCGGAAGCAGCGAAATGACATATCCTGCCGACATCGGAACGTCCGTCGGGCCGGCGGTGAGGTTCGGGTGGCCAAACGCATAAACCTTGTTGCCGTCAACGTAGGTAACCGTTCCGTTGGCACTCCAACTGATATCGCCTCGAATTAATTCGACATTGATCGACGACCCAGGTTCGATGTTCGCCGGACCGGCCGCACTCGCCGCAGCGCTGCCGCTTCCGCCCCCCTGAACCGGTGCAAAACCGAACGCGCTGAAGAAGGGCGCAAATTGCTGCAGGGCGGCCTCAGAAGCTCCGGAAACGAACAGAGGCGTCTGAATGCGCGTCATCGAGGCAGGTGAAGCCGCCGTCCCGAAAGGACTGGAGGCCAACAGAGATTGCGGGAGCATCAACTGGTAGAGCGGCGTCCCGGCTTCGAGCTTTCGAAATTGGCTGTAGACAAAGGCTGTCGGAGATTCCGCCGGAAATCCTCCGGAGGACGCGCGTTGAGGCGGGGTTCCCAGGCTGCCCTTCTGGTCCAAAAGACTAAGCATCTGCTGAATGGGCTGAATGCCGGCGATCGGCTCGGTAGCAAAAGGAAACGAAAACGCGACGGCGCCTAATAATTTGCCGTCGACGTAGACGGGACTTCCGCTCATCCCCGCAATGACTCCCGTGTGCGAAAGTGGACCACCGGAAAGCCGCGCGAGAATCATGTCCTGCTTCGGAGCAAAATTCTTCAATACGCCCAGCAGTTCAACGTCGAATTCATCGATCTTTGTTCCTTGAAAAACTGTCCGGGCGATGCCTTTCATGCCCGGACGCACTTCGTCCACGGACATAAACTTGCTGGTTTGGGCATACACTGTCCGAGAGAATGCGGTAACAAAGATGAAAAGCCTCAAAAGTCGAAGGGTTTTTCTTTTCATTGTTTGGTGGGCTAACCCCTTCCTAAATACAATATTTTCAATCAGAAAAGTGACACTTCATCTTAAAAGAAGCATCAAGTATCTGTCAATGTCATGCCCGCGATGTCTATGACTGGTTTTATTCTCGCTGGCGGGAAGAGTGAGCGAATGGGCCGGGATAAGGCCCTGCTGAACTGGCACGGCCGTACGCTCCTTGCGCATATGGTCGGCCTGCTGGAAACTGCCGCGGACGAAGTCCAGGTGGTAGGCCGAGACCGCCTGCCCGACCGCATCCCAGGCCGTGGACCTCTCTCAGGAATCGCCACTGCGCTTGAAATGACTTCAACAGACGCTAATCTCATCCTTGCGGTAGACCTGCCCTTTTTGACGAAAGACTTCCTACTCTATTTGCGGTCCCGAATCGAAAGATCGAGCCGCCGGGTAATGGCTTGCAAGATTGGGTCCCAATTTCCGTTGTGCCTCGGTGTCCGGAAGACGCTTCTGCCCGAAATTGCGCATCGTCTGGTGGGCGAAGACTGGAGTGTGCACGCCTGGATCGCAGGTTCGGACGCAGAAATCATTTCTGAGTCGCAACTGCTCAGCGCCGGTTTTGAAGCTTCGATCTTTCGCAACCTCAACACGCCAGAAGATTACAGGGGGGCGCACACCTGATTTTTGAGACAAGAAATCAGGTGTGCGCCCGCTCCCCAAATTTTCCCTGGACGCATTACTTGCTTGCCCCAGTTCTGTCCCTAGAGTGAGATAGCGTTTCGAGCAGAACGGAGGTGTGATGAACCGGCGATTGAAAAACCTCATTGTGACGCTTGTTTGTCTTTTGGCATTCTCGAGCGTCGCTCATGCGCAGTTGAAGGACAACATCGAGGTGAATCTGTTTGGCGGTGGCAGTCTTTACAGCAGGAAGAAATTCGAAATCGGTTTTCCTCAATCCGCAATACCCATTCAGGAGACATTCAAGTTGAGTCGCGCCGTCCGCGGCGGATTGCGCGTTGGCGTCTTCGATCGCGGACATTGGAGTCAGGAGTTTTTTTACAGCTATGAACCGAACATTGCGCACTTTGTCCGGGTTTCAGCCCCTTCAACGTCGGTTGACCTCAGGCTTCGTATCCATAATTACGGCATTACGGGCCTCTACTATTTCCAGGACAATGAATTGCAAAGCATCCGGCCGTTTGTAAGTATAGGTGTGGGTGGCACACTATATCGATTGACGCAGGAAGCTGAGTCGATCGCGCGCGATCCTCTTCGCGGAAACCTTCCCGGCATCAAAAATTCACATCTGCTTGCCTTGAATTATGGCGTCGGGGTGAAGGTGCGGCCGTCATCAAGCTGGATCGGTTTTCGTGTAGATGTTCGCGGATTCCTCGGCCCGAATCCGTCGTTTCGTCTGCCCCGCCAATCGGATGATCCCAACGCCATCGTCTTTCCCGCGGGCGGAGCCATTCATAACGGCGAAGCTTCGGCCGGTGTGATCTTTTATTTCTTTAACAGGCGTTGATTCCGTTTTTTCGGCTTCTGCTCTTACTATAGAATCCGGCGGAATGTCGCATCCGAACAGTGGGTCCACGCGAAACATCTTGGTTGTCGATGATGAACCCGAAATCGTGGTGTGCGTCTGCGAATTCTCAGCCCTTCCGCGAAGCGGCTGCGGAAGTCAGGCGGTGCGCGGGAACCCAATTCGATCCCAGCCTGGTGGAAACAACACTTGCCTATCTCGACGATCACGTCCCGCCGCAGTTGAAGTGACGGCCTCAGAAAGCGAGAGCCGCGGGTATCCCGCCGTAGTTGTGGCCGCGAACCACCAGAATTTTGCTGTAAACACATTCCACTTGAACGGCATGGGGTTTATCTGTGATAGTACCCTCACCTTCTAAGAGGAATCGCGTTACCACTTGATGATGTTAATGGCCCACTTTCCAAATGGCGCACAGGTAAGTCCAGGCGGCTAGAACCGATCCGTAAGTCCTTGATGATACATGTAAAAGCGGCGGAGTGCGCTTTTGGACAGCACATTGCTCGTGACTATCGGGTCTTCGAAAACGGGAATTTTTCCCATATACTTAAATACCGTGAGCACGCCCAACATTTCCAAAATTGACACAGCGTCCCGAAAAGACGGGCAACGCAAAACCAAGGTGCTTATTGTTGATGATGAGCCGGCGATTCGCGAAGTGCTCGAGATGATCTTGCAGGAGTGGGGCTACGATGTGCGGCTCGCCTCCGACGGCGTCGAAGCAAAGGATCTCGTCGAATCCTACGACCCTGAGATCGTTATTTCCGACGTGGTTATGCCGCAGCTTTCTGGCCTAGACCTTTTGCGCTGCCTGAAGGCAGGCAATTCCCATCGCCCGGTCATTCTCGTTACAGCGCACGCCAGTATCGACCTCGCCGTCGAATCGATGAAGCAGGGCGCCCAAGATTTCATCACCAAACCCATGGATTATCCCAAGCTGCGCGCAATCCTGAAGGCTGCGGAGTCCGATATCGAGATGCGCCAGACATCACGTAAGCTCACCTCACAGTTGGAGCGCGGGTCGGGTTTTGGCGAATTCGTCGGAAGCAGCAAAGTAATGCACGAGGTTTATGATCTGATTCAAAGTCTTTGCACGACGGACGCGTTCGCCATCATCACCGGAGAAAGCGGAACCGGCAAAGAACTCGCGGCCAGGACCATCCACCGGCTTAGCAAGAGAGCCGCTGGCCCCTTCATCGCAGTCAATGCCGCAGCGATCCCCGAGACCCTTATCGAAAGCGAAGTCTTCGGACATGAAAAAGGGGCGTTCACCGGGGCCGTAGGTACACGGCCGGGGTGTTTCGAGCTGGCAAACGGCGGAACGTTGTTTCTGGACGAAATTGGAGAGATGCCCATGCCGCTGCAACCGAAACTTCTACGCGTTTTGGAGGACGGCAAGGTCCGCCGTCTCGGCGGCAAACAGGAATTTGAATTCGACGTCCGGGTAATCGCCGCAACAAACCAGGATCCACGCGCGGCAATCCGCGACGGCAAGCTCCGGGAAGATCTCTATTACCGTCTCACCGTATTCACAGTACATCTGCCGCCACTACGCGACCGCAAAGAAGACATTCCGCTTCTGGCGCAGCATTTCATCGGTGAATTCAACAAGAAGCACAACGTCAATGTCGAAGCGCTCCGCGACGAAGCACTGGAAATGCTGATGACGTACTCATGGCCCGGAAATGTGCGTGAGTTTCGCAATGTGCTGGAGCGCGCCCTGATTCTCGCGCGCGGCGAGTGGATCGAAACCTCACATCTGCCGCCTTACCTGCGCAACCCGAGCGTGGAATCTTCAACGAAAATCGTACTTCCTTTGGGCATCACCGCAGCCGAAGCCGAGCGCGAATTGATCCTGAAAACCCTTGAAAAAACCGGACACAACAAGGCCGAAGCCGCGCGCCAACTGGGCCTGGATGTGAAGACCATCCGGAACAAGCTCAAAACGTACAAGATCGAGGAGTAATGGTCGGCTTATCGCTGATAGCAGCGATCGCAACGGCTGCTTATCTGGTTATCCGGCTCTATCACCTCAAGAAGCAAAATCAGCGCATGTCAGCGCGGCTCGTTGAGATCGATCAGATGAAGAAGAACTTCATCTCACATGTGTCCCACGAGCTGAAGGCGCCGCTGGCATCAATGCAGGAAACCACACATCTCATTCTCGAACGTATCCCCGGCCCTCTCACCGATAAACAACAGCGCCTGCTCGAACTGAATTTGCAAAGCGGAAAGCGCTTGGCGCAGATGATTGGAAATATTTTGGATCTGTCGCGGCTCGAGGCCGGCATTGTCGACTACGAGATGCAGTCCTGCGACCTCGCGGACCTGATCCACAGCGTTGTCATCGAGATCAGTTCCGAAGCCCGCGAAAAATCGTTACGGCTCCTCACGAATATCCAACGGGAACCGCTGCTGGTTCAGTGTGATCCGAACCGGATGGTCCAACTATTCAGGAACCTTCTCGATAACGCGATTCGCTTTTCGAACAAAGATGGTTATGTGGGAGTAGACGTACGCTCTCTCGACCAATATCCGGCGATGCCCGAGGCCGCGCGGGCTCGGATGCCGGACAGAGTCATGTCCACTGGTGTGGCTCTGATTAGAATTTCGGATTCCGGTCCGGGCATTGACGATGCTCACAAAGAGAGTGTCTTCCATACATTTCATCAGGTGCAGCACGGAAAAAAAGGCGTTGGAGAAAGCCTTGGCCTCGGACTCGCTATATGCCGCGCCATCGTGCAAGCTCATCGCGGCACGATCTGGACGGAGAACAATGCTCAGGGCGGCGCGGTCTTCTGTGTGTTACTGCCGCGTGCGGTTGCAAGGAGCGAACAGCTTTTCCGAGCGTCTTGAGAAGACAGCCACAAGACGCGCAAAAAACGCGAATATTTTTGAGTCTCTAGTGCTTTTTTGTGGGCGACTATTTTATCCGAAACAACCAGAACGCAGTGTAGTTCCCGATGGCGTGAACAACTTCCAAATCCAGCGTTGGAATGCGGCTTACTTCTCGCAGAGCCTTGTCATCCGCAATGCACAAAACGCGAGTGTCCGTCCTCGTGATCTGGGTCAACTCCTCGGACGAAAAAATGCTGCGCACGTGATTGGAACGGTAATATTGCAGCCCGTACTCCGCCCAGCGCGCGGGTTTATACATCAAGACGATTTCATCGTCGCGTACCAGTTGCTGCAATGCGCTCTGCCATGGACGCATCGTGTCGGTAAGATCGAACCGCGGAAATACCATCGTCGCTGCAGTGACCACAAGAACGACGATTGCCGTCGCATTGAACGCGGCAAGCAAAAGGGGATCGAACCATACCGCGAGGGCAAATAACATTGCGCCCATTACGAATGTAATAACTAAAATCAACGTACCGCTGACGTGCGGGTCCACGTTCAAGGTATTCCCAAAAAAACCGAACGCCACGCCGATGAACACCATGGTACCTGCTTCCATAAATACAGCGACCCGATAGACGAGAGTGCTGGGTTGCACCAACTCTTTGCCTGTGAGCAATGCCAGCGGAGGCACTATCGGCAAGATATAGCCGGGCAGCTTCGACCCGGAGAAAGAAAAGAAGACCAACGGCACCAAAGCCCACCACAGCAGGATATGATCGTTCCTCCCGAACTTCCTGCGTGCGACTGAGATCAAGAGGAAAGTCCACGGAAATGTAAGCAACAACAGCACGGGTAGAAAGAATAGAAATGGACGGTCGTGGCCGTAGATTGTTGAGGTGAATCGCTCGACGTTGTGATTAATGAAAAAGATTTGAAGGAATTCCCGGCCGTTCAGCACCGTGCAGAACAGATACCACGGCCCCGCGATGGCCAGGGTAATCCACAGCCCCTTCGGATACCAGTCGCGCCACTCCCGCCACCGGCCTCGCAACACAATGAAGCCGCCGAGCGATAGCGCCGGCAAAAGGAGACCGACCGGTCCTTTCGCAAGAACGGCCAATCCGAGCGACGCGTACGATGCACACTGCCAAATCCGGCGTCGTGGTGTAGGGTCATTGTAGGAGAATAAAAAGAACACAAGGACCGCAGTCAAACACGCTGTCAGGAGCATATCCATAGACGCGGCTCGAGCAAATGCAAACGAACCGATCGAGGTTGCCGCCACGAGCGCTACGAGGAAACCTTCGGCGCGGCCCCAAAGTTTGCGTCCGCACCAGTAGATTAAGAAGACACAAAGCGTGGCGCTCAGAGCAGACGGGAATCGCGCGCCAGCTTCATTGAATCCGAATATCCTGTATGCGAGAGCTGCGAGCCAGTACATCAACGGAGGCTTCTCGAACCAGGGCATGCCGTAAAGCCGGGGCGTAATGTAATCGCCCGTCAAGACCATTTCGCGGGCGATGGCTGCATAACGCGGCTCATCCGGTCCCACCAGTCCAATGCTGCCGAGGCCGTAGAAGAACAGAGCATATGAAAGGAGTGCCAGCACAGCGGTGATCATGTGGTCGGAATACAGACGCGGCGTGGGTTTCATGTCTGTCGTCTCAGGACAAGTATGCAAAAATAGCACGGATGCGTGGAGGCATTAAAGAACTCGCCGAATACATATTCGCCCGGGTTTTAATTCGGACCTTCCGTTGGATGCCGCGTAGTCTTGCACACCTGGCAGCGGAGATGCTCGCCTGGTGCGGATTTCATTTTGCACGCAGGCAGCGGAACACAGGTGCGCACAATCTCCGCTTGGCGTTCCCCGATTTAAGCGTGAGCGAGCGGGATCGCATCCTGCGCGGATGTTTTCAAACTCTCGGAAGATTGCTTGTGGAGTTCACGCATTTTCATGAATTGAACAAAGGGAATATTTCCCAGTACGTCGTTCACGATGGGCTTGAAAACTATTTGGAAGGATTGAGCCGGCGACGCGGCGTCATCTTCATGACCGCACATTTCGGAGCATGGGAACTGAGCTCATTCGCGCATGCCGTCTACGGATTCCCGCTGAAGTTCATCGTGCGGCCCATCGATAACCCTCGCGTTGAGCAGTTGATCGCGAGTTACCGCACGCTGAGCGGCAACATTCCCATAGAACGCAGAAGAGCGAGTCGCGATATTTTGAAAGCTCTAAAGCAAAATGAAGCGGTCGGCATCCTGTTTGATCAAAACACAACACGAAACGAAGGCGTATTTGCGGATTTTTTTGGGATACCGGCGGCGACTACTCCATCCATCGCGTTATTTGCGTTGCGGGCGGGGGCGGCAGTGATCCCCGGTTTCTTAATTTGGGACAGCAAAGTTAAACGACATCGCCTCCGTCTCGATCCGCCCGTTGAGTTGGTCAATACCGGCGATCTTTCTCACGACGTCCTGGAAAATACCAAGCGTTTCAACAAAATTCTCGAAGCCTATGTCCGGAAGTATCCGGATCAATGGTTGTGGATCCACCGGCGGTGGAAGACCCGGCCCGAAGGCGAACCATCGATCTACTGATGAGATTTTAATGAATTGCCTGGCCGTAGACCATTGTCTCCAGCCGCGCAATGCGGTCTTCAATTGGAGGATGCGTGCTGAACAGATTGACGATACCGCCTCCGCGCAATGGATTCACGATGAACATGTGCGCGGTCGCAGGATTCGCGGCCAGCGGCACTCGTTGTGATCCGGCGTGGAGCTTTCGAAGCGCATTCGCCAGCCATAAAGGATTTCCGCAAATGCGCGCACCCGTTGCATCGGCTTCGTATTCTCGCGAGCGCGAGATCGCCATCTGAATCAATCCGGCGGCAATAGGCGCGATGATAACCATCGCGATCATCCCGATGAGACCTCCGCGTCCTTCATCATCGTCCCGGCGTCCGCCTCCAAAGATCATCGCCCACTGGGCCATAGTCGCGATCATGCTGATCGCGCCCGCGATCATCGCGGCGATCGTCCCGATCAAAATGTCGCGATTGCGAACGTGACCGAGCTCATGAGCCATCACACCCTCTAATTCTTCTCTCGTGAGCAACCGTAAGATGCCTTCGGTCGCGGCCACCGCCGCGTGATTCGGATTCCGCCCGGTAGCGAATGCGTTCGGAGCGTCTGACGGAATGATGTAAACCTTGGGCATGGGCATATTCATCTTCAATGCCAGGTCGTGAGTCACACCCCATAACATCGGTGATTCGGCTTCTGTGACTTCCCGCGCGTCGTACATCCGCAGGACGATTTTGTCGCTGAACCAGTAGCTGAACATGTTCATCGCCATGGCGAAGATAAACGCGATCACTATTCCCTGCCTGCCGGCCAGAGCACCACCCACAAAGATAAGCAGGACCGTAAGCCCAACCATCAGGACGATTGTTTTCGTCGTATTCATTGAATCTCTCCTAAACTACGCGCAAGCAACTCGACCGGATGCGCGACCTCAAGCTCGATACCAAATTTTCGAGCGCCGTACTTGAACTGAAACATGCATCCAGGATTCCCGGTCGCCAATATATCTATATGCGCTTTTTCGATCTTTTCCATCTTTTGATCAAGGATTTTCATCGAAAGCTCGCTCTGAGTAATATTGTAAATTCCGGCGCTTCCGCAGCACTGGTCCGCACCCTCAATCTCCACAAATTCAATCCCTGGAATGGCTTTTAGCAAAGTCCGAGGCTCCGTGCGAATTCTTTGGCCGTGGATCAAATGGCACGGATCGTCATAGCCCACCCGCCGTTCCAATGGCAGCTTTAGACGCGCGAAAATACGAGTTGAGACCAGAAACTCCGCAATGTCCTTCACTTTGGCGGAAAACCGTTCCGCGCCATCGATCAATAGTGGGTATTCCTTCAACATGGCACCGCAGCCTGCGGCATTAATAATGACGGCGTCCAAGTCTACAATCGGAAAAGCGGCAATGTTCTTCCGAGCCATTTCCTTCGCCGTGTCCCGCAGGCCCGCGTGATTGGCCAATGCGCCACAGCAGATCTGCTCGCCGGGAACAATGACGTCATATCCGGCAGCATTGAGCAGCCGTATCGATGAACGATTAATCGAACCGAGCATCGAGTTCATTACGCAACCGGTGAAAAAGGCGACAGTCCCCTGTTTTCTGCCTTCCGCCCGATAAAAACTGTCCAGCGTGACTCCGCGCTCGA
>WNGL01002261.1_pt1 | contig 23488 bp, 23 predicted proteins | sample 5400591 | NCBI WGS metagenome assembly WNGL01 (sample SAMN13153377, study PRJNA577476) | soil metagenome | isolation source: 80 cm soil or saprolite under Garry oak tree replicate 1 | place: USA:California | collected 2016-06-15 | reverse complement strand
TCGCGCACCTGCGAGGTCAGTTCGACGACATCGCCAAAGCGCGCCGGCGCCAGAAAACGCGCACCGGCGTCAACCAGCGGCAGACCGACAATACCGAAAGCGGTCGACAGATCGGACGGCTTCACGCCGAGGGCGGCCTCGAACAGCATCCAGGTACCCCAGTCGAAGAACTCGAAAAAACGGCTGTTGAAGACGATGCCCGCGGGATCGCAATGACCCCACTCGATGGTGAACCGCCGCCGGCTTATGAATTTCGCCATGACCGCATGATCGCCGCGAAGCGGCGCGGCGGTCAATCAAGGCTTAGAGCGGAAAAGCGCCCAAAAATCATGACGGGCGAGCTTGCGCCCGCCCGTCACGTTCCTTGCGCTGCTACCCGCAGCAGGGAAACCATGATCAAATCCGCCACTTGATGCGACGCTGGTAGCGGCAGCCGCACCCAGGCCGACCTGACCTTGGTGATCGTCACATTCGGCAGAACCAAACGCGACCGATCTGACAGCGATGATAGCTCATCGTTTCGGAGTCTCAAGTTAAAGCGTACATCGGCGACTGCGTCTCGCGCTTGGGGATAACTTTGTGGATTGCCATGCGGCCGAACGCAAAAAACGTTTATTTGTTCGCATTCCCGATCTGGACTGGCGAATTGACGGCCTTGCCGGGCCATTTGCACAAATCGGCGATCACGCATTTTTCGCATAGCGGCCGGCGCGCCACGCAGATATAGCGGCCGTGCAGGATCAGCCAGTGATGGGCGTGCAGCCGGTATTGCTCCGGCACCACCGCCATCAATTTCATCTCCACTTCGAGCGGCGTCTTGCCAACGGCAAGGCCAGTGCGGTTGCCGACGCGAAAGATATGCGTGTCGACCGCGATGGTCGGTTCGCCAAATGCAATATTGAGCACCACATTCGCAGTCTTGCGGCCGACCCCCGGCAGGGCTTCCAGCGCCTCGCGATCGTGCGGAACCTTGCCGCCATGCTCCTCGATCAGCTTTTTCGACAGCGCAATCACGTTCTTCGCCTTGGTGCGGTAAAGACCGATGGTCTTGATCAGATCGCGCAGGTGCGCCTCACCGAGCTTGATCATTTTTTCCGGCGTGTCGGCGAGCCTGAACAAAGCCGGCGTCGCTTTATTGACCCCCGCATCGGTTGCTTGCGCGGAAAGCACCACCGCGACCAATAGCGTGAACGGATTGATGTGAGCCAATTCGCCGCGCGGTGTCGGATTGGCGGCGGCGAAGCGCCGGAACGCCTCAGCGATCTCCGCGGTTGTCCATTGCGGCAGTTCGTCATGGACGGCTTGGCGATCGCCCGCAACGCGCGCCTTGACGCCTTTAACCCGGGCCGCCCTGCCCTTGCGCGCCGCCGCAAGCCGTTGCTGGACGGTTTGGCGCGCCAGCGATTTCGAGAGCCTTATTTTCTTGGGCATTTTATTGGCATCGGGATTTTCGTATAATGGGCGCCATGAATTACGACAATAAGTGCGACAATAACCGCAGCGAACGTGATCCTGTCGATCCGAAAATCTTTTCGGCGATCATCACGCCGCACCGTTCGCTTGGTCCAAGAGGCTTCCTCATCTTCATGCTATGTCTGGGAGGCTTAAGCTTCATCGCCGGCGTGATCTTTGTCTCGCTCGGCGCCTGGCCGGTATTCGGGTTTTTCGGGCTCGACGTGCTGCTCGTCTATTTCGCGTTCCGCGCCAATTATCGCAGCGCGCGCGCTTACGAAGAGGTCACCGTCACCAGCTCGGAACTGACGGTGCGCAAGGTCAGTCACCGCGGCGGCGTGCGGCAATGGACGCTCAATCCGCTGTGGGTGCGGCTTGAGCGCATCGTGCACCAGGAATTCGGCATCGAGCGACTTTTCCTGGTCTCGCGTGGCCGGCGACTGACAATCGCCGGCTTTTTGAGCCCGGCCGAAAAAGCGAGCTTCGCGCACGCCCTCACCAGCGCGCTCGGCGAGGCCAAGCGCGGACCGACAAGGACGACGCAAGAACGATGATTGGGTGATTTGGGCTGCCCGCGCAGCCGTTATTTACGTTGCGCCTATTGTAAAAACAGTCAGGAATCGGGTGGTTTGGCGCAATTTGGCGCCTTAGATCGGGAGCAAATGATGGAGACCGCCATGTTGTCGCCCGATCGCATTTTCGACTCGACTTCGCTGTCCGACGCCGCCGCCGATTACGAGGTGGTCCGACGCGCCATCGGACATATTCGCGATCATTGGCGTGATCAGCCGGAAATCGAGGCCATCGCCGAGGCCGCTGGCGTCACGCCGACCGAACTGCACCACTTGTTCCGCCGCTGGGCGGGGCTGACGCCGAAAGCCTTTCTTCAGGCGCTGACGCTCGACGGCGCGCGGCAGCTCCTGCGCGACTCGGCGAGCGTGCTCGATGCGAGCTATGAGGTGGGTCTTTCCGGCCCCGGCCGCCTGCATGATCTGTTCGTCACTCACGAAGCCATGTCGCCCGGCGAATGGAAATCTGGCGGCGAAGGCCTGACCATGCATTTCGGCTTTCATCCCTCGCCATTTGGCAAGGCGCTGATCATGGCGACCGATCGCGGGCTTGCCGGCTTGGCCTTTGCCGATGCCGGCGAGGAACAAGCCACGCTTGCCGATATGAAACGGCGATGGCCAAAGGCGGATTACGTCGAGAATACTGCACGCACGGCGCCAATCGCCCAGCGCGTATTCGACTCGCGGCAATGGCGCCAAGAACAGCCGCTTCGAGTCGTGCTGATCGGCACCGATTGGGAAGTGCGGGTATGGGAAGCGCTTCTGCGAGTCCCGATGGGACGGCTCACCACCTATTCAGGCCTCGCCGGAAAGGTTTCGACCCCCGCCGCCGCACGCGCGGTCGGTGCCGCGGTCGGCAGAAATCCGATCGCCTTTGTCGTGCCGTGCCATCGCGTGATCGGCAAGGCCGGCGAGCTGACCGGCTATCACTGGGGCCTTACCCGCAAGCGCGCCATGCTCGGCTGGGAGGCCGGTCAAGTGACGCTTGCGGCATAAGTATGATCCCGAAAAGTGGGAACCGGTTTTCGGAGAAGATCACGCTCAAACAAAATAGATGATCCCGAAAAGCTTGCCCTCGGACTTGATCCCTGGGTGGGAACCGATTTCCGCCTGCGCGAAGCTTGGTAACCGTTTGTACTTTCGTCTGATGCTTCGGCGGGCGAAGGCAGGTCGGAGAAGATCATGCTTAAACAAAACGCTGGAGCGGGATGACGATTCGGCGAATCTCATCTCGCTCTAGGACAACGCCTCACGCCGCGAGATCCTGCTTGTTGGCGACAGTGGAATCGGCATTGAGCCGATAAATCAACGGCACACCGGTCGCGAGCTCGCGCTTGACGATTTGTTGCGGCGACAGCTTTTCCAGCACCATCACCAGAGCGCGCAGCGAATTGCCGTGTGCTGAGATGAGAATGTTGTCGCCCTTAAGCACGCGTGGCAGGATTTCCTGGATGTAATACGGCAAGACGCGCGCCGCGGTGTCTTTGAGACTTTCGCCGCCGGGCGGCGCGACGTCGTAAGACCGCCGCCACAGCAGGACCTGGTCGGTGCCCCATTTCTTGCGCGCATCGTCCTTGTTCAGGCCGGACAGATCGCCGTAGTCACGTTCGTTAAGCGCCTGGTCCTTGAACACCGGTATGCCTACCTGCCCCATCTCCTCAAGCACGAGATCGAGCGAGCGCTGGGCGCGAATGAGCGCCGAGGTGAAGCCGACATCGAAGCGGATGTCTTGCGCCTTGAGCTTGCGGCCGGCGGCGCGCGCCTCTTTGATGCCGTTTTCGGTGAGATCGACGTCGCGCCAGCCGGTGAACAGGTTTTTCAGATTCCACTCGCTCTCGCCGTGACGCACGAGTACGAGAATTCGCTCGCCCATCCTTAAAGCTCCGGTTTGGCATTGCTCCGCCGCACGGTCATCAAATGTCGCGCAGGCCGAGAACGTCGGCCATCGAATAAAGTCCTGCCTTCTTGCCGCGCGCCCATAAGGCGGCATGCAGTGCGCCGCGGGCGAAAATCATTCGATCTTCGGCCCGATGCGTGAGCTCGACGCGCTCCGCTGGGCCGGCAAAGATCACTGAATGCTCACCGACAACCGTACCGCCGCGCAGCGAAGCAAAGCCGATATCGCCGGCACAGCGCGCGCCGGTCATGCCGTCGCGGCCGCGCACCGAATGCTGCGCGAGATCGAGGCCGCGGCCCTCCGCAGCGGCGCGGCCGAGCATCAGCGCGGTGCCTGACGGCGCATCGATCTTCTTATTATGATGCATTTCGACGATCTCGACGTCGTAATCGTCGTTGAGCGTCCGCGCCACGCGTTTCACCAGCGCGGCGAGGAGATTGACGCCGAGACTCATGTTGCCGGATTTGACGATGGTCGCCCGGTTCGCCGCTTTGGCGATCATCGCCTCTTCTTCGGCGGAATGCCCGGTGGTGCCGATGACGTGCACGAGCCCAGCCTTTGCCGCCATCTCCGCAAAGACCAGCGTCGCCGCCGGTATGGTGAACTCGATCAGGGCGTCGGCAGCCTGCAACAACGGCGCGACATCGCAGGCAACGGCGATACCGTTACGGCCGAGACCCGCCAATTCGCCGGTGTCGCGGCCGATCACGGCCGAATCCGGAGCATCGACCGCTCCGACAAGCGTGACGCCCTTCGTCGCCGCGACGGCATGAATGAGGGTCCGCCCCATGCGCCCGCCGGCGCCAGCGACTACCACCCGCAGATCGGAATTTGCCGCGGACATCGATGCGGACATGAAAGCTGCTCCAATCGAGCCGGGATATAGCCGGGCGTAACAGGGCCAGCAACATAGCAGCATTTAAGGCATGAACTTCGCGCCATTCGTCAGGCGCCGCTTTCAAAATTGCGGCCCGTCATAGCCCTCGATAATGACGATATCGGCCTCGCCTTTGCCTGCGCGAATTTGCTTCGCGGCCCGATAGCCAGGTGAGTTGTAGCAGGCGAGCGCCGCCTCGTAGCTTGGAAATTCCAGCACCACGATCCGGCTGCGCGCTTTGCCCTCCATGACTTCCTGACGGCCGCCGCGCACGAGATAGCGGGCGCCGAATTCGCCGAACGGCGCCTGGTTGGCGATCATATAGGGCTTGTAACCTTCCGCGTCCCTCACATCGATCTGGCCGATCCAGTAGCCTTTTTTGCTGGCGCGTGGCGGTGGCGTATCCGATGCCGGCTGCGGGCCGTCATAGCCTTCGACGATGACGAAATCGCACTCCGAGTGCGCCAGCCGCAGCGGCCGTGCGCGCTGATATTCGGCAGAGCGATAGCAAGCGAGCGCCGTCGCATAATCCGGAAACTCGCGCAGCACGCAGCGGCCGCGGGCGTAGCCTTCGACCACTTGCATTTTGCCGCCGCGTACCAGCGCGACGCCGTGATATTTCCCGTGCGCCGGCGGCGTGGCCGCCATATAGGCCTTGTAGCCTTCCGGATTGCTGATATCGATTTGCGGGATCCAATAGCCTTTCGGCATTACTTATCCCCTTTGCGATTTTATTTTTGCACGACCTCGCCGGCAATCTCGGCGACGATCGCTTCGGCCGCGGCTTTTGGATCGGCCGCCGCCACGATCGGACGACCGACGACGAGATAGTCAGCGCCAGCGGCGATCGCCGCTGCGGCGGTGGCAACTCGCTTTTGGTCGCCGGCGTTGGCGCCCGCCGGCCGGATACCCGGCGTCACTAATCTTAATCCATCGCCGACAATGCGGCGCAGATTGGCGGCTTCTTCGGGCGAACAGACAAGCCCATCGACGCCGATGTCGCGCGCCTGCGCGGCGCGGCGGGCGGCGAGGTCGCGCACCGTCGTCGCATAGCCGGCGTTCTCCAGATCTGTGTCATTGAGCGAGGTGAGCACGGTGACGGCGAGAATACGCAAACCGCCTTCGCGCGCGTTCACTGCCGCCTCCATCACCTGCGGATAGGCATGGACAGTGAGGAAGGCTGCGCCCAGTCGCGCGACGCTCTTCACGCCCGCCGCTACCGTATTGCCGATATCGTGCAGTTTCAGATCGAGGAAAACGCGCTTGCCGGACTGAACCAGCTTTGGCGCATAATCGAGCCCGCCGGCAAAGGCGAGCTGATAGCCGATCTTGTAGAACGACACGGCATCGCCCAGGCGCGCGACCATGGTCTGCGCCGCTTCGATTGACGGCACGTCCAGCGCGACAATCAGGCGCTCGCACGGCTCCATCTCGACTCCCTCGGCATGCTTAAGCCTTAACTCATCATCCCGGCCAATTCGATCAGCCGCCGCAGCGATGTTTTTAGCGCCGCGGCAAGCGCTTCATCTTTCAGGTTATCCATATCATCGAATGCGAGTTCGGCGCGTGGCACGCTAACCTGTTCCGGGATCACCAAAGCGCCGCAGCCGAGCTCGAGGATTTGCCGCAGCGCCATCAGAGAACGAACGCCGCCCCCGCCGCCGCTCGTGGCCGAGCCGAGCGCAAATACGCGGCCTTTGAAAGCGGCGTAGGTCGGCTCGCCGCGTTCGCGCACCCGCGACACCCAGTCGATGGCGTTCTTTAAGAGCGGCGTCACCGAGGCGCTATATTCCGGGCTGGTAATGAAGATGCCGCGATGCGCGATGAGCGCCTGCTTGAGCTTGACCGCCGCCGCGGGCAGCGCGGCGCCGCCCGCCAGATCGGCATCGAACAGCGGCAATTCGTAGTCCTCGAGCGAAATTCGCGTGACGTCGGCATCAAGCAGCGCCAGCTCCTTGGCCGCGAGCGCCGCCAGCCGCGCATTGTGCGAGCCGGTGCGCAGCGAACCGGGAATGACCAGAATTCGTGGAGCGGCCATGAAAAGGGCGAGTCTCAGATGATGGATGACGAATGTCAGACTATGGAGATTGGCTTTCCGACTTTCGTTACCTGAGATCGGTTTTCCGATAAACCCACACCCGCGCCGGCGGAATGTTCATCCAGATGCGTTCGGAGGCTTCCACCGAAAACCCGCCGAGCCGCTTCGGCAACGGCGCCGCGACCGAATAGGTAAATTGCACGAACGGCGCGCCTGGCACCATGAGATCGTGGGCGTCGCGGATGAGCCGCAAGCGCAGCGTGATCGGCTTGGTGATCAGCGGCAGGCCAGAGACGAATGCGGCAGCGGGTTGCAACAGCAAGGCGTCGAGCAGCCGGCGCATGCTGTAGGCATCGCCCTGCACCAATGTGGCTTCCGGATAACGCGCGCGCAGAATCCGGCAGAACGCGGGATTCGATTCAACCAGCACCAGCCGCGATGGATCCACCCCGGCCGCGACCAGCGCCTCGGTGACGGGGCCGGTACCGGGACCCAATTCCACGACAGGGCCAGCCGATTGCGGATCGACGTAGCGGGCCATGGTGCGCGCCAGTATTTTTCCGGACGGCGTCACGGCGCCGGTCGATAACGGCCGCTCGAACCACGAACGAATGAAACGCACTTCGTCGTCGAGCCGAATTCCGCGTTTGAGTTCGAAGCGTTTTATCTGCTGTTCGATCTTGCGGCCAATGCCGTCGCGCTTTTGTTCGAACAGCCGAATTTGGCGTTCGATCTTGCGCTCGATAAGAATTTTCCTGACTTCCAGGAGGCGAAGCTGCCGCCCAATTCTTCGTTCAAATGATTGCAGGGCCGGCAATGACATGGCACCCACGCGACAAAAATATTCCAGTTATTTAAGCCATTCGAATCGTAAAAACCATACGGGTACTCAAGCAGCGCCGGCGCGGCCGCCGAGGCTGTCAAGGAACTCTTTGACCTTGCCGAGGAATCCGGAGGACTCCGGCTGGGTCTCGCTGGACGACAGGCGTTCGAATTCCGCCAGGAGCTCCCGCTGCTTCTTGGTAAGCTGCTGCGGGGTTTCGACAACGACCTGGACGTACATGTCGCCGCTCTGGCGCGACCGCAGTACCGGCATGCCCTTGCCGCCCAAGCGGAAGCGTCTGCCGGAGTGGGTGCCCTCGGGCACCTTCACTTTGGTCTTGCCGCCGTCGATGGTCGGCACTTCGAATTCACCGCCGAGCGCCGCCGTCACCATGGAAACCGGGACGCGGCAGTGCAGATCGGCGCCATCACGCTGAAAGAACGGATGGCCGCCGATCGAGAGAAAGATATAGAGATCGCCGGGCGGCCCGCCGCGCACACCGGCTTCGCCCTCACCGGCGAGCCGGATGCGGGTTCCGTCCTCGACGCCGGCTGGAATATTCACCGCCAGCGTGCGCTCGCGCGTGACCCGGCCGGAGCCGCCGCATGATGCGCATGGCGTGTCGATCGACTGTCCGCGGCCGTGACAATTCGGGCAGGTGCGCTCCAGCGTGAAGAAGCCCTGGGCGTGTCGCACCCGGCCGTGACCACCGCACATCGGACAGGTCTTCGGCTTGGTGCCGGCCTTGGCGCCGGAGCCGGAGCAGGCCTCGCAGGTCACCGGGGTTGGAATGCGGATTTGCGCATTCTTGCCGGTGAATGCTTCCTGCAGCGTAATCTCCATGTTGTAGCGCAAATCGGCGCCACGCTCGCGGCCGCTGCTGCGGCCGCGCCCGGCAGACATGCCGAAAATGCCTTCAAACAGATCGGAAAACGTGGTGCCGAAATCGGCGCCGAACCCGGCCGCGCCGCCGCCCATGCCATGCTCGAACGCGGCGTGGCCAAAACGGTCATAAGCGGCGCGCTTGTCCGGATCCTTCAGGACCTCATAGGCCTCGTTGATTTCCTTAAAGCGATGCTCGGCCGTCTTGTCAGCTGGATGGCGATCCGGATGGCACTGCATCGCCTGCTTGCGAAATGCGGCCTTGATGTCGCCGTCGCTGGCAGTGCGGTCAACCTCCAAGGTCTGGTAAAAGCAGCGCTTGGCCATCCATCAGTCCTCAACCGATCGATATCCGGCTATCGACGAACGAGCACCCCCGTTTGGTATCCGGGGGTGCCATTCTGTCAATCGCGATGGCATCTGACGCCCTCGCCGCCTTTAAGCAGACTTTTTGTTCTTTTTGTCGTCGTCGACTTCGGTGAACTCGGCATCGACGACGTCTTCTTCTTTCTTGCCATCGCCACCGGCACCGTCGCTGCTGGCGCCGCCAGCCTGCTGCTGCTCGGCGGACTGCTTGTACATCGCCTCGCCGAGCTTCATTGAAGCCTGCGCCAGCGCATTGGCTTTGGCCGTGATTGCGTCGGAGTCGCTGCCCTTCAAGGCCTCCTTGAGGTCGGCTATGGCGTTCTCGATCACGCGGCGATCGGCATCGCCGACCTTTGAGCCATGTTCGGCGAGCGCCTTTTCGGTCGAGTGGACCAGCGCTTCGGCATGGTTCTTGGCTTCGACCTGCGCCTTGCGTTTCTTGTCTTCTTCGGCATGCGCTTCGGCATCCTTGACCATCTTCTGGATGTCGGCTTCGGACAGGCCGCCGGAAGCCTGGATACGAATCTGCTGCTCCTTGCCCGTGCCCTTGTCCTTGGCCGAGACATTGACGATGCCGTTGGCGTCGATGTCGAAAGTGACCTCGATCTGCGGCACGCCGCGCGGCGCCGGCGGAATGCCGATCAAGTCGAACTGGCCGAGCATTTTGTTGTCGGCCGCCATTTCGCGCTCGCCTTGGAACACGCGGATTGTCACCGCGGTCTGAGCGTCTTCCGCCGTGGAGAACACCTGGCTCTTCTTGGTCGGGATGGTGGTGTTGCGATCGATGAGCCGCGTGAACACGCCGCCAAGCGTTTCAATGCCGAGCGACAGCGGCGTCACATCGAGCAGCAATACGTCCTTGACGTCGCCTTGCAGCACGCCGGCCTGGATCGCCGCGCCGACTGCCACGACTTCGTCGGGGTTGACGCCTTTGTGGGGCTCTTTGCCGAACAACTGCTTGACGATTTCCTGCACCTTCGGCATGCGCGTCATGCCGCCGACCAGAACGACTTCGTTGATCTCCGCCGCGGACAGGCCGGCATCCTTGAGCGCCAGCTTGCAGGGCTCGATGGTCTTCTGAATGAGATCGTCGACCAGCGCTTCGAATTTGGCGCGGGTCAACTTCATCGTCAGGTGCTTTGGCCCCGTTGCGTCGGCAGTGATGAACGGCAGATTGATTTCGGTCTGGGTCGTCGAAGACAGCTCGATCTTCGCCTTCTCGGCAGATTCCTTGAGGCGCTGCAGCGCGAGTTTGTCGCGGCGCAGATCGATGCCCTGCTCCTTCTGGAATTCGTCGGCGAGATAATTCACCAGGCGCATGTCGAAGTCTTCGCCGCCGAGGAAGGTGTCGCCGTTGGTCGACTTCACCTCGAAAACGCCGTCGCCAATTTCGAGAATTGAAACATCGAACGTGCCGCCGCCGAGGTCATAGACCGCGATGGTGCCGGACTTGTTCTTGTCGAGACCGTAGGCGAGCGCCGCCGCCGTCGGCTCGTTAATGATGCGGAGCACTTCGAGACCGGCGATCTTGCCGGCGTCCTTGGTGGCCTGGCGCTGGGCGTCGTTGAAATAAGCCGGGACGGTGATGACGGCCTGCTCGACCTTAGTGCCGAGATAGGCTTCCGCCGTTTCCTTCATTTTCTGCAGCACGAAAGCGGAAATCTGCGAGGGCGAATAGGTTTTGCCTTCAATCTCCACCCAAGCGTCGCCGTTCGAGGCGCGCGAAATTTTGTATGGAACGAGCTTCTTGTCCTTTTCCACCATCGGGTCGTCGTAACGACGGCCGATCAGACGCTTCACCGCGAAAATCGTGCGTTCGGGATTGGTGACCGCCTGGCGTTTCGCCGGCTGGCCGACCAGCCGCTCGCCCTCGTCCGTAAAAGCAACGATGGACGGCGTCGTGCGCATCCCTTCAGCGTTCTCGATGACCTTCGGCGTCTTGCCTTCCATTACGGCGACGCAGGAATTGGTCGTTCCGAGATCGATGCCGATGACCTTAGCCATGGTCCTAAATCCTCTCCTTTGCGGCAGGTCGGGCTGGCCCATCAGAGGCGCCCTTAAGTCCGACCCCCTTATTCACACATCGCCCCGGCGGTCCGAAACGGGCTGCACGAGGCGATTTCCCTTGGCTCATATAGGAGGGCATCATCGCGCTGCAAGGCAGGATTGTCCGTGCCAACCAGCGTTTCCCGCGACCGACGGGCCGGGATAACGCACAAGCTGCGGCGGGGATGAGCCGGGCATAGATTTCCCTGTGGCGTGCTTCACCGCGAGCGCCTCAACAGTGCCGACCTTAGACCAAGACGGTGTTCACAAGCTGTAAAGATCCCATGAAGGGCACACATGATGGGGCGCACACCGAAGGGCTACGCATGAACTTGCTAATCGGCGGCTCGGGACTGCGGCTTTATCCGGAATATTTCAGCCGCAATGCGCAGCTCGCCGCACTTGCGGCGATCCGTAGCGTGCTTGCGGACGCGCCGCTCTATACGCCGCGCATGCCAATGTCTGGCCGGCCGATGTCCGTTGGCATGTCAAATTGCGGTTCGCTTGGCTGGATTTCGGACGAGCGCGGCTATCGCTATCAGAGCACCCATCCGCAGAGCGGGCAGCCGTGGCCCGCGATTCCGGACCTGCTGCTGCGGTTGTGGGACGATGTCGCGCAATATCCGCACCCGCCGGAAGCGTGCTTGATCAACTACTACGGTCCAACGGCGAAAATGGGCCTGCATCAAGATCGCGACGAAGCCGACTTTTCGGCCCCGGTCGTATCGCTGTCGCTGGGCGATTCTTGTTTGTTCCGCGTCGGCGGCGGCAAGCGAGGCGATCCGACCCGCTCGTTCCGCCTCAATTCCGGCGATGTGCTCGTGCTTGCTGGCGAGGCGCGCCTGGCCTTTCACGGCGTCGACCGCATCTATGCGCAGACATCGACCTTGCTCAGCGAGGGCGGACGGATCAATCTGACGATGCGGCGCGTAACCTATCCGCAGCAGCAGGCGTGAAGCTTCTGCGCCTCAACGCCGAGAACCAAAGCGCGAGAATCAAAGCGCAAGTACGAAAGCGCAAGTACGATAGCGCAAGTACGATAGCGCAAGTATCAAAGCGATACCCCGATGCAATTTGCCCTCATAGTCATTTCCCGCTCATGCTGCGTCGCGGTCGGCGCCGCGCGCCGCTACCTTTCTGCTTTTTTGGCGGCGCTCTTGATGATGGCGACCGTGCCGGCGGCGTTCGCAGCCGATGCGATTTTCCCGGCCGGCTCGCGGCTCGGGCTGGTGCCGCCGCCAGGCATGCTGGCGAGCCGCACGTTCCAGGGCTTCCAAGACCCCGCCACTAACGCCACGATTCTGCTCACGGCGCTTCCGGCGGCAGCGTACGATCAATTGGCCAAGTCGATGGTCCCAGAGGCCATGAAGAAGCAGGGCATCGACGTCGATCGCCGTGAGGCCATCGAGCTGCCGGCCGGCAAAGGCTTCGTGCTCAGCGGTCGAGAAGCAACTGACAAAGAACATTTTCGCAAATCGCTGCTGATCATAGCTGCAGGCGATCTGACGGCGCTGGTCAATTTTCAGGTGCCGGAACAGGACTCGACTTATTCAGAGCAAACGGTGCGCGCGATGTTCGCGACGCTTGCAGTGCGCGCGCGTGTGCCTGAAGCCGAACAGCTGAGCTTGATCCCGTTTAAGATCGGACAGTTGGCCGGCTTCCATGTCGAAGATGTCGTGCCGGGCCGCGCGATTGTGCTGGTCGACGTGCCGGCTGATCAGGTTGCCGATGATCCCAATGCGACCGCAAAGGCGCGCATGTTTATCGCGGCGCTACCCGGCGGACCTGAGGACTCCGGCGATCGGGATAATTTCGCGCGGGTGACCTTCGGTCAAATTGTCGGAATCAAAGATGTACACGTGCAGGCCGCTGAACCGCTCCGCATCGCTAATCAGCCGGGCTACCAGACCTTGGCAAAGGCAAAGGATGGCGGAACCGGCACCGATGTGATGGTGGTACAATGGCTGCGGTTCGGCTCGGGCGGATTCTTGCGGATGATCGGGATTGCGCGCTTGGACGCTTGGCCCGAGATGTTCGGGCGGCTGCGCAGCGTACGCGACGGCGTCGCCACGAACTGATCGCGGTCAGGTGCTGGCCGCCGGCTCCTTCGGCGTCTTATTGTCGTTACCAGGCGGCGCGGGAGCCATTTTTGGTCCGCCCTTCGACACTCCGACCAAGGCCGGACGCAGCACGCGATCGCCGAGCATGTAGCCCGGCTGCATCACCTGCACGACGCTACCGGCGGGCACCGTCGCGTCAGGAATTTCGAACATCGCCTGGTGAACGTTGGGATCGAATTTTTCGCCTTGCGGCGTGAACTGCCGGACCCCGTTCTTCTCCAGCGCCTTCAACAATTCCCGTTCGGTCAGCTCGACCCCCTCGATGAGCGCTTTCACCCCGCCCTCTGCGCTCGACCGCAGCTCAGGCGTTATCGCGTCCAGCGCACGGCGCATATTGTCCGCCACCACGAGCAGATCGCGCGCAAACGATGTGAGACTATAGAGGCGTGAATCGGCGATTTCGCGGTCGGCGCGCTTGCGCAGGTTTTCCATTTCAGCGAGCGCACGCAACAGCCGGTCTTTGGTCTCGGCATGCTCGCGCTCCAGCGCCATCGATGGCTCCGGAGCCGTCGCCTGTTCAGAGGCCGCAGCCGGCGCCCGCGGGGCTTCCTCTTCAACACGAGTCGTTTGGCGGGCGGTTTTATCCGACATCTCTAATTCCGTTCAAAAAATCATGATCCCGAAACAGCGCGCACCGGACGCGGTCCGGTTTGACTGCCGCGGTTCGAGCTTTGCTCGACCAGTGCCCCGCATATCAGGGCTGAAACGGCAAAAATCAAGCGGAATACGGGTGGTCAGCCGCCGAGTAGTTTGCTCACCACTTTGGCCGTGTAGTCGACCATGGGCACGATGCGGGCGTAGTTCAGCCGGGTCGGCCCGATGACCCCGAGTACCCCGACAATGTGCCCAGCGGCGTCGTGATAGGGCGCCACGATGGTCGAGGAGCCCGACAGTGAAAACAGCTTGTTTTCCGAACCGATGAAGATACGCACGCCTTCGGCCTGCTCGGCACGGCCGAGCAGATCGATAACCTCGCGCCTAGTCTCAAGATCGTCGAACAACAGTCGCACCCGTTCCAGGTCGGCGAGCGCCTTGAGATCCTCGAGTAGATGCGCTTGACCGCGCACAATCAGCTTGCGCTCCTCGTGCTCTCCGCCCGACCAGCTCGCCAGGCCCGCGGCGACGATCTTCTGGGTCAGCTGATCGAGTTGCGCTTCGCTCTCTTTCAGTGTGCGCTCGATCTCGGCCTTCACTTCGTACAGCGTGTGGCCGCGGATCCGTGCATTGAGGAAATTGCCGGCCTCGGTCAAAGCGGACGTCGGCAAGCCGAGCGGAACATTGACAACGCGGTTCTCGACCTGCCCGTCTTCGCCGACCATGACGACCATCGCCCGTTCGGGCTCCAGCCGCACGAATTCGATATGTTTGAGCCGCGGATTTGATTTGGCCGTGAGCACCACGCCGGCGGCGCGACTCAAGCCGGAGAGCAGGCCCGACGCTTCGGTCAGTACCGCTTCCAGCGATTTGGCCTGACCGGAACCGGCAACCTGCGCCTCGATGGTTTTGCGGTCTGCCTCGGTGAGATCGCCGATCTGCATCAATGCATCGACGAAAAAGCGGAGCCCCATCTCGGTCGGCAAACGGCCCGCCGAGGTATGAGGCGCATAGACCAGCCCGAGCTGTTCGAGATCGGACATGACGTTGCGCACCGAAGCCGGCGACAAGGTCATGGGCAAGATGCGCGACAGATTGCGCGAGCCAACCGGCTCGCCGGTCGCGAGATAGCTCTCGACGATCAGGCGAAAAATCTCGCGCGAACGTTCGTTGAGTTGGGCGAGGCCCATTTGGGTCGCGCCAAGCGGAAGTTGGTGGCTACTCAAAATATCGCTCCGCAACCTTAAACGAAGTCCTTCCCCGAAGTCTGCCCTCGAAGTCTGCCCTCTATGTATCACTCCGCCGCCGCGATCGCACGCGCGCGCGGCGTCGTGCGCAGGACCGCCATCAATTTACGTGCCGAGCCGAAATCCTCCAGCCGGCCGACTGCATCGATCACCTCTCCGATACGGGCCTCCGACAGCACGTCCGTGGCATAGGTGCGAAATTTTTGCTCGACCTGTGCTCGCGACAACGGATTCTCGAACGAACCGAGCGGATGGTCGCAGCGCGCCGCGAACCTAGTGCCATCCTCAAGAACAATCTCGACCTTGGCTTGCGAGCCACTAACTGTGGCATCGGCGCGGACTTCGACCTTTTCCGCGGCGAAAGCGCGGAGTGTCGGATCGTCGTAGCGCTGTGGGGCGAACTGCGCCAAACCCAGCGCGCCGTCGTGCAAGATCGCCGCGGCAGCGTAATGGGCCGACAAGAGCGCTTCGAACTTCCCTTTATAGGTGCCGAAGCCGCCGTGCATATCGTAAGCGGTTTGGCTGAGCGCTATCGCAACGCGGCGGACGCGCGCCGCCTCGATCTTGTGTGTTGCGAGCAGATCAAAAAGCGCCGTGTTCATCCCTTGAATCAGCGTCGCCGACGGCCATAGCCGGAGCGCGATCCGCTCCAGCTCGAACCGGCGGCCCAGTTCGGCGATCGCCGCTTCCGGTTTGCCGCCGCCGCTATAGACGTTGTAAAGCCCGCCGTCTGCCGCGCCCAGAAACTCCCGTGTTGCGACGAAGTTTTGTTGCGCCAACAGTGCCGCCAAGAGACCCGAAATAGCGCCCCGGCACTGATGAAATTTTACCGTTGGCGTGCCCCATGCGGCGTAGGTACCCGCGGCCTGACTGCCGGCGAGTCCGAAAGCCCGCGCCATCGCATCGGCGTCGAATTTCAGAAGCGAGCCGACCGCTGCCGCCGCGCCGAACGGGCCGATAACGCCCGGGCCGTGCCAGCCGCGCGCGCGAAACGCCGAATAATCGAGGCCGAGCCCAATCCGTGTCGTCACTTCGCAACCGGCGGCAACGGCGGCCAGGAGATCGCGTCCCGGCAAATCATCGCGCTCGGCGATGGCAAGCGCCGGCGGGACGATTTCGGGAGTGATATGGGTCATCGTGGCGCGATGCACGTCGCACATCGTCACCGCCGTGATCAGATAACCGTTGAACAGCGTGGCGCCGACGAGCGACAAATGCTCTCCGCCGATGACGCTCGATTCATTTCCTTCCGCGAGCGCCGACGCCATGGCTCTGACCTGACCGGTCTCTTCCCCTTGATGTCCGGCGAATGCGCAGGCAAGCGCGTCCAAGATCAGATTCTTGCAATGCTCGCGGCTCCGCTCGGGCAAATCGTCAAAGCGGAGCCGCACGGCAAATTCAGCTAAAATGCGCGTGGGCTCTTGGATCACTTGTTTAGCCATCGCTTCTCCTCCGCGTCTGAGCGTAGCGGTAAGCCAAGCAAGCTGGCAATCGCCGACCATTGCGGTTGTTTTCGACTTTTCTGCATGCCATCGAGGCCGTCTCTTGTGCGGGCGGTTGCTTCCCAAGGTCGCAGCCAGGCCAAAGCCGGCCCAGTCCTGGCTGAGTCCTGGCTAAGTCCTGCCCAAGTTCATCCTTTACAAGCCTAAGCTGCCGGCGCAGTTGTGCCGGCAAGATTCGGAGAAATGCATGCGGCCGAGCCGCCGACAGCCTGACGAATTACGCCCCGTGTCGCTCGAGCGCGGCGTGGTGAAATATGCGGAAGGTTCATGTTTCGTGAAATTTGGCGATACCCATGTGCTGGTGACCGCCACGCTTGAGGATCGGCTGCCGCCCTGGCTCAAGGGCCAGGCGCGTGGCTGGATCACCGCCGAATACGGCATGCTGCCGCGAGCGACGCTTGAACGCACGCGCCGCGAAGCATCGAGCGGCAAGCAGAACGGCCGCACGGTGGAAATACAACGCCTGATCGGACGCAGCCTTCGTTCAGTGGTCGATCTTAAGGCGCTCGGCGAGCGTCAGATCACGATCGACTGCGACGTCATTCAGGCCGACGGCGGCACCCGGACGGCCTCAATCACCGGAGCGTGGATCGCGCTGCACGATTGCCTCGGCTGGATGAAAACCCGCCAGATGATCGAGAGCGAAGTTTTGCGCGACCATATCGCCGCGATCTCCTGCGGGGTTTGTTCCGGCCTGGCGGTGCTTGACCTGGATTACACCGAGGATTCGCAGGCCGACACCGATGCCAACTTCGTCCTTACCGGCTCGGGCAACATCGTCGAAGTCCAGGCCACTGCGGAGAAGGTACCGTTTACGGAAGCACAGTTCTCGGCTTTGCTGGGGCTGGCGCGCAGAGGCGTGGCCAAGCTGATCGATTTGCAGAAGATGGCAGTGATGTGAAGCGATGGCAAAGTCCGGTGTCGGAACACGGATCGTTGATGGTGATCTTGCCGATAATCGTTCGGGCCACCACCCGACATTCGCAAGCCGGCATTTGGACTCGGATCGTCTGGCGATCGCAACGCATAATCCCGGCAAGCTCGCCGAAATGCACGAACTGCTTGCGCCTTATGGGATAGCGGTCATATCGGCTGGTGAACTGGGCTTGGTCGAGCCGGACGAAAGCGGAATGACATTCGGCGAAAATGCCCGCATCAAAGCCGAAGCGGCCGCTAAAGGTGCCGGATTCCCGGCGCTGGCCGACGATTCGGGGCTTGTTGTTGACGCGCTCGACGGCGCGCCCGGAATTCACTCGGCGCGCTGGGCGGGCCCCGATCGGAACTTCGGTCGCGCCATGGAAATAATCGAGCAACAATTGCGCGCGCGGGGCGCAACGACGGCGGAACGTCGCCGCGCGCAATTTGTTTCGGCGTTGTGCCTGGCCTGGCCGGATGGCCACGTCGAGCAATTCGAGGCGCGCGTCGCCGGCACGCTGCTATGGCCGCCGCGCGGCGATCGGGGTTTCGGCTACGACGCCATGTTCCAGCCGGACGGCGAGCAACGAACCTTCGGCGAAATGTCGAGCGACGAGAAACACGGATTGCCGCCGCACGGCAAAGGTCTATCGCACCGTGCCCGCGCTTTCATGAAATTGGCCGAGGCTTGCCTTGACCGGCACTGATCATTTTGCCGCTTCGCGTGACGCCGGCCACAACGCACAGGCGTTCGGCGTTTATATCCACTGGCCGTTCTGCCTCTCGAAATGTCCTTATTGCGATTTCAATAGCCATGTCCGCCGCGAACAAATCGACGAGCCGCGATGGGTCCGCGCTTTTGCCGCCGAGATTGCTGCTACGGCTGCGCGTGTACCGGGGCGCACCGTGTCGACGATTTTTTTCGGCGGCGGCACGCCCTCGCTGATGCGACCCGCGACGATTGCCGGCGTGATCGAAGCGATGGCACGTCATTGGCGAATTGCCCCCGACGTCGAGATCACGCTTGAAGCCAATCCGACCAGCGTCGAGGTCGAGCGGCTTCGCGGCTATCGCGCCGCCGGCGTCAACCGCGTCTCGCTCGGCGTGCAGGCGCTCGAGGATCGCGACCTCGCCGCACTTGGCCGCACCCATTCGGCGCGCGAAGCGTTGGCTGCACTTGGCGTGGCGCGCGCGGTTTTCGATCGTTATTCGTTCGATCTCATCTATGCACGTCCCGATCAAACACCCGAACACTGGTCGAGCGAGCTTCGCACCGCACTGGCGGAAGCCGGCGAGCATGTTTCGCTCTACCAGCTCACGATCGAGCCGGAGACGCCGTTCGCCGCGCTCCACGCGGCGGGTAAATTGCGGCCGCCGGACGAGGACACCGCGCGCATTCTCTATGACGTCACCCAAGACATCTGCGCCGCCCATGGCCTGCCGGCCTATGAGATTTCAAATCATGCCCGCCCCGGCGGAGAATGCCGGCACAACCTGATCTACTGGCGCGGTCATGAATATGCCGGGATCGGCCCCGGCGCCCATGGCCGACTCGATATCGTGGGCGAACGCCATGCCACCGCAACGGAGAAGCGCCCGGAAGCGTGGCTTGCGCACGTAGAGAAAAATGGTCACGGCGTCGTCGCGGAAGAGGTGCTCATATCCGCCGAGCGCGCCGATGAGTTTTTACTGATGGGACTTCGGCTCGCCGAAGGCATCGATCTCGCGCGCTACGCAGCAATCGCCGGACGCCCGCTGCAGCCGGAACGCATCGCCATGTTGCACGAGCACGGCTTCATTGAGACGACGGCCGCCGGTCAGCTGCGCGTGACGCTGTCCGGCTTTCCCGTGCTCGATTCAGTCGTTGCCGATCTCGCCGCCTGAACCTGAAGTTCGCGTCCGAGCGCTCCGCAAACTTGTGCGAACTTCGGGTTCGCGGCACTAGCGCAACCGGCGGGCGCGTGACCGCGATCGTTGCGCGCTATGTCGCCGATCCGGCGCCGAAGCTGCGCAGCGCCGGAGAGACCGTCTGGGCGCCGGCGCTGGAGACGCGAAGCACCGCCAAGCCGCGCTCATTGGTGCCGTCGGTGCGGAAACGAAACAGCCCGTCGATTCCGGTGAAGCCAGAGGGATTGGTCAGCACTTGCTGCGAAAATCGCTGCGGGCCTTGCGTTTTTACCAGTGCAGCGACGAGCGCCACGGCATCATAGGCGAGTGTTGCGGTACGGACCGGATCTTGGTTGTAACGCGCGCGATAGCGCGCCGAGAAGTTTCGATAGCCAACCCCGTCCGGCGCGGCATACCAGCCGCCATCAAGAGCGGGAGCGGCATAGATGCGCGGGTCGTCCCAAAGCCCGGTACCGAGCAATTGCAGTCGTTTCGGATTTACCCCAGCTGCCGCAAGAGCCTGCGCCACATCCGGCACTGCATCGCCGCCATCGGGGATGAACAAAGCATCGGCCCGCGCCGAAGCTTGGGCGATGCTGCGAATGGGCGTGGCCATCGCGGCCTTATCGTGCGGATAGCGTTCGAGCGCGACAATCTGGCTGCCGCCGCGCCGCGCTATCGCTTGCTTGAATGCCGCTTCCACCACCGTGCCGTAGGGGTTGTCCGGAACAAGCGCTGCATAGGAGTGCTTCCCGGTCGACGTTGCGTATTGCACGATGCGATCGACGTCGGACTCGGGAAGAAAACTAAGCAAATAGATGCCGCTCGAGGCGACATTGGCATCGGTCGAAAATGCGATCACCGGCACATTGCGCGGGCGGGCCACTTGACCGACGAAGCCGACCGATTGCGCGAACAACGGGCCGAGGATGATTTCCGCGCCTTCATCGAGCGCCTGTTGTGCGCCAAGGCGCGCCGCTTCCGCGGTGCCGCCGTCGTCTTTGACCAGGAGCTGAAGATTGGGACTGTTGAACTCGGCAATCGCCATTTCTGCGGCATTGCGCATGGCTTGGCCAGCGATGCCGGCATTGCCCGGGCCTGACAGCGGCAAAATGAGCCCGGCTTTCATCTGACCGGTGCCGATCGTTGCCGTCTGCGGCGTCTGCGGACTCTGTGGCGGTGCAGCTGACGAAAGGTACTGCGAATTTTGCGAACAACCGGCAACCAGCGCACCGGCGGCGGCAAGCAGGCCCGCGATCGAGCGGCGCCGCGTTGGCAACTCCGCCGAGCCCTGAACCTGCAGCTGCGCGGACACGGCAGTCCTCCCCACGGCGGCCCCGAGCGCCGTTAACCATACGGCACCGCCAATCCGACATATTGGCGGCGAATGGTTAACCAAATGAAAAAGATAACGAATTTGGCGCGGCTGTGACGCTTCGCGAAAGCAAGGCTAGAGTGGCGGCAATGAGCATCCCGGTTCGCAACGCACCCCGCCACGATGCGCGCAACGATGCGCGCAATGACGAAGGCGCCGTCGGCTGCTTCGTCATTGCCGACCAGCCGATCCAAGGTTCGCGGCTTGCGCCGGGGCTCTATCTGGTTGCCACGCCGATCGGCAATCTCGGCGACATCACCCTGCGCGCGCTGCAGACCCTCGCCGGTGCCGACCTGATCGCCTGTGAAGACACCCGCGTCACGCGCAAATTGCTCGACCGCTACGCGATCGCGACGCCGCTCACGCCGTACCATGATCACAACGCAGCGAAAGCGCGCCCGGCCCTGTTGCGCCGACTGGCCGAGGGCGCTGCCATTGCGCTGGTCTCCGATGCCGGCACCCCACTCATTTCCGATCCGGGATTCAAGCTGGTTCGGGCCGCACAGGATGCCGGCCACCTCGTTACCACGCTCCCCGGCGCTTCGGCAGTGCTGAGCGCGCTCTCGGTCGCCGGATTGCCGACCGATCAGTTCTTCTTCGCTGGATTTCTACCGCCAAAGGCTGTGGCGCGCCGCGCCCGCATTGCCGAACTCGCCCGCATTCCGGCTACCCTTGTGCTCTTCGAGACTGGCCCGCGGATCGGCGCGACGCTAGCCGATCTCGCTGCCGGGCTCGGCGCAGACCGTGAAGCCGCATTGTGCCGCGAACTGACTAAGCTCCATGAGGAGATCAAGCGTGGCGAACTCGCAGGCCTCGCGCGAGCCTATGCCGACGCCGAACCGCGCGGCGAGATCGTTGTGGTCGTTGCACCCCCGCAGGCGGCGGTGCAAACAAGCGCCGCCGAGGCCGAAGTCTTGCTGCGCGATGCGCTGCAACGGCTGTCGCTGAAAGACGCCGTGGGTGAAGTCGCTCACGTCACTGGGCGCCCGCGGCGCGAAGTCTACCGATGCGCGCTGGCGCTGAGCAAAGATGCCAAAAAAGATCCCAACGATGGCGCGCCGCGCTGAGCCGCTAAAAGCGCCGAAAGCGCTGCCGCGGCCGGAACGCATCGAAGCTTTCCGGCGCGGGCTTTCGGCAGAAAGCCGCGCCGCGTTGTTGCTGATCGCCAAAGCCTATCGCATCCTCGCCCGGCGCTGGAAAACGCCATTCGGCGAGATCGACATCGTCGCGCGGCGGCGTGGGATCCTGGTTTTCGTGGAGGTCAAGGCGCGCGCCAGCACCGACGACGCCATGGAGGCGGTGACCGAGCGAACAAAGCACCGCATCGTTAGCGCGGCCGAGATGTGGCTCGCTCGCTATCCCGGACATGCAAACGGCGAAATCCGTTTCGACGTCGTCGTCGTCACGCCGGGTAAACTGCCGCGCCACATCGTCAATGCCTTTAATGCAGGGGGATAAATGGAACGCTCGCGCCATATTGGCTATGCGGAGCTCCGCCGGACTCGCCGCATCGTTAACTGCAAACTTGTGCTTTGCTCAAAACGGCCTTTGGCGCGATAAACTCCCGCCGCAGCATCAAATCCAAGATCGACCTGACAACCCCAGCCGGATAGCACAGATGAGCTTGAACGTCGCCGTCCAGATGGATCCAATCGAGCGGATCAATATTGGCGGCGATTCGACCTTTGCCTTGCTCTTGGAAGCGCAGGCGCGCGGCCATTCGCTCGCCTATTACACGCCCGATCAGCTGGTGATGTATGACGGCAAAGTCTCGGCGACCGTGCGGGCGGTTTCGGTGCGTGACCAAGCCGGCGACCATTTCACGCTCGGTGAGGCGCGCTTCATTGCGCTGGCGTCGTTCGATGTCGTGCTGCTCCGCCAGGACCCGCCGTTCGATCTCGCTTACATCACCTCGACGCACATGCTCGAGCGCATTCAGCCGAAGACGCTGGTGGTCAACGATCCGGCGCAGGTGCGCAACGCGCCGGAAAAGGTCTTTGTCACCGAATTTCCCGATCTGATGCCACCGACGCTCGTCACGCGCGATCTTGGGGCGATCAAAAAATTTCGCGCCGAGCACGGTGATATCGTGATGAAGCCGCTCTACGGTAAAGGCGGCGAGGCCGTGTTCCGGCTGGCCCGCGAGGATCTCAATTTCGGTTCGCTCTATGATCTGTTCGCCGCCACATTCCGCGAGCCATGGGTGGTGCAGAAATATCTGCCGGCAGTGAAGGAGGGCGACAAGCGCATCATCCTGGTCGACGGGGAGTTTGCCGGTGCGGTCAACCGCATACCGGCGGCTGACGATCTGCGCTCCAATATGGTGCGCGGCGGAGTGCCGAAGGCGACCGATCTTTCCGCGCGCGAGCGCGAAATCTGCGCGCGGCTCGGACCGGCCTTGCGCGAGCGGCGCCTGTTGTTCGTCGGCATCGACGTGATCGGCGGCTTTCTCACCGAGATCAACGTCACCTCCCCAACCGGCATTCGCTCGGTGAAAAAATTCGGCGGCGCCGATATTGCCGCGCTGATTTGGGACAAGATCGAAGCGCAATGCCGCGGCTCGTGATCGGGCGCCTAATCCAACGCCTGGCGATCATTACGCGTGTGGAATAGCGTTCATGGATTGTTCTTGACGCCGCTTGGCGATTATATACTTGACGTACTAGAACTACTCTGATACCCTTATTTTATCAGCGCTTAGGAGGGTATCATGCAAACCGCAACCGGAACCGCCGTTGCCGGAGGGGTCATTCTCGCCAGTCTTATTGATTTGCTGGTCGCCAAGGGAGTTTTGAGCCGCGAGGAAGTGGGAACAATCCTCAGTGTGGCCGCCGACCGGCTCGCGCCCTTCGGACAAACCCCCGATACCCACGCTGCCAGAGAGACCATCAGCAGTCT
>WNGL01002259.1_pt1 | contig 23495 bp, 17 predicted proteins | sample 5400591 | NCBI WGS metagenome assembly WNGL01 (sample SAMN13153377, study PRJNA577476) | soil metagenome | isolation source: 80 cm soil or saprolite under Garry oak tree replicate 1 | place: USA:California | collected 2016-06-15 | reverse complement strand
TCCTCGTCGGCCGACGTGCAGCTCGAGGCGCTGGTCGCGTTGCTGACCGATGCGCTGCGGGCGTCTTCCCGACATGGCGGCGCCCCGGGTTCCTGACCGTCAGGATTCCCCGGGGCGAGACTGTATCCGAGAACCAGGGCCTGCGGCATGACAGCGCGTTCCCGCGGAAGCGGACCGAAGCGACCTGACCATACCGCGATCCGGCTCGCTGGCCGGCGCATCGCTGTCGGCTTGGCCGCGGGCACCGCGATCGTGGCTACCGCGGTCACGGCCAGCGCGGCCCGTTCGGCCGTCTGGGTGGCCGTCGTCTTCGGGATCGCGGCCGCCCTCCTGACTGGCGGCCTGCTCATCGACGTGCTCAGGCACCGCTGATGCCCGGCCATTCCCCGCCCGCGCCGCCATCCCCGACGCCGCCGCCCGCGCAACGTTTCCTCGCGCCCGTCCGCATGTACCCCCGCGGGTGATCCTCAACACCCTGATGTCACTGGCCGTCATGGTGCTCGAGCGGCGCATTCGCAAGGCGGTCCGCTCCGACGCGAACCCTGGCCGAGGTCACGACCGGTAGTCCGTGCTCTCGGCGAGGCAGATGACAGCACGGGCCAGATCACCCTGGGACGGGTGATGCCATCAGCCCAGCCACCACGCACACTGACACCACGCAGGAATGGACCGAACGTGCCATAGGCCCGATATCCCTTGGGCGGTCATCTGCGCCTCCACGGCCTGTGACCTCCCGGGGAGGGGGGAGACCCGGACCCGGTGCTCCAAGGCGTCGGAGTGGCGAAGAATAGGCCGCCGTCCAAGAATCTCCGAGTGGTACGCGGGTGTCGTCACCCATCCGCGGGTGATTCCCGGACTCAGAGCAGGCGCAGGTCGACCGCCCGTTGGAGTGCTTGCGAGCGTGAGGATGCCCCGAGCTTGTGGTAGATCGACCGCAGGTGGGTCTTGACCGTGTTGCGCGAGATGTAGAGGGTGTCGGCGATCTGCAGGTAGGTACTGCTCGGCAGGAGGGTGAGGATGCGCTGCTCGGCAGCGGTCAGCGGCTCAGGGAGCGGGTGGCCGGGACGGCTGGCGCAGGCCTGGACGGCGCGCTCCTCGACCGCCGCCGCGATCAGCTTCTCGACGAACGGGTCGGGCCGCAGCTGGACCGCATGTCCAACCAGGTAGCTGGCCACCTGGGGAGCGACCGTGATGACGGTGTCGAGGAAACCCTGATCGCGGGCGGTGTGCAGGACGCCGCCCAGGATGCTCGCCGCCGCGGGGTCGCCGCGCTCGATCGCGGCGGCGGCCAGCAGTATCCGGCGTACCAGCACGCGGCGCGGGGTCAGGTCGCCAGGTGCCGCTGCCCGCAGGTGCTCCTGCGCGGCGTGGTGATCGCCGGCAGCCAGCGCGATCCTGGCCAGCAGCAGGCCGCGGCGGGCGGCCGGCAGCCGGCCGGACAGCTCGGCCGCGAAACGCAGGTCGCCGAGGGCCAGGCGCAGCAGCGCCTCCTGCTCATCGGCCCGGGCCAGCAGCGCTGGGACGGCCCCGGGCAGGACATGGCGCGCGGCCTCGACGGATGACAGCGCGTCGCGGACGTGCCCGCGGGCGGCCCAGATCCGCGCCCGGTCAAGCAGCGCCAGGAACTCGAAGAGCGGTCGGCGCTGTTCGGTTATCGACAGCACCTGCTCGGCGAGATGCTCCGCGGTGTCAAGGTCGCGGCGCTCCAGGGCGAGGCCAGACAGCACGCGCAGGTGGTCGACGGCGAAGTAGTGCTGGCCGAACCCCAGCCGCCGGGCGTCGGCATCGGCGGCCCTGGCCGCATTGGCGGCCTCAGCCAGGTGCCCGGACTCGAACCAGGCCAGCGCCTGCCCACCCGGCACCATTATCAGCTTGACCGGTTCGGCGATCAGGGGCGCCGCCAGCGCCGTCGCCGCCTCGCGCGCGACCGCCGGGAAGTCCTCCAGGCAGTTATGGACCCGGATGAGGATCAGCGGGAGGGCGGCGGTCCACTCGTCGGTGAGCCGCGTCCGCTCCGGAATGGCCCGCGCGGTCACGGCCGCATCCACGGCCTTGTCCAGCTGGCCGGTCACCCCGTAATGGAATGCCCTCATCACCGCGAACCGGGCCGCCAGCGCTGACCCGGCCGGGATCTTCCCGGTCTGATCGAGCAGGTCAAGGTATTCGCCACCGCGCGCCGCGTCGCCCCACAGCAGCAGGTCGGCGGTCAGGGTCAGCAGCCGGTCCGGGGCATCGGCCAGCAGCGCGGGGTCGACCATGCTGAGATCCAGCGGTGTCGGCACAGTCGCTTCGTGCAGGAAGTCGGGCACGACCCGGTCCCGCAAGAGCGCCAGCGCCCGGTCGGTATGCCGCGCCGCAAAAAGGTGGCGGGCCGCACGCCGGGCGTCTGCGGTGGCCTCGAACCATTCGGCCGCCCGCAACTGAAGCGCCTGCTCACGGGTGCGGTCCCTGGCGCGCAACTCGGCGCGCAGCACCCGGCGCACCAGATGGTGGTAGCGGAAGCTGGTTCGCTCATCATCGAGTGCCACCAGGAACAGGTGAGCGGTATCGATGCCGCCCAGCAGCGCCGCGGCGTCCTGCCGTCCGGTGACCGCGGCGCACGCGTCCACGGTCAGCACCCCCAGGATCGAGGTGTCCAGCATGAACTGGGCCACCTCAGACGGCTGCTGGTCGAGAACCTCGGAGATGAAGTACTCGGCGATCGTGCGGCCGCGAACCTCCAGCACCCGGGCGATCTGTGCTGGGTCCGTAGTGCCGCGCAGCGACAGCGCCGCCATCTGGAGGGCGGCCGGCCAGCCCTCACTTCGCTGGTGAAGCATGGCCAGATCGCTGTCGGCGATCTCCACGCCGAAGTTCGCCAACAGGTCATGGCTCTCGGCGAGCGACAGATACAGGTCACGGTCGCGGATCTCGCACAGCTCACCCGACATCCGCAGCCGGTGCTGCCGCAGCGGAGGGTCGGAACGGCCGGCCAGCACCAGCTGCACGGTCCCGGCCGGCCAGCGCTCGACGAGATCGGTCATGTCTCTGGCAACCGCGGCCGCGACCGCGTCGTGGAAGTCATCCACGATGATCGCCGACCCCGAGGGGAGCCTCGCGGCGTCGTTGGCGACCGACGCGGTGACGTCGGGCGACATCCTCCGGTCCATCGCGAGCAGGTCGGCGGCATCGGCACCGAATCCCTCGTCAATGCCACGGGGAGCCTCGATGAAACCCCCCCAGAACCGGACCGGGTCAGCGTCGGCCCCGTCGCAGGACAACCACGAGGTCATGCCGGGCGGACGCGCCGCCGCCCAGTCCGCCAGCAGCACCGTCTTGCCTGCCCCGGCCGATCCCACCACAACGGTCAGCCGCTGGTCGGCTCCCGACGCCAGCCGCCCGTGCAGCTCCGGCCTCTTGATCAGCGTCGCGGGCAGCGGTGGCGGCCGCAGCTTAGCCAGCGCGAACCGCGCGCTCCGCACGGTGGCGCGTCCAGTTGTCGCGCCTTCAGCCATCCTCTAGTTGTCTCCTAGCCAAGACGGTATCCACAGGGCAGCTCTCTCCTGCTGTAGCCGTCCGTGCCCGCCAGGCCTCGTGACACGCCGCACACCTTCAAGGATGGCGGCGCCGAAGGGAGGGCACATCACCCGCCCGAGGATTTTTTTCCACGAGGCATCGGGCCTTGCGCCACGCCCGCGACCGGGCCGTGCCGCCGAATTCCTGATCACCCTCGACAGGGCGATGACGAGGGACCCGGCCGTCCGGCACGCTTAGGGCACGCAAAAGCTAGAAGACCGGGAGGTGGTTGCCCGGTGGGATCACAAACATATGAGATCACCTTCTTGGGGCAGGCGGGCTCCACGCTGCTCGCGGAATTCGACGACTGCGAGGTCACCGTAGGGCCTGGCACGACTACCCTCCGGGCCGAGCTGCCCGATCAGGGTGCGTTGTCCGGGCTGATGCAACGGATCACCGCCTTCGGACTCGACGTGATCGACGTGAGCCTCGTGGCGCTACCCCAGGGCCATGACCGGCCCGACTTAGCCCGAGATGGGTGATCAGGCCCAGGTACCCCGCAGATAAAGGTAACCGGGAGCAGTCACGCCGGTCGACGGTGTCACGAACGGGCGCCCTCGATGCGGCGCAGTGCCCGGCCGAATTCACCCGCGGGAGGGTGAGGAATCGGTGGCGCGTCGACAGCAGGATCAACACGTGTCCGATGCTCTCGACAATACCGGGACAACGCTCCGGATGTGCTCGGGTGACCCCGGGAGGATCACGAATGAACCGGCTGACGGCAAGGCTTGAGAAAAAACTCCAGGACGCCCCGCACGGCGGCGCGACAGCCGCGCAGTAGCCCGCATGAGCCCTCATGAGCCCGCATCGCAGCCGGCTCCCGCCCCCAAGCCACACCCGGGTTCGGGTCTCGCAACGGGCGGGCCGATGACGGGGGCCGGGTCAGCTCCGGCGCGGGACCGGTGGCGCTTTGTCCCGATGGCCGGATGGATCCGTTCCTACGAGCGCCGCTGGCTCAAGGGTGATCTCATCGCCGGGATGGCCGTCGCTGCCCTGATCGTGCCGAAGAATCTCGGCTATGCGGGGATCGCGGGGATCCCATTGCAGAACGGCCTGTATGCGGCAGCGGCCGGCGCGATCCTTTACGCGGTCTTCGGGACGAGCCGGCAGATCTCGACCGGGCCGAGTTCGGGATTGGCGGCCGTAGCCGCGAGCGCGGTCGCGGTGGCCGGGGTCACGGGGGGTCCAGGATGTGGCGTCCTTCGTGGCGATCTCGGCCGGCGCCGAAAGGTTTGCCCGCCGACATCCTCAGCGGTGGCTGATCATCGCCGGCTTCCTAGCCACAGCGGCCGGCATGATCTTGCTGCTGGTCCTGGTCCGGGCACACGCGGGCATCTGGAGGTGGATACCGGGGCTGCTGCTGTTCGGCGCCGGGGTCGGGGTCATGCTGACCTCCTCGGTCAACGTAGTCCAGTCCAGCTTCCCCGACGCCGACCAGGGCGAGATCTCCGGCCTGTCCCGCAGCGTCTCCAACCTGGGATCCTCGCTGGGCACCGCCCTGGTCGGCTCGGTCCTGGTGGCCGTCAAGCTGCCCGAAGGAAAGCCCTTCGCCGTCGCCCTCACCACCATGCTCGTGATCGCCCTGATCGGCCTGGTCCTCGCCGTCCTCATCCCCCGCCAGCCAACCCAGGCCACGCCAGCACCAAGTCCGGGCATGAAACCCGCGACCTCACAGCCGACACCCTGAAGTCGGCCACGCCTACCGGTTACGCATGGGTAGCTCGGGTCATTTGTCACTGTCTAGACGGTGGACGCGGCCGAAGCCGTAATCATCACCCGTACTTGGGTGATGAACTCGCGCTGTCCGACCTATAGAACGGGCATCGAGGCCGGCCCCGAGAATCAGCAGCCGTTGCGATCACGTCGGAAAGGGTCGGACGACACATGGACCGCGCGGTACATCGGAACGTGATAGGGGCTGGCCGTGGGTGCTGAGCGGGATCGGGTGGCTGGGTTCGGGCGGCTGGAGGACGGGCTGCGGCAGGCGGGGGAATGGTACCGATGGGGTCCGTACGTGAGCGAGCGCCAGTGGGGCACGGTGCGGGAGGATTACAGTGCGGACGGCGAGGCGTGGGACTACCTGCCGCACGATCATGCGCGGTCGCGCGCCTACCGGTGGGGTGAAGACGGGCTGGCCGGGTTCTGCGACGTGGAGCAGCGGCTGTGCCTGGGCCTGGCGCTGTGGAACGGCAAGGATCCGATCCTGAAGGAGCGGGCGTTCGGCCTGACCGGCGCACAGGGCAATCACGGCGAGGACGTCAAGGAGTACTGGTGGTACCTGGACGCGCTGCCGAGCCACGCATGGAACCGGTGGCGGTACCACTATCCGCAGGCCGCGTTCCCCTATCAGGACCTCATCGAGGAGAACGAGTCACGCAACCGCGAGCAGCCCGAGTACGAGCTGCTGGATACCGGGGTTTTCGACGGCGACCGGTACTGGATCACCGAGGTGCACTATGCCAAGGCCAGTGCCGATGACCTGCTAATGAGGGTGCAGGTGACGAACGCGGGCACTGAGGCTGCGACGCTGCACGTGCTGCCGACCATATGGTTCCGCAACACGTGGTCCTGGGACCACGAGACGCCCAAGCCAGAGATGAGGGCGGTGGGTGATTCGGTGGTGGGGATCGATCATCCGTTTGTCGGCCCGATGGAGCTTATCGCCGACCATGGGCCAGACGGGACACTGCCGACCGCGCTGTTCTGCGAGAACGAGACGAACGACCAGCGGCTGTTCGGTGCCGCGCCGTTGACACCGTACCCAAAGGACGGCATCAACGACCACGTGGTGAGCGGGGCGGCCACCGTGAACCCGGATCGCGCGGGCACCAAGGCGGCGTTCTGGTATCAGGTAACGGTAGCGGCCGGTGGCACCGTTGAGCTGCGGCTGCGGCTGCGGCCTGCCCGGGCACCCCTGGAACATGCGAACTTCCCGCTCGGTGCCGAGTTCGACCAGGTCATCGCCCAGCGGCGGGCCGAGGCCGACGAGTTCTACGCCGAGCTCACGCCGGCTAGCGCGTCGGCCGATGAGGCGATGGTGATGCGGCAGGCGTTCGCCGGGATGCTGTGGAGCAAGCAGCTGTTCTACTACGACGTGGCCCGCTGGCTGGATGGGGACCCGACGCAGCCGGCGCCGCCGCAGCAGCGGTTGACGGGCCGGAACTCGCGGTGGCGCAACTTTGACGCGTTCGACATCATGTCGATGCCGGACAAGTGGGAGTACCCGTGGTACGCCGCGTGGGATCTGGCGTTCCACTGCGTCGCGCTGGCGCATGTGGATCCGGCGTTCGCCAAGTATCAGCTGATCTTGCTGTGCCGGGAATGGTTCCAGCATCCCAACGGCGCGCTGCCCGCCTATGAGTGGGACTTCGGCGACGTCAATCCGCCGGTGCAGGCGTGGGCCGCGGTCGAGGTGTTCGCGATCGACGGTGCCCGCGACATCGACTTCGTCAGCCGGATCTTCGACAAGCTCCTGGTCAACTTCACCTGGTGGGTCAACCGGGAGGACGCTGAGGGCAACAACCTGTTCGAGGGCGGTTTCCTGGGCCTGGATAACATCGGCCCGATCGACCGGTCGCACCTGCCGGTCGGCGGCGTCCTGGAACAGTCTGATGCCACCGGTTGGATGGGCTTCTACGCGATCGCCATGGCCTCTATGGCGGTGATCCTGAACCGGTCCGGGCAGCGCCCGGGCATCGACCTAGTGCTCAAGTTCCTGGAGCATTTCGCCGGCATTACCGAGGCGCTAGAGGGTCTCGGGCTGTGGGACGAGACCGACGGGCTCTACTACGACAGGCTCCTGACGCCAAGCGGCGAGGCGGTGCCGGTGAAGGTCCGCTCGATGGTCGGCATCATCCCGATCCTGGCCGCCGCGGTCATCGACGATCATGATCTCCAGCAATCGCTCGTCGTCGGCAAGCAGTTCGCGGAGTTCCTGAACCGCCGGGGCCTGGCCGACCGGGAAAAGCTCAGCGAGATCGGGCTGCTGCGCGGGGAGCGCGGCCAGCAGCGGCTGCTGCTCAGCCTGGCCGGCGTGGACCGGCTCGAGAAGCTGTTCAGGAAGCTTTTCGACGAGAGCGAGTTCTTGTCCCCGCACGGCTTGCGGGCGCTGTCCGCCTATCACCGGGAGCACCCGTACGTGCTCGACGTCGAAGGCATCCAGGCGAGCATCGACTACGAGCCGGCCGAGTCCACTACCGCCATGTTCGGGGGGAACTCCAACTGGCGCGGTCCGCTCTGGTTCCCGCTGAACTACCTGGTCATCGCGGCCCTGGAACGCTATTACCGGTTCTTCGGCGACGAGTTCACCATCGAGTACCCGACCGGATCTGGCGTGCAGCTGACCCTGGGCAAAGTCGCCACCGACCTGCAGGACCGGCTGATCTCGATCTTTACCAACGGCCCGGACGGCCGGCGGGCCTGCTTTGGCGGGACCGAGCGGCTGCAGCACGATCCGGACTGGCACGACAACCTGATCTTCAGTGAATACTTCCACGGTGACAACGGCGCCGCGATCGGCGCCTTCCACCAGACCGGCTGGACCGGAATTATCGCCGACGTGATCCGGCGTCGGCACGGAGCGGTCGATCCCGTCGGGGACGTCATCCGGCGCATCAGCAGGGAGGGTGAGCGATGACCGGCGTATCAGGGCAGGCCGTCGCCGGTCACGACCGGTAGTCCGTGCTCTCGGCGAGTTCGGCCGCGCCCCGCATGAGTTCCAGCACGACCGGGCCGAACGCCTGCAGTTTCACGTCGTCACCGGCCCGCTGGAAGCCCTGCTCGAGGACCACGGCGAACTTCCACTTGGCCAGGATGAGGTAGTAGTCGATGTCGTCGACCTGCCGCCCGGACACCTCGGCGTAGCGGGTCAGCAGCGCGGACCGGGACGGCATGCCGGACAGGTCGGCGTGTCCGGGTAATGCCGTCATCGGCGAGGTCGTGTCTTCAGGCCAGCTCTGCACCATCCAGGCCATGTCGAGTTTGGGATCACCGATCGTGCCCATTTCCCAGTCGACGATCGCGGCCAGCCGGGCCGGGCCGCCGTGCCGGAACATCACGTTGGCGATCTGGTAGTCGCCGTGCATCAGGCCCGGGATGTAGTCGAGGGGGCGGTGGGTCCGCAGCCAGCTGGCCGCCACGTCGAAGCCGGGCAGTTCCCGGCCCTTGATCCGGTCGAGGAAGGTGGTCCACCGGTCGACCTGGCGTTCGTGGAAGCCGTCGGGCCGGCCCAGGTCGTGCAGGCCCTTGGCCCGCCAGTCCACGGCCGACAGCAGCGCGATGCCCTCCGCCATCTGGTAGGCGAGCCCCTGCCTGGCTGCCGGATCGGCGTCGAACGGCGCGGGCCAGCCGGGCCGGTCCATCGGTGACCAGCCGTCGACGAAGCCCATCAGGTAGAACGGCCGGCCCAGGACCGAGGGGTCGGCGCACAGGGCGACGGCCCCGGGACACGGGACACCGGTGCCGGCCAGCGCCTCGGTGATGCGCCACTCCCGCAGGATCCCCGCGTCGCGGTCGGCGGGCGCCGACGGCGGCGGGATCCGTATCGCGCAGCGTAGTGCAGCCCGGCTGATCTCGTAGATCTCGTTCTGCGTGCCGCCGGACAGCATACGGTGCCCAATCGGCTCGCCCCGGCCGGGCAGGCCCTGGTCGTCCATCCACCGGCCGAGGCAGTGGAAGTCGATCACGCTTCAATTCTCCCGGCGGATCACCCGATATGGAACAAACCCGAAGGATGTTTCAGCCCGCGCCATGGCACGATCGGCTCGTGAGCAATTCCTTTGCGGCACTGCACGACATGACCGGCAAGGTGGCCGTCGTCACCGGAGGATCGCGCGGCATCGGCCGGGCCATCGTCCAGGCGCTGGCCGAGGCGGGCGCCGATGTGGTCATCGCCTCCCGCAAGCTTGACGCGTGCGAGGCCGCGGCCGAGCAGGTCAGGGCCTCAACCAGGCGCCAGGCGGTAGCCATCGCCTGTCACGTGGGCCGGTGGGGCGACTGCGACCGGCTCATCGCCGAGACGCTCGCCCGGACCGGTCGGCTGGACGTGCTCGTCAACAACGCCGGCATGTCGCCGCTGTACGACAGCCTCGACGCGGTCAGCGAGGAACTGTTCGACAAGACGCTGGCCGTCAACCTGAAGGGCCCGTTCCGGCTGGCGGCGCTGGCCGCCACGCACATGGCCGCCCACGACGGGGGCTCCATCATCAACATCGGCACCACCGCGTCCCTGACGGCCAGCGTAGGAGAAACTCCCGTACGCGTGCGCGAAGGCGGGCCTTAACGCGCTCACCGTCGGACTGGCCGAGGCCTACGCTCCCAGGGTGCGGGTCAACGCGATCCTGCCCGGCCCGTTCCGCACCGATATCAGCAAGGGCTGGGCGCCGCCCGAGGGGGCCGAGGTCCCGTTCGTGCCGCTGGGGCGGATGGGGGATCCGGCGGAGCTGGCGCCGCTGGCGCTGCACCTGGCCAGCGCGGCGTCGAGCTACACCACCGGGGCGATCATCCGCGTGGACGGCGGCGTCACCCGCAAGGTGTGACAGGCGCGTATGCTCCTGTTTCATCAGCCGGGCCGAGCTGACGGGCGGTGCCGCGATGGCAGACCTGCAGACCGTGATCGGGTTGCTGTACCGGGCCGACTGGACCCGCCTCAGCCTGTCCGCCGGCGTGCGCTCCGAACGGGACGGGGACTTGACCGTGCGCCGCCTGCGCGCGATGCCATCAGGGTTCCGCCCAGGGCCGACCATGCGCGTGCGGCCGGACCCCGGCCCGCCGATCATGGAGGACGTGCCTGAGGAGGAACTAGGCGGCTATCACTACGGGCAGGCCGAGCTGTTGATCGCGCCGGGCGGGCGGTACCGCCTGGAACACGGGGATGAGGCCGGCCGTATCGACGGGAGCGACGGCGTACGCGGCTGGACGTGGTGGCGGGCGGCCCTGGCTCCTCCTCCGTCGCTCGCGATCGACATCGGCGACGAGCCCCGCTCCCCGAGCTCCTGCGTCCCTCCGACCTGCTCAGCGGGTTTTCCCTGGACGTGCGAGGCCCGGTGACCGCCTGCGACCGCGACGCGGTAGCCGTCACGGCCACGCCGCGGCGCGACGACATCGGGTACCGGCCCAGGCTGCGCGACCACTTCTACGACCGCATCGAGGTGATCGTCGACGCCGAACTGGGCATCCTGCTGCGCCGCGAGGAGACGTTCGAGGGGCAGCGCCTCACTCTCACCGAGCTGGCGGCCGTGATGCCGAGCCCGCCGGAAGCGGCCGATCCCGCCCGGTTCGCGCCTCCCCCGGGCAGCCACATCAGCCAAGGGCTGGGGGAGAGCCTGCGGCAGACGTTCGGCGGGCCGGGCTGGCAGACGGCGAAGGACGTCGCGGGCCTGGCGGCAGGCGGCCTCGGGGCGCTGATCCGTATCTCGCCGTACCTTCCCGGCCACGACCCGTCCGGCCAGGATGGCCTCGAAGCCGCGATGCCGTCACCTGAGCCGGGCCCGCTGGATCCCGGGGACGGGCCGCCGGCCTCCGACGACCTGCCGTACCTGCTGTACCGCAGCGGCCTGGCCCCGGTCCTGGACGCCACGCTGCACCGGTGGGATGACCTGGCCGCCATGGTGGCCCGGGTTCCCGACTCGGCCCGGGCCGCCGGTCACGGCGGCGTCGGCTACCTTCTCGACGCCGCGACCCGCGACAAGACCGTGGCCCACGCGGTGGCCCGGCTGCGCGTCGGCGGCCCGAATCGGTACCGCGTCGACTACCAGACTCGCCAGGGCCGGAACAACCCGAAGACGGTCGCCTGCGACGGAGAGCACCGCTGGCAGGTGTACCAGAACCAGACCATTGTGGGCCCGGCCGCGCCGCCGCCGCAGGATATCGCGAGCCTGATCGACTCGTCCTGGCTGTTCGGATGCCGGCTGTCCGGCAGCGCCGAGATCACCTACCACGGCCGCCGCGCCTGTCAGCTCCATGCAACCCGTCGCCGCGGCTGGCCGGACCCCGGACCGCTGATGTTCCTTCCCGCCGACGCGATCGTGGACGCCGAGACCGGCTGCCTGCTCAGGCTGATCTCGTACGCGGGTGACCAGCCCGCGTCCTGGTGGGAGCTGCGGGACATCGGCACGGAGCCGGGCGACCCCGGCGAGTTCCGCGTGCACGTCCCGCCCGGCGTCCGCATCGTGGAGGAAACCGGCAACCCGTTCACCGACGCCACCGCGGTCATGCCTGGCGTGAGCGGGGCCGCGATCCGTACCGCCGCCGACCTCGTGCGGCGGACAGCCGGTGCCGTATCCGCGACCCGGAGTTTCCTGGACGGTCTACACGGCGGTCGCCCACCCGCCTCCGGTTAACTCCGACGCGGAAGCTGCCGCCGCGGCCTGCCGGTAGCTGTCACGTACCGGTACTCGGTGGTGCCCGCTCCGCGAGCGCCACGATCAGCTGCGTCCGGGAGTGGACGTCGAGCTTGCGGTAGATCTGGCGCAGGTGGAACTCCACCGTCTTCGGCGACAGGAACAGGTCGGCCGCGATGTCGCGGTTGGACGCGCCGCGCTGCACCGCCGCGGCCACCCGGAGCTCCTGCGCCGTCAGGGCGCTGTCATCAGGCTCCCGGCGGCGGCGCGCCCCGGCCGCGTGCAGTTCGGCCTCGGCCTGCGCGGCCCAAGCGCAGGCCCCCATCCGCTCGAAGCCGTCCCGTGCCGTCAGAAGGCGGTCGCGCGCCTCGGCGCGCCGCCGGGCGCGATGCAGCCGGCGCCCGAAGGCGAGCAGCGTCCGGGCCCGCTCGAACGGCATCGGCCGCTGGTCGTCGAGCGCGAGCGCGGCGGTGAAGGCCGGCTCGAAGTCGTCGTCGACCATGCCGCGGCACCGGGCCGCAGCGGCCTGCGCGACCGGGCTGCCGGTCCGCTCCGCCAGATGCTCCAGCCGGGCGAGCACGCGCCGGGCGTCACCGGCCCGGCCCTGGCGGGCGTAGGCCTCGACGAGATCCTGCTCCCACGGGACGATCACCGGTTCCTCAAGGCCGGTGCCCTCGATCAGCCGCTCGACCGTCTCGAGCTCGCTGATCGCCGCGCCGGTCCGGTCCAGGCCGAGCTCGAGGAAGCCCAGCGCGGCGTGGATGTATCGCAGCCCGGCGCTGATCCGGTCGGCTTCGGCGATCCGGAGTCCCGCCTGCGCCGCCGCGCGGCCCTCCTCGTGCCGGCCCTGTGCCGCCAGGATCCGCACCCTGATCGTGAGCAACCAGCCCGCTATGGCGGGCTGGCCGACCTCGCCGGTGGCTTGGAGGCCCTCCAGGGCCGCGGCGTCGGCCGCGTCCCAGTCGCCGAGCCGGAACGCGGCGTCCGCGGCGATCAGCAACGTGCCACCCACCGCGGACGCCGCGCCGGCCTCGCGGGCTAGCCGGCACAGCTCCATGCTCTGGGCCCGGGCCCGCTCGAACTCGCCGAGCGGAATCTGGCACCGCAGGACGAGGTGCAGCGACAGCCAGTCCGGGCCGAGCGGATCGTCGCCCTCGGTGAGGCGGGCCGCCTCACTGAGAACCCGGCGTGCCCGTGATGCCTTCCCGCGCAGCAGCAGCGCCCAGCCGAGCATCCCCAGCACCGCTCCGCGCAGGGCCGGATCGGCGTCGGCCGGGAGCAGCCCGGCCGCACGCCAGGCCAGCCTCTCCGCCTCCAGGTAGGAACCTGTCGTGGTCGCGCAGTTGGCCGCGTCCGAGTACATCGCGGCCGCCAGCGCCGGCAGCCGCGGCGCGACCAGCCCCGCTTGTCCGGCCAGCAGCGGCAGCGCCTCGGCCGCCTGGCCGCGCCAGAGCATGACCTGGCCGCGCAGCTGCTGCGCCCGCGCCCGGAGTTCCTCGCCCCCGGCTATCTCGGCCGCCTCGCCGAACAGCGCGAGCGCGCGATCCGCCATGCCCGCGCCACCGGCCGCCCGGCCCGCGGCGATGAGACGGCGGCTCGCCGTCTCCCGGGCCGGGGTGAGGCGCGCCGCGCGATCTAGGGCGCGGGAGCCCGCGGCATAGGCGCGGCGGGCCACCGCCTGGCTGCCGACCCGTTCCAGGCCGGCCGCCACCTCCTCGTCGGTTCCGACCGCGGCCGCCGCCAGGTGCCATACCCGGCGGTCGTCATCGTCGCCGAGCGCCGCGGCCAGGGCGGCGTGCGCGATACGGCGTTCGGCCGCCTCCGCCTCCTGGTACACCACACCGCGGATCAGCGGGTGGGTGAAACTCACCCGGTTGGTATCGATCCGCACCAGGCCGGAGGCTTCCGCCTCGCCGAGATGCCCGACGTCGGTTCCGGCACCCAGGCAGGCGGCGGCGATCACCGGCAGCTCGGGCCCGGCGTGCGCCGCGGCGATCAGCAGCGCCCGCCTGGCCGGCTCGTCCAGCGCGCCGACCCGGCCCGAGAACGCGCGCTGCAGCCGCCGGCCCGGCGCGAGCGGGAGGTTCAGGGACGCGGCGCCGGTGCGCTGATCGGCGTTCAGCATCGCGGTCAGCTCGACCAGGGCCAGCGGGTTGCCCGCGGCGGCCTGCGCGATCGCGACGGCGACGGGCGGCGCCAGGTCCGGTGCCCGATGCCGCAGCAACTCCGCGGCCCCGGCGTCGTCAACCGGTCCGAGCCGCAGTTCCGGCAGGTCGCAGGGCTCGTACTGCGGCCAGGGGTCCCGTGCCCCCAGCACGACCGCGAGCGGCCCGTCGGCCCGCCGGGCGGCATACTCGATGCACTCCCGTGAGGACGCGTCGATCCACTGCAGGTCGTCCACCACGGCGAGCACCGGGTGGCGCCGCGCCGCCGCCCGCAGCACGCCGAGCGTGGCCACGCAGACCGCGAGCCGGTCACCGGGGGCCGGGGGCCCCAGGGCCAGCGCACCCCTGAGCGCCGCCGCCTGCGGTTCCGGCAGCGCCGCCAGGTCGTCAAGCAGCGGATCCAGCAGGTCGGCCAGTGCGGCGAAGGTGAGCTCCGCCTCCGTCTCGGCGCCCCAGGCCCGTATCACCGTGACCGCGTCGCCCGCCCGCGCGGCCAGGGTCTCGAGCAGCGTGGTCTTGCCGATCCCGGCTTCCCCGCGCACGACCAGGGCGCCGCCCTCGCCGCCTGCCAGCGCGGTAAGGAGGTCGTCGAGCCTGCTGAGCTCGGCTGCCCGGCTGACGATCATCCCGCTACTCCCGGAATTCCCCGGGCCTGTTGCCCTGCCCTCCATGCAAGCGCCGCTGCCCGGCTCATGTCCATATGTTCCTGTATTTTCCGCGGCCTGATCGCCTCTAAGAATCCAGGGATTCTCCTGGTGCATCGCGAGCGGCGGCGCGGCGACACTCGGATCTTACGGGGAAAGGATCACGCGATGACCGCTGCCGAGGGGGGAGACGGCCGTATGCCGGGGTCGGGGACGATCGATGTGCGGGCGGTGCGCAGGCACTTCTTGTTCCCCGGGCGCGGCCGGATCGCGCTGAACAACGCGGCGAGCACGCAGCCGCCGCGTGAGCTGCTGGCCCTCTACGCGTCGCTAGGCCCGGACTACGAGAACGTCCACCGGGGACAGTCCAGCGCCTCGGCCGCGATGACCGCGCGCTTCGAGGAGTCCTACGACACGATCGCGCGGTTCATCGGGGCACCGGGCCCGGCCAGCATCGCGCTCTACCGCAACGCCACCGAGGCCATCAACGCGGTCATGTACTCGCTGCTCACCGAGTTCCGCGACGGGGACAACGTGGTGACCACGCTGATGGAGCACAACTCCAACTACGTCCCCTGGCACGCGATGTGCCGGGAGATCCTGCCGCGGTTCGGCCGCCGGGTGCAGTGCCGGCTGGCCCGGTTCGATCCGGTCTCCGGCGAACTGGACCTGGAGCACCTGGCGTCGCTGATCGACGCGCGCACCAAGCTGGTGTGCTGCACCGGCGCGTCCAACTTCCTGGGGACCCGGACTCCGCTCGCCGCCGTACGGGCCCTGGCCGACGCGAGCGGCTATTACCAGCCGAACGGGGAACGGCGCTCGTGGTTCCTGATCGACGGGGCGCAACTGGTCCCGGGGTCGTTTACCGATGTGCACGCCCTCGGCGCGGACTACCTGGCGTTCTCCTTCCACAAGCTGCTGGCCCCGTTCGGGGTGGGGGTGCTGTACGCCAGGGAGGCGCTGCTGAATCCGGCGCTGCCGTTCCTGTACGGCGGCGACATGATCGCTGAGGGCCGGGTCTTCCCCAACCACGTCGAGTACAACGCCCTCCCGTGGAAGTACTCCGCGGGCACCCCGAACATCCTCGGCGCGGTCGTCTCCGCGCAGGCGCTCCGGCTGCTGCTCGACCTGGCGCTGACCCCGAAGCGCCCGGAGTACTTCGGGACGGACAGGCCGGTCGGGCGCGATGTCGTACGGTCCGCCATGAGCCGCGTCGCCGCGTGGAACCAGATGCTGACCGGCCGGGCGCTCGACGGGCTCGGTGCCATCGACGGGATCACGATCTACGGGCCGCGTGACGCGGCCCGGCGCACCTCGCTGGTCGCGTTCAACCTGGCCGGCCGGGACCCGGTCGGCGTCGCCCAGGCCCTCAACCAGGCCGGGATCGAGTCGCGGGCCGGCTGCCACTGTGCCACGCTGGCCCACCACGCGCTCGGCCTGAATCCGCCGGCCAGTTGCCGCCTCAGCTTCTACCTGTACAACACTCCCGGCGAGGTCGACCGGGCCGTGGACGCGGTAGCCGCGATCGCGGCCGGCCGCGGCGCCCCCGGCGGCCGAACCACCCGCGCCCGTCCCGGCGGTACCGGCATGAGCGTCGTGACCTGCCCCGAATGCGGCGCGGCGGCCGAGATCACCGAACGTTTCACCTTGGCCAGCACCGACGGCCCCGTCGCTCACGTCGCGCTGTCCTGCACCGGCGGCCACCACTACCGGATGGCGTCGGACAAGCTCCCCGCCAGCGCGTCCCGCCGCCTGCGCGTCATGCTCATACCGGCCTTGAAGCCGCATACCTTCCCGGTCTGCATCCACTGCCTGGTCAACCCGGCCGGATTCTGGGTCAGCGGCAAGGACAGCAACGTGGTGCGCCGGCCCTGGTGCCTGTCCTGCTGCGAGGACCTGGACCGCGAGCGCTGCGACATGATCCCGTTCGGCGCCTAGGCCCATCAAACGCCTCGCCTCACGTCGCACCCACCGGGCTATTGACACCGTCCCGTCGGCTGAGCAAAATGGTCCAAAAATCAGTCCTTTAGACCACAAGGTGTGCAGATGCGGCCAAGCCCGGCCCTGGCTGGTCCCGGATTCCCGGACTGGGAGGCGGTGGACGCGGCGATCGGTGACGGCGCCGAGGCGGCCTTCGAGTTCCTGGAGCGCCTGGTCGCCTCGCCGAGCACGGTGGGCAGGGAACTCCCCGCCCAGCAGATCGTGGCCGCCGAGCTGGACCGCCTGGGCTTCGAGGTCAGCGAGCTGAGCGTCCCGCCGGAGACCGCGGCGCAGGCTCCCGCGGGCGTGGCCCAGGCCGATTACGCCGGCCGTCCCGACGTGCTGGGCCGGCTCAACCCGGGTGGCGCGCCCTCGCTGCTGCTCAACGGGCACGTGGACGTGGTCCCGGCCGAGTCCGGTCGGTGGGCCTCCGATCCGTTCACGCCGGTCCGGGCCGGCGGCTGGCTCACCGGCCGCGGCGCCGGCGACATGAAGGGCGGCTTCGCCATGGGCCTGCTCGCGGTGGCGGCGCTACGTCGCGCCGCGCCCGGCGCCGTGAGCGGCGAGCTGGGGTTCCTGTCCGTCATCGAGGAGGAATGCACCGGCAACGGCACGCTGGCGGCCTGCCGCGCCGGCGTCCTGGCCGACGCGGCCGTGCTGCTCGAGCCGACCGACCTGGGGTTGCTGCTCGGCGGCACCGGCATCGTGTGGGCCGAGATCGAGATCGCCGGGGTCGCGGGCCACGCCGAGTCGGCCGATCGCGCGGTGAACCCGGTGCGTTTCGTCCCGGCCATCCTGCGGGCGCTGGCCGGGCTGGAGGATGAGCTCAACCAGCCCGGCGACGACCCCGCCTTCGACGGGCTGCCCCGCCCGTACAACGTGAACGTCGGCACGGTCGCCGCGGGGGACTGGCCTTCGAGCGTGCCGGCCCGGGCCCGGCTCGGGGTCCGGGTCGGGTTCCCCCGGCACTGGACGCCCGACGAGGCCTTCGATCGGGTGCGGTCGGCGGTGCTCGGCGCGGCCGCGGCCGACCCCTGGCTGGCCAGCCATCCGCCGTCGGTGCGCCCGGCCGGGTTCCGGGCCGAGGGTTACCTGATCGACGACGGTCACCCGCTGGTGACCGCGCTGGCCGCGGCGCACGCCTCGGCGCACGGGGGAGCGCCCCGGCAGATCGTGCTGGGCAGCACCACCGACGCGCGGTACTACCTCAACCAGTTCGGCGTGCCCGCGGTCGCCTATGGCCCGCGGTCCCGCAACATCCACGGCACCGACGAGGCCGTGGAACTGGCCAGCATCGTGTCCGGCGCGCGGACGATGGCGCGGTTCATCGCCGGGTTCTTTACGAATGGAGGCCTGTTGTGACCGAGCCCGCCCACGCGACCGAACCCTTCGGGGCCCTGCTGGCCCCGGTGCCGATGCGCACCGCGGGCGAACGGATCGCCGAGCGGCTGGTCACCGCGATCGCGCTCGGCGAGTTCGAGCCGGGCCAGCGCCTGCCCACCGAGCGGGACCTGTCCGCCACGCTGGAGGTGAGCCGGACCACGGTGCGCGAGGCGCTGCAGCGGCTGCAAGCCGCGGGCTACGTGACCACCAGGCGCGGCCGCGGCGGCGGCACCTTCATCCAGACCGGCGCGGGTCCGGGTTCCGACGAGATGATCAAGCGCACGCTCGGCCCGGCCTGGGATGAGCTGACGGAGCTACTCGACTACCGGCGGCTCATCGAGCAGCAGATCGCCCGCACCGCGGCCGAGCGGCGGTCCGCGGACGACATCGAGACGATCCGCCGGGCAGTCCACGAGTACGCGCACGCGGCCGACCGCGACGCGTCCCGGCTAGCGGACCACACGCTGCACCAGGCGATCGCCCGCGCCACGCACAACTCCCGGCTGGTCGAGCTGTCCGCGCGGATCCGCCGGGAAGTCGGCCTCGGCTTCGACGCCGAACCGTACACGCCTAAGATGCGCCGCCGGGCTCTGCGGCAGCATCCCACCCTGGCCGAGGCGGTCATCGCGGGGGAACCCGACCGCGCCGCTCGCCTGGCCGACAGCCATTTCTCGCTCACCGACGACACGCTCGCCGAATTGCGCGCCCGCCTGCACCTGCGATCCGGAGGGGACACCGATGCCCGTAGCCAGGGTTAATGACATCGAGCTCAACTACAAGCTGGAGGGTGACGACCAGGACACGATCGTCCTCATTAACGGCCTGGCCGACGACCACCAGACCTGGGTACTCCAGATGGACGACCTCCTGGCCGCGGGCTACCGTGTCCTGCGGTTCGACAACCGGGGGATCGGGGCGAGCTCAAAGCCGGCCGGCCCGTACACCAGCAGGATGCTCGCCGACGACGCGAAAGCCCTGGCCGACTCGCTCGGCATTACCGGGTTTCACCTCATGGGCGTCTCGATGGGCGGGATGATCGCGCAGGAATACGCGCTTGCCTATCCCGGTGACCTGCGTTCGGTTACTTTCGCGTGCACCTATGCGGCGCCCGGGCCTTTCTGCTCCCGGATGTTCGCGATGTGGGGTGACATGGCCCCCGTGCTCGGCGTTCCGTTCGTCATGCGCGACGTCACACTCTGGGCGTTCACCGTGCCGTTCTTCGAGCAGCGCGAATCCGAGCTCGGGGAATTCGAGACCGCGATGCGGTACATGGACCAGCCGGTGCACGCCTATCTCGCCCAGCTCGCGGTGATCCAGTGTCACGACACCGCGAGCCGCCTCGGCGAGATCACCACGCCATCCCTCGTCATGGCCGGGGAGGAGGACATCCTCATCCCGGTTTCGCTGTCGCGGCGGATCCACGAGGGCATCCCGGGCTCGGAGTGGGCCACGACCAAGGGCGGTCATGGCTGCGTCTGGGAGCACCCGGCCGAATTCAACCGGACCTACCTCGACTTTGTCGGTCGGCACAGAAAGGGCTAACCATGGCCACCATCCCGAGAACCGCTAAGTCCGGGCCGTCGCTGCAGCACGGCCAGCTCGGCCTGTTCGGCGTGATCATGCCGGGCGTCGCGCAGGTCGCGCCGGCGTTCAACCTCTTTTTCACCACCGGGCTGATGATCGGCCTGGCCGGCGCTTCGGCGCCGCTGATCTTCCTGATATCGATGGTGGGCATGGTGGCCACGGCGAGCAGCCTGGCGCAATTCTCCAGCGTTTACCCGAGCGCCGGCTCGTTCATCACCTACATCACCCGCGCCATCGGCACCAAGGTGGGCGTCGCGGTCGGCGTGATCACGATCCTGGGCTACATCATCGCGTTCGGCGGCATTTACATATTCGTCGGCAGCTATATCGTGCAGAACGTATTCGGCGATCCCCATGTCTGGGGGCTGACCCAGATCGTCACGATCGCCTACGGCGTGCTCGTGGTGGCGCCGGTGGTGATCGGCCTCAAGTTCGGGGTCAGGGTCACCGTCGCGCTGTACGCGTTCGAGGTCATCCTGCTCCTGGTGATGAGCATCACCATCCTGGTCCGCGGCGGCCACGGTGGGCTGTCCGGCACCCCGTTCACCTGGCCACACGGCTCCACCGACGTGCTGCTGACGTTCAGCCTCGCAGTGCTCGCCTTCGGCGGGTTCGAGGCCGCCGCCCCGCTGGCCGAGGAGACCCGCAACCCCCGGCGCAACGTGCCGATCGCGGTCATCGGCGCCGTCCTCATCAGCGGCGTCATCTACGTCGTCGGCTCCTACGCGCTGGTGATCGCGTTCGGGGTGGGGCGCACCTCGGCGCTGGCCTCCGACCCGAACCCGTTCCACACCGCGGCCCAGGCCTTCATCCCGTTCGTCGCCCCGCTCATCACCTGGATCTTCCTGACCAGCGTGACCAGTTCTTATGTGGCGGCCAACACCCAGACCTCCCGGGTGATCTTCGCCGGCGCGCGGGGCGGGCTGTGGACCCGGTCGCTGGCCGCGGTTAGCCCCAGGTTCCGCACGCCGGCCCGTGCGGCGATCGCCTTCGTGGCGCCCAGCATCGCGATCGGCGTCATCTCCACGGCGTTCACCGACCCGGGCACCGCGTCCGGTTTCCTGTCCACCTACGGGATCCTCGGCCTGGTCATCATGTACCTGGCCGCCAACGTCGCGCTCATCGTGGAGTGGACCAGGCTGCGCCGCCGCGGCGTGCACAAGAACCCCTGGCTGTGGGTTGTCGTGCCGGTGATCGGGGTCGCCGTGCTGGCCATCCCGGTCTGGGGTGACCTGCGGCCGGGCCAGGCCAGCCCGTTCAACACCCTGCCCTGGCTGACGATCGCGCTGATCGCGGCCGGGGTGATCTACGCGCTGGTCCTCGCGCGGCTGCGCCCGCGGGTGCTGGAGCAGGCGCCGGCGCTGCTCGAGGGCGGCGACGGCGAGGACCCGGCCCCGGATCCGCTGGCGGTGTCCGGCTAGCCCGGCATCCTGCGCATCGCGGAAAGCAGAACATCCCGGCCGGGCCATGGGGGCCGGCCGGGACGTCCGCAGGTTACTCCACTACCACCCGCCGGAGGTCGCCATCTGCCGGTCGTGCCGACCGCGGGGCGCGTGACGCACGATTATCATCCGGCGATATTGGTCAGGGTCTCCCGCATTCGCCGCAGCAGCGGATCACCCGGCGGCAGGGCCTGGTCGCCGCGCGCGATGATGTCGTTGAGCAGGCTAATCGCGTCGCCCAGCCGCCCGGTGGCGTAGTACCCGCGGGCCAGCTCCGCCTGGCAGGCCAGCGTGGTGGGGTGATAAACACCGATAGTGCGCACATAGCCCGCGCAGGTCTCCTCGTAGAGCTGCAGCGCCGCACCCATCCGCCCGGCGGAGAAGTTCGCCGCGGCCAGGCTGCCGCGGACCTGGAGCGTGTCCTGGTGATCCAGGCCGAGCGCGCCCTCCCGGTCCGCGAGGAGCTGCTTGTACTGGGCGATGGCGTCCTTGGGCTGGCCGCCCGCCAGGTAGGCGGCGGCCATCCCAAGGCTGGCTGACATGGCACCGGGGTGCTGCCCGCCATAAATGCGCTCGCGGTCGGCCAGCGCGTGCCGGTACGAGCGGATCGCCTCGGCGGGCCTGCCCGCAGCCAGGGCCGCGGCCGCGTACTCCTCTCGCGCGGCGAGGGTGTCTACATGGTCGGCGCCGCGGACCAGTTCGCTGCCGGCCAGCGCCTCCTCCAGGACGGGGACGGCGTCCCCGGGCCGGCCGGTGGCCACCAGGGCGCGGCCGAGCGAGACCTTGGCCGCGATGGCCCCCGGATGATCGGGCCCGAGCAGACCGGTCCGGCCGTCGAGGACCCGTTGGAACACCGGGACCGCCTCGGCCGCCTGCCTGGCGGTCATCAGCGCCTCACCCAGGCGGCCAGCCACCGTGAGCGTTTCCAGGGTGCCCGGGCCGAGGATCCGCTCGCTGTCCGCGGCGAGCTCGCGCCAGTAGGCGATGGCCGGCCCGGTCAGCCGCGCGCTGTCCATGCTCTGCCCGGCCAGCACCAGCAACGGGTGACTGCGACCCTCGGCCCACAGCACGTCCGCGGCGGCTTGGCGCAGTCTGACGGCGCAGGCGCGCAGGTCGGCGGCCAGCCGTGATCGCGGCTCGTCCCGGGGCCACACCTCGAGCAGCGCGTCCGCGGCGGCCCGGGCGGCCCGGTCGTAGAGGTCATCCGGCACGGCCGCGCGGATAACCGCCTGGATCACCGGGCTAATCCGGACCGTCGGCGAGGTACCCGCCGGGTCGACGGTCAGCAGCCCCGCCTGCCTGAGGCTCCCGATCGCGTTCCAGGTCCGCTGCGGGTCGGCCGGCGAGGCTCCGGGGTCCCGGCCGGTGCCGTCCCCGGCGAGGTACTCCCTGGCCGCCGCCGTGGTGAACACGGCGCCCGGTATCCCGTGTCCGTCGAGCAGCGCGGCCAGCGTCACCAGCGCCCTGATGCTCACGCCCGGCGACAGGTGCTCGGCGTACTCGGCCGAGAACGTCCAGGTGACCGCGGCGGCCGACGGCTCGGCCCGGCCCGCGTCCACGAGCTGCTTCTGCCGCTGCGTGAAGTACTGCCGGTAGTCACGGCAGGACATGCCCGAGCTGACGATCACCGCGCTGGCCTGGGCCAGCGCGATCGGCTCGCAGCCGAGATCCCCCACCAGGTCGATCGCTCCGCTGCGCTGGTCCGGGTCGGTGCTGAGGCGGCCGGACAGGTAGCTCATCGCCTCCCGGGTGCTGAAGGCAGGCACCGGCAGGGCCAGCGCGCGGTGCTCGGCCGACATCACCGCCGGATAGGCGGTCGTGATCAGCAGCCTGCCCGTCGGGCCGGCCGGCCACAGCCCGCGCAGGTCCGCCGCGTCACACAGGTTGTCGAGCACGACGAGCCACGGCCGGCTGGTCTTGCTCAGCCAGTCGACGAACCGGCCCGCCACCGACTCGGCATCGTCCTCGTCGCCGGCTCCCATCGCCGCGGCCGCCTGCACGAATCCGGACAGCACCGACGCCCGGCTGCTGGCCACCACCCAGGCCAGTACGTCGACCCCGGGGGAGCGCCACAGCGACTCGGCGAAATGGCGAGCCAGCTGGGTCTTGCCGCTCGACGCCCGCCAGTCATGGGCCGTCGCGGGCACCTGGTCAGGCACGAGCGCCACCGTGGCCCCGGGAATCAACGTGGTCTCGAGGTCAGGCACCGTATCGGGCCTGACCGTGAAACCCTCGGCGAGCGGAGGTACTGGACCCGACCAGACCGGCCACGTGGGGGTGTGGCCCTGGGCCTGCCCAGTGGGTTGCCCAGTGGGTTGCCCAGTGGGTTGCCCAGTGGGTTGCACTGCGCCATCCGCCGACATTAAACCGTAACTGCCGGTATGCACCCGGAACCTCCTGATA
>WNGL01002257.1_pt1 | contig 23496 bp, 23 predicted proteins | sample 5400591 | NCBI WGS metagenome assembly WNGL01 (sample SAMN13153377, study PRJNA577476) | soil metagenome | isolation source: 80 cm soil or saprolite under Garry oak tree replicate 1 | place: USA:California | collected 2016-06-15 | reverse complement strand
CACTGCGTCGCCAGCGAGCGCGCAGCGAAGAAGAGCACCACTGCGGCAAAAACCCACTGCGCGAGCTTGAAGAGGTTACGACGTCCTAGCGCCAAGAACCTGTCGGTATATCTCTGCGTACCGGCGCGCGGCGGATTCCGGCGCAAATGCAGAGAGTGCGTAGAGTCGCCCTGCCCTGCCGAGCTGGATTCCCCGGCCATCGCGGCCGAGCAAATCATCGAGTGTGTTGGCGAGCGCCGTCCTGTCACCCGGCTGTACGAGCAGTCCCGTCTTCTCGTGCCGGATCACGTCGCGAAGCCCGCCCGAATCGAATGCGACTACCGGTGTCTCGCAAAGGAGCGCCTCGACGGCGACGAGTCCGAGTCCCTCATCCATCGATGGCAGCACGATCGCGGCGGCCCGCTGATAGACTTCCGGAAGCTTCGACTGCGAAAGCTGTCCATGCCAGCGGATACGTGAAGCAACCCCGAGTTGTTGTGCGAGCTGTTCGAGTGACTGCCGATTCGGACCGTCACCCACGATGTCGAGCAGCGCCGGTGTCTTCATCGCTGACATCGCGTATAAGAGGTGCTCTACTCCCTTTTGTTGGGTCAATCGACCCACGTAAAGGAGGCGACTGGTGTCGCGCGCCGACCCCGGTCGCGGCTCGAAAAGATCGGTGGCCACGGGCATCGGCGCGACCATTGGGTGAATGCCGGGAGCGAGGGCTTCAGTCTCCTCCTTGAGCCAGCGCGAGACCGTTGTCACCGCCGCCGAATGCTTTAATACGTGTCCGAAGAGCGGCTTGGCAACACCGACTTTTCGGGCGAGGCGAACGTCGGTGCCGTGAAGTGTGGTGACGAGCGGAATGTGGGCCAGGCCACCAACCCATGTTCCTACCACTCCGTTTGGAAACCACCAGTGCGCATGAACCACCTGCGGCTCGAATGCGCGCCGCGCTCGAACCGCATGCACGAAATCGGAGCCCAGAAAACTTACCAATGCGAGCTTCGCGGTCCATGAGGACGCGACGTCGCCGGCCATATTACCAGTGTAAGCGAGTTTCTCGTAGCGACGCGGTGCGTATCTGAATCGCTCGACGGCAACGCCCTCGATGTCCTCTGTGGCCGCCAGGCCCGGAGCAGCAGGTGCCACGACGCGAACGTTTACCCCTTCTCCGCGAAGTGCGACGGCGAGACGCAGGATAAACGAGCCGGCGGCGTCTCCTTCCGTTCGCGGGAACGAGTGCGTGAGGAACAGAACGTTCATTTTCTCAGATATTTTCCGTCGCGTCGCGTTCCCGCGCTAAGTCTTCGATGCGCGCGCGCAGCTGGCTCAGCTCCGCGCGCTGAGCGGCGATCATCTCTCCAAGGAGTCCAGTTGCGAACAGCACGCTCCCTACTGTCACGCAGGTCTCGACGAGATTCACCAGTGGGCGGAATCCAACGCCCCCAATCACACGCCACAGAATGGCGACGATTCCGACAATGACTCCAACGACGAACAAAACCGCGCCCAGCACTCCAAACAGGAGAAGTGGTTTTCGCGCAAAGCGGAGCTCGAACCAGACCGCGAGCATGTCCAATACGCCGACGGGAATACGCCCGATTCCAAACTTCGACTGTCCAGCGTTTCGCGGATAAAGGGGCACGGGAACCTCCGATACGGAAAATCCATCAGCTGCCGCCATCACGACCATGTAGCGATGCCAATCGGGCCGGTTCGGCAATGCGTCCATCACCTCCCGCCGATACGCCTTGACCGAGTTGAGATCGCGGACAGTTATCTTGAAGAGCGAACGACTCAGTTTGTTGTAAATGCCGGAGACAAACGCCTTCTCGTACTTCCCTTCCTTATAGCCGGTTACGATGTCGGCCTCGCCGGACACGATTGGCGCCACGAGCCGCGGAATATCTTCTGGCTTGTACTGAAGATCGGCGGGATAAAACACCAGAATGCCGCCGCGCGAATGCAGATAGCCGGTCCGCAGTGCATCCGCGATGCCGCGTCGAATGCCGTGTCTCACCGGACGGAGAAACGGATAGTTCGACGCGAGCTGCTGCAGGACGTTCCACGAATCGTCGACCGACCCGTCGTCGATGACGATCACCTCGTACCGCTGTGGCGCAGAAGCGAACGCAGCACGTGCTTGTTCCATGAAAAGCGGAAGATTCTCCGCCTCATCTTTGGCGGGTACGAGAATGCTCACATCGGGCCGGTTCGATACAGGCTGAAGCGGTGGGCCGCTACTGAAGCGCTGCGCCGCGTCAGCCTGCGGGACCGAGGTCATACGCGCTTACGCATCCGGGCTGAGAGCACACCGAGCTGATCGCGATACTTGGCGACGGTGCGGCGCGCGATCTGGACACCGCTCTCGCGAAGAATGTTGACGATCGCCTGGTCCGTGAGCGGGTGCTTGGGGTCCTCTTCCTGAACGAGTTTTTGAAGCTGGGCCTTGATGCCGCGAGCGGAGACATCTTCGCCGTCGGAGGTGGCGAGACCGGAGGAGAAGAAAAACTTCAGCGGCAGAACGCCGCGCGGCGTCTGGACGAATTTCTCATTCGTCACTCTGCTGACCGTCGACTCGTGCATGTTGATCACTTCCGCGACTTCACGGAGCGTCAGCGGCTTCAGGTACTGGATTCCCTTCTCAAAAAATTCCCGCTGCCGCTCCACGATATAGTTCATAACCTTGAGCATCGTTTGTCGACGCTGCTCGATGGCCTGGATCATCCAGTTCGCGGAATTCAACTTGTTCGAGATGAACTCCTTGTTCTCGCCGTCGAACTTTTTCTTGTCGCGCGCGATCTCCTGGTAAGCGCGGCTCAACTTGAGGCGTGGAAGGTTGGCGTCGTTGAGGAAGACATGGTACCGGTCGTCGATCTTCTCGACGATCAGGTCGGGGATGATGTAGTTATCGTCGCGGGAGCCGAACTGCAGTCCCGGCTTGGGATCGAGCTTGGCGATTTCGTCAGCGGCTTTCTGGACGTCGGTGGCGCTGATGCCGAAGCGCTTCGAGATCTCGCTCCATCGGTGGTTGATCAACTCCTCGAAACAGTCACGGACCAGCCGGTACGGAACTGACTGTTCCAGCCCAGATTCGCGCAGTTGCAACAGCAGGCATTCACGCAGATTCTGGGCGCCTACTCCAGGCGGATCCAGGTTCTGGATGGTTGCCAACATTTTCTGGCCTTCCTCCATCGTGTACAGCGGAAGGTCTTCGGTGTTGCGTCCAGCCTCCTCTGCCGTCTTCCTCACCACGTCGTTGAGTGCGCGGACGATATCCTCAACTCCGGAGGCGAGATAGCCGTCATCGTTGATGTTTCCTATGAACTCGTCGGCGAGGAGCATTTGCCGCGGAGAGAGCTCGAGCAGACTCACCTGATCGCGGAGGTGATCGCTGAGATCTCGCGTGGCGACGGTGACCGGCTCGAAGTACTCGCGCTCCTCGTGTTCTTCGCGGCGGCCGCCGGCAGTGTCGAAGCCATCGAGCAGGATCTCCTCCCAGTCGATCTCTCCCGCCCGCTCGTCTTCAGCTTGTGCCTGCGCCTGCTCCTCGACCTCCGTCTCCTGCTCCTCTTCCTCTTCTTCCTCCGCCTCAACGAGATCGAGGAACGGGTTGTTGAGAAGCTCCTGTTTGAGATGCTGCTGCAGGTCCAGCAGCGGCATGTAGAGAAGGTCCATCGCCTGATAAAGGCGCGGATTTATCTTGAGCTCCTGGCGGAGCTGTGTTGATTGACTGAGGCCGGGCTTCACGGGCTCGTCACCTCGCCCTTGTCGCGTGAGACACGCTCGCGCAGCCGCGCAGTAAGTGTCGGACCAAGATAGATATCAGCCACCTTGTCATCGAAAACGAGGTCCCGGACCGTTCCAGAAACCTCTACCTGTCCATCGTACATAATGTATGCGCGGTCAACGATGTCGAGCGTCTGTTCGACGTTGTGGTCGCTGATCAGCACCCCGATCCCCCGGTGGCGCAGGCCAGCGACGATTGTCTGGATGTCGTGAACTGCTATGGGATCCACCCCGGCGAACGGCTCGTCGAGCATCATGAATTTGGGATCCGTGACGAGCGCCCGCGTGATCTCGAGGCGGCGGCGCTCGCCGCCGGAGAGTGCGTACGCTTTGCTCTTCCGCAGCCGCTTGATACTCAGCTCGTCGAGGAGCTTCTCGAGTCGCTCTGAGCGCTCGGCAGACGACAGCGGAAGTGTCTCGAGGATCGCAAGAATGTTGTCTTCGACCGACAGCTTGCGAAAGATCGAAGGTTCCTGCGAAAGATAACCAATTCCGCGGCGCGCCCGTTCGTACATAGGCAACTTGGTGATGTCTTCTCCGTCGAGGAAAATTCTGCCCGAGACCGGGGGGACAAGTCCGACAATCATGTAGAACGTGGTCGTCTTCCCCGCGCCATTCGGACCGAGGAGCCCGACTATCTCACCCTGCTGGAGGTGGAGGGCAACGTCGTTCACCACTTTTCGGCCGCGATAAATCTTCGTTAGCCCCTCGGCATCGAGGACGCTGCCACTGACGACGACGGGTCGGGGTGGGGTCGACAGCGTAAGGCGCGAATGTTCGCCAGTCTCGCGCATCACCTCCGCGAACTCGGCGCGATGGGGCACGATGTCTCTCCACAGCAACGGAGAAACGCGCACGGTGGCCGCGTCGCGCTCGAGATCTCCGTCGAGTGGAGCTATCACCCCGCGCTCGGCGAGGCGCGGCAAAATGGAAGTGGTGAGATAACCGCGAACCTCGTCCTGGCCCAGTCGTCCCGCCTCTCGCTCGGCGTTCACGCCCTTGACCCGCAAAACCCGCAGATAATCGTCCCGATAATTCGCGGCGACGTCCCGAACCCTGGCCACGCCGTTATCGTCTGCCGCCCGCACGATGGCGTGCAGTGCGAAGCCGTCCAGCTGGTCATTCTGCGAGGCCCCGCCGATCAACGCGCGTACACTCTCGGGGAGCCGATCGTCGCTGCTCATCGTCGGATTACGGGAGGCTTTACTGGCGGGAGTGGCTTCGCCTGGGTGGGCTTCGCCTGGGTGGGCGTCGCGGCGGGTTTGCCCGCAGTCGACGCGGCAGCCGGCTCGATCAAAACCCCGGTCGCTTTGTCCGTCACCGTGACAGTGGCGACTTTTCGATCCTCGAAAATGATGTCGATGATCCTACCTCTGACGTAGTTGACGGTGGGCTCCGTTGCCGGACCCTTTGAACTCTTCATCTGATAGAAGGAGCTAGCGCGCCCCTCGGCAGTGATTTCTCTGATTCTGGGTTTGCTCGAGGTGTCACCGGCGAGCAGCGAATCGAAGTGCGCGACAATCGTGTCGCCCCTCATCCAGTCTCGCTGCTTGGAAACTACTCCCGAATCGGGATTGCTTTCGGCGTAGGCGTTACGCAATGCGCGGACCTCGCGGATGCGCTGGCCCGGCATTATCGCATCAATGGAGTCAGCAATGATTTCGCGCTCCGGAGAGACGGCGTGCGCGCGCATCTTTCCCCACGCCATCGCTCGATGGAGCTGGTTGCTCTGCACCCTGAGATCGATTGAGTCTGCCACGAGCTCGAGGTCCTGACTGAGTGCGTGTCCGGTGGGCGTTGCCACGACGCGCTCGACCTGACGGTTACGGGAGTAAACGTCGATCACTCCTCCCGTCAGCGTGAAGCTACGGTTCCCGGAACCCTTTACTGATGGTTCACGCATCAGACGCGCGAAGTCGTGCGCGCTGTCAAGAAAAGCTGAATCGCCAGTAGCGATCATATCGGGACGTGTTATCTCGACGCTTCGCGATGCGTAGACAAGGCTATCGCCTTCCATCGTGATCACGTTGGCGACCACATGTGCAGTATCGGGTGGTCGGCCACGACCACTCGTGTCCTTCTGGAGAAGCGTGACATGAGGGCGGCCGGGCGCGAACATTCGAGCGAGCGGGCGCTGTGGAGTGCTCCGATAGTATTCGGCGCTGGGTCCGCGGAGCGTGCTTCCGTTCGACATGACCGCGACCACATTGCCGTCGGCGTGCAGGTGGTCGTCGTTCTGGTAGTACGTCATTGTGCGGGACGTGACGGTGGCCCGGGGTTCCGTATAGTGGACGTTCCCTACCAGATACAGCCTGGCCTCTGCTTCGTAATACTCGGCACTGTCCGCTGTAAGAGTGTTGCCCTGCCCAATGCAGTGAGCGACGACTCCGCCGCTTAGGAAAGTCGTCCTCTTTCCGCTCGCATCCTCGACAATGTTCACGGGTCCGCGGTTGGTGAAATCCAGATCGCAGCTCTTGGGGATGTTCTGTGCGCCAGCAACGGATGCAAGGCAAAGCGAAGCCACGACGGAGTAAACGAGCTTCACTTTTCTTAGCGCCTGGGCGCCGCGGGCGGAGTGCTGCTGGCGGCAGCTGGTTGAGTTGATACTCCTCTCGCGAACCCGCTCGCGCCTTTCAGAATCTGGATGTTCTTCATGTTCGGATCGGAACGGAAGCCAATGCCCTCGAGCCGCCGGTTCGGCTCCGTCAGTACGAACGCACTGTCGCTCGAAATCTGGTTCTTTTGTTGATTGTAAAGGAGCTCCTCAGTAGTCAACCTCCGTCCATCTTCCGAAACCACGACCACGTTCTTCCGCGCCACCATGTTGTTCGTACGGGTATTTGATGTTCCATGGCGCGCTGTCAGCACTGCATCCTTCGCACCTGTCACGGTAAAGAAAGTGATGTGAGGATTTTCCGCCTCGATACGCGTGTTGTCCTCGAAAAAATAAAGCGTATCCGCCTGCATTTGTGCACGCGCCAAGCCTTTGTCGGTGAGATTAAATCGCGCGCCGTACATCACTTGGTCGGCCGAATCTGCGAGCGGCGAATGGGTTGCGACCGGCGGCTGCTTTTTGGAGGTGCAGGCAGCTACGCTCACGACGGCGAGAATGCCTGTCAAGAGTACCACACGCACTAGACGACTCCCGCTCGCATCAGATCGTGCAGGTGGATGACACCCACGATCTGATCGTCTCCATCCAGGACCGGCATCGCGATTATCCCGTGGGTCTCCATGCGATAAACGACGGCGCTTCCCAGCTCGTCGGCGCGCGCCAGTTTTGGCGCGCGATTCATGACTCTCGTGACCGGGACGGGAAAGACATTCTCTTCGTGCTCCATCAGTCGCGAAAGATCTCCAGTGGTGATAACGCCAGTGACCGCTCCGTTCTTGTTCGTGACGATTGCGATACCACGACGTTCCGCGAGCTGCACCACCGCCTCCCGCATCGTGGCCGACTCGTCGAGGATAGGAAGGTTATCGGTTACCATCACGTCGGATATTCTGGTGAGAAGCCGTTTTCCAATAGTTCCACCCGGATGCAGCCGAGCAAAATCGTCTGCGTCGAACCCCTTCTCCTCGAGCAGCGCTATTGCGAGCGCGTCACCAAGCGCCAGCGCTACCGTCGTGCTGGTGGTGGGCGCAAGGTCATGCGGACAAGCCTCTTCTCTCACCCACGCATCGAGCGTCACATCGCTGTGGCGTGCGAGGTTCGATTTCGCGTTGCTCGTGAGCGCAATCGTACATACACCGAGGCGCTTCAAATGGTCGAGCAGACTAAGAACTTCTGCGGATTCACCACTCTTCGAGATCAGAATCGCCACGTCGGATTTACCTACGATTCCGAGGTCGCCGTGGACGCTGTCCGACGGGTGCAGGAAAGTCGCAGGTGTTCCAGTGGATGTAAAAGTCGCGGCGATTTTCCGTCCAACCAGTCCGGACTTTCCTACTCCCGATACGATTACCCGCCCATCTGAGCGCGCGATCGTCTCGACGGCGCGCGCGAAATCATCTCCGATACGCCGCTCCGCCTCGCCGAGCGCCTCGGTCTCCATTCGGAGAACTCGCCGTCCGCGCTCGACGATGTCCTTGTGCGTCATCGGTGGATGCGAGCCCAGATGTCGACGGCGCGACCCATCAGCGATTCCATCTCCGACAATGGAAGCATGTTCGGACCGTCGCTGGGGGCGAGATCGGGATCCGGATGTGTCTCCAGAAAAAGCCCCTGCGCTCCGGCAGCGATTGCGGAGAGGGCGAGAACAGGAACGAACTCACGGGCTCCGCCGCTCGCGCCTTCAGGCCCCTGTCCCGGTCGTTGCACGCTGTGTGTAGCGTCGAAGATCACGGGCGCTCCGCACGCATCGCGCAGCCGCGTGAATGACCGCATGTCGACTACGAGGTCACCATATCCGAAAAACGTGCCGCGCTCGGTAACCGCGATATCGCGCGAGCGCCCCCCTCCGTTCGATTTGGAGTCGCCGCGAATTTTCTGCACGGCCCCGCGCATCCCTTCAGGTTGAAGCCACTGACCCTTCTTGACGTTGACCGGCTTTCCGGTCGCGCCGGCGGCTTCCAGCAAGTCTGTCTGTCTGCACAGGAATGCCGGGATCTGCAACACGTCGACGACGCTCGCCGCCGGAGCGCATTGATCTGGCGTGTGAACGTCAGTGAGTACGGGGAGGCCGGTTGCTCTGCGCACTCGATCGAGCGCTTCGAGACCGGCGTCGAGTCCCGGCCCGCGGGCCGCGTCGCGATTCGATCGGTTGGCCTTATCGAAGCTGGCCTTGTAGATGATTCCACCTGGAATCTTCTCAGCCAGCCTGGCGAGAGTTTCGCCAACGCGCAGGTTGAGATCGTCGCTCTCCAGTACGCATGGACCGGCGATGAGAAAAAGCTTGTCTGCCGGAAAGAATTCCACCACGCTATTCCGCCGCTTCTAAGGGCGCGCGCTTCCGACTGGTTTTGGTGGGTGCCTTCGCCTGCGCGGCTGCGCCGATGAAACTTGCAAAAAGCGGATGCGGCCTGGTCGGACGCGACTGGAGCTCGGGATGGAACTGGCAGCCGATGTACCAGGGATGCGTCTGCAACTCAACCACCTCGACCAGTGATCCATCCGGCGAGAGACCGCTCAAGTTCAGCCCATGCTCGATGAACTGGTCGCGGTACTTGTTGTTGACCTCGTAGCGATGACGATGTCTTTCGCTCACCTGCGGCACGCCGTAGATCGCCGCCGCCTGTGTACCTACTCCCAGCCGGCACGGATACGCGCCAAGACGCATCGTGCCGCCCATATCCGTTATGTGCTGCTGGTCTTCCATCAAAGAGATCACCGCGTTGTCGCAGTCGGGCGCGAACTCGCTCGAATGACTGTCAGCAAGCCCAATAACATTGCGGGCGAACTCTATGATCGCTGTCTGCATTCCGAGGCAGATCCCGAAAAACGGAAGGCCCGACTCGCGCGCATATCGGATTGCTTCGAGCATGCCTTCGATGCCTCGAACCCCGAACCCGCCCGGCACCAGCACGCCATGGAAATCGGCGAGCAGCTCGCGCGTCTTTTCCCTGCTGGTGAATAAATCACTCGCCAACCATGAAACTTCTACCCCGACATCATTGGCGATGCCGCCGTGAATTAGCGCTTCCTGGACGCTCTTGTAGCTGTCGACCAGCCCAGTGTACTTCCCGATGACTGCGATCTTCACGCGGCCATGCGGATGCAAAATGCGCTCGACCATCGCGCGCCACTTGGAAAGGTCAGGAGCCCGGCGACCTAGCAGTCCAAGTTTGTGCATCACCCGCTCGTCGAGCCCCTGCTCGTGGAAAAGCAGCGGGATCTGGTAAATGCTCGGTACGTCTCGACTCTCGATGACCGCGCCGAACTCGACGTTGCAGAAGAGCGCGATCTTGCGTTTCACTTCCTCGGAGAGGGCGCGCTCGGTTCTGCAGATAAGAATGTCAGGTTGAATTCCGATTTCCATCAGCTCGCGAACGGAGTGCTGCGTCGGTTTGGTCTTTACTTCTCCCGAAGCCGCGATAAACGGCACGAGCGTGAGGTGGATGAAAATCGCGTTCTCTCGTCCGATATCGTGGCGGAACTGGCGGATCGCCTCGAGGAACGGTAGTGACTCGATATCACCGACCGTGCCTCCGATCTCGACAATTACGACGTCGCTCTCTGGCGCCAGCCGCTTCATTGCGGCTTTGATCTCATCCGTGACGTGGGGAATCACCTGCACCGTAGAGCCCAGGTACTCACCACGACGCTCCTTCGTGATGACGCTCAGGTAAATGCGGCCAGTCGTAATGTTGTTAGCCTGAGCGAGTGAGCGATCGATGAAACGCTCGTAGTGACCCAGATCGAGATCCGTCTCAGCGCCGTCGTCGGTGACAAAGACCTCGCCGTGCTGAAACGGCGACATTGTACCTGGATCGACGTTCAGATATGGGTCGAACTTCATGATCGTGACCCGCATTCCGCGCTCGACCAGAAGTCGTCCAAGCGATGCTGCTGCAATTCCCTTCCCGAGCGAGGAGACCACGCCGCCCGTGATGAAGATGTAGCGCGTCTGCTGGCTGGAACTACCTTGCATTGCTCACTGCTCCTGCCATAAAGGCATCCCAGCGCGCGTTGGCACGCTCCAGGTCTTCTTCGGTGTCGATCCCGCTCGCGGGTGCCTCGTTGGTGACTGCAACTCCAAATGGCAAGCCGGCGGCCAATGGCCGGAGCTGCTCGAGACGCTCGATCTCTTCCAGCGGGTGCGGAGGCAACGAGACCCATTCTCGAAGAGCCTCCCGCGTATACGCATACACTCCAATGTGCTGTAAAGTCCTTTCAGCCTGCTTCGCAGAGTCGGCTCGATCGCGAAGGTAGGGGATCGGGGCGCGCGAGAAATAGAGTGCTCGGCCGTCATCACCAACCACTACTTTGACGAGGCTTGGAGTATCCAGTATCTCGGTGCTTGCGCGTGAAGCAGCCGTACCGAGTGGAAAGCGGCCCGATGAAACCAGCTCTGCTGCACCGCTCACCGCCCCGGAGCCGATGAAGGGCTCGTCTCCCTGAACATTCACGATCGTGCCATACCCGCGAAATCGCTGCTGAAATGCAACTTCGGCCACTCGTTCGGTGCCCGAGCCATGCCTGTCACTCGTCATCACGCACTCTGCCCCGGCCTGCTCAACGGCTGATGTGACCGATTCGTCGTCGGTGGCAACGACGACTGCATCAGCGACGTTCATTTGAGAGATTCTTTGCCAAACCCGGACTATGAGGGGGAGTCCGGAAAGGAGACGTAGGGGTTTGCGGGGGAGGCGCATGGCGCCGAGGCGCGCCGGAATTACTACTAGCGTCCCCATTTACCCACCTGTTTTCGCGCGACACGATGCAAAAGTCACGCTCAGTAATATACCAAGCGGTCAGAACCGGAGCAAACTACGTTTTCTGCTCGAGCTCAGAGAGAAGCGCCGAAAGAAAAGGCCGATCTGCGAGAGAACGGAGAGCGATTTCGCGCCGGATCAATGCTGTAATCGATCCGAATCAGGCTGACCCCTACGCCGATACCCACATTCTGGATCAGTGAAGCTAGCCGGTCGATGCCGGCGTTTCCCGCCGCGTATCTCAGGCCGATGTAGGGATTCCCAACATATGGGAGCTGAATGCGTTCGAACGGAACTGTGTAATCGCCCTGTACATAAAGAAGGTGGTCACCACCCAGCGCGAGAAGATTTACGGTCGCGAGCGTGCCGGATCCGCCGAGATACGCGAAGCGCTGAGCAGGCGCGACGCCGCCACCACCGGTCATCACCGCGTGAGTCTTGAACGTGAATGTCTGAGCTCCGAATGTCGGGAAGGAAACGCGACCATCGATAGTCGCCTGTGTGAAAGAGTCTCCCGGCTGATAACAAACGGGAACCGGAACTCCAGAACAAACGGGTTTGAGTGCCGTGCGAACGGATTGTTCGAGCAAGCCGTCGAGCTTTGCTTCGAAATCTCCTCGCACAAACTCAAAGGCTGCTCCACCAAACACTGAGGTGACGCTTCCTTTCGCCACGCGCGGATTCGCCCTGCGCATCTTGAGGTTGCCCTTGCGTCCGAAAAAACTCCATGGTGACTTGGTGGGTGCGAGGGATCCCGTCGACCAGTCGCGCTCCAGGTTTCCGCCGATGAAGGGCGTCACGATAATCGACGTGCCGGTCAGCGCGCGGGAAAACCGCGCGTTCGCACGATCGCCTCGATACCAGTTGCGCGCGTCACTGCCGACAAGGAAGACCGCCGCGGTGTTCGTGAGATCCTGACGGATCCACGCATCGTTGGTGAATGTGCCTCGTCCAACGATGAACTTGATCTCGTTGTCGTCGCCCGGCCGCATGATTCCTTCGAGCGATGGATCCCACTTGCCAAGATTGGAGCGATAGCTGACAAGTGCATCGACCTCGAGCTTTCCCTCCCCTGCCTCGAGCTTGGGACCCCAGGGCAGAGTAAGACCGTTGACACGGTCGTACGCAGGCATACGCAGACCGAAGCCGAGCGGCAGCGATATCGGCGAATCATGGTAGTCCGCGTACGCCGTATCAGGACGTGCGGCGGTCGTGTCCTGAGCGCGAAGCGGAGAGATGACCGCTGCGAGTGTGCCGATAAGGGTGAGAGACCCGCGTAGCTTCATCATCCGATGGTCAGAAAGTTCCGAAGAATTTCCTTACCGTTTTCGGTAAGTATCGATTCCGGGTGGAATTGCACACCCCATACCGGATGCTCGCGATGTCGAATCGAGTGGATCTCACTCGGGTCGTCCTTTGCACTCGCCACGATCTCCAGCTCGGTAGGCAGCGAGTCGGTCTCGACCACGAGGGAGTGGTATCGCATGACCTCGAGCGGGTTGGGAATATTCCTGAATATTCCAGTTCCATTGTGACTGATGCGGGACGTCTTCCCGTGCATCAGTTTTCGGGCGCGTACGACTTTACCGCCGTAGGCTTCGCCAATAGCCTGGTGGCCGAGGCAGACACCAAGGATCGGAATGCTTTTCCCCCAGCGCCGGATTGCGGCTACGCTGATTCCCGCCTCTGATGGGGTGCACGGCCCTGGGGAGATTACGATGCGAGTCACTCCCATCGCTCCGATATCGTCGACGCTGATCTCGTCGTTGCGCTTTACGACGGGAGTCTCGCCCAGCTCACCCAGATATTGAACCAGGTTGTAGGTAAACGAATCGTAATTATCCAGGACGAGGAGCATCGATAATTCTAGTTGGTCGGCTTCAAGACCGCGGATGGAACTGCTTGTGAACGGTCCTGAGGTACTCACGGTCGACATGGGTGTAGATCTGCGTGGTCGAGATGTCGACGTGACCTAGCATCTCCTGCACTGCTCTGAGATCTGCGCCGCCTTCCAGCAAGTGTGTCGCAAATGAATGACGCAGAGTATGCGGCGACACCGGCTTTGTGATTCCTGCCTGCTTCACGTACTTGCGCAGGATTTTCCACGCGCCCATGCGCGAGAGTGGCTGCCCGCGCGCATTGAGAAAGAGGATGCCTTTGCCTTCGCCCTTCTCGAGCGAAGGCCGAAGCTCACGCAGGTAAACGGCAATCGCTGCAATCGCGCGACGACCAATCGGAACCAGTCGCTCTTTGGCGCCTTTGCCGAAGACGCGCACAAGGTGATCCTGCAGCATCACGTCGCGTACGCCGAGCGAGATCCACTCGGAGACTCGCAATCCTGCACCGTACGCCAGCTCGAGCATGGCCCTGTCACGGAACGCGAGCGGCTCATCAAGCGATGGAGCGGCAAGAAGCTTTTCGACCTCTTCCACACCGAGCACTTCGGGAAGTGTGCGCCACCGCTTGGGGGTCTCGAGCCGCTCACTCGGGTCACGCACCACGTGTCCTTCGCCGACGAGAAACTTGAAGTAAGTTCGCACAGCCGACACGTTGCGCCTGATCGATGCTGGCGAAAGTCCGAGGTCTTTAAGGTGGTACACGTATTCGCGAAGCATTCGCGCACCAACGTTCGTCGGGGATGACGCTCCCTTCACGCTGACGTAGGTGACGAAGCGGGCAATATCCAGCTTGTACGCGTGGCTCGTCCGTACGGACGCGCCCTGCTCCAGTGCGAGAAAGTCGTCGAAGCGCTCGATGTAAAATGCGCGTGCGACGGCGTCGTCCAGCTTTTTATTACTCACGGTCTCGAGTGTGTCGCTTGCCAAGCCAAATCCCGACTACGAGGACGACAATACCTATCGCGATTGCGGCAGCAACCTTGCCGGATCGGACCAAATACCGTTGAACGAGATCCCAGTTGTCGCCGGCACGGAATGCCAGAAAAGTAATGAGAGCGAACCAGACCGCGGACGCGCTTGCGACGGAGAGCATCACTCTGAAGGCGGGGAGCCTCATTGCTCCGGCGAACGGCGGGACGATTGCCCGCACGCCTGGGAGAAAACGGCTCACGAATAGTCCGGTAAAGCCATATTTCTTGTGCAGTTTCTTGATTCTGGCCTCGGCGTCGGGGCCCGCGTATCTCTCTATTCTTCGTAGAAACACCTTCGCGCCGAACCGGCGCCCAAGCGTATAGGTAACTCCCGCACCCGCTACGTTTCCCAACCAAGCGAGCAGGAAAACAGTGAACGGAGATCCGTGGGCTCTGTCAGCCAGAAAGCTTCCAAACGCAATCACCGCATCCGAGGGAAACGGCGGAAAGAAGTTTTCGAACGCGGAGAGCGCGGCGATCGCCACGTAGAGTGATCCGAGCGGCAAGTCACCGAGCCAGCCGGTCAGTGTCTGGAGCATTCGCTAGCGATTTCGTTTCAGGGTGGCGACTGCAATGCAGGCAAGTCCTTCGCTTCGCCCGATCCAGCCCATGCCTTCATTCGACTTTCCTTTGACGCTCACGCTCGACGAATCGATACCGAGAGCTGAGGCCAAACGCGCCCGGATTTTTTCGCGGTGAGGCGATAGCCGCGGGGATTCCGCAACGACACTGACATCAACCTGATTCACGCTGTAGCCGGCGGCTGATACTTGCCTCACGGCCGCCTCGAGCATTCCAATGGAGTCGCGCCCCTTGTTGGCCGGATCGGTCTCCGGAAACATCTCACCGATGTCGCCCTGCCCCGCGGCGCCGAGGATCGCGTCAGTTATGGCGTGGCAGATTGCGTCGGCATCAGAATGACCCAATAGGCCGGTTTCCGATGGTATTAAAACGCCGCCGAGGATTAGAGGGCGGCCGGGGGCAAACCGATGAGAATCGTAGCCGACGCCGACGCGAATTGTCGCGTCGGGTTCACGCTGCATCCGCCTGGACGGCAGCCGGAGCCGGCGGATCGACCAGCGTGTAGTCCTGCTTTCTGCGGGCGGGGGTGAAGCCGGCGTCGCGGATCAATCGCTCCATCTCCGCGGTGGAGGTGCGATGGGTCGTGTTCGCGGCCGACACGACGTTTTCTTCAATCATGAGCGAGCCAAAATCGTTGCACCCGAATCGGAGCGCGATCTGGCCGATCTTCATTCCCATGGTTACCCAGCTCGACTGAAGGTTCGGCACGTTATCGAGGACAATTCGTGCGAAGGCAACTGTGCGCAGATACTCGTTGGCGCCCGTCTTCGGCTGGTGCGACATCGTCGGCGTGTTCTCGGGCTGCAGCGGCCAGCAGATGAAAGCAGTGAAGCCTCCAGTACGCGCCTGAACCTCTTTCACGCGCTGAAGGTGCTCGAGCCGCTCGGCGAGCGTTTCGCCAAGGCCGTACATCATCGTCACGGATGTCTTCATGCCCTCGCCGTGTGCGAGCTCCATGATCTCGAGCCAGCGATCGGCGCCGGCTTTCTTGGGGGCTACTATGTCGCGAACGCGTTGAACGAGTATTTCTCCTCCTCCGCCAGGAATCGAATCGAGTCCCGCTCTTCGCAGCTCGCGAATCACTTCGATCGCATCCAGCCGAAACAGCTTGGCAAAAAAGTCTATCTCGCTCGGGCTGAACCCATGGATGTGGATGGGATGGTTTCGCTTGATGTACTTCATCAAGTCCAGGTACCACTCGAACGGAATGTACGGGTTGTGGCCACCCTGGATCAGTATTTGGACGCCACCAAGCGCCTTGAGCTCGTCGATCTTGGCGCCGATTTGCTCGAACGAAAGCGTGTAGCCTTCGCCGTGTTTGGGTCGACGCGCAAATGCGCAAAACCCGCAGTCAGCGACGCAGACGTTGGTGTAATTGATGTTTCGATCGATGATGTAAGTGACTGTGTTTCCGGGATGCTTTTCCTGGCGGACGCGATCCGCCTCCACGCCAAGCTCGAGGAGCGGAGCATTCGTGTAAAAATCGAGCAGGTCGCGCGTCACGCTCATGCTGCGGGAAGAAAGGTCAGTGTGCCGTTCGGGATCCGACCGCGCTCGACTAGCCGTCGGTAGAATTCGGTGAGCCCGGCAAGGTGCGGATACGATAATCCATAGTCCAGCCCTGAAAGGTATTCCGCGCAGATCTCCTTCTTTACCCCTGTAGCTTCATGCGCTTGCGCGGCCAAGTCCGGGAGATGCGTGAGACCCCAGTTTCTGGAGGCAATAAGCCCGGCGTGCGCAACGAGCGCGGCTTTGACTTCGGTTGTGCGCTGCGCCACCCAAACGGCGAAGACGAACGGTTGTTCGGTCCATTCCTTCCACACCTGACCAAGGTCGTAGGCATACGGATAACGATCGCGATGGCGAGTTCCCAGCACGAGGGCTGCGTCACCGATGACGAGGCGCGCCTCGGCGTTGTGATCGTTGGACTCGACAATGTCAGTGACCTCGGCGTCACCAGCAACGAAGCGCGGCTTTGCGCGCCAGACATTCTCGAACAGCAGCTCAAGGAGCGCCACACTGGTCATGGAGCTTCTGCTCACGAGCACCCGTCGCGATGTCAGCTCACTGGCAGGATATCGCGAAAACAGCATCACGCTGCGTACTGGCCCATCGCAGGAGATCGCCAAGTCGGGGAGCAGCAGGTATCGATCGGCATCACGCGCGTACTCGACCGCGGAGACGACGCTGATGTCCAGCTCGCCCGCAGCCATTCGGCGGTTGAGATCGGTCGGGACTCCGTCGACGAGCTTGGCCTCGAGCGCGACAAGGCCGCGATCAATGGCGCCGTAAACCGGATAGCAATTGATGTAGGGAATGCGTCCAATCTTCATCAGGCCGCCACCGCCGGCGCCCGCTCAAATACACGCAGAATGTTGTAGAACGAGTCGCGCTCGGCCGGAATCTTTCCGGCTGAGCGAATTAGCTCGAGAATCTCGTCGAGACTCAAGCCCTGCGCAGTGTGTGCGCCCGCTTCATGGTAGATCTTCTCGCGAACTACCGTTCCCTCGAGATCATTCACGCCGAACGCGAGTGACGTCTGCGACAGGAACGGAGTGACCATTATCCAGTGAGTCTTGATGTGGTCAAAGTTGTCGAGGAAGAGGCGGCCCACGGCTAGATTGCGCAGGTCGTCAAAGCCAGTCGTCGCGGTTCCCTGCCGGCCGAGCTCGATGCCCAGCTCATTGTTGTCAGGATGGTAGGCGAGCGGAATGTACGCGAGAAATCCGTGCGACTCGTCCTGCAGATCGCGAAGCATCGACAGGTGTTCGATCCGATCCTGGATTGTCTCAACATGCCCGTAAAGCATGGTGCAATTGGATCTGATGCCGAGTCGATGGGCGGTACGATGCACTTCGATCCAGTCTTCGCCGGCGAGTTTTTTGTCCGCAATTGTCATGCGGACGCCCTTGCCAAATACTTCCGCGCCGCCACCTGGCAATGTGTCGAGACCGGCGTCATGAAGCGCCGTCAACACATCCTCGATCGACATCTTGTCGATGCGCGCGATGTGGGCGATCTCGACGGCAGTGAGCGCCTTGATGTGAACGTGCGGGTATCGAGACTTCAGTCCGCGGAACATCTCGCTGTAGTACGCGAGGCCGGCTTTCATGTCGAGGCCACCAACGATATGAAACTCTTTAGTCAATCCGTTCGCCGCTGCTTCCGCTTCAGCGTATACCTCGTCCAGGGTGTAGTGATATGCTCCCTCTTCCTTCGGCAGGCGCGCAAAGGAGCAGAACACGCAGGTTTTTCGGAGATAGCAAACGTTGGTCGGATTTATGTGCTGGTTGGCGGCGAACGTGACGACGTCGCCGTTCTTACGGCGATTCGCGTAGTCGGCGAGCAATCCAAGCCCGAGGAGATCAGGCGTCGTGAAGAGAAGGTCCGCATCCGTGTGAGTCAGTCGCGTCTTCGACTGCACCTTTTCGCCAACGGCTCGGAGCTTCCGATCGGAGATTTTTCCGAGGTCGAGCGAGATCTCGCCGCTCACGGTGCTAGCTCTCGAAGCGTCTGATGGCGAGGGTGGTGTTGTGCCCACCGAAGCCAAAGCTATTGCTGATGACGGCGTTGACTTCACGATTAACGCAGACGTTGGGTGTAAAGTTGAGATCGAGCTCGGGATCGGGATGATGGTAATTGATCGTAGGAGGAATCACCCCGTTGCCGACGACCATCGTGCTTATCACTGCCTCGACTGCACCTGCCGCTCCGAGCATGTGGCCCGTTGCCGACTTCGTCGAGCTCACGTTCACGTCCTTCGCATATTCCCCAAACACGGCCCGGATTGCGCGAGTCTCATTGAGATCGTTCGCGGGAGTCGAAGTGCCGTGCGCGTTGATGTACTGGATGTCTTTGGGCTCCAGACCGGCATCCTTGAGGGCCCGCTTCATCGCTCGTTGCGCGCCTTCGCCGTCGGGGGCGGGAGCTGTAAGGTGATACGCATCGCCAGTCGCGCCGTACCCCACTATTTCGGCGTATATCTTTGCACCGCGATTGAGGGCCTGCTCGAGCTCTTCGAGGATCAGGATTCCGGCGCCCTCGCCCATGACGAACCCATCGCGCGTCGCATCGAATGGACGGGACGCGGTCTCGGGACTGTCATTACGCTCGGATAGTGCCTTCATGTTGGCGAATCCGCCGATTGCCATCGGCGTCACGGTGGCCTCGGCCCCGCCGGTGATCATTATGTCGGCGTCACCGTACTGGATGGTTCTGAATGCATCACCTATTGCATGAGCACTGGTAGCGCAAGCTGAAACAGTGGCGTAGTTTGGCCCTTTGGCGTTGAACTGCATCGAGACAATGCCAGCGGCGATGTCAGCGATGAACATTGGGATGAAGAAAGGAGAGATCTTCCCCACACCGCGCTCGCGGTAGACGTCGTGCTGTTCTTCGAAGCTCTTGAGCCCCCCGATCCCGCTTCCGATGATCACACCGATCCGGTCGGGGTCCATTCCATTGCTGCCGTTGGCTAGCCCCGCGTCGGTCATCGCTTGCCGCGCAGCTGCGACGGCGTACTGCGTGTATTGGTCCGCTCGCCGCGCTTCCTTGCGCTCCATGTAGTTGAGCGGATTGAATCCCTTGACTTCCGCGGCGAATCGCACGGGGAAATTCGAAGCGTCGAACTTCGTGATTGGCGCGGTTCCCGACTTCCCCTCAATCAGGGCCCGCCAGGTCGTCGCCACATCGTTCCCGACCGGGGTAATCGCCCCCATGCCGGTGACGACGACTCGTCGCTTCATTACGCTCCGACCTTCTGGTTCAGATAGCCGAGGGCGTCACCGACGGTGCGCAGTTTCTCGGCATCCTCATCAGGAATGTCGATGTTGAACTCCTTCTCGAACTCCATCACGAGCTCGACGATGTCCAGGCTGTCGGCACCGAGATCCTCGATGAAGCTCGCCTCGTTCGTCAGCTTTTCACGCTCCACACCGAGCTCTTTCTCGATGATGTCTTTGACCTTGTCGGAATTGTCGGCCATTTGATGGATTGCCTCGCGGTTGTGGGGTGTCGTGGAAATATACCTAACCGAATATCTGATACAAAGTTACATCACCATTCCACCGTCTACGGTGAAGACGGCCTCGGGTTACATCACCATTCCGCCATCCACCACGAACACCTGCCCCGTGATGTACGAGGCGAGGTCCGAAGCGAGAAAAGCGACGATGGCAGCAATATCCTGTGCGCTTCCGAGACGTTCGAGTGCAATCTGTTTGCCTAGCGCCTCGCGAGCTTCTTGAGTCATGGAGGCGGTCATCTCGGTTTCGATGAATCCGGGGGCGACCGCATTAACGAGAATGTTGCGCGAGCCGAGCTCCTTCGCCACTGATTTGGTGAGCGCGATAAGCCCCGCTTTGCTGGCAGAATAGTTCGCCTGACCCTTGTTGCCGATCATTCCTACAATACTCGCGATGTTGATGATCCGGCCACTTCGCTTCTTCATCATCCCCCTCGAGACGGCGCGAATCGCGGCAAACGCCCCTCTCAGGTTGGCGTTCAGAACAGCATCCCAATCCTCGTCCTTCAATCGCATTACCAGGTTGTCGCGCGTAATGCCGGCGTTATTGACGAGAATGTCAATGGACCCGAAGGCTTTCTCCACGTCATCGACGAGTTTCGCGACGGCTGCCGTGTCAGTAACGTCGGCAGCGAACCCCTTGGCGTTGCGACCGATAGCAGAGGCTGCTTCATCTGCGCGCTGTTGATCGCGCCCAACAACCGCTACGCGAGCACCAGATTCAGCGAACGCTTCAGCAATCGCGCGCCCTATACCGCGTGTGCTACCGGTGACCAGTGCGTTCTTTCCACTCAGGTCAATCTTCATTGCGTAACCAACTGGCGAAGCTTTTCGACTTCGGCGGCCGTTCCGCACGTGAAGGTGCGCGCGCCTTTGACCAGCCTTCCCATCAAACCGCTGAGGATATTTCCCGGGCCCATCTCGACGTAGAAAGCGTCGGCAAATTGTTTGGCGATGTTTCGTATCTCGGCCGACCACCGGACAGGCGATGTAAGCTGGCGCAACAATAAATCCTTCCCTTCGACGGCCGTAGTCGAGGGTAATGCAGTCACGTTCGAGTAAACGGGATAGACTGGGTCAGTGAACGCGGAGGTGGCGATCGCGTCTGTGAGTCCCACTACGGCCGGCTCCATTAGCGGGGAATGGAACGCGCCGCTGACGGGGAGCTTGATCGTTCGCCTGGCGCCGGCATCCTTGGCGAGCTCCATAGCGCGCTCGACGCCGGCGATCTCGCCTGAGATAACGACCTGTTCGTCGGTATTGAAGTTCGCGGGCACGACAAGTCCCGAATCCCTGGTGGCGCGCTCGCAGATCTCTTCGATCGGTGTGCTTGTCGTGCCGAGGATTGCAGCCATCGTTCCCGGACGCGAGGTGCCGGTCTCGAACATGAGCTCGCCGCGTCTTCTCACTAGCCGAGCAGCGCCGGGAAGACTCACCGCGTCAGCAGCGTGATAAGCGGTAAATTCTCCGAGAGAATGTCCAGCCGCGGCCCGGACATGAGGACGGAGCGCGTCTTTTGTAAGTGCCCATACTGCTGCGCCGTGGGCAAACAGGGCGGGCTGTGCATTACGAGTCAAGGTCAGCTCGTCAGCGGGGCCTTCGAAGCAAAGTCGACTGAGGTCTTCGCCAAGCGCGGCGTCAACCTCGCCAAAAACGCCGCGTGCGATTGGGAATGCGTCGGCCAGATCCTTTCCCATTCCCGGCTTCTGCGAGCCCTGGCCGGGAAAGAGTAGTACGATGTCCACCGCCTAAAAGCGAATGACCATCGACGCCCAGGTGAATCCGGCGCCAAATGCGACCATCATCACCGTCGAGCCTTCCTTGACCCTGCCCGACTCGATCGCCTCATCGAGTGCAATCGGAATCGACGCGGAAGAAGTGTTGCCGTAGCGATCAACGTTTACGTACACCTTGTCCATCGATATTCCGGAATGCTTCGCCGTCGCTTCGATGATTCGAACGTTGGCCTGGTGAGGAATCAGTAGATCGATGTCCGAGCCGGTGAGCCGTGCTCCATCGAGCGCGCGGTCGGCGGCGTCGGACATGGATCGCACTGCATGCTTGAAGACCTCACGCCCCGCCATCTTCACTAGGTGTGAGCGCTTCTCGAGCACCTCAGCAGACATAGGCACTGTAGCACCTCCTTCAGGGCGATAAAGGAGGTCTGCGAGCTTACCATCGCTGCGCATATACGCCGAAAGAATTCCCTTGCCGTGGTGCCGGCTTCGTTTGAGAACCGCGGCACCCGCACCGTCGCCGAAAAGCACGCACGTAGAACGGTCTTTCCAGTCGACGATCGCGCTCATTTTTTCCGACCCGATCACGAGCGCGGTCTCCGCAGTTCCAGACATAATCAATCCCTCGGCCGTGCTCATCGCGTAGAGCCAACCGGCACAGGCAGCGCCAACGTCGAATGCCGCGGCGCGAGTCGCGCCCAGATCCGCCTGGATGTCAACTGCTGTGGATGGTAGAAGTCGGTCAGGCGTCGCGGTGCTCAGCACAATCACATCGATCTCGCCGGGATGGACATTTGCGGCAGACATCGCATGGCGTGACGCTTCTGCCGCCATCGAACAGGTCGTCTCTCCATTCTTCGCCAGTCGGCGCTCGACGATGCCGCTCCGCTCTACGATCCATTCGTGCGACGTCTCGATACCGATGGACGCGAAGTCGTGATTCGTCATCACGTGCTTCGGCAGCCCTCGTCCAGTCCCCACTACTGCAGCTATTGGTCTTTTCATGCCGACTCCGCGGCGGCGTTGATCGCCGGCTCGGCCTCCTCTAATCTCCTGCCGATCTGCTCGTTCATTCGGGTCTCGACAGCACGCACGGCGACTTTGATTGCGTTCTTGATTGCGCGCGGCGGAGAGTTTCCGTGGCAGATGATGCTCACGCCTCGGACTCCGAGAAGCGGAGCGCCGCCATAGGCGGTTGAATCGAATCCTTTGAGAGCAACTTTGACGTCTTCAGCATTGATCCCTGGATGCTCGCTGAGGACACGCACGATCAACGGTGCCACCGCTTCGTAGAACTTCAGCACGACGTTACCCACAAAACCATCGCAGATGACGACATCGAAGGGACCGCGCTCGCTCGCGCCGGCAGGCAGATCGCGACCCTCGAGATTTCCATGAAAGTTGAACCCAGCCTTCCGAAAGAGGAGGTGCGCCTCCTTCACGACGGCATTTCCCTTCTCCGGCTCCTCTCCTATTGAGAGCAGGCCAATCGAGGGATTGGGACGACCGAAGATGCATTCAGCGTAAACCGCGCCAAGCCACGCGAACTGCAGGAGCTCAGTACTCGAGCAGTCCACATTTGCCCCTGAATCGAGTACGATGACTGGATCGCGAGCGGTTGGAAAGACGGTTGCGATCGCAGGCCTCGTAAGCCCGGGCTGCAGCTTGAGGAGCATCGCCGAGGATGCCATCTGCGCGCCGGTATTGCCGGCGGAGACGAAGGCGTCAGACTTTCGGTCCACCTGCAACCTGAGTCCGACGATCATCGAGCTGTTGGGCTTTTTGCGCAGGCCGGCGGTTGGCTTCTCCGACATCTCGATGACGTCCGGCGCCTCGACGATGCCGATGCGTTGGCGCGAAGCCGCGGCCTGAGCAAGCTCGCCTGCGAGCGCTCTATCGAGCTCCGCTTCGATCACCGACGTACGCCCAACGAGCTGCACTGTATGTGCGCCGTCGAGTTCCTGCAGAGCAAGTAGAGCGCCGGCGATTGTAGCTTTGGGAGCGAAGTCTCCCCCCATAGCGTCCAACGCTATTCGCGCCAAACTACGCTTCCTTTGGCTCTACTCGCTGTTCGCCTGCGTAGTACCCGCACTCTTCGCAGACATGATGCGGACGCTTCATGCTCTGACAGCGCGGAC
>WNGL01002255.1_pt1 | contig 23502 bp, 21 predicted proteins | sample 5400591 | NCBI WGS metagenome assembly WNGL01 (sample SAMN13153377, study PRJNA577476) | soil metagenome | isolation source: 80 cm soil or saprolite under Garry oak tree replicate 1 | place: USA:California | collected 2016-06-15 | reverse complement strand
ACCCGGCACTCGATCACGTCGAAGAAGGCCCGCTGCAGGGCCTGGGTGATCGGCCCCCGGGCGCCTCGGCCGATCGTGATCTTGTCCACCGAGCGGATCGGCGTAACCTCGGCTGCCGTCCCGGTGAAGAACAGCTCGTCCGCCACGTAAAGGGCCTCGCGAGGTAGGGACTGCTCGACCACCGGGATGCCCTGCCGCCTGGCGAGGGCGATCACGCTGTCCCGGGTGATGCCGGGAAGGACCGAGCAGGCCAGCGGGGGGGTGATGATCGTTCCCTTGTGGACCAGGAACAGGTTCTCGCTGCTCCCTTCCGAGAGGTACCCCTCGGGGCTCAGCGCGATCCCCTCCGCGTAGCCCTCCTTGACCGCCTCCATCTTGATGAGCTGGGCGTTCATGTAGTTGGCGGAGGACTTGGCCATCGCGGGGAGGGTGTTGGGGGCGATGCGCGTCCAGGAGCTGACCCGCACGTCGACCCCCTCGTCAAGGGCCTCGGCGCCGAGGTACCTGCCCCAGTCCCAGACCATGATCGCGACGTCGACCGGGCAGGGGAAGGGGTTCACCCCGAGCTGGCCGAAGCCGCGATAGACCACCGGCCGGATGTAGCAGGCCTCCATCCGGTTCACCCCGATGGTGTCGAGGATCGCCTGGTTCAGCGCCTCGGGTGCGTAGGGGACGTCCATGCGGTAGATCTTCGCCGAGTTGTAGAGGCGCTCGGTGTGGGAGTCGAGCCGGAAGACGGCCGGCCCCTCGGGGGTGGCGTAGCAGCGGATCCCCTCGAACACCGCAGACCCGTAGTGGATGACGTGGGATCCGATGTGGATCCTGGCATCGTCCCAGGGGACGAGCTTCCCGTTCATCCAGATCTTTTCCGACTTCGGGAAGGACATGCGCCCGGCTTCCTCCTGGCAGCGGCTAAAAAATTCCCACGTCCGCGGGTGGTCCTCCGCGGGAAAAGGCTTCCTTGCCACCCGATTCGATCGATTCTAGCCCGCTCGCGGGCGGGTGTCAACGGAATGTGATGGGGAAGTGCCTGAGAGGCGAGGCTTTATCGAGCAAGGGGGCGCTGCGCCGCGCCCCCTTGGACCCCCCGCTCGTCGCCGGAGTGAATCCGGCTCCTCGCGCGCCCGTTGCTGGCGCGCCCGTAGCGCGCGCGGCTTATTGCACCTCGCCGCAGAACGGACAAGCATCCGAGCGGGCGTGGAGCGGCTTGCGGCAGTTCCAGCAGAATCCTTTTTTCGGCACATCCCTGGCCTTGAGCCGCTTGCGGATGTCCTCGAGCTCGGTGGCGTTGTGGTCGATGTCCGCGGCCGTGGCGAGGTCTTCGAGCAACTCCGAGGCGTGCTGGTAGCGCGCGGGGACCTCGGGGGCCAGCGCCTTCATCACGATGTCCGAGATCTCGCGGGGGATCTGCGAGTTCTTGATCTTGGGAGGAGTGCAGCGGCCCTGGGCCACCATCCGCTCGATCTGGGCCGGGTTGGGGCTGAAGTAGGGGAGGGTCCCGGTGAGCATCTGGTAGAGGATCACCCCCACCGAGTAGATGTCGGAGGCCAGCACCGCCCGCCCCTGGAACTGCTCGGGGGCCATGTAGGGCGGGCTCCCGATCACGGTGGTGGCGTGCGACTTCTCGAGGAAGCGCGAGGTGCCGAAGTCGGCCACCTTCACCGCGCCGCTCTCCGAGATGAGGACGTTCGCCGGGCGGAGGTCCCGGTGCAGGATCTGCGCCTCGTGGGCGTGCTCGACGCCGCGCAGGACCTGGACCGCGTAGTTCAGCGCGCGGGGCACGTCGAGGGACTTCTCGCGGTCGAGGACGGCCTCCAGGCTCTCCCCCTTCACGTATTCCATGACGATGAAGAACGTCCCCTCCAACCGCTCGGCGGTGACGATCCCGACGATATTCGGGTGGTCGAGGGCGGCGAGGAGGCGCGGCTCCTGGAGAAGGTCGTCGAAATCGCCGCTCTGGCGGTGGGGGACCTTGATCGCGACCTTCTTGTCGATCCACACGTCCTTCGCGAGGAAGACGGTTCCGAATCCGCCGGAGCCCAGGTTGGAGAGGATCTGGTATTTCCCGACCGTCTGTCCCAGCAGGAACATGAAGCGCGGCGAGTATAGCCTATCCCAGATCACCCCACAGCGCCTGCGCCATCACCACTGCGGCCACCGCCGCCGTCTCCGACCGGAGCACGCGTGGTCCGAGGCCGACGGCGTGGAAGCCGGCGGCCTCGAGGCGGCCCACCTCGCCCGGCTCCCACCCGCCGGCGGGACCCACGAGCACCAGCACGGCCCGGGACGGCTTCGGGATCGCCGCCAACCGTCGCTGAGCGGGGGTTTCGAGAAACACGAGTCGTTCACCCTCGAACGGCTCGGCCAGAAGTGCGTCGAAGGTGAGGGTGGGCGCCACCCGTGGGACCACGGCGCGCCCGCACTGCTCGGCGGCGCCGCTCGCCACCTTCTCCCAGCGCTCCGAGCGCGAGCCGTGGAGGGCGGGCCGGGCCGCGGCGTCCGTGCGGGCGGTGACGACCGGCCACACCTCGCTCGCTCCCAGCTCGGTCGCCTTCTGGATGACCAGCTCCATGCGGTCTCCCTTCAAGGGCGACAGGGCCAGGACGAGGCGAAGCGGCGACTCGGAGCGGGGGACGACGGCGGAGCCCAGCCGCAGCTCGACGCCCTGGCGGGAAACCCGGTCGAGGGTGGCTTCGTATTCGCGTCCGTCGCCGTCGAAGACCCGCACCGCCGCCCCCGAGCGGAGCCGGAGCACCTCGCGCGCGTGGTGGGCCGAGTGCTCGGGCAGGCTCATCCGGGCCCCGGGCGCCGCCTCGGGGACGTGGAACCGCGGGACGGTCATGCCTCGGCCTTCACGGCCGCCGCCCCACGAGGCAGGCCCACTCGCCGTCCACGCGCGGCGTGAGCGATCCGGCTTCCGCGCAGACGGCCACGATCTCGGCCACGTCCCCGGCCAGCATCCCGGAGAGGACGAGCGCTCCCCCGGAGCGGACCAGCGCCACGAGCTCGCTCACCCGCGTGCGGAGCAGGGGGGCGGAGAGGTTGGCCAGCACGACGTCGAAGGCGCGGGGGCGGAAGGCGGCCCCCCCGTCGGCCCGCACGACCGCGAGATCGACGCGGTTGAGCCGTGCGTGCCGGCGGGCGGACTCCGTGGCGTCGGGGTCGAGGTCGGCGGCGACCACGGCCGATGCGCCGAGGCGGCGGGCCGCCACGGCGAGGATGCCGGTGCCGGTCCCCACGTCCAGCACCCGGCCGAGCGCTCGCTCACCGGACAGGGCCTCGAGCGCGCCCAGGCAGAGTCGGGTGGTCTCGTGGGTGCCGGTGCCGAAGGCACGACCGGGATCCACGACGATCACCTCCGCGCGGTCGGCCGGGAGGTCCCAGGGGGGCGCGATCCGGAAGCGGCCGGCCGCAAATCCGCGGAAGGTCTCGCGGAACCGCGCGACCCAGTCCACCTCGGGCACCGGGGCGGGCTCGACGCGGGCGGCGGGCAGGGGCCGGAGCGCCTCCCTGAGGTCGGCCGCGGAGCCGGCGGCGGGGAAGTAGGCGAGGAGCGCGACCGAGCCCGTCGGCCCCACCTGCACCTCGATCCCCGTGGTGCCCGCTCCGTAGAGGAGAGCGGTGGCGAAGTCCTCGTCCGCGGCGGGGACGATGACCCGGAAAGCGATCATGGCCGCCGCCTCAGCCCAGGATGTCCTTCATGCGGTCGAAGAGCGTCTTGTCCTTGTCCTTGAGGTCGGGGACGGGCAGCGTCTTTTCGAGCTGCTCGAACAGCCGCTTCTGCTCGGAGTTGAGCCGGGTGGGGATGACGACCCGCAGGAGCACGTGGAGATCGCCGCGGTGCTTGCTGCCGAGCTGGGGGAAGCCCTGGCCGCGCACGCGGAGGATGGTCCCCGGCTGGGCGCCCTCCGGGACGGAGATCCGCGTCTTGCCCCCGTCCAGGGTGGGCACGTCCTGGTGGCCGCCCAGCGCGGCCTGGGCCACGCTGATCGGCACCTCGCAGAAGAGGTTGGTGCCGTCGCGCTTGAAGAAGGCATGCTCCTCGACGCGGATGACCACGTAGAGGTCGCCGGGCGGCCCCCCCAGGCCGCCCGCCTCGCCCTCGCCGGTGATGCGGAGCTGGCTTCCCGTGTCGACCCCGGGCGGGATCTTGATCTGCAGCTTGCGTTCGATCGCAACCTGCCCCTCGCCGTGGCAGGTCTTGCATTCGCTGGCCACCACCCGGCCCGTGCCGCGGCAGCGGCCGCAGGTGCGGGCCACGCTGAAGAAGCCCTGCTGGAAAGTCACCTGCCCCGACCCGCCGCAGGTGGGACAGGCGGCGGGCTGGGTCCCCGCTGCCGCACCGTTTCCCCCGCACTCCTTGCAGGTCTCGGCGCGGGGGATCTGGATGTGGGTTTCGGTACCGAAGGCGGCCTCCTCGAAGGAGATCTCGAGGTTGTAGCGGAGGTCGGATCCCCGGCGCGGCCCGCCCCGGCGCCGCCCGAAGAGGTCGCCGAAGCCGAAGAAGTCGCCCAGGATGTCGCCGAAGTCCGCAAAGATCGTGGGGTCGAACCCGGCCCCCGCGCCCACCCCCGCGTGACCGTAGGCGTCGTAGCGCTTGCGCTTCTCGGGGTCGCCGAGCGCGCCGTAGGCTTCCGCGCCCTCCTTGAAGCGGTCTTCCGCTTCCTTGTCGCCCGGGTTGCGGTCGGGATGGTACTTGAGGGCCAGCTTGCGATAGGCGGACTTGATCTCCTGCTCGGAGGCGTTGCGCGGGACCCCGAGCACTTCGTAGTAGTCGCGTTTGGCAGCCATCGGGAACGGACTAGGGATGGATGGCAGGGCGCTCGGTCACGGCCGGAGCATGGCCTGGCCGATGATGGTGGCCGCCTTCTCCATCTCGACGAGGCGCGCCTTGAGCTCCTCGAGATCGCCGTCGCTCTGGGCCTTCTTGGCCCGCTCCATCGCGGCCAGGACCCGCTCCTGCTCGTCGGGGGTGAGCTTGCCCTCCAGGGCTTGGACGGAACGCATGGTGTTCTTGACCAGGCCCTCGAGCTGGTGCACGACCGTCTCTTGGTCCTTCTTGGCCCGGTCGGCCTGCTCCTGGGCCCGGGTCGCGCCCGCCAGCCGGTTCACCTCGGACTGGCTGAGGCCGCCGGAGGGATGGATGACCATGGACTGGCTACGGCCGGTGGCCTGGTCCTGGGCGCCCACGGACACGATGCCGTTCACGTCGATCTCGAAGGTGACTTCGACCTGCGGCACTCCCTTGGGGGCGGGTGGGATGTTCGTGAGCTCGAACTTGGCCAGGCTCTTGTTGTAGGCAGCCATGTCGCTCTCGCCCTGGAGGACGTGCACCTCGACCCGGGTCTGGTTGTCGGCAACCGTGGTGAACACCCGGCTCTTGCGGGTGGGGATCGTGCTGTTGCGCTCGATGAGGGGGGTGAAAGTGCCGTCCTTGGTCTCGATCCCCAGGGTGTGAGGGGTGACGTCGAGCAGGACGAGGTCCTTCACCTCGCCGGCGATGATGCCGGTCTGGATGGCCGCGCCCATCGCCACCCCCTCGTCGGGGTTGACCGCCCGGTTGGCCTCCTTGCCGAAGACGCGGCGCACCACCTCGGTGACCTTGGGGGCCCGGGTCTGCCCGCCCACCAGCAGCACCTCGTCGATCTGGTCGGCGCGCAACGCGGCGTCGGAGAGGCAGCGCGTGCAGGGCTCGATGGTCTTCTCCAGCAGGTCGTCGGTCAGCGACTCGTACTTCTGGCGGGTGAGAACCGTGTTGAGGTGCTTCGGTCCCGAGGCGTCGGCCGAGATGAAGGGCAGGACGATCTCGGTCTGCTGGGCGGTCGAGAGCTCGCACTTGGCTTTCTCCGCCGCCTCCTTGAGGCGCTGGAGGGCCATGCGGTCCTGCTTCAGGTCGATCCCGGTCTCCCGCAGGAACTCGGAGATCAGCCAGTCGATGATCCGCTGGTCGAAATCCTCGCCGCCCAGGAAGGTGTCGCCCCCGGTGGCCCGCACCTGGAAGAGGCCGTCCGCCATCTCGAGGATCGTGATGTCGAAGGTGCCGCCCCCCAGATCGTAGACCGCCACGAACTGGCCGCCCTTGGCACTCTTGAGTCCGTAGGACAGGGCGGCCGCGGTCGGCTCGTTGATGATTCGGGAGACCTTGAGGCCGGCGATGAGACCGGCGTCCTTCGTGGCCTGCCGCTGGGGATCGTTGAAGTAGGCGGGGACGGTGATGATCGCTTCCTCGACGGGCTCGCCGAGGTAGTCTTCCGCCGCCGCCTTCAGCTTCTGGAGGACGAAGGAGGAGATCTCGGGGGTCGAGTAGACCTTGTCCTCGATCTGGATGTGCACGTCACCGTTGGCCGCCTCCACCAGCTCGTAGGGGAGGAACCGCCTCGCCTGCTCCGACTCCGGAGAGTCGAACTTCCGCCCGATCAGGCGCTTGACCGCGTAGACCGTGTTCTTCGGGTTGGTGAGGGCCTGGCGCTTGGCGATCTGCCCGACTAGGCGCTCGCCCTTCGCGGTGAAGCCGACGATCGAGGGGGTGGTGCGCGCCCCTTCCTGGTTCGGGATCACCTGGGGCGCCCCGCCCTCCATGACCGCCACGCAGGAGTTCGTGGTACCAAGGTCGATGCCGATCAGCTTGCCCACGCGGAACCTCGCTCCTCTCTGACCAGGGACGTCGGCTCGGGATGACCGTTAGTGTATACCACCATCGCCATCCGTCCCGTCGCTCGGCTCCACGGCCTTTGCCACCTTGACCAGGGCCGGGCGGAGGAGGCGGTCCTTGTACGAGTAGCCCTTGCGGAAGACCTCGACCACCGTCCCCTCGGGGGAGCCGGGGAGGGCCTCGTGCATCAAGGCCTGATGGATCTGCGGGTCGAAGGGCCGGCCCACCGGGTCGTGAACCTGTACCCCCTGGCTCTCCAGGAACGTCAGCAACTCCCGATAGGTCAGCTCCACCCCCTGACGCAGCGTCTCCTCGCCCGCCCCCGAAGCCAGCGCCCGCTCCAGGTTGTCGACCGTGGGTATGAGCTCGCGGAAGAGGGTGGCCGCGGCCTCGAAGCCGGCCTGGCTGCGGTCACGCTCCACGCGCTTGCGGTAGTTCTCGAATTCGGCCCGCCGGCGCAGGAGCTGCTCCTGGAGCGCGTCCCGCTCGCGGCGCAGAGCCGAGAGCTCGTCCGAGGGGCCCGCGCCGGCCGGGACCTCGTCCTCGACCGCGGTGAGGGCGCCTTCACCGGGATCGGAGCTTCCCTCTTCGGACGGAGCCACCGCGGGAGCGTCTTTGGCCTCCTCGCGGACGGACGGCGCCTTGTCGCGGTCGTTCCCCCGCTTGCCGCTCAAGACTTGATCTCCCGAAGGACTTCGGCGATCGCGCGCGCTACATGGTCCACGAGGGAGACCACGTGGGCGTACTCCATGCGGGTCGAGCCCATGACCCCGAGGCCCCAGCCCGCCTCGCCCTCCACCGGAAGGGTGGCCGTCACCAGGGCAAGGTCGCGCAGGCCGGGGTCGGGGTTCTCGTGCCCGATCAGGATGCGCACCCCGTCCCCGGACAGGCAGGCGTTCAGGATCTTCACCAGCCGTCCCTTCTCCTCGAACGTGCGGAAGAGGGCGCGCATGCGCTCCAGGTCCTCGAACTCGGGCTGGGCGAGCATGTTCGAGGTGCCGTCCAGGTAGACGCTCGACGCGTCCGGCTCGGGGGCGAAGGCGCGCTCTCCGAGCGCCACCACCTTCTTGAGCAGCGAGTCGTAGAGCGCCTTCTCTTCCTTCATCAGCTCGAGGAGGCGGGCACGGATCTCCGAGAGACTCATGCCCGTGTAGTTCGTGTTGAGGTAGTTCGCGCACGCCTGCAGCTCCTCGGGGGAGAGGTGCTCCTCGACCTCGATGACCTTGTTGGTGACGATCCCGGAGTTCGAGACCATGACCACGAGAACCCGGGGATGGGCCAGGGAGACGAGGTCGAGGTGGCGGAAGCTGGTGCGCGCGATGTCGGGAGCGAGCACGAAGCCCACGTGCCGGGAGAGGCGGGACAGCAGATGGGAGGCGTTCTCCATCACGTGGTCGACGGAAGCCTCCGCCGGCCGCAGCTCGTGGGCGATCGCGGCGGCGTCGCCGGGCGCGAGCGGCTGGCGTCCCATCAGGCTGTCCACGTAGACCCGGTAGCCCTCGTCGGTAGGGATGCGACCCGCGCTCGTGTGCGGGTGGTCGAGGTACCCGAGGGCCTCAAGGTCGGCCATGATGTTCCGGAGGGTGGCGGGAGAGAGCGCCCGGTTCAGGACCCGGGAAAGGCTCTCCGACCCCACCGGCTCCCCGGTCTCGACGTGGAGCTGGATGAGGGAGCGCAGCACCTCTCTCCGACGCTCGTCTAGGGTCGGCGCTGTCATCGTGTCGTCAACGGCAAATTATACTCAGGCAACGGGAAGGGGCCAAATGCCCGGGGGAGCTCACGCGTCGATCTGGGCCCTCTGCAAAGTCCCGCTGTAGTCGATGTAGATGCTCTTCCACTCGCTGAACACCTCGAGGGCCTGGACGCAGGCCTCGCGGTGGCCGTTGCCGGTGTTCTTGGTGCCGCCGAAGGGCAGGTGGGTCTCCGCTCCGATGGTCGGGGCGTTGACGTAGAAGATACCGGTGTACATCTCGCGCATGGCCGTGAAAGCCTTGTTGATGTCCTGGGTGTAGATCGAGGCGGAGAGGCCGTACTCGACCGAGTTGCCGACCTCGATCGCCTCCTCGAGCGAGCCCACCGGGATGACGGAGACCACGGGGCCGAAGATCTCCTCCCGCGCCACCCGCATGGCGGGGGAGCAGTCCCCGAAGATCGTGGGTTCGTGGAAGTAGCCCCGGCCGTGCTCGGGGCCCGTGAGGCGCCGCCCGCCGCCGAGGAGCTTCGCGCCATCGTCCCGGCCGATCTTGACGTACCTTTCCACGGTCTCGAGCTGCCCCTGGTTCACGCAGGGGCCCATCTGCACCTTCGGGTCGAGACCGTTTCCCACCCTGAGCGCCTTCGCACGCGCCACGAACTGCTCGACGAACGCTCCGTAGACCTTCTTGTGGACGGCCACGCGGCTGGCCGCCGTGCAGCGCTGGCCGGTGGTCCCGAAGCCGCCCCAGATCGCCCCCTCCACCGCGAGGTCGAGCCGGGCGTCGTCCATCACCAGGATGATGTTCTTGCCGCCCATCTCGAGGTGGCAGTGCTTGAACGCGGGGGCGCAGGCCTCGGAGACCTTGCGGCCCACCTCGGTCGAGCCGGTGAAGGAGACGACGTGCACGTCCTTGTGGGTCATGAGCGGGGTGCCGACCTTGGAACCGCCTCCCGTGACCATGTTGACGACCCCCCGGGGAAGTCCCGCTTCCGCGAGGGCCTTGACCAGGTGGACCACCGAGAGCGGGGTGTCGGTGGCGGGCTTGATGACGACGGGGTTGCCGAGGACGAGGGCGGGCATCATCTTCCAGGACGGGATGGCCATGGGGAAATTCCAGGGAGTGATGAGGCCGGCAATACCCACCGGCATCCGCACCGACATCTGGAACTTGTTCGGCAGCTCGGAGGGCGTCGTCTGGCCGAACTGGCGCCGGCCCTCGCCCGCCATGTAGTACGTCATGTCGATGCCTTCCTGGACGTCTCCCCGGGTCTCGTCCAAGACCTTCCCCATCTCCCGGGTCATGTCCCGGGAGAAATCCTCCTTGCGGCGGATCAGGATCTCGGCCGCCCGATAGAGGATCTCTCCGCGCTTGGGCGCGGGGAGGGCCTTCCACCTCGGGAAGGCTTCGCGGGCGGCGGCCACCGCGCGCTCCACGTCCTCCGGCCCCGAGTCGGCGAAGACGCCGACCACCTCGCTCGTGTCGGCGGGGTTGCGGTTCTCGAAGGTCTTCCCGGAGGCGGCGGGCTCCCAGGTCCCCGCGATGTAGTTCCCGAAGCTCTCTGCCATGGAAGTTCCGCGCGGGCGCGGCCGATCAGGAGGCGGCGGCCTTGTCCTTGCGCTCGTCCCGCCGGACCGACATGTCGCTGTTGCCCCTGAAAGTCGCCCCTTCCGCGATCACGACCCGGGGAGCGCCGATGTTGCCGGTGAGGCGACCCGTGGCCTGGATCTCGACGCGGTGCGAGGCATGGCAGTCCCCGATCAGCTCGCCGCTCACCACCACGGACTGGGCCTCCACCGTGGCCTTGACGGTGCCGCCCGGGCCGATGCGGAGGTCGCGGCTGATGCGGATCTGCCCCTCGACCGTCCCCTCCACGAGCACGTCCTCGTCGCCCGTGATCTCCCCCTTGATCGTGGTCTTGGGTCCGATCACGCACAGGGCGGCGCGCGAGGGAGCGGACGGGGGAACGGGGACGGGGCTGGCCGGGACCGCCACCACGCGGTGGGGCGGCGTTTCTGGGGCCTTGCTCTCAGGCTTGCCGAAGATTCCCATGCGTCCTCCTGAAAGAGCCCACCGGCCGAACGTCGCGCCAGCCACAGGGAGGTTGGAGCGGGCGACGGGGTTCGAACCCGCGACACCGAGCTTGGGAAGCTCGTACTCTACCAGCTGAGCTACGCCCGCCCGAGTCCCTGCCTCGTCAGGATGATAACCACCGATCCGGCTCCGGTCAAGGCTGCGCTCCCCGAATCACGGCCAGGACCTCGTCGCGCCGGGCCTTCATGGCGGCGTCGGAGGCGGCCTCCAGGTTCAGCCGCAAGAGGGGCTCCGTGTTGGATGGGCGCACGTTGAAGTGCCAGTCGTGGTAGTCCACCGAGATGCCGTCCAGCTTGTGGATCCGGCCGTCCCGGTAGCTTGCCTCGAGGCGGGCGAGGGCGCCGGCGACGTCCTCCACCCGAGAGTTGATCTCCCCCGAGATGTGGTACCGCTCCCGCATGGGAGCCAGGATCGCGCTGAGGGGGCGCTTCTGGCGCCCGAGGTACTCCAGCATGAGGAGGGCCGGGATCATCCCGTTGTCGGCAAACCAGTTGTCGCGGAAGTAGAAGTGCCCCGAGACCTCACCCCCGAAAGTCGCGACCTCCTCGCGCATCCGCTTCTTGATGAACGCGTGCCCGACGCGATTCATGAGGGCGACTCCGCCTGCGGCCTCCACCCGGTCCCGGACCACGCGGGAGGCCCGCACGTCGTAGACGATCCGGGCCCCCTTCTCGCGCTGGCAGAACGATTCGCCCAGGAGGGCGGTCACGAAATCACCGGGGACGAACTCGCCCCGGTCGTCGATGAAGAAGCAGCGGTCGGCGTCCCCGTCCCAGGCGATGCCGAGATCGGCCCTCTCTTCCACCACCCGCCGCATGATCTCGCGCCGGTTCGCCTCGATCAGGGGATCCGCGGGGTGGTTGGGGAAGGTCCCGTCGGGATCGAAGTACATCGGCACCGTGCGGATCGGCAGGCGGGGCAGGATTGCGCTCGCGCAGACCGGGGCCATGCCGTTGCCCGCGTCGAGAACGACCTTGAGCCCCGGCACCAGGGTTTGGTCGATCAGGGCCAGGCAGTGCTGCGCGTAGTCCTCGCGGATCTCACGGGCGTGTAGAGGGGCGGAGGCGGTGGGCGCGGGCCCGGCGTACCGCCCTGCCATGACCCACTCCCGGATCTCCTTGATCCCCTCGTCTCCCGAGAGGGCCAGGGCGCCCTGGCGGACCATCTTGACGCCGTTCCACTCCTTGGGGTTGTGGGAGGCGGTCACGATCGCGCCGCCGTCGAGGTCGTGGCGGGCCACGAAGTAGTAGAGCATGTCCGTGCCCACGATCCCCAGGTCGGTCACCGCACACCCTTGGGCCCGCGCCCCCTCGACGAAGGCGCCCGCGATCTCGGGGGAGGAGAGCCGAACGTCCCGGCCCACCGCGATGTGGCGGGCGCCGAGGTAGTCCACGAAGGCCCGGCCGATCTGGCGCGCCACCTCGCCGTCGAGCTGCGAGGGGTAGAGCCCCCGGACGTCGTAGGCCTTGAAGATCCCGGGATCGATCATCTTTGAGCTGGGGGGCGCTGTAGTCGCGCCCCCCAGGACCCCCCGCTCGCTTCGCCGACGTGAAGTCGGCTCCGCTCGCCGCTCGTCGCCCTTCCCCTATGGGACACAGGAGAAGTCCGATACCACGGAGCCTTCGCCCAGGACGGCCCCGTCGACGCGGGCGTTCCTGCCGACGCGGACGTTGGTTCCCAGCAGCGCTCCCTGGACCTGGGCCCCGGAGCCGACGCGCGAGCCGGCCCAGAGGACGGAGTCCGTGACCCGTGCCCCGGGCTCGATGGCGACTTCGGCCACCAGCACCGCGTCGGGTCCCACCTCGGCCCCGGCCGCAACCTCACAGCCGGGACCCGCGTAGAACGGGCCCAGCAGGCGTGCTTGGGGGTCGATCCGCGCCCGCGGGTGGACGACGCCGCCGTCCCGCGCGACCCCGTCGAGTCGCACTGGGAAGCGGCCGTGGAGGATGTCGCGATGGACCTGCCGGTACTTGTCGTGAGTACCGATGTCGATCCAGTAGCCGCGGTGGACCGGTCCCAGCACCAGGTCCCCGCGGGCGAGGAGGGCGGGAAAGAACGCCCGCTCGATCGAGTGGTTGACCCCGGGCGGCATCAGCTCGAGGACCCGGGTCTCCAGGACGTAGACGCCGGCGTTGATCGTGTCGGTGGTGATCTGGGAGGGGTCGGGCTTCTCGAGGAAGCGGAGGACGCGGCCCCCGGCATCGGTCTCGACCAGGCCGTAAGCCGCGGGGTTGGGGACCGAGGCGAGGACGATCGTGGCCGAGGCGCCTGCGGCCGTGTGTGCCGTCACGATCCCTGGCAGGTCCACGTCGGTGAGCACGTCGCCGTTGAGTACGATCGTACGCTCGTCGAGATCGGGCTCGGCGTTCTTGACCGCCCCGCCCGTTCCCAGGGGCGTCTCCTCGAAGGCGTAGCGGATCTTCAGTCCGAAGGAGTGGCCGTCGCCAAAAAGGGCCTGGATGCGCTCCGGCCGGTAGGCCACCGAGAAGACGACCTCCCGGATGCCCACCCGGCCCAGCAGCTCGAGCTGGTGGCGGAGGAATGGGCGATCCACGACGGGCACGACGGGCTTGGGCATGCCAAGGGTCAGGGGGCGCAACCGGGTGCCCTCTCCGCCCGCCAGGATGACCGCTTTCATCGGGGCTCGGTCAAGAGGACAGCGATCATAGCACCCTGCGGAGGCGTGGCCAAAGATCGCCTATCTCTTTGACGAGGGGGCATTTCCGGGGGTAGTTGGTTTGACAGTGAGCGTGAGCGTCCACTATAGTCGCCGGTCGAGGTTGATGACGGAAAAGACCGCGGGACGAGATGGTATGGCGAGCATCTCCGAAGAATTGAAGGATCGTCTGGGCCGCCGGAAGGCGGAGGTGGCGACCCTCGGTCTGGGTTACGTGGGCCTTCCCTTGTCGGTGGAGTTCGCGGCCGCGGGGTTCAAGGTCACCGGCTTCGACCTGTCGCCCGACAAAGTGGACGGGGTGAACCGGGGGGAGTCACATATCAAGGACGTCCCCGCCGCCCGGGTCAAGGAACTGGTGACGGCGGGTCGGTTGCGGGCGAGCCGCGAGTTCCAGGAGCTCGCCAGCGCGGACGCGCTCATCATCTGCGTGCCCACGCCCCTCAGCAAGACCAAGGACCCTGACCTGTCGATGGTCGTGGATGCGGCCCGGTCGATCGCGGCCCGTCTCCGCCCCGGGCAACTGGTGGTGCTGGAAAGCACGACCTACCCGGGAACCACCGAAGAGCTGATCCTGCCCATGCTCACGGAGCGCGGCCTGGCCGTAGGGCAGGACTTCTTCCTGGCCTTCTCGCCCGAGCGCGTCGACCCGGGCAACCTCCGCTTCCACACCCGGAACACCCCGAAGATCATCGGCGGGATGACCCCCGTCTGCACGGACGTGGCCCGGACGCTCTATGCCCAGGCCATCGAGACCGTCATCCCGGTCTCCTCCACCCGCACCGCCGAGATGGTCAAGCTCCTGGAGAACACCTTCCGCAGCGTGAACATCGGCCTCGTCAACGAGGTCGCCCTCATGTGCGCGCGCCTGGGGGTGGACGTTTGGGAGGTGATCGACTCCGCCGCCACGAAGCCCTTCGGCTTCATGCCCTTCTATCCGGGGCCGGGGCTGGGCGGGCACTGCATCCCCATCGACCCGCTCTACCTCTCCTGGAAGCTGAAGACCCTGAACTACCGGGCCCGCTTCATCGAGCTGGCGGGCGAGATCAACTCCGAGATGCCGGAATATGTCTGCGCCCGGGTGGCCGACGCCCTGAACCAGAAGGAGAAGAGCGTCAAGGGGAGCCGCATCCTCGTCATCGGCGTCACCTACAAGCGCGACATCGATGACGTGCGCGAGTCGCCCGCCTTGGACATCCTGCGCATCCTGGAGAGCCGGGGGGCGCGGGTCAGCTACAATGATCCGTACGTGCCCGCGCTCGACCTGAACCAGGTGACGCTTCGCTCCGTCGAGCTGATTCCCGCCCTGCGGGAGGCGGACATCGTGCTGATCGTGACCGACCACTCGTCCTACAGCTACCCGGACATCGTGGAGCGGGCCCGGCTGGTCGTCGACACGCGCAACGCCACGCGGGGGATCGTTTCCGAGAAGGTCCTGAAGATCTGAGAGGAAGGCGTTGAACCTGCCCAACGCCCTGACCGGGCTGAGGATCTTCCTCGTCCCCGTCCTGGTGGTGGTCCTGCTGACCCGATCTCGCTCCGAAGGCGGGCTCTTCCTGGGAGTCGCGATCTTCGGGGTGGCCGTCCTCACCGATTACCTCGACGGTTACTTCGCGCGCCGAAGAAATCAGGTCACGCGGGTGGGGATCCTCCTCGACCCGCTCGCGGACAAGCTGCTCACCGCCGCCGCCTTCCTGTCGATGGTGGAAATGGGCCTGGTGCCCGCCTGGATGGTCATGATCATCCTGGGGCGCGAGTTGGCGGTGACCGGCCTCCGGAACATGGCCGCGGGGCGGGGGATCCTCATCGGGGCCTCGTCCCTCGGCAAGGGCAAGATGGTCACCCAGGTGGTGGCCATCTTCCTGCTCCTGCTTTCCCGGCCTTTCCCGCCCCTCCACCTGCCGTCGCTCGTCGTCCTGTGGGTCGTCGTGCTGGTGACGGTGGTTTCGGGCGTCGACTATTTCGTTCGGTTCTGGCGCGACGTCCTGGGGCGAACGCCCTCGCCGGGAGCCGACCTCGCGGCAGCGGTCCCCGCCGCTCGGCCTACCGCAGCTCGATCTGGTCCCCAATCATGATCGCATCCGAGCTGTAGGTCACCTTGGCGGTTGCGGTGCGGTCGCGCACCGCGACCACCGTCAGCTCACCGATCACGTTGCGGGGGGTGGGCACCGAGGGGTAGTTGATGCGATAGATCGAGAACACGTTCCCCGGCGCGACCCCGGCCTCGCTGCCCGCGTCGATCGTGACCAGATGGCCCTCGGCCGCGATGGTCGCGTTGCCGGCGATGTCCACCACGTACTGGTTGAGCTTGCCGGTGGGGGGGGTGAGCCGGTTGGCCGCGGGTCGGCGGATCACGAGGGGGACGTTCACTTTCTCGAAGGGCTTGAGGTACTCCCCGGCGTGGATGTCGGCGCAGGACTGCTCGACCACCGCGATGGCGGAGTTCTCGTGGACGAGGATGACCTGAACCCAGCCGGTTGTCTCGACCTTGGTCCCGAGCTTCCGGCCGCTCCCGGGGTGCCTGACGGGATAGGCCTCGTGGTGGAGGGAGTAGATCTCCCCCGCCTTGACGCCCGAGTTGCTCCCCTTGTTCAGGTAGACGAGGTCGCGCTCCGCCAGCGCGACCTTGTCCGAGCCCTGCTCGGACCCGACCACGATCAGGCTCTTGTCTTCCCCATCGGAGACCACGTAGTCGGCGCACTGGAGCGTGGTTTCCTCGGTCACCGGGGTGAGGGCAGCCCCCGCCGCCCCCGCCGCTCCCGCGGCACCGGCTCCGGCCTCTGCCTCCCCGGGCGCCCCTTCGGGCGTTCCCGCCGCCCCCTCGGCTCCGGCCCTCTCGGCGATCAGGGCGAGCTTGGGCAGGATCAGCGGGTCGCCGGGCCAGATCCAATGGGCGTCGGTGATGTACTTGTTCTGGTCCCAGATCTGCGGCCAGAGGTAGGCGTTGCCCAGGAACCGGGCGGAGAGGTCCCAGAGGGTGTCGCCCTTCACGACGATGTAGTACGTCGCGCCCTCGGGGATCGAGGCGGGGTACTTGTTCCTGGAGTGGTGGGGAGCAACCGTGGCGGGTCCGGTCTGGAGAGCGGTCGCCGGCCCCTTTCCGGCGTCCTGGGCCGTCGCAGCGCCCGCGGCCAGCGTCAGCGCGACGAGCCCACCCTGGATGACCTTCCTTTTCACTGCCTTACCTCCCGGACCGCCCCCGAGTCGTCCCGAGTGGTCGCCCCTGCTGGGCGTTCCGCCATCCGACCCGAGGGAGCCACGTTTGGCAGGACGTTAACAGGAAAAACATCGAGCCGTCAAGAGGTTTTTTGCAGACTCTAAAGTGTGACTTGAGGCCTCAGGGTCGAAGAGGCGGGGGAGAGCTGACGTTCGGGCTCGCAGGAGCGGCTGGCACCGTCTGGGCCGCCGGTGGGGGAGGAGGCGGGGCATCAGGGCCCGGTTTCTGCTCCAGAGCCGTCATGAGCCTTCGTGCCTCGTCGGCGTAGCGACTCGTCGGGTACTCGGACAGGAGCCGGCCGAGATAGGGAAGGGCCTCGGCCTTGCGGCCCGAGGCCGCCAGGCACTCGGCCATGCGGAAAAGGACCTGCTCGAGGTCCTCGTACTCTGGGTAGTCGTTGACGATCCCTTCGTAGCGGAGAATCGCGGCGCGCCATGCCTGGCGGGTCCTCTGGTAGAAGTACCCCGCCATGAACTCCGCCTTGGCCAGGCTCTGCCGGCACTCATGGATCCGGCCGCGGGTCTGCTCGACGTAGCCGGACTGGGGATAGACATCGAGCAGGCGCTCGTACTCCGCCAGGGCCTTCTCGGTGGGCCCCTGATCGCGATCCGGGCTGTTCTTCTGCTGGAAATAGGCCTCCCCGACCTGGAACTGCGCGTAGTCGGCCTTGGGATGCGAGGGGTAGAGGGTCAGGAAGTCCCGATACTCGGATATGGCCAGGATGTAGTTGGCCGCCCCCCCCTCCTGGAAATGGCTTTCCGCGAGCCCCAGCCGAGCGGCGGGGCCATGCTCGCTCTGGGGGAAGCCGTCGATGATGCGCTTGAAGTGTTGCCGGGCCGCATCCCAGTTCTTCTTCGCGTACGCCTTCTGGGCCGCCTCCCACACGATCTGGTCGGAGTTGCTGGAGAGCGTGGCCACGTCGACCCCGCTGTGGGCGCAAGCCGCGAGGGGGAGAGCGAGAAGGAGGGCAGCCCCCTTCCTCAACGCTGCCCCCGAAGCCAGTCCCACTCGCGACGAAGGCCCTCGGGCAGAGGCACCCGGGAGCGAAAGCCGAGATCCCGGCCCGCGGCTCTGGTATCGGCGAAGGTGTCTCTCATGTCGCCCTTCTGGGCCTCCTGGCGTTCGATGCGTAACGCGCGGCCGGTGATCTGCTCGATGGTTCGGAGGACCGCGTTGAGCGCGACGCGTTCTCCTCCTCCCACGTTATACACGGAGCCGGGGCGCCCGGAAACCGCCGCCGCGCGGGTGGCGGACACGATGTCCGCCACGAAGGTGAAGTCCCGGGTCTGCTCGCCGTCGCCGTAGAGTTGGATGGCCGTGCCGTCCCGCGCCGCCTTGAGGAACCGGTGGAAGGCCATGTCCGGGCGCTGGCGCGGCCCGTAGACCGTGAAGTACCGGAGGCTGGTGGCGGCGAGGCCGTGGTTGCGGTGGTAGAGGACGGCCAGGTGCTCACCGGCCAGCTTCGTGACCCCATAGGGGGAGATCGGCTGGCAGGGAGTGTCCTCCCGCAGGGGCAGCGCCTTCGCGTCGCCGTAGACCGAGGACGAGGAGGCGTAGACCACGCGGGGCCGGCCGGCCGCCACCGCGGCCTCCAGCACGCGCTGGGTCGCGAGCACGTTGTGGTCCGAGTAGAGAGCGAAGTCGCGTCCCCACGACGAGCGGACGCCGGCCTGGGCCGCCAGGTGGTAGACCTCCGACGCCCCCTCGAGAAGGGGGGCCAGGTCCAGGTCCTGCAGGCGTCCTTCCACGAACCGGAAGGCGGAATGATCCCGCGCCCGCTCGAGATTACCCTCCTTGGCCGCGCGTGGATAGTAGTCCACGAAGCAGTCGAGCCCGACCACCTCGTGGCCGTCGTCGAGAAGGCTCTCCACGAGATGCGAGCCGATGAATCCGGCCGCTCCGGTGACCATCACCTTCATTCATCGACCCCCCACCCTATCCCTCCCCACGGAGGGGGAGGGGAACGCTGATCCGCGGGCGGCTCCGCGTCATTCGAGCAGGCTCCGCAGCTCACTGGGCAGGCGGCGGGGCCGGCCGCGGCCGTCGACCGCGGCATGGGCGGTGAAGGCGGTGGCCACGGGCCCTTCCGTGCCGTCCCGAAGGAGCTCGTACTCGAACCGGACCCGGGCCCCGGAGTGCTCGGCCACGCGGGTGCGGATCTCGATCACGTCGTCGTAGAACACCGGTCTCAGGTATCGTGCCCCCGCCTCGATCACGGGCAGGCGCAGGTCGGCCGCCTCCAGGTCCTTGTAGGTCATGCCGCGGCTGCGGAGGAGGTCCGTTCGTCCCACCTCGAACCAGGCGAAGTAGCCACCGTGGTAGGCGACACCCATCTGGTCGGTCTCCGCGTAGCGCACGCGGATCACCGAGGTCGAAACGGGAGCCATCAGCGGCAGGCCTCGATCATCCGGCGGGCCGCCGCCTCCACGTCCACTTCGCCAAAGACCGCGCTTCCGGCCACCACGATGTCGACTCCAGCCGCGACCACCTCCCGGACGTTGCCGGCATGGATCCCCCCGTCGATCTCGATGCGCGCGCGGAGCTGGCGCGCGTCGATCGTCGCCTTCAAACGCCGCACCTTGTCGAGGATGGACGGGATGAAGGTCTGCCCGCCGAAACCGGGGTTGACGGACATGAGGAGCACGTGGTGCACTTCGGGCAGGATCTCCTCCAGGGTCGTGAGCGGGGTGGCGGGGTTCAGCACCACGCCCGGCTGGGCTCCCCGCTTCGCCAGGTGGGAGATCGCCCGCTCCAGGTGGGGGACCGCCTCCATGTGGACGCTCACCCAGTCCGCCCCCGCGTCCACGAACGCGTCGAGGTAGCGGTCGGCGTTCTCGATCATGAGGTGGCAGTCCAGGGGCAGCGAGGTCGCCTTGCGGATGGACTTCACGACCGGCGGGCCCAGGGTGATGTTCGGGACGAAGTGGCCGTCCATCACGTCCACGTGGATCACGCCGGCCCCGCCGCGCTCCGCCCGGGCGATCGCGTCGGCCAGGCGCGCGAAATCCGCCGAAAGGATCGAAGGGGCGAGGATCATGGCTCCGCCCTGCTCACGTCGAGGCTCACGGGCGTGCGGGTGCCCACCCGATGGCCGGCCGCGGGGATCTGGCGCAGGACCGTCCCCGGGGCGACCCCAGGGTAGCTCCGGTAGCGGACCTCGGCCACTTTCAGCCCGGCCGCGCGAAGGCCCTCCAGGACGCGGTCGGCGCTGCGGCCGATGAGGTCGGGCATGAGGTAGTCGAAGGTTCCAGGACCCCGGCTGACGAGAAGGGCGAGGCCCCCCCCTTCGAGCGCGTCGGTCTCGCCCGCGGGCGGCCGCTGGACGAGGATCGTTCCTTCCGGCGACCGGTCATCCACCTCGACCACGCGTCCCAGGGGCACCTGGGCCTGATCGAGCGAGACATGGGCCGTGCGCAAGCCCTGGCCCTCGATGCCCGGCACCACGAGGCGCCGGGGGCCCAGGCTGAGCCAGACCCGTATGCTGCGGTGCGACTTGAGGGTGCCTCCGGCGGGCGGCTCCTGGACCACGACGGCGTCGGCCGGGACGTGGGCGTCATGGCGCCTGCCCTCCACGCGCAGCGAGAGGCCGCGGCGGGCCGCCAGCGCCCCTGCCTCCGGGATGCGCCGCCCGACGAGGGTCGGCACCTGCACGTCCTGGGCGGAGAGGACGACGCGCATGGTGCCGAGGGCACTGACCCCCAGGGTGAGGAGGAGGCCGAGAAGGAGGAAGCCGTTCTGGAGCAGGAAGGCGGTGAGTCTCTTGAAGCTCAAGGGCGGATCGCGAGCGTCCCGTGACCGGGGAAGACAAAGGCTATCACATCCGTGCCTTCGCGGGCACGCTCCGGCCTCGGGGCGCCGGATCAAGCGCGGCGGAGACGCGCCGCGAAGAACGCGTCGCCCGGATGCGCCTCGGGCCGCATCCTCACGTACGGACGGTCGGCGAACGGGCTGGCCCAGGGAGGCAGTTCCTCGGGCGTGAACTCTGGATGGCCGGCCAGGAACGGCGCGAGCACCCCTTCATTTTCCTCGGGCTCGACCGAGCAGACCGCATAGACGAGGAGCCCGCCCGGTTTCACGAGGGGGGCGACGCTCGCGAGCATCGCGGCCTGGCGCTCGGCCAAGGGCGGGAGGTCCCGTGCGCGCAGCCGCCAGCGCAGGTCCGGGTGGCGGGCCATCGTCCCCAGGCCGCTGCAAGGGGCATCGAGAAGGACCCCGTCGAATGAAGACGCGCGGAAGGGGGGCCGAAGCGCGTCGGCCCCCACCACGAGCACGTGGGGGGCACCCCAGCGCCGAACGAGGTTGGCGAGGGTGCCCAGCCGGCGCGAGGACGGCTCGGCCGAGATCACGCGCCCGCTCGGGCCGAGAAGGTCGTCCAGGAGCGTAGACTTGCCGCCCGGGGCGGCGCACGCGTCGAGCACCGTGCCTGGAGTGGCCGCCAGATGCGCGACGAGCTGCGACCCCTGGTCCTGGGGATACAGGACGCCGTCCCGCGCGAGGTCCGCGATCCGGCCCGTGGTCGTTTCAAAGGCCCCGGGCACGATGGCCGGGCGGGGAGCGAGGCCGGCGGCTTCCGCGCGGACGAGCGCGTCGGGGACGCGTGGGTTGGCGCGGAAGAAGGTCGGGGGCTCCACGGCGAGCGCGCGGGCTCGGGCCACCGCCGTCTCCGGACCGAGGCGCTCGAGCCAGCGTTCGGCCAGCCAGCCCGGGAGCGAGCCGCTCGTCGTCAGCCACCGCCGCGGCTCGCTGACCGGGTCGGCCTCACGGGGTGGGCCGTCCCGCACGAGGCGACGCAGGATCGCGTTGACGAAGCCGGCGGCGCGGGCTCGCGCGGCCCGGACCAGATCGACCGACTCGGAGACGGCCGCGTGGGGAGGCACGCGCAGATGCAGGACCTGGTGCGCGCCCAGGCGGAGGGCGGCCCGGACGTCGGGGCTCAGCCGGTCGAGCGGCCGGTTCGAGAGGGCGCCCAGCGCGTGGTCGATCGCTCCGCGCCGGCGCAGCGAGCCCAGGAGCAGCTCGTGCAGGAAGGCCCTCTCGCGCGGGTCGAGGGCCTCGGCATCGGGCTGGGCGAGGCGATCGTCGAGGGTCGGGCCGCGGCCCTCCAGCTCCTGCAGGATGGCGAACGCGAGTCGGCGGGCCGGGGAAGCCAAGGACGTCAGACGAAGCGGGCGCCGCTCGAGAGACGCGCCCCCGCCGCGAAGGCCGACGCGGGCATGGGCTTGCGGCTCTCCGGCTGCACCTCGATCAGCCGCAGCCGGGTCCCCTCGGCGCAGGCGACCATGATCCCTTCGCGGTCGACCGCCACCACCGCCCCCGGCTCGCCCGGCCCGTCGACCTCCGCGCGCGCGGCCAGGACCTTGAGCAGCTTGCCGTCCAGGGAGGTGTGGGTGCCGGGCCAGGGGTGGAAGCCGCGCACCCGGCAGGCCAGGGTTGGCGCTGGCTGGTTCCAGTCGAGCCGCCCGTCCTCCTTCTTGAGGATCGGTGCGAAGGTGGCCCGGGCATGGTCTTGTGGTCTGGCCGATAGGGTACCCGCCGCGAGACCCGCAACCGTCTCGAGGAGGACGAGGGCGCCGAGGCGGGCGAGCCGCGGCTCGAGGTCCGCCGCCGTCTCCTCGGGACCGATCGGAGTGGCACGGGCCAGCAGCGTCGGCCCGGTGTCCAACCCCTCGTCGATCAGCATGGTCGTGACCCCGGTCTCGGTCTCGCCATTCGCGATGGCCCACTGGATCGGGGCCGCACCCCGCAGGCGGGGGAGGAGCGACGCATGGACGTTCAGGGTCCCGCGGGGCGCGATGTCGATGACGCTCCGCGGCAGGATCTGTCCATAGGCCACCACGACCTGCAGCCCGGGAGCGAGCCGCCGCAACTCCTCCTGCGCGGCCGGCTCCCGGACCCGCGGCGGCTGGAGCACGCGCACCCCGCGGCGCTCGGCCACCGGCTTGAGGGGCGGGGGAGCGGGCCTTTGGCCCCGTCCCTTTTCCCGGTCCGGCTGGGTCACGAGCGCGACCACGTCGTGGCCGGCGTCCAGCAGGGCTTCGAAGCCGGGAATCGCGAAGGCCCCGCTCCCGAGAAAGACGATTCTCAGCTCACTCTTCCCAGTCATCGTTCTTCACGCGCTTGCGCAGCTTGCGCTTCAGGAGGTCGCGCTTCAGCGGAGACAGCCGGTCCACGAAGAGAAGGCCGTCGACGTGGTCGATCTCGTGACAGAAAGCGCGGGCCAGCAGCTCGGTGGCCGGGTAGACCTGCTCCTTCCCGTCGAGGTCGAGGCCCTTGACGGTCACGCGGTTGGGCCGGACCGGCGAGGCGTAGTAGCCGGGGACGGAGAGGCAGCCTTCGTCGTGGCGCTGCTCCCCCTCCTCTTCGACGAGCTCGGGGTTCACGAGCTTGATGAGCTGGCTCTTGTCCTCGCCCACGGAAAGGTCGATCACGATCACCCGGAGGGGGACGCCGATCTGGGGTGCGGCGAGGCCGATGCCGGGCGCCCCGTACATGGTCGCGACCATGTCGCTCACCAGCGACACCACCTGCCCGTCGATGTTCGTCACCGGCGCTGAGGGCACATGCAGGACAGGGCTGCCGTACCTCAGGATGGGGCGGATCGGCATCGAGTCTCCGGTGGCGGCGCCTAGGTGCCTTCGCGGACGCGCCGGGTCAGCATCACGCGGTGGCGGGCCCGGGTCGCTTCGAGGTGGTCCAGGAACTCGGCCAGCGAGTCGCCGCCGAGCTTCTCCAGCATCGCGTCGGCCAGGACCCAGGCCACCATGGCCTCGCCCACCACGCCCGCGGCGGGGACCACGCAGGTGTCGCTGCGCTCCACCGAAGCGGCCTGGGGCTCCTTGGTCTGGAGGTCGACCGATCGGAGGGGGATGAGCAGGGTGGGAATGGGCTTGACCACGGCCTGGCCGCGCAGCTCCTCGCCGTTCGTCACCCCGCCCTCCAGGCCGCCCGCACGGTTGCTGGGGCGGTGAAGCCCGTGCTCGTCGTCGTAGAGGATCTCGTCGTGGAAGCCGGCTCCCGAGACCTGACCGGCCGTGAAGCCCTCGCCGACCGCCACCGCCTTGACGGCGTGGATCGACATGAGGGCCTGGGCGAGGCGGCCGTCGAGCTTGCGGTCCCACTGTCCGAACGAGCCCAGGCCGGGGGGCAGGCCCCTGGCCACGACCTCGAAGAT
>WNGL01002253.1_pt1 | contig 23512 bp, 6 predicted proteins | sample 5400591 | NCBI WGS metagenome assembly WNGL01 (sample SAMN13153377, study PRJNA577476) | soil metagenome | isolation source: 80 cm soil or saprolite under Garry oak tree replicate 1 | place: USA:California | collected 2016-06-15 | reverse complement strand
TCCTCCCGCGCGGGCGGGGGCCTCTCCTGCGCCGCGGCGTGCTCGCGGAGCTTCGCGAAGGCTTCGTTGAACGGTCGCGGCTTCTTCGCCACCTCCGGACTATAACGGCGGCCGGGATGGACATCGAGATCGAGTGCCCGTACTGCGGCGAGTGGGTCACGATCTTCGTCGACCCGGGCGGCGGCGCGGAGCAGGAGTACGTCGAGGACTGCCCGGTCTGCTGCCGGCCCTGGACGGTAGCCGCGCGCGAGGAGGAGCCGGGCGGGTTCGCGGTCGCGGTGACGAGGCAGGACGAGTAGGGGAGGGCGGCGCGGGTCCTCGCGCAGGTCGCCCGGGTGGAGGGGGCGCTCGACCTCGCCATCGGCGAGGGGCTCGACGCGCTCGGGAAGGGCGACCGGCTCCTCGCCCTCGGGTTCTCGAGCCTGCGCGCCGCGCCGCTCGCGGGCGAGGTCCGCCTGCGCCACGCGCACGCGGTCCGGGCGGTCGAAGGGCGGCTCGGCCTTCACGGTGGGTACCTCCGCATGCGCGCCACGCGCCCGGCAGGCTCGTCTGCTTCAGACGAGCGCCAGGAACCGCGCGAGGCGTAGCAGGTGGACCGCGGCTGGGGTGACGAGCGCCAGCTACGAAAGATTGGCGACGGCGGCGACGGCGAGATCGAAGACGAACATCCACCTCGGCAGGCGCCGGGCCGGCGCCTCGGCGTCCCGGAGCCGTACGATCCGTCGTCGAATTCCGAGCTCGATCGAAACGCCGGCGGGGAGCTTGTCGCTGGGATCTACCCCAGCGTTCCGACGGCAGTTCGGAAGCGATCGCGTTCGCCGCGATCGTTTCGCCGCGTGTTCTCGTGATCGGCTCCGCTCGGGCGCGTCTCTTTGGGTCGGCGCAGCTGCGCCCACAACGTCCGACACGCATGAAGAGTCCTGGACCCATTGGTGAATTCCGCGCAGCGTAAAGTATCTTGACGATCGGTGCGACTTTGGGTCTCACTACCCGTTCGGCACGACAAGAGCGACCTCGACCGTAAGGCGAGCAAGCAAAAGCCCGGACCCACGTGGCCCTAGGGCGTACCGATTGCCCAGTGCGTACGCAACGCCACGCGCTCCGGGATGCTGCAATGGGAGGAGCGGTGCGCGTCCGCATGATCACGAGAGCCGTCGCGTTCCTCACGTTCGCCGCCGTAGCCAGCTGCGGAGGGCACGGAGGGCGTTCGAGTTCGCCGTCACCCTATGCGCTCGAGGGACAGGTAGGGGTCTACAACGACGGCTCGGGGCGATCGGGGCTGTCCGTCCTTACCACGGTGCGCGACGCATCCGGCGCCGGCCCAGCAGCTCCGTGCAACGTCTCGGTACGCGACGGGAGCGGGGCGACGGTCGCAACGCTCGACTACGCCGCGGCGGGGACCGGATCGTACTCCGCCACCTGGTTTCCCGCGGTCGCGCCGAGCGCAGGAAGTTACACTTTCGCCGGGACCGGCGGTGGCGGCGACGAGTCGGGCGCACGCACCGAGTTCTCCGTCTCCACCGGCCTGCCGCTTCCGGTTCCGGTGCTCGCCCCGGACGCGTCGCGCATCGACTGGAATCCGGTGCCGGGCGCCGGTGAGTACCTGTGCCGCGTCTACTCCGGTGGCCTCCTCCAGCTCGAGAAGAGTGAGGCAGCGCCCGGGTGTGATCTCTCGGCGCTGCCCCCAGGAGCGTACAGCGCGTCCATCCTGGCGCTTTCGACGAACCTGGGCGCCGTTGCGGCGAGCCCATCGCAGACCCCGAACCTCGGAGGCGCATTCCACGTATCGGAGGCGCGGTTCGGGTTCGCGCGTACGGACGGGACGGCGCTTCCGGTCGTCCTCCGCGCCGCCGGGGGAGCTTATGACGACGGAATCGGGGAAAGGTCGCTCGCGGTCTGGCTCTCGATCACCGACCCCGACGGCGTCCCGACCTCGGCGACCTTCACGGTCGACGTGGTCGGCCCGAATCTGCCCGCCGACGCGCCGCTCGTGATCACCTACTGGAAGAACTTCCCGCGCCTCATGGCGTGGGCGACCGGGGTGCCGGCCACGCCTGGCGTGTACACCGTGACTGCGCAGTCCGCCGCCGGCGCGGCAGCGACGCAGTTCACGGTCGGCGCGCCGGAGTGGCTCGCCCAGCCGCTCGGCGCCACGGCGACGGACGGCGCGCAGGGCTCGGCGCAGGCGTCGTGGGCGCCGGTGACCGGCGCGCTCGCCTACCTCGTGTCGGCCTACGACGCCAGCACGGGAGCGCTCGTCGCGAGCGAGTGGGTCGCGGGCACGAGCGCCAGCTTTCCTGCCGGCACGTTCGTCGCGGGCAAGCGCTACGACGTGTTCGTCGCCGCGACGGACGCGGACATGGTGAGCGGCGCGATCCCGACGCAGGTGTCGATCGCCGAGAACGTCTTCGACTACGGAAGCTTCACCGCGCGCTGACGTGGGGAGGGGAACCCGATGTCTCCTGCGATGACCCGCCAAGTCTTGCCGTTGTTTCTCGTCGCCGCGCTCTTCGCGTGCAGCGACAAGCCTTCCTCGAACGCTCGCCCGTCGATCCGCCTCTCGCCTGAGTCCGTGAGCGCCGCCGGGATCGAAGGCGCGCGCCTTGTGGATCGTGACACGACGGCGCCGGTCCAGGTCACGAACGCGACGGCGGTCACGCTCCAGTTTCAGCATGAGGTCGAGATCCGTCAGGTGAGGGTCCACGGAGCGCGCGCGGTCCGGGTCGGTGTCCAAGGGCTCTCGCTCGGCGCCGTGGACGAGGCCGGCTGGGCGGTGGGCACGCTCTCCGCGCGGATCACCGCGCGCCAGCTCGTCGTCTCGCTCGAGCCGACGGGGCCCGGGGCGCAGCTGAACGAGATCGAGGTGTGGGGCGCGGGAAAGGATATCGCACCCAGGGATATCGCCACGGCAGCGGCGCAGACGCGGACCGCTGACGCGCCCCTGTTCGAGAACCTGTGGGTGCTCCGCGCGGCACCCGCGACTGCGACGCTGAGCCCCGGTGCCACGGACGGGGGGGCATGCGTGCGGGCGCGATTCCCCGCCGCGGATCCGCGTCAGGCCCGGCGGGCCTACCTGGCGTTCGACTCGAACGTCCCGCGCGGAGTGGCGCTGCAGGCGAGCCTCGACGGTGGGGCGCCTTCGAACGGGTTCTGGCTCGGTGCGACGTCAGATGAGCGAACGCTCATCCAGGAGATCGACCCGGAGCGGCTGCGTGGCGGGGACGAGGTACTGCTCTGCCTCCCGGATGACGCGGACGCGAAGGTCGACGTTCGGTCGCTCCGGTTGCTCCTTGTGCTCGACGACGGGCGGGAGGCGTTCGATCGGCAGGCGGTGCTCCGGTTCCCTGAGGTGTTCGACGGGAACGATGCGACGATGTCGCCTTTCTATGCGGGGACGCAGGTGGTGGTCGGGCTCGAGCGGGCTCGCGACGTCGAGACGGCAGAGCTCAGGCTCGGACACGTCCCGGCGCGGCTCGATGGCCTCGCCGTGAACGATGGTACGGCGTGGGTCGATCAAGGCGGCCTGGATCTCACCGCCGCCGCAACGGCGCTTCCGGTGAAGGGCAAGGCGAGCGCGCTGCGCGTGACCTTCGCCGGGCCGGCTCGTGTGGACGTTCCTGCCGCGGCGGTGGCGGAGCTCTCGGTGACGGGGAGCGGAGTAGGGTCGAGGACGGGCGCCGCACGGATCGTCCTCACCTACCCTGCCGCCGTGCTGCGGGGCGACCGTGAGGTGGGGGAGCGCTTCGGCCCGAAGGCGTACGTTTCGGGCTGGGCGGAGTCGCCCTCTGGACGGGGAATCGTGGACATCGGCGGGGCCCAGGTCGACGTGGACGGCGCGTTCTCGCAGGTCCTCCGGCGCTCGCTCGACGTGACCGGAAGCTGGCCCGTGACGCTCCACGCGCGCTTCCCGGACGGAAGCGAGGTCTACCGCACGGTCTACCTCGACGACGATCAGGAGGACGAGCTGCTCGGTCAGGGCGGCTCGGGCGTGAGCTCGGATGACGCGCGTTACGGACGCGAGGACCAGACGAGCTACGGGACGTTCGACGCGACCACCGGCGGCACCGTGACGCTCGGGACGGATGTGTACGTCGTGGCGCCGCCCGGCGCGGTCGGCGCGAAGACGAGCATCGGCATCACGCGCAAGGGCTACGAGGTGATGCCGCACCTCGACCCGGGGATGATCAACGTCACCTCGCCCCCTCACGCCGCGTACCGGTTCCTGCCGAAAGGCCAGAAGTTCGCGAAGCCGGTCCAGGTCGTCATTCCGTACGACCCGGACCTTCTCCCCGAGGGCGTCCTGCCCGAGGAGGTGCAGACCTACTACTTCGACGAGCAGCAGGACCGGTGGTTCACCCTGCCCAGGCGCGAGGTGCTGCGCGACTCGAGGCAGGTGGTGAGCGAGACGACGCACTTCACGTTCATGATCAACGCGGTGATGGTGCTTCCCGATCATCCTGGACCCGTGTCGTTCAACCCCAACTCGATCAAGGATCTCAAGGCGGCGGATCCCAGCGCCGGAATCGACCTCGTCGAGCCGCCCCAGGGCAACAACCAGGGCACTGCACGGCTCTCGTTCCCGATCCGGTTGCCCAAGGCCCGCGGCGCGTACGAGCCGTCTCTGTCGGTCGCTTACGATTCCGGGAACGGGAACGGGTGGCTGGGCGTCGGATGGGACCTCGCCGCTCCCCGGATCCAGATCGACACGCGGTTCGGGGTGCCGGAATACACCGGAGAGGAACGGTACGTGCTCGACGGCGAGGCCATCGTTCCGGACGACTCGTCGGGATCGACGTGCATCGACGGCTCGACGCCTGGGCGCCAATACCACGCGCGAGTGGAACGCGACTTCAGGCGGATCCTGCGCTGCGGCGCGGATCCGACCCGCTACTGGTTCGAGGCGACGGACAAGGGCGGCACGCTGTTCGTGTACGGCCACGGCGACAACGCGCGGCTCACGAGCTACATCCCCCGCGTCGTGAACCCACCTGTATTCCCGCCGGTCTACGACGTCGCCGAGTGGCACCTCGAGCGTGTCGTCGACGCGAACGGGAACCTGACGGAGTTCGCGTACCAGCACGACAGCGCCGGAGCGGGCGACGCGGTTCACAAGGAGCCCTTCCAGCAGATCTACTTGAGGTCCATCCAGTACACGGGGGCTGCATCGCGCCGCGACGGTGGCGCTCTAGCGGGCGGCAGCTCCGGCGCGTACCTCGTCGAGCTTCACCACGAGGACGCGCTGCGTACGGACGAGACGATCTCGGCACGGAGTGGGTTCAAGACGGTGCTGCGCCGCCGACTCGGATCGATCGAGATCCGACTCCTCTCGGGTACGCCATCGGGGCTCGTCCGTCGCTACGTGCTCTCGTACCAGCCGGGCGACTTCGGCAAGTCTCTCCTCCAGACGATCGCGGTCGAAGGCGCCGACGAGACGGTCTTCTATACGCACACATTCGAGTACGAGCAGAAGGCGCCGGATCAGAACGGTGTCACGCTCTTCGGCGCGCCGATCCCCTGGAACGGGACGAGCGCGGATGACGGCCTCAGCGGATCGCAGGACTGGTCCTTCGGGTTCCACGGGTTCGTCGGGATCGGGCTCACCCCGTACAAGGGCGGTGGCACGATCGGCGTCGGGTTCGGGTACGGGCAGCGCCATGGCGAGACGCTGGTCTCGATGGTCGATCTGAACGGCGACGGCCTTCCGGACCGCGTGTACCACCTGCCCGGGCCGGCGGGAGCGCCGGCGATGGACGTCGTCCTCTTCAACCAGGGCGCGGGCGAGGCGCTCAGCCCGCTCCCCCCAGCCTGGGATCCTGGATCGTCGGTTTCGAGCGGCGCGGCGTACGGTCTTGGCGGTCACCGCCTCGGGAAAGACTCCGGGAGCTCCCTGGATTTCTCCTTGCAGGCGTTCTACCTCGCCGGCTCCCTCAACGTCGGCGCGAGCTACACGCAAGCGAACTCGAACGACTTCGTGATGGACGCGAACGGGGACGGCCTTCCGGACCTCGTGAACGGAGGCCAGGTCTATTTCAACCAGCCGCGGTCGGCCTCGTGCGCTAACGCGAGCGGGTGCTGCCCCGCGGGGCAGTTCTGCTTCCAGCAGTCGATGACCGTGCCAGCGCTCCAGGACCTCGGGGACTCGGCCCAGCTCGTCTCGGGAGACCCCAACATCGCGCAGGCGAACCAGGCGCTGGATGATGCGCTCACGCCGGAGGACGCGGTCCTCGAGTGGACCGCGCCGTACGGCGGGGCGGTGGACGTCTCCGGACAGCTCGCGTTCGTGAATCCAACAACGACGAGCGGCGATCGGCGCGACGGGGTCCGGCTCCGGGTGTACAGCTTCGTTCCGTCGTCACCCGACCCAGGGCCTTCCGTTGCCGCGGCGGAGCTCCTAGCGACCTATGTGAAGACGCCGGTCGATACGACCACCACGCCGGTCGAGCTCGGGATCATCGGGATCCAGCCGGGCACGATCCTCTATTTCGTGCTCAGCACACTCTCCGACTTCCCGATGAACGGACCGGATGGAAGCCTCTCACCGGTCGAACTGGTGAGCTTCGCGCCGGTGGTGACCTATCTGGGCACCTCGGCCGGAGATCGGTCGCTGAAGGGTCCGAGCGGCGCACCCCTGTACCGCTTCGACGCGGCGCAGGACTTCCTCATCTCCGGCGATCCGCAAGGGGTCATCAACGTCCCGAGAACGGGCACGATTTCGATCGACCTCGACGTCCGGAAGCTCGCGACGTCCGACGACGCACGGGTATGCGTCCAGTATCAGGATCCTCCAAAGGATCCCTCGAACCCTCCGAACAGGCCGGGGCCGTGCACGAGCGGAGACTCGGTCAACGCTTTCTTCGAGCACTACGATCCGGACCAGCAGGTGGATCCCGATCAGACGCGCTCCGCCACGGTTCAGGTGAAGGCGGGTGGAACGCTGTACTTCCGCGTCGACAGCGACGTGGCGATCGATCCGCGTTCGATGACGCTGAAGGTTTCGGGCTCCTACACCTGCGTGAACGATGCCAATCACTCATGCATCGCGATCGATCCCGACAACGACCAGACCGCGCTCTCGTTCCACGCGCTGCCTTACATGCCGCTGCACGACACGTCCGTGGACCTCTCCCCGTTTGCCAAGGCGTGGGAGCCGTCTGGCGCGCCCCTGAAGCCGTTCAGGGTAACGAAGCCTGGGACCATCGTAATCAATTCGCACGCGACCTTTGCGGACCGTCAGACGAATCCCATCATCTTCTCGGCGCGGACTCTCGACCGGCGCATCTTCAAGGCGATCGGGAGCCACAGCACCCCGCCGAATGGAATCCCGGCGCACGTCGATGCAGGAGACGTCGTGTTCATCGAGGCGCACAGTGAATCCGCGCGCTCCTTCGACCCGGTCCAGCCTTTCAGTTTCGGGCTGGGGATCCCCATGAGCTGGGTTCTGTCCTGTTCGTTCCTGCCCGACGGCGGCACCCTGCGCGACATCCAGAGCTGCGACGGATTCAAGCAACTCACGAGCGACGGGCGCGCAAACTCCTGGGATGACGGGAACCAGCCGGTGCTTGCGGGAGGGTTCCACGGTTGGCGTTACGGTGCCTGGAACGGGAAGGACGGCGAGGACTTCACGCCCTGGGTGTATCGCGGACCGACCAAGGACGACGCGAGCGTGCCCAGCGCGCAAAGCGACCCTTCGACGGCAGTGAGCAGCATGCAGACGAGCTCCGGCCCGCGCCCGCACCGCACGCGCGTCCGGCTCGCCGGGCTTCTCGTACCGAGCGCGACCGGGACCGTGCTCGTCAACGGGCGGACCGGGTTCGAGAAGACGGGGAACGCATTCGTCAGCCAGGACGGAAACACCTACTTCACTGCGGGACGGATGCACGCCGGCAAGAAGGGCGCGAGCGCCGCCGTGCAGGACCTGGATCCCGAGGGCAACACGGTTCGGCCGCTCAAGTTTGCCATCGGAAACATCGGGCGCTCGAGCTCGGCGGTCTCCTACTCCGCGAGCGCGGGGGTGAGCGTCCCGTTCTTCAGCGGCGGGATCGCGCTCAGTGAGGGGCTCTCGCAGCAGAAGATGGACGTCCTCGACATGAACGGCGACGGGATCCTCGACGTCGTGGTCGGCGCCGGCATGCCGAGCTTCCTGTTCAGGAGCACGACGGACATCGTCAGCGAGACCGACCTCAGCGACGTGAGGGTGACGAGCCCGGTCACGCTCGGGACGCGCCGCACGGTGCGCATGAACGGCTTTTCGCAGCTCTCTCGCGACATCGGCGGCCAGGTGAACCTGGGCGTGTCCCCCCCGATGAAGGAGCTCGACTCCTCCGGAGACACCAAGGCGGAGGTCTCGCGGTTCCCAGGATTCGGCGGCGGCCTCGGATTCTCGGTGGGCTCGATCCTCGAGCAGCTCATCGACGTGAACGGCGACGGCTTGCCGGATGCGGTCCGGGTGAGCACGACGGGGTGCCCGAGCGGCATCGCCGTCCACCTGAACATGGGGACGTCGTTCGCCGCGGGAGAGGACTGCGTGGACCTCGATCCCGGAGGTTACCAGGACAACTCCATCCTCTCGAGCCTAGGGCTCGGCGGCGGTCCCGCGCTCAAGCGGAACAGCACGGTCACGCTCCAGGGTAGCGCTGGTGGCGACCTCTTGCTCACCGCAATGAACCTGAGCGGCGGCATCGACTCGACGGAGTCCTTCGGCGTGAGCGTTTCCGCCGAGACGAGCCTCTCCGCGACGAACGTGGCCCTCGTCGACGTCACCGGCGACGGGTTGCCGGACTACATTTACAAGAGCAATTCCGGGAACGATTTCTGGGTCCGTGTGAACACGGGGTATGGATTTGCACCGTGGCGCCGCTGGACGGCGCAGGCGTCCTGGTACAAGAAGGACACACGGCAGTCGCCGAGGTTCCACCTAGGCATTCCGTCCGAAGCCAACGATGTCATACGGGCCTTCATCGGCTCGAGCAACGTGACGGGGATCGAGCCGCTGGAGGCGACCGGCTCCCACAGCGTGTTGCCGTCCGCCAGCTTCTCGGTCGACTTCTCGTTTCCCCTCGTCATCATCGAGCCGTGGATGCACATCGGCTTCGGCGCGAGCGTGTCGCCGAAGAAGGTGAGCGGGTTCGAGCTCGGGCTCATGGACATCGACGGCGACGGCCTGCCGGATCAGGTGCTCAAGACCTCGGACAACGCCCCGGTCTGGGCGAGGCTCAACCAGCTCGGGAAGGCGAACCTCCTGAAGCGCGTCGTCCGCCCGCTCGGCGGATCCATCGACCTCGCCTATGGCCAGCGGATGGGGAACACGGTGGACATGCCGCAGAGCCGCTGGGTGCTCACGCAGGTGCTCGCGCACGACGGGCTCGGGTCGGGGACTGGCCATGATCTCGAGACCGACTGGACGTACCAGAGCGGCCGTTACGACCGGGTCGAGCGCGAGTTCCTCGGGTTCGAGAAGGTCATCCGGAGCAATCTCGACGGGACCTCGGTCGAGCAGCGCTTCAAGAACGACATCGTGCTCACGAAGGGGCTGCTCGTCTCCGAGCGGATGCTCCGGAGCGACAAGGACCACACGCACGTCTGGGTCGAGACGGTGAACTCCTGGAGCGATCCCATCCCGAAGATCTCTCCGGCCGCCGGTTGCACGGCCACGGCATCCGTCTTCCTGAACACAGACTCTTACTGCGGCTCGTTCTTCAACAGGCTCGATGCGGTGGAGAAGCGCTTCTACGAGGACCAGCCGACGCCTGGGATCGTCACGCGGCAGGAGTTCACGTACAACGACAAGGGCGATGTCCTGACGTTCCACGACTACGGCGACGTGGCCGATCCGCGGGATGACGTCCTCGCGACCATCCACTACGCGACCGACCCCGCGGCGACCGCGCTGTATTCGATCTCGCGGCCGAGCGACGTAACGGTCCAGGACATCGACGGAACGCTCCTCCGGTCTCGTTCCGCAACGTACGACGACAGCGGGAACCTCGCGCACTTCGAGGCCCCGCTCGGGGACGGCCGAGTCGCCGTGACCGACCTGCACTGGAACTCGAATGGAACGCTCGACTGGGTGGAAGGCCCGGAGAACGAAACCCACCAGCGATACCAGACCAATTACGGCTACGACGACGTCACGGGAACGTATGTCACGGCGATCACCGACTCACACGGATACACGTCGTCGGCGGGGTACGATCTCCGCTTCGGCGAGGCCACGAGGACGACGGACGTCAACGGCCAGGTCACCGCGCGGAAGCTCGACGCCTTCGGGCGGCTGACTCGGCTCGCAGGGCCGAAGGACACGCTCGAGGTACCGACTGTCTCGATCGACTACGCGCAAGCAGCGGCGGTGCCCTACGCTTGGACGCATAACCGGCTGCCCCGGAAGAGCACCGATACGCGAGGGGCGGTGGATACGGCCGTCGCGATGGACGGCCTCGGCCGAGTCATCCAGACGAAGAAGACGGCCGAGCTCGCGACGTCGGACACGACGAAGGGCGTCGGCTGGTCGGTGAGCGGCCAGCAGGTCTTCGACGTGATGGGCCGCGTGGTCCAGCAGGGTCAGACGTTCGCGAGCTTCAGCTCGCGGCCGGAATATGTGACGGGTACCCCCCGGAACCCGACCTCGTTCTGGTACGACGATCTCGGGCGCACGATCCAGACGCTCGAGCCGAACGGTTCCGTGACGCGGGTGCAGTACGGCTTCGGCACGCCGGCGGGGTCTCTCGCGCGGCGCTTCAAGACGACGACGACCGACGCCGAAGGGAAGTCGAAGGCCGCGTACAAGGATGTGGGCGACCGCGTCGTCGCTGCCGAGGAGCGGATCGAGGGCCGGACCCCGACGACCACGTACGAGTACGACCCGGTCGGCGATCTACTGACCGTCGTGGATGCCGCGGGCAACCCGACGAAGCTGACCTACGACCTCCTCGGTCGGCGGACCAGCCTCACGAATCGCGACTCTGGACCGATCCGGTTCGACCTCGACCCGGCGGGCAATCTCGTCCGGAAGCACGACGCGAACCTCGGCCAGGCGAGCATCCATTACGCCTACGACTTCGACCAGCTCATCCGCATCGAGGACCCGGACTCGAGCCGGAACGTGGTCTTCACATACGGAACGCCCGCTTCGCCCGGGATGAGCGGGATCGGCCGCGTCATCGAGGTGAAGGACGACGCGGGACACGAGCAGCGGAGCTATGGCGAGCTCGGGGAGCTCACCCAGACGACGCGCATTCTTCGCCCGATCCTGCCTGGCGATCGGGAACGCACCTTCATCACGTCGTTCACCTGGGATTCGTTTGGGCGGATGATGACCATTACCTATCCCGATGGCGAGAAGGTGGATTACGCCTATGACGCGGGCGGGCTCGTGGAGAGCGCGACCGGCAATCGCCCGGCGGGGACGGAGGTGCCCGGCGACGAGAGCTACCTCGCGTCGATGATGTACGACGAGTTCGGGCAGCGGGTCCGGATGCTGCTCGGGAACGGGGTCGTCTCGAAGTACGCCTACGACGCGCTCACGCGGAGGCTCGCGACGCTTAACACCACGACGCCGCGCGGCCGGGCGTTGCAGGCGCTGACCTACGTGTACGACCGCGTCGGCAACGTGAAGACGATGGTGAACGCGCTCGGGGGGCCCGTTCGCGACCAGTCCGGGTCCGTCACGTTCCAGTACGGGTACGACGACCTGCACCGGCTCACCTCGGCGAACGGCGAGGCGAAGTCGAGGGTGCACACGATCGACCGGTTCACGGCGAGCTACGCGTACTCGGACATCCACAACATGACCTCGAACGTGCAGATCCACGAGATCGTGCACGGGGACGACGCGCTCGCGGTGGAGCGGCCGCCCAAGACGAACCACGACTTCGCGTACGCCTACGATCCTTCGGCGCCGCACCGGGCGACGAAGATCGGGGACACGTTCCTGGTTTACGACGGGAACGGGAACACGATCCGCGAGTGCCGCGACCAGGGGGATCCGACCTGCCAGAGCACGGCGGATCACCTACGGACCTTCGGCTGGAGCGCCGAGAACCGGCTCGACCAGGTGATCGAGGGCGGCGGGCGGAATATCACGCGCTTCCTGTACGACGCGGGCGGCGACCGGGTAGTGAAGCTCGGCCGCGGCGGCGAGGGGATCACGATCGGGCAGTTCTGGTCGCTGAAGGGCAGGCGCGCGGCGACGAAGCACGTCTTCGCGGGGGCGACGCGGCTCGCGTCGAAGGTCCTACCGCCGCCGGGCTGGAACCAGACGACTTCGACCACGGCCGTCTCGGCCGTGATCACGACGGCGGTGTCAACGACCGGAACGACCACGACCAGCGCCACCAACGTCAACGGCTGTGACCCGTCGAACTACCAGCCCAACAAGTGCCCGGTGCTCCCGGGCGGCGACCCCTCCATCAACCACGCCTTCGACGACACCCGGGTCCGTCCCGAGACGTACTACTACCACCAGGACCACCTCGGCTCGACGAGTTGGGTGACGGACCAGAACGCGAAGGTACACGAGCACGTCGATTACTTCCCGTACGGGGAGGTGTGGCGCGATCCGAGAAGTGACGCCGACGGCGCGCCGGTGAAGGGGCAGAGGTTCCTCTTCACGAGCAAGGAGATGGATGAAGAGACGGGGCTCTATTACATCGGGGCCAGATACCTAGACCCGGTACGGGCGAGATGGATGAGCCCGGATCCGGCGTTCATCGACTCCCCGGGCTTCATGGTCGAGCGGCAACGTGAGCTGAATCTCTACGCCTACGCCGCTCAGAATCCTGTCGCGTTGCGTGATCCCGACGGCCGCTGCGCTGTGGCCGCTGATATGCAGGTCTACTGCGCTGCACCCGGGCAGGCGATGTTGGAGGGAGGCGCCAAACAAGCGGCACAGGGCCTAGTGGAGGGCAGCGCCAGCGACACAGCACTGGGCCTAGCCACCGCGACATATGGTGCGTTGAGCGAGGTGGCTGGAACGATTCTCGACTTCACAGTCGGGTTCGCATGGAACGCCGGGGTGAAGTACGGAAAGGGGGCTGATCAGCTAGTACAAAGTGGTGGAAGAGGATCGGGGCCGCTGCTTGAAGGGAGCACAGAAATCCTGACGTTGGCGGTCGGGGCCAAACTCGGAGGTCCCAGGGCGGCCGGCTGCCCTAACTGCCCATGCTTCGTGCCCGGCACGCTGGTCCTGATGGCAGACGGTTCTACGAGGCGGATTGAGGAGATCCGGCCAGGCGATGAAGTCATGGCGGCCGATCCCGAGATCGGCGAGGGTGCCACCGGCCACGAAGTGACGGCGATCGACGAAAATTGGGCGAGTACGGTCGTACGGATCGAGATCGAGGACGGCGAAGGTCGATCAGTCATCGAAGCAACTGGTGAGCATCCATTTTGGACAATCGACTCGGGCTGGGTGGCGGCGAGAGGTCTCGTCGCCGGCGACCTGCTCGAAGACCCTAGCGGTCGCGCAATCACCGTTGCCGCTGTCACGAAGGAAGAGAGGACAACGACCACCCACAATCTCACCGTCAGCTCCGCACACACGTTCTTTGTCGTAGCCGGAACACGTGCCGTTCTCGTTCATAACAAGCTGCCCGAGATTCATCCTCCGGCGCCGGATTGGGCTACGAAGGGGGCACACGTGACATCGGAGGGCATTGAGTTGTCGATTACCGGAGGCGGCGACGCTGTCAGGATCGCACCGACGTTCTCTCGCGACGCGAACAACCCAGCACTCAAGGGGGCCATCAAGAACGTGGAGAAGGCGCTCGCCGATCCCAAATGGCGCGCTCGCCTCACCGCAGCCGCAGAGAAGGCAACCGAACTCCTCGGGAAGGGCAGCCGGCTCGAGCGTGCCAGTTCCGGCGGAACACGCGCTCTCGAGGTGGCGCTTCGGAGAATGCCGTGCCCATGAGTCAGGACATGTTCGTGCGATTTCTCTTGACGGGTTCCCTCGACGAGGTCGCCATCGGGTGGACCGATGGTGCGGTTCAAGAGCGATTCGGCCCTCCACCGGAGGTGACGAGGCTACGCCGCGGAATGTCCCTGTGGGCCTACGGAGGACGAGTCGTTCAGGTGACGCTGCAGCGGAACCGCGTCGTGCTGATTGGAATCTATCTGCAGTACGCGTCGGCAGTCTCGGCGGATCTACTCGGCGGCGGCGTGCCGCTCCCGCCCAAGACCGACCGACCGATGCTGACACGCCAGTTGGAAGCATGGCACGTCCGGTTCCGCGACAGTCACGAATGGCCCGGCGCGTACGAAGTAGGTGACGCGGGAGTCCACGCGTTGTTCGGAGAGGATGAGATGCTGGAGAGCTTCCAGGTAGCGCTTCGCACGAGGCCGGGCCGACTTCGACGTTGATGAGAAACAGACCTTGTAAGGTGGCGATGACAGTAGGCGAACAGTTCCTAACGAGACACTTCGGCGCTGCGGTGGCCGCCGTGTGTTTCGTTCACGAAGCCGCATGAACGACATAGTTCCCGTCAAAGAGCCCGGAATGAATCCTGAACGCGGAGCAATGAGGCAGGTAATGGCCGGCGTGATTGTGGTCGCAATTGCGTTCGCCTTCGGTCGTGCGTCCGTCTCACACGGCTTACTCGCGCGCGCCGAGGCATCGAAGCCGCGCATCGCTACCTACTCCCGCGGCGCGCTCGGCTCGGACGAGGTGCGCGGCGCGCTCGTCGGTATGACGGACCCGAAGCAGCGCCGGGCGGCGGTCGAGCAGCTCGCGCGGGCGCGACTCCTCGCTCAGGAGGCGGAGGCCGCGGATCTAGAGAAGACGCCAGAGTTCATGCGCCGCTACTCGGAGGAGCTGGCGCGCGTCTACCTCGAGAAGGCCTTCGAGGAGCCGTTCAAGAAGCAGCTCCCGACCGACGCCGAGGTCCGCAGGTTCTTCGACGAGAACCAGGCGAAGCTCGGGCGGCCCGAGCGTGTCCGGCTCGCGCACCTGGCACTCTTCGCGCCACGCTCCGACGAGGAGGCGCGTACGCGGAAGCGGTCCGAGGCGCAGAAGCTGCTCGGCGAGATCCGGCGGAAGTCGAAGGACGAGTACACCTTCGGCCGGCTGGCGCTCACTCGCTCGGAGGACCCGCGCAGCCGCCCCGCGGCGGGCGAGCTTCCCTTCGCCACGCGCGAGGAGATCGCGGCGAGGCTCGGGTCAGAGGCGGAGGAGGTGGCGTTCTCCGAGCCCCCCGGAAGCGTGGTGGATCACGTCATCGAGACGGAGAAGGGTTTCCAGATAGTGAAGGTGATCGCCCGCGAGGCGGGGCGCGAGGCGAGCTACGACGAGCTGCGCGACGCGATCAAGGCGCGCCTCACGGCCGAGCGCCGGGAGAAGGCCTTCAAGGAGTTCATGGACGCAGTGTGGACGAAGGGGAACGTCGAGATCGACGAGTCCGCGCTGAAGCAGGTCGCGGCTGACGCAGCGAAGGCCGGGGCGAAGGCGGCTCCGACGCACTGACCGGCGGCGGGTGAGGGCCGGCCCAACGCGGCCGGGGCCCCTGCGAGCGCGGGGGCCGCGGGAAGAGAGCGGCGGTCGAAGCAGGCGAGCGGAAGCATGCGCGCCAGCTGCAGGGAGGGGGACCGAGGGTCCCCGGGAAGACTCGGAGGAGCGTCATGCGCACCCGAAACGCCATTCTCGTGCTCGCAGCACTCTCGGCCGCGTGCCAGCGGAGCTCGAGCTCCTCGAGCGCAACGACCGCTCCAGCCCGGAGCGCCAAGCTCGTCCTCGCGGCGGATCCGATCGCAGGGCAGTTCCTCGCGGTGATGGCGGATGGGCTCGGCGAAGCCGACGCCCGCGCGCTCGTCACGCGCCATGGCGGCACGTTCCGGACGTACATCCCTCCGCCTGTCAACGCGGTCTCGTTCACAATCGCGCAGGAGCGCGCGGCAGCTCTCGCCGCGGATACGGCCGTGAAGATTGTCGAGGAGGACTCGCGCGTCCACGCGGCCTCGGCGACCTGGAACCTCGACCGGATCGACCAGCGCTCCCTTCCCCTCGACGGCAGCTACTCCGCGGCGACCAACGGCGTGGGGGTGCACATCTACATCATCGACACGGGCGTCCTCCTGTCGCACCCCGAGTTTCTCGCTTCGCCCCCGCGGGCGGACGCGCCGGCGTCCTTCGCCGACGGACCGGTCGTCGGCGACTGCAACGGCCATGGCACGCACGTAGCGGGGATCGCGGCGGGGTCGACCGTTGGCGTTGCGCCGGGCGCGACCGTGCACTCGGTGCGCGCGCTCGATTGCCAGGGTGTCGGCGCCGTTTCGTCGCTGGTCGAAGCGCTCGACTGGGTGCGCGCGAACCACCAGTCGCCCGCGGTCGCGATCGTGGGGGTCACCGCGGGGATCTCGCCGACCCTCGAGCAGGCCATCGGCGACCTCGTCGGCGCCGGAGTCACCGTGGTTGCTCCCGCGGGGAACGACGATCTCGACGCGTGCAGCCGGCTTCCGGCGGCGGTGCGCGCGGTGGTGACGGTGGGGGCGACGACCAACCTGGGTGGGGTCGTGGACCCGTCGAGCCAGGGGCCCTGCGTCGATCTCTTCGCGCCGGGGCAGGAGATTCGGTCGTCGTGGAACGACGGAGGGTACCTGTTCCAGAGCGGGACCTCGCAGGCCGCGGCGCACGCCGGGGGCGCGGCGGCACTCTTCCTTCAGGCGCGCCCCGGCGCCGATCCCGCGACCGTTGCGAACGCGCTCGTCGGGAACGCTACCCTGGGCTCGCTCAGCGGCGTGACCGACATCACGCCGAACCGCCTCCTCTACGTCGGGTTCATCGAGCCGTCCTTCGCCGACACGGTCGCGCCGACCGTGACGATCACCTCGCCCGCGGACGGCTCCACCGTCGCGGGGACGTTCGACGTGAGCGCCGTCGCGACGGACGCCGCTGGCGTGAGCCAGGTCGCGGTGTTCGTGGACGGCCAGTACCTCGGCGCCTCTGTCACCGCGGCCAACGGGTATACCGTCTCCTGGCCGACCGAGCGGTTCGGGAACGGGCCACACGTCGTCACGGCACGCGCGTACGACGCAGCAGGGAACGCGGGCGAGTCCCACGCCACCGCGACGGTGAACAACCCCGGCGCCGCGGCGTACGACGCGACGCTCGGAGCGCCGGTGTGCGCCACCGTGGGGCCGCGCTGCACATCGGGGATGCTCCTCATCGGCCGCGGTCCGGTGGGCCCCGAGGCGAACGCTCCCAACACGATCGGTTCCTCGTGCAGCGACGGTTCGGCAGGCGTCTACCAGCAGGACGAGTCGGTCGAGGCGATCGAGGTGAAGACGCCGCTCGGATCGAACCTCGCCGAGGGGCAGTGGGTGGATGTCCAGGTGACGGCGTGGGGCTACTCGGACTTCACCGGGGACGAGGTGGATCTCTACTTCGCCAACGACGCGGGCGCCCCGGCGTGGCAGTACCTCGGCACGAGCGGCCTCCCTGGGCCGGGAAAGCAGACGGTCCATTTCAGCTACATGCTGCCTGCGTTCCCGCAGTCTCCCAAACGGCCGCAGCAGGCGGTGCGAGCCACCATCCGGTACGGGGGTACTCACGCGGAGTGCACGAGCGGACCCTACGACGACCACGACGATCTCGCCTTCGCGGTCAAGAAGGGGAACCCGGACACGACCGCCCCGACGGTCTCGATCACGTCGCCCACGAGCGGCTCCGCCGTCGAAGGAATGGTGGCAATCGTCGCCTCCGCGATGGACAGCGGCGGCGGGGCGATCACCCGCGTCGAATTCCAGGTGGACGGCGCGACGGTCGCGACTGCCTCTTCCGGGACGGGCGGGTCGTATACGGGACAGTGGAACGCGGACGCGGCGAAGCTTGGGACCCACGTCCTCCGCGCCGTCGCCTACGACACGAGCGGGAACTGCGACCCGAGCAACGCGGTGTCGGTCACCGTCGTCGATCAGATTCCGCCGACGGTGAGCATCGACATGCCCGCGCCGAATGCGGTCGTGGGCGGGAAGGTGCACGTCGAGGCGATCGCGACGGACAACCGCGGCGTGACCGCGGTCGAGTTCCGCGCCGACGGCAACATGATCGGGACTGCGGTCTCGCCTCCCTGGTCCGTCGACTGGCTCACTACGACGGCGTCCGCGCAGGTGACGCTGACCGCCGTCGCCCGAGACGCGAGCAAGAACTCGACGACGAGCAGCCCGGTCTCGATCACGCTCGACAACACGCCCCCCCTGTCGTGGATCGTCTCCCCAAATGCGGATTCCACGGTGAGCGGAAGCGCGGTGCAGGTAGCCGTCCACGCGGAGGACGATAACGGCGTGGCACAGGTCGACCTGTACGCCTCGGGCGCGTACGTCGACACGGCCACCTGGGATGCCGCCTCGGGGCAGTGGGTCGTCACGTGGAACAGCGCCCTGCTCCCGAACGGGCCCGCCGTGCTGACCGCCCGCGCCTACGATGTCGCGAGGAACTCCGTGACGACAGCGCCGGTGCTCGTCCAGGTCTCCGATACGACCGCGCCGGTGGTCGACCTCACGAACCCGGCGTCGGGCACGATCGTGCGCGGCACCGTGTTCGTTACGGCGACGGCGAGCGACGACGGAATCGTGAGCGGGGTGAAGTTCCTCGCGAACGGAACCGTCCTCGGCGTGGCGACCGCCGCGCCCTACGAAGTCCCCTGGAACACGTCGGACTTCCTGGACGGCGCAACGACGCTCGTGGCGGTCGCGACGGACGCGGCCGGGAACGTGGCCAAGAGCACGCGCAGCGTCGTCGTGGACAACACCGGCCCCGCGGTGCAGATCCAGGCGCCCGGCGCGGGCGGCGTTCACGGGACCGTGGCCGTCAACGTTGCCGCGGCCGATCCGAGCGGTGTCGACCACGTCCTCGTGTTCGCCGACCTCCTGCCGCTCGGCACCATGATGGACTCGCTCTTCCTCGGGACGGCGGTTCCGATGCCGCAGAATCCCGGCGTCTACTCGGTCTCGTGGGACACGACCGCGGTCGACAACCGCGGCTTCGACCTCCGGGCGATCGCGTTCGACACGGTGGGGAACGTCTCGACGAGCACTGTCGTCGCGGTGACGGTCGACAACGTCACGACGGCCGTGTACGACGCGACACTCGGCGCTCCCGCGTGCGCGTGGTCCGCCGCGTGGTGCTCCTCCGGGACGCTCCTCGACGGCGCCGGTTCCTCGGAGTTGAACGGTCCGAACACGCTCGCCGGGTCCTGCGCGGACGGCACGTCGAGCGTCTACCACGTGACCGAGTCCGTCGACGCGATCCGGGTCGAGGCCTACCAGGGATCGCTCGCGTCAGGCGGCAAGGTCCGGATCACCATCCGTTACTGGGCATACGCGGCGAACGAGGCGGATCAGGTCGACATCTATCACGCGGCGGACGCGCACAACCCGAGCTGGGTGCACCTGACGACGCTGACCCCTCCGGCCGTGGGCGAGAACGAGGACTCGTTCGACTTCACGCTCCCCACCGGAACGCTCCAGGTCATCCGGGCGAACTTCCGGTTCGCGCAGCCCGGCCCGTCGACGTGCAGCGCCCCCGACAACTACGGCGATGCGGATGACCTCGTGTTCGCCGTGGACGCGCCCGCCGACACGACCGCGCCAGTCGTGACGCTCGAGGCCCCTGCGGCCGGCGCGACCGTGAGTGGCGACGTGTACATCCGCGCCACCGCGCAGGACAATCAAGGCATCGGCCGGGTCGAGTTCTACGTCGACGGCGCGCTCGTCGCGGCCGTGACGCAGCCGCTCCCCGACGGCAGCGTCCCGGCGCGGTACCAGACGATCTGGCCGTCCCAGTTCACCGCGGCAGGCACGCACACGGTGAAGGCCACGGCGTACGACACGAGCGGCAACGTGACCTCGACGAACACGGTGAGGTTCACGGTGTCGAACGTTCCCAACGCGGTGTTCAGCACCTCGTTCGGTGCCCCGTCGTGCGGCGCCGTGGACACCTTCTGCGACTCCGGCACGCTGCTCGATGGGCGTGGGCCGCTCGGTCCCGAGGCGAACGAGCCCAACACGATCGGCGGGACCTGCGCCGATGGACAGCAGGGCGTGTACCACCAGGACGAGTCGCTCGACTGGTTGAAGGTCTCGTCCGTGGATGGCCTGTCGCTGGCGGCGGGGAAGCTCGCGCGAGTCGAGGCAAGGGTCTGGGCGTACACGGGGTGGAGCGACGACGCGCTGGATCTCTTCCACGCGACGAGCCCCGACGACCCGCATTGGATCTGGTTCGCGACGCTGCATCCATCGGGTCCCGGAGTCCAGGCGCTCGTCACCGAGTACATGCTGCCACCAAGCGGGTTGCAGGCGATTCGCGGCCGCTTCCGGTACGCCGGAACCGCCGAGCCCTGCGGTAACGGCAACTACGACGACGCCGATGACGTCGTGTTTGCCGCCAACTACACGCCGAACGCGAGCTATGACAAGACGCTGATGGTCCCGGCGTGCTCGGGCACCGGCTCTTTCTGCGACTCGGGCCCGCTCCTCGACGGTCGGGCGTCGCTCGGTCCCGAGCCGCACCAGCCCAACACGCTGCATGCTACCTGCGCGGACGGGACGGCCGGCACGTATCACGTCGACCCCTCCGTCGACCGGATCCTCGTCGCGACGGACGACGGGTCGACCCTGCGCGCCGGCACCACGGCGCGGGTGGAGATCCGGGTGTTCGCGAGCGCGTACTGGGTGAGCGAGCGGGTCGATCTCTTCACCTCGACGGACCCGGGATCGGGTTCCACGACGTGGCAGTATGTGACGAGCGTCTCGCCGACCGGCCAGGGCTCTCAGGTGCTCGTCGCGAGCTTGCCGCTCGACGTGGCTGGAACCCGCGCGATCCGAGCGCACCTCATGCGTACGGACTTGTCGGGTCTGACCCCGACCATCTGCGGGACGGAGCAAGACGTGAACGTGATCGACGACCAGGACGACCTCGTCTTTCAGGTGGCGCCGTGAGCGCTGCCGCCCGTGGAGGGTCCATGAGTAGGAACCCGTCACCCACCGCCAAGACGCTGATCGCCGCCGCACAGCTCCTCGGGCTGGTGCTCACGCCTGGCTGCTCTGGCGGCGGAGGTGGGGGCGGAGGCGGGGGCGGAGGCGGGGGGACACCTCCCTCGACCTTCACCATCTCGGGCACCGTATCGGGCGTGAGCTACGTCAGCGTCGCGATCGCGGGCCGCATGAACCAGACGATCGTCGCGCAGCCCGACGGTTCCTATTCGTTCGGCTCGCTCCCGAACGGCACGTACACGGTGACGCCGGGGAAAGTTGGCTTCGGTTTTGACCCGCCGAGCCGCTCCGTGACGGTGAACGGTGCGAATGTCCCTGGCCAGGACTTCTCCGCGACGTTCACGATCTCAGGAACCGTGTCCGGGGCCAGCACGAGCGGTGTTCTCATTTCGCTCACCGGTGCCTCGACAGGCGCCATGACCACGGTCTCAGGCGGGACCTACTCGTTCGCAGGTCTCGCGAACGGGACGTACACCGTTACCCCGTACAAGCCAGGCTACGCGTTCAGCCCCCCGAGCCCTACGGTCGTCGTCAACGGGGCCAACATGACCGGCGGGAACTTCTCGTCCACGCTCGGTGGAAAATCCATCTGCAGCGCCGACGGCTGGTGCTGGAAGAATCCCCTGCCGCAGGGCAACGCGCTGAACGCGGTGTGGGGGACCGGGCCGAGCGACGTCTGGGCCGTCGGCGACGGCGGGACGACGCTGCATTGGGACGGCGCCGCCTGGACGAGGATGGCGAGCGGCACCGCGAGGGCCCTCCACGCGGTGTGGGGCACTGCTTCGAGCGATGTGTGGGCGGTTGGCGAGGCGGGCACGATCCTGCATTGGAACGGCAGCGCCTGGTCTCCTACGACGGTTGGAACGGCCATCCTCGTAGGGGTCTGGGGGAGCGGCGCGAGCGACGTCTGGGCCGTCGGCGAGGGGGGCACCATCCTCCACTTCACGGGCGGCGGCTGGTCCGGCACCACGGTCGGCACGGCGACGCTGCGCGACGTATGGGGCAGCGGCGCGAGCGACGTGTGGGCTGTCGGCGACGGTGGAACGATCCAGCACTGGGTCGGCATGGGCTGGACGGCGAGCGCGAGCGGCGCGACCGAGACCTTGCGCGACGTCTGGGGAACAGGATCTAGCGACGTCTGGGCGGCGGGAGATGGCGGCCGCGTCGTGCGCTGGAACGGGAGCGTCTGGTCCCCGTCCACGAACGGCACCACGAATCAGATCAACCGGATCTGGGGCAGCAGCACGGGTGATGTCTGGACCGTGTCCGTGAACGGCTGGATCGATCACTGGGGCGGGAGCGGTTGGGCTTACGTCCCGAGCGGCACGGTGGACGAACTCCTCGGCATCTGGGGGAGCGGAGCGACGGACGCGTGGAGCGTCGGCGTGAGCGGCAACATGGTGCACTGGAACGGCACCGCGTGGTCGGCCGTCTCGACTGCCGCGACGACGAACCCGCTGCACGCGATGTGGGGAACGGCGGCCGGCGACGCTTGGGTGGTCGGAGACGCGGGGACCATTCGACGCTGGAACGGCACCACCTTCTCACCCGTGACGAGCGGCACGACGTACGCGCTCGAGGGCGTCTGGGGAGCGGCGGCGAACGACGCCTGGGCGGTGGGCTACGACGGTACGATCCTCCACTGGAACGGGACCTCGTGGTCCGCGACGACGAGCCCGACCATCCTCTGGCTGCTGGACGCCTGGGGAAGCGCGAGCAACGACGTCTGGGCCGTCGGCTACCAGCGCACGATCCTGCACTGGAATGGCTCCTCTTGGACCGAGCGCACCCGCGGCGCTTTCGGCGATCCTGCGTTTACGGCGATCTGGGGGAGCGGGGCGAATGACGTGTGGGCCGTGGGAGACTATGGCAACTTCCACCACTGGAACGGGACGTCGTGGTCATCGGTTCCCGCCAGCGCATCGGCCTACTTCGACGGAGTGTGGGGCGTCTCGTCCACCGATGTCTGGGCGGTCGGCGGAGCGGGCGCCATCGTGCACTGGGACGGGTCGTACTGGTCGACCGTCGAGAGCGGCACGACGAGCAACCTGAACCGGGTGTCGGGGACAGGCACGAACGATGTCTGGGCTGTCGGAGCCGCCGGGACGGTCCTGCACTGGAACGGTAGCGCGTGGTCGAGCTCATCGAGCGAGACGGCGAACGATCTCGACGCCGTGTGGGCGATCGGAACGACCTCGTGGGCGGTGGGCGATCGGGGAGCCATCTTGAAACACGAGTAGATGCGTGAACAGTTACCGGCAGTACGAGATATGGCGAGCCGCAGGGGATCGCGATCGCAACCCGCTGGCATTACACGGCCTGTCGGAACGGGTACCCGGTCGACAACCGAGCCCGCGCCGCTTGATCTCGAGTCGCACCGCGAGCGAGCGCCGGAGCGGGCCGACGGAGCCCACGGCGGGCGCGCGGCCGCGGGGCCGTCCGGCCGGGTGCGGCGCGTTGTTGCTTGACAGATATATCCGGGAGATATATGGGTCCGCGCCGTGAAGATGGCGCTCGCCTCGCCCGCCCGCCC
>WNGL01003075.1_pt1 | contig 23513 bp, 19 predicted proteins | sample 5400591 | NCBI WGS metagenome assembly WNGL01 (sample SAMN13153377, study PRJNA577476) | soil metagenome | isolation source: 80 cm soil or saprolite under Garry oak tree replicate 1 | place: USA:California | collected 2016-06-15 | reverse complement strand
TGGCGCCCGCTAATCCTGGAAGGCATGAGCGAGATGAAAGGCACAAAGCCGTACCCCGACGCAAATCGCACACTGCGTTTCACCTATGGCGCAGTCAAAGGGTATGTGCCGCATGACGCGGCAACGTACTCGCCCTTTACCCACCTATCCGGAGTCATTGAAAAGGACACTGGCCGCGAACCGTTCGACGTCCCAGAGAAGTTAAAGCAGCTCTATCGGGCGCGGGATTTTGGACCGTATGCAGAAGCGTCAGATGTGCCAGTCAATTTTCTTTCTGATACCGACATTATTGGCGGCAACTCTGGCAGTCCGATCATGAACGGTCGCGGCGAGCAGGTAGGAATCATCTTCGACGGCAACTACGAAGGACTCGGCAACGACTTTTTCTACAACGAAACCAAAGGTCGAGCGATCGCGGTCGACATCCGTTACGTGCTGTTTGTGGCCGACAAATTCGGTGACGCCGGCTACATACTGAAGGAGTTGGACCTTCGCGGGACGGCGCGGGGTCGTGGAGCCGCTGCCGGCAAGAAGTAGCGCAAAAGAATTGTTCGCCTACCGTTCCCGAGCGGCAGCGCCCCGGATCGCTCCTAAATCTGAATCATTCAAGCTGCCGCGTGAGGTTCGGGGTTCTTTTGGCGGAAAAGCCTTCGATTTTGCTGTTTCTTTCAATAAGCGATTGTTTGACACCCCCAAGTCGCTGTGATAGCCTCTGGGGCTGGTTTTGGCGCTGCATTAGCACGACCCGCTGTGGCGTCAATTCAGGTAAAGAGGAGCCCAATTCACCTCGCACTTGATCGTGGACAACCCGCGTGTGTGACTTTCATCTAAGCGAGTCGCCCGCGGAGTTCAACGAAGATTTATTAAGGAGAACGACGGTAGATGTCAACAAGCTTCCCTCGCTTGATCGCGTGTGTAGCAGTACTAGCCGCACTCGTCACTACAGCAGCCAGCACATTCGCGCAGATTCCAGCCGGTTCGTCAGCGCGAGCTATTCCCACGGAAGTGGAAAAGACAGAGGTTCGCGTTACCCAGATCATCACCCGGGCGGAAGACCATTTCCGCAAAGGAAAGCTGAATCTTGACGATAACAAGCGCGAGGCAGCCCGAGATGAGTTTGACAGAGCGGTGGACACCATTCTGGAATCCGGTTTGAATGTTCGGGAAAGCCAGCGGCTGCAAACTTTTTACCTTGAGTTGGTCGAGCGAATCTATCGTGAGGAAGTTCCCATCGGGCATGGCTTGCCGCAGACAACTACCGTCCTTGTCGCCCAAAACGGTCAGTCCCCCGTCTCGTCGCCAGGACAGACGCAAAGGCCTCAACCAGCCCCGGCCCAGATCGGTTTTCGTGAGCAGAAGTTTGAGCCGTCGCCGCTGGATGAACTGAGCAAGCTGGTATTGACCGCGAAAGAAACTGAGGTTTCGTCGGCTGACATCGATGCCCTTGAGCAGGCCAAGAACAACATTAACTTCCCGTTCAAGTCTAACCCACTTATCCAGGGCTACATCAATTACTATCAGGGTCGTGGTCGCAGTACGATGGAGGCTGGACTTCGTCACTCGGGACAGTTTATGACGATGGCGCGTCGAATTTTCAAAGCGGAAGGCGTGCCTGTAGACATAACCTGGTTGGGCCAGGTGGAGAGCGCGTGGCGTCCGAAGGCGCTTTCAGTCAAAGCTGCCGCGGGACTCTGGCAGTTCGTGCCGGGCACGGGGCGCACTTATCAATTGCGTCAGACAGCGTGGATCGACGAGCGCAACAGCTTTGAGCAGGCCACCCGTGCCTCGGCTCGTTACCTGAAGGATCTCGCGAAGCATTTTAACGGGGATTGGCAACTGGCGATGGCCGCATACAATACCGGCGCCGGCCATGTCGACCGCGCGATTGCCAGAACTGGTACCGCAGACTTCTGGACCATCTATCCGTACCTCTTCCAGGAGACTCGAAATTACGTTCCGAACATTCTCGCGGTTATCTTGATTGCCAAGAATCCCGAGAAGTATGGCTTTCAGGGGATTCGGCCGGAACCACCCATGGCCTATGACCGCGTTGAATTGCCCACCGCGACCAGCTTGCAACTAATTGCCGATGCGACAGACTCGAGCGTGGATTACCTTCGCGGTATCAATCCTGAGCTTCGTCGCGATGTCACTCCCCGCGGAGACTCGTATGTGGTTCGCGTTCCCAGTGGCAAGTCGAAACAGTTAGTCAGCATTCTTAAGAGAGTCCCTGGAGATAAGCGCGATACGGCTCGCATCATCCGAATCGTGCCGGGAGAAGATCTGCAGTCAGTCGCCAGTCGAACGGGCGTGAGTGTGCAGCAGCTTCAGGCCTTCAATAACGGTGTCGATCTTAAATCGACAACGAAGCTCGTGGTGCCCTTTAGCGGTATTAGTCTTACGAGTCGTCGTCGCGCGGCATCCGCCTCAGATGAGACTCCGAGTGCGAGCTTGACAAAGACTCGAGCGCGCAAAGGCGACACCATTGCAAAGATTGCCGCGTCCCACAAACTCGATGCCGGTGATCTGGCTCGATTGAATGGCTTGCCTGCTGACGGGGAGTTGCAAGTGGGCCAGGAAATCAAACTGCCGGCTTCGACGGTTGCGCCTGCGCCAGCCCGTCATCGTCGGCACCACTAGAATCCGAGACGTGTCTGGTTTTCCGATGCGTCGATATAGTCTAACAAGCGCGGCTTCGAGTTTCGTAAGGCGCGCTTTATTTATCTCAAGTAACTCTCATAGCTGACTGCTCGATCACTTATGTTCCTCTAGCTTCGCGTGGGGGGCGCCTCACATGCTCTTTCGGACACTCTCAGCCGCCGTGTACGGAATTGATGCCGACCTCGTCGACATCGAAGTCGACCTGACGCCAGCTCGCAGCGAAGCGGATTCTCCGTCATCGGTAACAATTGTTGGTTTGCCGGACGCCGCCGTGCGCGAGTCGAAGGAGCGAATTCGCGCGGCCATCACTAATTGCGCATTCTTCTTTCCTTTTCAGAAGACGACGATCAATCTCGCGCCTGCCGATGTGCGCAAAGAGGGCGCGAGTTTCGATCTGCCGATTGCCCTGGGCATTCTTGGAGCAAACGGTGATCTGGCCGAAAGCACTAGCCTGATCGATATGGTCTCAGTTGGTGAGCTCTCTCTCGATGGGCGGGTGCGTCCAATCAAGGGCGCGTTGCCGATTGCGATATTGGCACGCGAAGGATCGATTAAGCATTTGCTCGTACCCGAGGAGAATGCGAAGGAAGCCGCAGTGGTTTCGGGCGTGAATGTATATCCCGTCACCGATCTGCGCGGCGCTGTTGAGCTGATTGCCGCTTTAGGTTCGTCAAGTCCACCGGAGCCACTTCGAGTTGATCCCGCAGAAGTGCTTCAGCATGTTGACCACTACAACGTCGATTTTCGCGAAGTACGCGGCCTGACAAAAATTCATTCCGTGGCTGGGCTGACTGGCCGCTCAGGTCTGGTCACTGAAAGACCTTTTCGCTCTCCGCACCATACGATCAGCGATGCGGGTTTGATCGGCGGCGGCGCCGTGCCGCGTCCCGGTGAAGTGTCGCTCGCGCATCAGGGCGTTCTCTTTCTCGACGAGCTGCCGGAATTCGATCGCAGTGTACTCGAAGTCCTGCGTCAACCGCTCGAAGATCAGAGAGTAACGATCAGCCGCGCTTCGATGTCGCTCACATTTCCTGCCTCATTCATGCTGGCGGCGGCTATGAACCCTTGTCCGTGTGGCTTCTGGAATGATCCAACACGCGAGTGTCGCTGCACTCCCCTGCAAATTCAACGTTATGTCGGACGCATCTCCGGGCCTTTGCTTGACCGCATCGACATTCACATCGATGTACCGGCAGTAAAATTCAAAGAGCTCACCGGCGAGCCTCCACCTGACGCCGAAAGCTCGGCAAACATTCGCGAACGCGTGATCCATGCCAGAGAAGCACAGCAAAAGCGCTTTGCCGGCGAGAAGATTTACGCGAACGCGGCGATGACCTCGCGGATGATTCGGCGTTATTGCAAGATCGATCCTGAGAGCGAGCAGATGCTCGAGCGGGCGATGACGCGTCTGGGCTTGTCAGCGCGCGCGTATGACCGTATCTTAAAGGTCAGCCGCACGATCGCAGACTTGGAAGGCTCCGAGGAGATTCGCTCGCCGCACGTAGCGGAAGCGGTGGGCTATCGTTCGCTAGACAGGACCTACTGGACGTGATCGGGAAGCGATCTCGCCAAACTGTTGATGCGGCTGGGAAAAAGCTTAACTTTTGGGTCGAACAGGGCAACGACGCGTGTGAAGCTCCGCATCACAGCCGTCGAGGATACCCACGGACCTCGCACCCCAACCCCCATTTGGGTCGCACAGAGGATAACGGGTATCGCTCGATTGAAATCAGGCGGACGCGTGACAGTCGTGTACAAGTAATAGAAGCCGGGACACCTACGCACCCTTCGTCGCTTGCGCTAAGATGAACACGTGACCGCAGCCGAAATCGGGACACCAGCGACTGATTACGCCCTGGCACAGAAGGCCTCGGAAGGCGATATGGATGCCTTCGAGGAACTCTACCAGCGCCACAACCGCCGGGTTTATTCCCTGTGCTTGCGGATGACAGGCAATGTCTCGGAGGCCGAAGACCTCGCACAGGAGGTTTTCATTCAGCTCTTTAGAAAAATTGGAAGCTTTCGGGGCGAGTCGGCATTCACGACCTGGCTGCACCGACTAACGGTAAATCAGGTGCTCATGCACTTTCGCAAGCGCGGGGTGCGGATGGAACAGACTACCGAAGACGGCGAGACGCCGATTCAGATTGTCAAAGGCACCGAGAACCCGAATGCAATGCCCGTGATCGACCGCATCGCCCTCGATAAGGCGATTGTGCAACTGCCGCCGGGGTACCGCACCGTTTTCACCCTTCACGATATTGAAGGACACGAGCACGAAGAGATTGCCAGGATGCTGGGGTGCTCGGTCGGTACATCGAAGTCGCAACTGCACAAGGCCAGGATGAAATTGCGTGGCTTGCTCAGGCAACAGAATCCGAAGCAATAGCTTCCAAGGACGCTGGCCGTGTTTTCAAGTCTCTACCAGGAACCAACGGCAGCAAACGACACAACAAGGTTTTTCCCAAGGCGGTCGGCCAGAGGGAAAAGGGCTTAACGCAGTCTCCCCTTGATTGCTTGAAACCACGAAGGGTCACGCGGCAAGTTGGTTTAGGCAGAATGGAAAGCGTGACAGGTTAGAGGTGGTAAGACAATGAACTGCGAGCTTTGCCAGGAATTGATTGGCGACCTGCTTGACGGCAGTCTCAGTCGCGAAGATCAACTATTACTCAATGCGCATCTGGAGCAATGTCTCTCCTGCGCGGAAGTGCGTGACGACCTGAATTCGATCGTTGTCTTTTGCCACGCCCAGCGCGGCGAATACGCCGCGTCGCCGAATGAGCGGGCCATGTGGCTCCGCATTCGTAATACAATTGAGTCTGAGAGTGGCGCCGCAGTCCCCGAAGAGGCAAACGCGCGCCCGGAACGCCGCGAGGGATTCTGGGATCGTTTTATCAGCCATAGCTGGCAGCTTTCTTTCCCACAGCTGGCGGCATCGGTGGCTGCTGTCGCGGTGGTCGTTTCGTTGCTGACGGTCGTTGGACTGCGCGGGATCGGAAGTTTGGGCAGCAAGAGCGTGGCGAATGCGGATGGGCCTGTGGTGACTCCCGCTTTCAATCTCGATCGCATGTCGCAACAGCAACAGGCGATCAACTACTGGAACGCGCGCATCGAGACGAACAAGGCGCGCTGGAGTCCGCAGATGCGCGACACTTTCGATCGCAACTTGAATGTGATCGATCAGGCTGTTAACGATTCGCTGCGAGAACTCGGCAGGAATCCGCATGATGAAGTCTCAGAGGAAATGCTGAACGCTGCGCTCAATGAGAAGATCGCGCTGCTAAAAGAGTTCTCCGAACTATGAGAATCCGCCGCGCGCTTTGTCGCGTTGTCAGTTCAAGGATGGTTTGAGTTATTAGAAGTTCCCCAGGTAAGAAATTTCGCTATTGAAGAGCCCCACTGAAATGAAGACACATCTCTTAGGCGTGTGGTTTAAGACTTCGCGCGCTCTCTGGCTATCAGTTTTGATTGCCCTTTTGCTTCTTTGTCTCTCAGGTACAGGCTTAGTCCGAGCGCAGCAGCACATCTCCAAGCGTTATCCCGCCGGCAAGAATCTGCGGCTCGAGTTGAAGAACATTTCGGGCGAGATTACGGTCGAGTCCTGGGACCGCGAAGAGATCAGGATCTCGGCGGTGTTGGAGTCGCCGACAGCGCATTTCTCCCCTCGTCAAATGGGCGATGGCGTGATCATCGACGTGATCGGTGAGAATCGCGGGAGAGGTGATGTGGGCGCCGTGAACTTTAAGATTCAGTTGCCGGCTAGTTCATCGGTCGATCTCGAGACCAGACGCGGAGACATACATGTGTCCAACGTTCGCGGCGGCTCAGTGCGCGCGCGCGTCTCGTCGGAAGGCGACATTGATCTAACAGGAATTAGTGCTTCACAGGTGGAAGCCTCAAACACGACAGGAAACATTTTCTTTGACGGCGAATTTGCTCGCGGCGGCACTTATCAATTCAGTTCGGGGAAGGGTGACATCAACATTCGCATTCCGGTCAACTCCGCTTTCCATCTGGTGGCTTCCGCGCCCACAAAAAATATCGCCTTGAGTCAGTTCTGGAACAATCGCTTCCAGAAGATTGGCGACGGCCGTAAGATGGTGGGCGATGTGGGCGATGGGCGCTCGTCAGTTACCGTCACTACTTTTGGCGGCAGTATAACCTTCCTGCGAAAATAGACGCTTTCTGAATAACTTTCGGTTTTACCGCGGACGCTGCTTACTACTTAGGGCGTCCGCAATTTTGTGGAGCGCAACTTCTCTGCGCCACCTCGGTGTTCTCTGCGTCTCCGCGGTGAGTGTATTTGAACACATTATTCACCGCAGAGACGCCGAGGTCGCAGAGACCGCGCAGAGAAAAACTGAAATTAGGACACAACTCCGGTTTCGTGCCGCTTGCTTCACGCTCGTGAGTAGCGCAAGATGCCGACTTGCTTGATGTGATTTACGGAACTCGCAAACCCAAGTCTTGAAAATGCATTCATCACCCAGGAATCGACTTGTGGCGCGGCATCCCCTCGCGCCCGGCGTCATGGTGCTTTGCGCAGTTCTGTTTTGTGGTTGCTTCCTTTTTGTTGCTGCACAGAAGAGCACCCAGAAGGAAAAAGGCGCCGCCACTCCACCTACGGCAACGTTGCTCACCCGCAGCGCGGCCAGGCACGAAACACAGCGGTTAGGATATGGCGGCACGCTGACAGTCGTTGGGGCGCCGCAGGGTTCGATCGTCATCGAAGGTTGGCCCAGGAGCGAGGTCGATGTTACGGCGGAGATCCAGTGGCAGGCGGAAACAGAAGCCGACCTTGATCGTTTGGCTGCCGTTAACAGTTTCGCTTTCGACGAAGACGTTAATCACATCAGCATCCTGACGACGGGCACGCACGACAAGGCTTTTATGCGGCGCGTGGCCAGGGATTTCCCCAAACGGCTGTTAGGTTTGCCCTGGAAGATCGACTATCGGATACGAGTGCCCGTGGCTACCGATCTGGAAATCAATGCCGGCCGTGGCCCGATCAAGCTTAGCGGCGTCGAGGGCGCTCTGACGCTTTCGGCCACCGAGAGTGATGCCGAGCTGACGTTCACTGGCGGCGTGGTGTCGGCGACCATTGCGGCGGGCAAAGTCAACGTAAGTATTCCAGTGCGCAGTTGGCGCGGTAGCGGCGTGGAGATTCGCCTTGCGTTTGGAGATCTTACAATCGAGCTTCCTGCCGGCTTTAACGGGGACATTAACGCCGACATTCTTCGTTCGGGACAGATCGAGAACAGTTATCAAGGTCTCGAGCCGCGCGAACGTGCCGGCCTGACCGCGCGTTCGATCAAAGGGCGTGCCGGAGCCGGCGGCGCATATTTCAACTTCACTGTCGGAGACGGAACGCTGCGCCTCAAGAAAACAGGCGAGAAGTGATGAGCAGGGACGCGTCAATTCTGGACAAAATAAAATCACGCTGATAAGCTGCGCCGACCGCCATCAGATTCGCTTGCTGTGTGGAATACAAATATATGATCCTCGACCTGCTGGGGAATGGTAATCCATCACATGTCGCGATCAGCGTCGCAGGCGATGGACCAGTTGTCACCTACGATCAACTGCGACAACAGGTAGATGCTCTCGTTGCCAAACTCAACCAACTCGGTCTTGGCCGCGGAGACCGGATCGCAATAGCCTTGCCGAACGGAGTCGAGACGATCGTTTCATTCCTCGCAGCTTCGACGGCAGGCACCGCTGCGCCCTTGAATCCGGCCTATCGGCTCGATGAGTTCAAGTTCTATCTCGAAGATACCGGCGCGCGGGCTTTGATCGTTCCGCCCAAAGACAGCGATGAAGCGAGAGCCGCGGCGGGCAACCAGACGCTGATTATCGAAGCTGATCTGGACAGTCAGGGTCAGGTTCAGTTTTCATCCGATCAGAATGCCGGCACTGCCGGCGCGCGTGATGGTCCGAAAGCTGACGATACTGCTTTGATCTTGCACACCAGTGGGACGACCAGCCGGCCAAAGCGCGTGCCGCTTTCGCACGCGAATCTGATGATTTCGGCGCGCAACGTGGCCGAGACCTACCAGCTCACGCCGGAAGATGTCTCGTTGTGCGTGATGCCGCTGTTTCATGTGCATGGTTTAGTGGCTTCGACGCTGGCCACTCTGTTCACGGGTGGCACGGTCGTGGTGCCGCCGCGCTTCAACCCACTTTCTTTCTGGTCGACAGTGAGAGCTCATCAAGTCACCTGGTACTCCGCCGTGCCGACGATTCATCAAGTGTTGTTGTCGCGAACCAAAACGGGGACCAGACCCGCGGGGGCAGAACGTTTGCGCTTTATCCGTTCGTGCAGCGCCGCATTGCTGCCACGAACGATGGCTGATATCGAAGAGAAGTTTGGCGTGCCAGTTTTGGAAGCATATGGAATGACCGAGGCCGCGCACCAGATGGCCTCGAACCCCTTGCCGCCGAGTGCGCGCAAGCCCGGCTCAGTCGGATGCGGTACCGCGGTTGAGATCGCTATTCTCGACGAGACAGGCGAGCTTTTACCACCTGGCGCGACGGGTGAAGTATCGATCAAAGGGCCAAACGTTTTCGCCGGTTATGAAGGCAACGCCGAAGCTAACGCCACATCATTCTCTAATGGTTGGTTTCGCACAGGTGATCAGGGCTATTTAGATAACGAAGGCTATCTGACACTGGTTGGCCGCCTCAAAGAATTGATTAATCGTGGCGGCGAAAAGGTTTCACCGCGAGAGATCGACGAAGTACTGCTGATGCACTCGGCGGTCGCGGAAGCGGTGTGCTTCGGAATTGCGGATCGAGTCTATGGCGAAGAGGTAGCGGCCGCAGTAGTGCTCAAGGCTGCGGCAACCGCAGCAGATCTGATCGCCCATTGCCATTTGTCGCTCGCCGATTTCAAATGCCCGAAAACTATCTACATCGTCGAAGCGATCCCGCGCACGGCCACCGGCAAGATTCAGCGCCGCAACGTGGCGGCGGAGATCGCAAACACTGGTAGAGCGTAACCAGTTCTCAAGGCTGAGTGACTGGTCATCACTCACCAACCTAACAATCATAAGGAGACAGCCATGAACAAAATCAATTTGGGACGTGCCCTGCTTGGCGGTTTGGTAGCAGGCCTGGTAATTAGCATCGGCAATTTCCTGATAAACCGCGTCTTGCTGAGGGATGCCATGAACACAGAATTTGCCAGGCTCCACGTTCGGGAGCCAGGCACTGATTTCATTGCCAAAGCGGTGGTGCTGACTTTCATCCTGGGCATCGCCATCGTCTATCTCTACGCGGCAATCAGGCCGCGATTCGGGCCCGGCGTGAAGACGGCGATCTGCGCCGGACTGATGGCCTGGTTTTTTGTCTTCCTTTACACGAGCATACTACTTGGCATGGCGTTGGGGATGCCTGTGGATCTCATCGTGAAGAGAACACTGCTGGGGCTGATTGTATACTCCATCGGAGCCGTCGCCGGGGCGTGGCTTTACAAAGAAGAATCCCCGCCCGTGTTTTGATCGCACGGTGATTTGAAACAACAGCTTAAGGGCAAGACCCAGATACTCGGGCTCAAAACCTGAAACCCTCTACGTCTCGACAAATGTTGCCGTGTTTGCCCTGAATTTACAGTGGACGCGATGAAATTTGCCGTATTTGGCGCGGGCGCAATTGGCGCTTTCGTCGGCGCAATGTTATCGAAATCGGGTGAAGACGTCACGCTGATTGCGCGTGGAGCGCATCTGCGCGCGCTGCAGGAACACGGTGTGCAGGTGCGCGGGTCGCTGGGAAATTTCGCCGCTCGCGTCTCAGCTACTGACGACCCGGCAACGGTCGGCAGTGTTGATGTTGTACTGCTAACGCTCAAAGCGCACAGCCTGACTGCGATCGTTCCACGTCTGGCGCCGCTCATTGGACCCGAGACATGTGTGGTGAGCGCGCAGAATGGCATTCCCTGGTGGTACTTCTACCGTCACGGCGGCGAGTGGGAGGGAACGCACCTTGAGTCCGTCGATCCCGGTGGCCTAATCGGCCTGAGCATCGATCCGGCGCGGGTGATTGGCTGCGTGGTTTATCCTTCGGCGACTATCAGCGAGCCCGGAGTCATTGAGCACATCGAGGGAACGCGCTTCGCGATCGGCGAACCGGATGGATCGAAGAGTGAGCGCTGTCGGCGTATCGCTGATGCCTTGATCAAAGCGGGTCTGCGGTGTCCGATCCGCACAAACATCCGACATGACATGTGGGTGAAGCTGATGGGGAACGTGGCCTACAACCCAATCAGCGCGCTTACTCGGGCCACGCTTGTCGAGATCGTTCGCTGCCCGGAGACGCGAAAGCTGGCCACCGCGATCATGACTGAAGCCGAAGCCGTCGCCAAAAGATTGGGCATCGATATGGGCGTGTCAATCGAACAACGACTCGAGGGAGCCGAAAGGGTAGGCCATCACAAAACCTCGATGCTTCAAGATCTGGAAACGGGCCGGCCGATGGAACTCGAGGCAATTGTCGGCGCAGTAGTCGAGTTGGGCGACAAGATGGGACTGCCCCTCCCCTGCACGCAAGCCGTCTACGCGTGCGTTAAGTTGTTGGCTCAGAGTATCGACGCAAACCCCGGTCGTTAGATTTCCCGAATGAAAAGCGTAAACGAGACTGATTCTGGCGCCGTGCGTTGGCCGAAGCTAATCGCGTGCACGATCGCGATGATGGCCATCGCGAATCTTCAATACGCCTGGACGCTCTTCACAACGGACCTCACGAAGAGTCTTCATGCGCGCCTGGATCAGGTCCAGTGGACTCTCACGTTTTTCATCATTGCCCAGACGGCCCTGTTTCCGATTAGCGCTTACCTGGTCGATCGTTTCGGGCCGCGCCTGATCGTCACGCTGGCCGCTTTACTGGTAGCGGTCGGATGGATCGGCGCCGGTCGGGTCAACTCGCTACCGGCCCTGTATGGCGTATACGCAATCGGCGGCATTGGCGTCGGCGCTGTTTATAGCGCTTGCGTGGGCGTTGCGATGAAGTGGTTTCCTGATCGTCGCGGCCTTTGTGTTGGTATGGTCGCCGGTTCGTACGGATTCGGCACGGCGTTGACAACCTGGCCAATCGCTTACCTGATCGAGCACCAGCGCTATCGCACGGCCTTCGTGGCCTTCGGCGCGCTTCAGGGTGTGGTGGTATTAGTCGCCGCCCAGTTCCTCCGCATGCCTATAGCAGGCTGGGCGCCCGTCGGTTGGGAGGTAATCAAAGCGAAAGTGCAACGCAGTGTACACCAGTCATCGCGCGATTATGCACCCACCGAGATGCTGCGCAGCGGATCGTTTTATCTGCTCTACCTGATGATGACGCTGGTTACGGCAAGCGGACTAATGTTGACGGCACAACTGAAACCAATCGGCGTCACCTACAGCTACGACAAGTACGCATTGTTTGGCGGCTTTACGGTGCTGACGCTAACGCTGTCTGTGAATCAAGTGCTGAACGGAGCGGCGCGGCCTTTCTTTGGCTGGGTCTCAGATCGCATCGGACGCTACGACACGATGGCGATTGTGTTCGTCATGGAGGCCATCACCATCACAGTGCTCACGCTCGTCGTCGCCCGGCCTTTCTGGTTCATTGCCATTTCGGCCCTGATGTTCTTTGCCTGGGGAGATATCTATTCGTTGTTCCCCGCGGCAATCGCAGATATTTTCGGCGGTAAACACGCGACGACCAATTACGGCATCCAGTACACCGCGAAAGGGATTGGCTCGATCCTGGGCGGGCCCGGCGCAGCCCTTTTAATGGCCGCGACGCACTCCTGGATTCCGGTTTTCTGGAGCGCCGTCGCCTGCAACGTCATCGCGGCAATTCTGGCTGTGCTTTGGTTGAAGCCGCGGGTCGCGCGTTTGGTGAGCGAGCAACGCGGCGAGCCGACCGTCTTGCCGACTGCTGCCGCTGCTCGGGCGAAAGGGGCTCTCGCAGGCGCTTCAAAATAAGAGTCATTCATACGCGGCCGTTGCCGCGTCGATTCCCGAATGGCACACGAGTCCTTCCGCCTTGAGGGCACGATGCAGCGCGTCCAACACCAACAAAACGTTTTCACTAGTACTTCCCGAGCCCATCAGACCGATGCGCCAGATGCGGCCTTTCAACGGGCCCAGACCACCGCCGATCTCGATGTTCTCTTCCAACAACCCGGTGCGTACTCGCGCATCATCCATGCCATCAGGCACGCTTACTGAGTTCAAACTCCACAGCCTGTCCCGGCGCGCGACGGCCATCTTCAGACCCATTGCCTCAATCCCGGCCACCAATGCTGCTCGTGAGCAGCAATCCGATCATATCAGATGTTCGCGGCTTCGATTTATTTTAGTTTTATGCTTGTCGCTGCCCTGCTTCTGTCCTATGCTGTCGCGCTTGTTCATACTTTCAATCAAACAATCGACGCTTTGCAGGAATAATCATGACAGTAAAATCAGATCGCTGGATTCGACGGATGGCCGAGGAACACAAGCTTATCGATCCTTTCGATGCCAAACTGGTGCGGGAGCTCGACGGCCGCCGCATTATTTCCGCCGGAGCGTCCAGCTACGGTTACGACATGCGGCTGGCGGGCGACGGCTTCCGCATTTTCTCGCCGATTCACGGCCGCGAGATCGATCCCAAGAACTTCGACGAAGAGTCGCTGGTTGAGCCGCCCCTGCGCACGACTGAGGACGGCTCGAAGTATTATCTGCTGGCGCCACATTCGTACGCGCTTGGTGTGACGGTCGAAACCTTTCGCATGCCGCGTAACGTGACGGGCATCGCAATGGGTAAATCAACCTACGCACGCGCCGGCTTGCTGGTGAACACGACGCCGCTCGAAGCCGGTTGGGTTGGCCGCCTCGTCGTCGAGCTGGCAAATCTCGCCGACCTGCCCCTACGCATCTATGTCAACGAAGGGATCGGGCAGGTAGTCTTTCTCGAGTCAGACGAAGATTGCTCCGTCTCTTACCAAGATCGTGGCGGAAAATATCAGGGGCAAACGGGATTGACTTACTCGCGATTGTGACGATATTGGCTTCGCGCCGAGTCCGAGTTAATGCCAGAATAAAGATCTCATCTCATCAGAAAGGACACTCACAATCATGCTGCCATCGATTCCCGCAGGCTGGAGTTCTCAACTTGAACCGGAAATCCAGAAGCCTTACTTTCAAAAGCTGCAACAGTTTCTCGAACGGGAGCGCCAAAACTTCAAGATTTATCCGCCCCCGGAAGACACCTTTCAAGCTCTGGAGTTGACGCCGTACAACAGGGTGAATGTCCTGCTGCTGGGACAGGATCCATATCCCGGACCAAACCAGGCGCACGGTCTCTGTTTCTCCGTAAGAAAAGAGATCGTTCCCGTGCCCGCATCGCTCAAGAATATTTACCAGGAACTGGTAAGTGATGTGGATTGCCGTATTCCCAACAATGGTTACCTCGTTCCCTGGGCCAAACAGGGGATTCTGATGTTGAATGCCGTGCTCACTGTCCGGGAGCATAAGCCCAACTCACATAAGAATCGGGGCTGGGAGACTTTCACGGATACCATCATCAGGAGTGTTAACGCCAGGAACAGTCGCGTGGTATTCGTGTTATGGGGAAACTATGCGCAGAAAAAGATCGATCTGATTGATACGAAACAGCACGCCATCGTCAAGGCTGCGCATCCTTCACCTCTTTCGGCAAAGGGTTTCTTCGGTAAGAGATCTTTTTCAAAGATTAATGCAGCATTGAAAGAAGCGAAGAAGCCGGAAATAGATTGGCAGATTCCCGACGTCTGACTGAATAGTCGCTGATTGAGCTGAATATCCAGGTCAACAAAGGGATCGGCCATGGGATCTCTAGGAAGTCCGACCAGGACTGTGACGAGGGTCGTAACGGCACGTACCACGGTTCAGTAGCCCAGACGCCACGCATCGCGATAACAGAGTGATCCATTCGCGCACACGCTGTCGACCAGGCCACCAGCAGTTCACGCAACCGCTAACTCCACTCGATTCGAGCTAGCGGCTGAATATTCATCTCTGGCGCAAGTTCTTGATAGGAAAGGACAGCCAGCCAGGGAAATTCTTTTTCGATCAGGTTTCTTAGAAGTTTCCTGCCTTCGATGCTGGTAAGGATGACGGGTGTATTGGTCGGCGAGTACTGGACTTCGTTTGTAACAGAGCGAATCAGTTTGTCATGCTCTTCGGTCTTTAGGGGCTGCTTGTCAATCTCGTTTATTCTTGCTTCTATTTCCGGATGTATCAAGTAGACAGGCAGAGTGTTATTACCTCGACTGTATTTATGCGAGATATATCTCTTCATGAAAGTCCGAACGCAGTTCGAATAGTCTGAAGAGTTCAGATTCTCAGCCGTTCCGCCTCCCCTAAGTAGGCACAGGTTAAGGGTGTACGGAAAGAAAACGATGTACTTGCTCAGATCGGTCGTGGTTGCGCCGTTGATTGAGAGTAGTCCTTCCAGGATTTCTCGAAGATCCCTGATGGAGATCTCCTCATCCAGCAAGTCCCTGAGAACCCGCGCCAGTTTTACTAAGCTAAAGCGTGCCTCTGTGTTACTCAGCAGCGCAGGAAAAGACTGGCGCAACTGGTTCATCATGAATTCAACGACCTCGGTCGTAAGGAGATTGCCTGCGTTCTTTCTAATCGTTTCGCTAAGGCTCAGGACGATAAAACCGGCTGGACCCCAGGTGGTTAGACCGGCGTTACGACAGATTTCCGTTGCGCCTTTGCCGGTGCGCACAATTGCACTCTCGGTGCAGTTGGCCGGATTGGCGGCTTTGTCGCCTGTCACGTTGAGCAGAGAAAGTCTCTCTACCGTCTCGTTTACCAAGATTTGATTCTGTTCGAGGCCCGCCACCGGTAGGAGCCGAAGATCATTCACCTGGAACTGAAATTCGTTGTCTTCCAAACCATCATCGGCCTCCAGAACCACGTCCGGTAGTACTAGACCCAGCTCGTAGAAAAGGCCGTCCTGCATCAGACTAAAGAGTTCGTGAATCGATTGATCATCCGCTGCCACGTCTCCGTCTCTGGCGGGATTTTGCACCGATGCGAACTGCTTCTTGCCAAGGAAAACCTTAATCGCAACATCATTGGACTCGCGGATTCTGTCGCTCAACTCTGTATTCGCGCCGTCTCCGGTTGGCGCCTGTTTATTGGATTCGGCAAGCAGGTTCTTGACCCGGTTAATTCCAAAACCGCGGCGAAATAGTTCCAACAAGCATTGATGAAATTCTGCCGGCACAATTCCGGAATCCATCACGGCCCTCCCAGAATGAGACAACCATTGATTCAGGACTCGCTCGGACTGCGACGCTGTGAGGCACAACTCACGGTTCTGATAGACGCCCGCCGCAACTAATTTTGCCAGCTCACGAGGCGTGGCGTTCTGCTTTACCTCCGTAGGAAGCGGCAACCTGCATCGCTGGCCGTTGATGGTTACCGCAAACGAGTTCGTCTCAGAATCGCCCGGGAAGAGGCCAATGCGTAATGAAATCTCGCCGGGTATGGCTAGATTCATTGTCAGCTCCTTCAGGTAATCACGAAGAGAACTCTCGAATGATTTTTCGTCATCAGAAGCCGGTACGGTAAAGCGCTTCAAGAACGAAGACAGTTCGACGCTTATCTCCACCTGGCCTGAAATATCTCTGCGCATTTCCATGTGTGCACAACCCTAAACTTTACATGCTGTTCGTCATGTCAGATCGATTTCCCCAGCCATCTGACCAGTGAGTTCCGGTAACAGTTCCTGCCGTGACAGAACCGGAATGCCTGGGAACTCAATTTCCGTCAATCGTCGAACGAAAGGCCGCAACGCAGGTTGCTCAACCCAAAGGGCGATACCTGCTTGAGAAGCCACTTTGTCCCGTACAGCCGCCAATGCCTGCTGGCACTTTTCCGGTTCCATAGCCAGAAAGCGATGCTCTTGTTCAGTGCGAATTGACTGTTCGATTTGTGCCATGAATTGCGGACCCAGCCGATACAAAGTGTAGTTATTATTATTGCCCGGTAGTTTCGGCCGGAGGTCGGGTAGCGAGCGGGTACCTTCCACAATTGCCGTCAGGTCCAATCCGGCCCCTAACGATTCACAGAACGTGCGGCAGATCTGATCTAGAGGTGTAATTGGCACCTCTTCAGTTACCAGTGCTCTAAGAACGGTAACAAAGGCGGTCAGTTTCTCGGGCGATTCTCTTACCTCAGAATATGCCTCGACGCCGTCAGTCGCCAAAAGGCCGATAACTTCCTGGTGGTCGACAAACTCGCTCAAGTTTCTTCTGATCACTGCTTCCAAATGGCGGATGGGATATTCCAGTAAACTCCAAACCTCGAGTCCTGCTGCTTTGATCACGTCGCAGTTTTCCTGTTGGACCCAGCAAGCCTCGTCCCCCGTCAATGGGTGAGTGGTTGCTTCTGCGGTAACGCCAAGCTCGATCAGTTTCATGGCACTACCGGGGAATAATCTCTTCTCCGGCGAAATGGTGCCCATGACGATCGGCACTTCCATCAACATGATTATGTACGATCCTGCTGGCAGATCGCCTTCATTGCCTCTGAACCGAATGCCGGGAACACTAATGCCGAAAGTATTGAAGATTAGTTTTCTTAGCTCTTCCGTAAGTTTCATCAACTCAGCGGAGATTCCACGTTCGCTCCCTTCGACATAAGGAATCAAATTGCTCGCTACTTCCACCGCGAGGGGCGTGACCAGAGGCACCTTATCAATAACATGCGAACCATATTTCGCTGCCAGCTTTCGCTGCCCTTCCAGACTCGCCAGCTTGCTTGCATAGTTTTGATCTTCGCGATCCAGTTCTATTGCCTGGCGGATTGCGGTGATGGCGTTGTCTAAAGCCGCTAGTTTTTCAGTCGCCGGTTTCAGGTTCTCCCAGGCCAAAGACAAATTTGAATAATAGACCGGCTTGGTCGCATCGAAATCTATCGCTTTCTGATACTTTTTGCCGGCCTCTTGAAATTGACCTTGCGCGAAATCGTCGTTGCCCTCCAGATTCCATACAGCAGCTATTTGCTGGTGATAGTTGTTGCCTTCCTGTTTGTCGATCTGCCCGGCTGCTTCAAACTCCTGCCGCGCTTCGTCCCAGCGCTTGAGGCCCTGGTAAGCGCCGGCAAGGTTGGAATGATAGACTGCCACGTTGGGTTCGGCAGCGATGGCCGCCCTGTATGCTTCAATGGCGGCATCATTATCGCCCCAATAGTATTTCAGATTGCCAACCAGATTCTGATAATTTCCTTCGTACGCCTCGCCCTTTATCTCGCGAGTCTTTTCGTAAATCCAAAGAGCCGCAGGAACGTTGTCAAGGCTTTTGTAATAAATATCCGCGAGATTGTTTAAGGGATTGAGCACCGTCTCGTTCTCAGGTTCGCGGCGCAAAACTTCAATCAATTCCTGCTTAACCTCGTCATACCGCTTGAGCTTGAGTTTATCCTGTGCGATCAAACCCCGAATCATCGCGTCCATTTCGGGCCGACGCTTCAGACTTTGCTCGTATGCCTCTATCGCTTCTTCCCATTTTTCCTGCTGCTCATACAGCAAAGACATTCCCCAGTATCCATCAACGGCCTCGGGCGCCAGCTCGATCGCCTTCTCGAACATGGCCCGAGCTTGATCGTAGTTTTCCTGTTCCAAATAAGAATATCCCTTAGCGGTGTATGCGCCGAGACGACGATCATTCAACGCGACGGCCTGTTCATACCAGGCATAGGCCTCTGCGTACCTGCCGTTTTGCTGGTAGCTCGCGCCCATGTCTAGACAGAGACTGTATTCATTCAATGGTTCGATTGCGGCTCCGGTTTCGCGTAGCGGCAACAATCTACTTTCATTTTTGGAAAACAGCTCGGGTTGACCATACAAACGCAATAGCTTGCTGTATGCACCAGACTCCCCCGGGGCGGTCCGGATTCCTTCCTGATACGACTGTTCGGCGGCGTTAGAATCACCTCGCTGTTCATCGCACTCTCCCATCAGGACATGACCTTGAGACGACTCAGGAGCTTTCGCTAGTACCTGCCGGGCCTGTTCCCGGGCCCTTTCAATTTGATTTTGCTGCAACCAGTATTCGCCCATACCCTGAATTGCTCGCCAATCTTCCGGCGCCAGCTTCAGGGCTGCAACAAATAGATCTTTCGCTTTATCGGAGCGTCTGAATTGAAAGAGTTCGATCTCTCCTGCAACCACCAGAAGTCTGGCCCGATGCAGCGCGGGAACAACCTCTTGCTCCCCAAGATCGCGATACATGTCAAACGTCTCTCCCCATCGCTCGTCGGCCACGAGTTCTGTTGATCGATGGAACATCTCGACGGTCGGCCGCCGAGTTGCCGGAAACGGGAGAGTGGCCTCGCACAGCGCCAGACCCAGATCAATGCGCCAGTTAACCAACGCCTCACAATAAGTGCGCAGCCATTCCGACCAGCCGCCTTCCGGGTCCTTTCGGAGAGCCGCGCTCAGGCGAGAGATTTCGCCCTCCCTGATGAACCGGACAAAGCGTTTGCGTAAACTCATCAACACCTGTCGCAGTTGCTTGTCCAGCGCTCGTCCAATGTGCTCGTCCAGCGTATCCCAAACTTGGTGATAATCGGGCTTGTCGGCGATGGCCCTGCGCACCCCTTCAAGCAACTCAGTGGCGGTACGCATGTTGTTATTTCCCAAAGCCGCTTCATGGTATCCGTCAGCAATCAGTTGCCCGAGGTGCTCGTAATTCATCACGAACTTCACCGAGCTTGTATCAGTTGAGCCTGAACTCACGGTGTAGCCGCAGGTGTCGCAGAAGCCCAACTCTTTGGCCATGACATGTCCATCAGGACACCGCGCAATCGCGCGCAAGCAGGTCGGACATTCAGTTTGCCCGGCATCGACTACGCCTTTACAGTCTGGGTAGGGACAGAGCACGCCCTGGGATTGGCTGGATGGTTCGTTCGGCGGGTTTGGAGCTTTCGGGGTTGACATGCTCGTTCTTGTTGCCGGCTATTGGGTGGATTCAGCTCGGGCATCAATCGGACTCCATCCCGACTTTGTGTCGTCCCGGGTTGGTAGAGACTCCATCGCCTTCTGTGACCCGGTCGCTTGCAAGAATGATTCACGCGCCCTGGTCGACTCTTCGGTCTTAACGTCAAAAGAACTGGCAATGCCAGGACCACACGTATCACAGAAGCCGGGTACCATGACCTGGTTACACGTCGGACACAGCATAATTGGACGGTGGCACTCCGAACAGTATTTCTTGCCCGGAATGACCAAGCCCTTTTGGTCATCCGGATAGGGACATCGGACTTTCGCGGGCGCCGTGGACTCCTCGCTTCCACTATCCCCCAAAGATTTATCCGGAGGTTGAGGAGAAATCACTGGACCGTTTCCTTGCAAATAAATTACGGGATTGCCGAAACCACGGTCGCTCCAAGCGTCACGTGCCGTACGAAATGTGCCCAGTTCCCAGCGCCCTTCGCTGACGGCTTCATCTACCGATTTCCCTTCGTCTATATGCTGATAAAATTTTGCGGAAAAAATATCGGCGTCATCATTGGATATCTCATACTGCATGGCAACGACAGCTGGAATCTTTGCATAAACAAGCTCCAGCGCCGTGCTACGAAAGTTGTAAGAAGGACCTGTCGCCGCTCCTTTGCAGGCATGCAGAAAAACCAGGCGGGGTGGATGATTCTTGAAAAGCTCGGCGAATACATTACTTTTGGTCCAAGCGGCTTCTTTTACGATTTTGCCTGCCCGTTTCTCGGCTGCGGTCAATAGTTTCTCTTCGTCTTCAATGCTCTTTCGTTCTCGTTTGAGCGCAACTTCTCCTTCTTTGCCGTGGCCGATGAAGTGGAATATGTGAGGCTTCCAGTTAAGATCATTCAGTTTAGTCTCGAGGTTCTTGTAGGTTGGATCATCCACAGACTCGACCTCAATCATACCTTTTTTGCTTAACTTCTTGATTTTTGAGACCATGTCTTCCGCTCCCACGATTCCAAGTTCCTTGGGGTGTGAACAGGCGATCAGGATCCTGAGCGGCCGTATTTCCGGGTCTAGTTTGTCATTAACGCCGGTTTCGGGAATACACCTCGTAAGAATGAGTTCAGTTTTCTTTCCGGCGAGAAAAAAACTATCTGGTTTCCACGGCATGCGAATGAATTCCCACGGATAGGCCGCCAGTTGATCTGCCGCTTTGTGAAACGTCAGAATCACTCGCAATCGTAAGTCAGAATAGTTCTTTCGGTCTTTTTCAAAGAGGGTGACCGCTTTCTCGAAAGACTTTCTGACGGAACCAAATTCTTTCGTCTCCGGATCTTCCCTGCTCTCGCGGTCAAAGAGGAGATTGTAAAGATGCAAGCCAAGGATTTGGAGATCTTCCTTCTTGCAACGCTGCTCGAGGTTAGGATCTCCGTAATTCTCAACCCAGTCAATAAACCTTTCAACGGTGTCGCGGGTAAGCTCGTCGGGCAAAACCCTGCCCACAGCTTTCCCTTCGTAATCGTCCGAATACTTGACATTCTCGTCGTCAAGGATCTCAAGCCTGCAATCCTTATAATTACCACCTACTGATTGCCCCATACGTAACTCTCCTTAGCCCGAATCCCCGGGGAAAATTACATTTCCAGAATTGAGACCGCTCTCGACCTTGCCGGATCGAGTTCCGAAAGGGCCGACTTTTTGACATCGCTCAGGTTTGAAATCCTGGTCGCACGCTTGTGCAGGATCTCCATTTTCTCTATGTACTCATCGGCGAGCTTTTCCACCTGTACGTTTGTCAGGTCCGGGCTCAGCACCATTGCCTGATAGAAATTGTTCATGTAAGCCTTGGCATTCTTCCAGTACGTCTCGTCCGCTACAGTCGCTTCCTGAGCCACACGTTCCCACAACGGATAAACCGGAAGCAGATCGAGATCGTCTCTATCAGCCGTTTGGCTGATGCTATAAAGCACATAGTCGGCGTCACGGAACGGTTCGGCGGTTTCGAGCCTGGGCCCCGCAACCAACTGCCGCTTTCGGACCCAAAGTGTGTAATCGCCAAGTCGCGCTTCGGGCATATCGATCAGAGCAAAGTAGCCCGGCTCGAAACCGGTCTTGAACTCCTGTCGGTGACCGACTATTGGGTCTATAGCGCCCAGGTCGAAGAGCGAGTCAACGCCATCCAGAATTACATCCCCAATTTTGAGATAAGCGCTAAGCGCAGTTCCAAAGCTCAGCGCGCCGGCGGCCGTCTCGACTACTTTCATCAGTTTTCTAAGGTAATCCTCGACTCGCAGCCGATAGAGCACGACACAAAGCGTTAGACCATCGCCACGATAGGGATGGATTCCGGCCACGCGCGTATTGGTAAAAAGCATTCCCGCCGGAAGTTTCTTGCCGGATTGTTCTATAGTTGACTGAATCATTGCCGGGCCCACGACGAAAGGCACGCTCTGGCGATCCTTGGCGTAGGTGAACTCAGTTATGATCAAGACCATTGGATCGTAGGCGTTGAACCATTGTCTCTTGTAGGTAAGGTACATTTCGTTGACTTCGACCTGAAAATAATGCTCATCGCGTTCGAATGCTCCACCCAGTTCCTTTCCGTTATCAACCCGATCCTGGGGAATAGTCAGTCGGCTCGGCAACTGTGATTCACTACGGCTAATCCTGTCCCAGATCTTTTCGAGTGTTGTCATCGTGTTCGCTTCCTTGGGTCATTGAGTCTGGTAGAAAAACGTGGCAAGAAACTCTCTGCTCGCGTGACGAGAAAGGGTTAGCCGCATTATACCCCCCCAGGTATTTCTGGTGCCGAGAATAAACCGTGATGAGCCAAGGGGCTGAGACACTAATCCGGCAGCAACCGACATTATATAGAAGAAACCCGACATTTCAACGGCTATGTTTGATTTGATCCTGGCGGCAAGTCATTAACCTCAATCGAGCCACCGAAGGTCAGCCTAAAGGCATGTAGTGCTTGAGTTCGTTAGTGCGGTGCGTCGTTCTTAACCGTTTCAATAGAGACGTTGTGAGCGCAAAAGAATGGTGGTGCAGCGGAACGATAGTCGACCTTGGGTCAGTTCAACCTTATCTCGGCCGCTTGTGGCAAACCGTCGACGGCGAGTACCAAACCGTGCGGGCTCGTGACGGGTTCTTTCCTTGGGGTTTGAAAGAAAAGGAAACCCTGGCGACGGCGCTCGGAAGCAGGTAAGGGTGTCTTCAGATCGATCGCGTAGGCCGTAAACTCTTTTTCAAACTGCTTGCGAGAGTTCGGATTATAGAGAGTCACTCCGTTAGCCTTCAGTATCCGTGAGATCGCCTGCTTTGCTGCTAGAATTTTCCATTCGCGCCCCTCGCCATCGCGCAAACGAAACCGCGTGCGTTTCAACTCAAGCGGCACACCGCCGGTCTCATAACTCAGCTCGATTCGCACTGGCAGCACACCACTCAACGGCAGGTTCGCTTCAAACAGTTGTTGGCTCTCTTCGTCGGTCAGGAGTGGCGCGACGCGAACCGCAACCCCGCCAGCGTCGGCACTCTTCGCGGACGAGGGCAGCGGGGGCAGGCTAGCGGCAGGTTTGACTTTGAAGAGCGCGCCGGAGCAGCCCCCTGCAAGGACCGCAACAGCGAAGCCGATGGTCGCGATCACTTTTCGATTAAGCGACTGTGCCACGATTCGCAATCTGTCACGGCCAGCGAAAAACGTCAAGCGCGGGCAACTATGGCTCAGTTGGGACTTGAGGTAGACTCACAGAGTGATCTATGAGTGGGATCCGAAGAAAGCAAAGGCGAACTGCGGAAGCACGGCATGTCGTTCGAGGAGGCGGCGACGGTATTCCTCGATCCGCTGGCAGTGAACCTATCCTGACCCGGACCACTCGGCGATGAGATTAGAGAAATTACCA
>WNGL01002252.1_pt1 | contig 23518 bp, 18 predicted proteins | sample 5400591 | NCBI WGS metagenome assembly WNGL01 (sample SAMN13153377, study PRJNA577476) | soil metagenome | isolation source: 80 cm soil or saprolite under Garry oak tree replicate 1 | place: USA:California | collected 2016-06-15 | reverse complement strand
CGGGGACTCTCGGGATCAACGGCGTCTCGCAAAACCCATTTGATTTCGGGCTTCCCAATCTTTCTTTTACGAATTTCACGACGCTGCGCGACATCAACCCGCTGCGCCGGCGCGACCAGACGCTTGCGCTTTCCGATTCGCTCGTCTATCCCCACAAAAAGCATACGTGGCGCTGGGGCGGCGACTTCCGCCGCATCGAACTGAACCCCCAAACCGACAGCAACGCCCGCGGCAGCTTCACCTTCACCGGATTCAACAGCGGCTTCGATTTCGCCGATTTTCTTCTGGGCCTGCCGCAATCCACCGCGGTGCAGTTCGGAGACAATAACTTTCATTTCCGGGGGAATTCCTGGGACTTATTTGTGCAAGACGAGTGGCGCGTGCGCGCGAATCTGACCCTCAACCTGGGTCTTCGCTACGAATACGTTTCTCCGTACACGGAGATCAACAACCGGCTCGTCAATCTCGATGTCGCTCCGGGGTTCACAGCGGTGGCGCCGGTCCTGGCTGGCGCGGCCGGCCCATTCACAGGTCCGTTTCCCCGCACGCTTGTGAATCCGGACCGCAACAACTTCGCGCCGCGCGCGGCATTCGCCTGGAAGCCGCTCCCGAACACGGTGGTCCGCGGCGGATACGGGATCAACTACAACACCGGGGCCTACGCCGGCATGGCCCAGCAACTCGCGTTTCAGCCGCCTTTCTCAGTGACCGCGACGAACATCGAGTCGCCTGCGCTTCCGCTGACCCTCACAAACGGTTTTCCTGCGGCGGCGCCTTCCACGGTCACCAACAATTACGCGGTGAACCGCAATTACCGCCTCGGCTACGTGCAAGTCTGGAATTTCGACATCCAGCACCAGTTCACGCCGACTCTGTTCATGAATCTCGATTACACGGGAACGAAAGGCACGCACCTGGACATGGTCGAGGCTCCCAACCGGGGCCCCAACGGCCTGCTTGTTCCGAACGTCCAATCCTACCTCCGGGAAGATTCCGTGGGCGATTCGCTGGCGCACGCCGGCTCGATTCGCGTGCGCAAGCGCTTGCAGGGCGGCGTTTCCGTCGGCGGCAGCTACACGTACTCGAAATCCATTGACAATGCTTCGAGCATCGGCGGCGGCGCAACCGTTGTGGCGCAGAACGCCTTCGACCTTGCGGCCGAGCGCGGACTTTCGAGCTTCGACCAGCGCCAGCGCTTTACCGCGGATTATCTCTGGGAGCTTCCGTTCGGCCACGACCGGCACTGGCTGAGGAACAGCGGCGTCCTGCGCGATTTGTTTGGCGACTGGCAATGGAGCGGCGACTGGACCATTGCTTCCGGGCTGCCCTTCACGCCGCGCGTGCTGGGCGACTTCACCGACGTGAATCGCGGCACAAACGGCACGCTCCGCGCCGACTTGACTGGCCAGCCCATCTCTCTCTCGAATCCTTCGGTTGCGGAATGGTTCAACATCCTCGCCTTCACGCGGCCCGCTCCGAGCCAGTTCGGCGACGCGGCAAGGAACATCGTCACCGGTCCGGGCACGCTCCTGTTTAATATGGGGTTTACAAAAGTTGTCCCGATGGGCGACGTTCGCGTTTTGGAAGTCCGCGCGCAGGCCGGCAATATTTTCAACCGGCCGCAGTTCACTTCGATCGACAGCGTGGTGAATTCGCCGACGTTTGGCCGGGTGCTTTCGGCCGGCTCGATGCGGAAAATCCAGCTGGTGACGCGCTTCCGGTTCTGATCTTGCGATGAGACCATTTTTCTTCAACGCGGAATTCCCGGCACACCGAGCGCTGGCGGCGTATCTGGCCGCCGCACTTCTTTGCAGTCAGCTTCCGGCGCAACAACAACCGGCGGCGCAAAACGAACGCGCCATCCGTGTGGCGACCGAGTTGGTCCTCGTCAACGTGACCGTGCGCGATCGCGGCGGAAATCTTGTCCGCGACCTGAGGCGCGAAGATTTCACGGTCCTGGAAGACAACAAGGCGCAGCAGATCGTTTCCTTCGACCTCGAGAATACCGACGCGATTCCCGCGCAGGCTGTGGAACAAGCGAAAGTCCTGACCGCAGCGAAGCCTGCGGGAAACGCCCCGGCCGCAAACCCCGCCGCTCCCGGGGCTGATTTGAAAGACCGCCGCCTGCTCGTCCTATTTTTCGACCTGAGCGCGATGCAGCCGGACGACATTGACCGCGCCGTGACGGCCGCGCAAAACTACGTGGATAAACAAATGGCGCCGGCTGATTTGGTCGCCGTCGTTTCCCTGGGCTCGTCTTTGCGCGTGAATCAGGACTTCACCGCCGACCGCGACCTGCTGAAAAAAGCCCTCAAAGCGCTGAGCCCCACGACCGGCCAGGGCCTCGAAGAAGGCGCGACCGGCGCAACCGAGGGGACGCCGGACACGGCTCAGCCATTTACCGCTGACGAGACCGAGTTCAATATTTTCAATACCGACCGCCGGCTGGATGCACTGCGCTCACTTTCGGCGTCGCTCTCCGCAATCCGCCAGAAAAAATCGCTCATCTATTTTTCCAGCGGCATGGACCGCACCGGCGTCGAAAACCAATCCGAATTGCGCGCCGCCATCAATGCCGCGGTGCGCTCCAATCTCGCCATTTACACGATGGACATCCGCGGTCTGCAGGCGCTGGTTCCCGGCGGAGAAGCGCAAAACGCCAGCCTGCGCGGCATCGCTGCCTACTCCGGCCAGGCCACTCTCAACGCGCTTTCCTCCAATACCTCGACGCAGGAAACCCTTTACACGCTCGCCGGCGACACCGGCGGCCGGGCCATCACCGACACGAACGATTTCGGCCAGGTGTTCACCCGCGTTCAGCAGGACACCTCCTCGTACTACATTCTCGGCTATCAGAGCAGCAATCCAGCGCGCGACGGCCACTACCGGCGCATTACCGTCCGCGTCAATCGCCCCGGCGTGAAGCTGGAATTCCGCCACGGTTACTATGCGCCCGCGGATTTTCAACACGCCAACCGCGAAGACCGTGAGCGGCAGCTTGAAGAAGAGCTGGCTTCCGAACTTCCGAGCACCGATCTCCCTGCGTATCTCTCGGCGGCATACTTCCGGCTGAGCGACTCGCGCTTTTTCGTTCCGGTTTCGCTGGTGGTTCCCGGCTCGGCGATTCCGTTTTCGCGCGAGAAGGATCAGGACCGCGCGACGCTCGACGTTCTCGGCATCGTTCTCGACGAAGCCAAGCGGCCGCTCGGGCGCATTCGCGACACGGTCAAGCTCGCCGTCCCCGGCGCGCAGGAAGTTCGCCGGAAAAACGTGCAGTACAACAACGGCTTCATCCTCTCACCGGGGAAATATCACCTGAAGTTTGTGGTGCGCGAGAACATGACCGGGCGGATCGGCTCGTTTGAAACCGATGTGGTCGTCCCGGAACTGAAGAACGCGCCGCTGAAAATGAGCTCCGTGGTCCTTGCCACGCAAACGCAAACGGCCGGTAAGCGGCGCACGGACAATCCGCTCATTCACGACGGCGTCGAGCTTATTCCCAATGTGACCCACGTTTTTTCTTCGAGCCAGCACCTGTACCTGTATTACGAGGTGTACGACCCTGGCCGCGACAAAACGGCGGAGCCGAAATCTCCGGAGGCCAAGCCCGCGGAAGCGAATCCCCCCGAAGCCAAATCCGCCGAGCAGAAAGCGGCGCACAAATCCGAGCCGGGCATCCGGGTCCTCAGCAACGTGGCGTTCTTCCGCGGGAAGGTAAAAGCTTACGAAACTCCGCTGGTCCGCGCAGACCAGATCGCCGTCCCCGGGCGGCACGCGGCAGTCTTCCAGCTCGATGTGCCTCTCGGTGATTTGAAGCCGGGGTTTTACACCTGCCAGGTGAACGTCATTGACGACGCTGCGGGACACTTCCTGTTCCCGCGCCTAGCCCTGCTGATTCGCCAGCCATAGAACAATTCGCGAGAACTGATTGTCGCACGCCTCTGCGAGGCTCCTCCACGACTTAGAATCACGCCGAATTGCCGATCTCCGGCGGCTCTGCTAACCTAAAAGAGTTCCATTGGTGCGGAGAGGTGTCTGAGCGGTCGAAAGAGCTCGCCTCGAAAGCGAGTGTAGGGGAAACCCTACCGTGGGTTCGAATCCCACCCTCTCCGCCATTCCTCTTTTCACCGCCCAAACTCCCGCGACTCTATAAGCAGCAGGGCATCCGCCGAGCGAAAGCATTAATCGTTGCTGGCGGCTTCCGGCCAGGCCGTGTTGGTGGAACGCAGCGTCAGCCAGTCCGTCTGCACCCGCTGCCATTCCTGGATGCTGAACCCATAGGACTCAAAGAACTGGCGGATCTGAGGACGCTTCCAGCCGACAATTTTCTCCAGAATGGGCACAAGTATGCCGATTGCTTCATCGCCCAGCACGGTTCGCTGAGCAATTTGGGCCACATGCTTGGTCTCCGATGCGGCAATCGTGAAGCCATCGAGGGCATTCACGTGTAGCATCACGTGGATGTCTGAACTGCCGTCGCCCGCATAAATGATGTGATCCGGGGGGACCTGCAAAGTGTTCCGGAGGTCGTCGAGAACCGCGACCTTTCCGTAGCCGGCTCTTGCCCGGCGGATCGTATCGATCTCCCCGGACCCTTTGTAACTGAACTCGGTCCCATAGATATGGTCCGCGGGTACGATTCCTTCCAGGGCCGACTGAATGACCTCGACGGGCGCGGCCGAAAAAATGTAGAAGTCGAAGCGATACCCTTCGATGCCATGATCGAGAATCTCGTAAAGCAGGCCGATGTTTTCTTTCAGGCGGATGCGCTTGCCTACTTCGTAGAGATGTTCCCGGCGAACTCGCGAGCGGAATTCTGGATCGTGGAGCAACAGGTAAGCCAGCTCCGCCCCCTGCTGGACCAGGTGGAGCTTGGCCATGCCCGTCGCTTTGCGGTTGAATTCCTCCGTCGAAATGCCGAGGATTTCGCTCAGCACATATCCGGAGTCGTTGAAGGTCAGCGTCTGGTCAAAGTCGCTGGCAAATAGATATTGTTTCGCGTCCCGTTCCGCCATAGATACACGTCACCTCTCGCAACGAAAAACTGGGAACTTTCAGGCCGGATGCTTCACTAACATTAGATGCATTTCGGGCCTGTTAAGGCAAATTGAAATAACTTATGGGAGTTATTCAAAAAGAGGGGAGGTCCGCGTCAGCGCCGCGCGGCGAGGAAGGACTATAGCGCAGCGCCGCATTCGCCGGCAAAGCCCCTTTTCGTGTCCTTGGGTTCAACCCCAGCCCTGTCCGTTTTCTGGCCTTGATGTCAGTAGCTTAGCTGTGCCCTCACGCCTATTGTTTACCCAGTTGCGCAAAGGACTTCCCCTCCTTCTCCCGGCCCTGCGTTTGAACCACAGGAAACAAGGACCAAGGAGCAATTCATGCGCCGGAGAATCCAGAGAATCATTGGAGGATGCTGCGGATTGATGTTGGCGCTTGCCGCGCAGGCCGGAGCACAGACGAAATGCAATTCGAGTCAGGACGCGGCAGTGCAGTGCTTCGTGGCGAATGCGACCAATACGGGTCTGGCGACGTTGCCACCCGGGCAAACGTTGACGCAATTCAAGGCCTACGGAGTCGCCGTTTCCAACATCATACAGACCCCGAAAACCGTAGTCTTCGTGCTGGGGATCGCGGGGGCCGCAGTCGACGCCCTGCCGCCGCGAAACGCCGACGGAACCCCCAATCAGGCCGCGCAGGACGGGGCGGTCAATGCCATCGTTGATGCGGCTTTAACGGACGGGCTTGTCTCGCTCCCGGCTTCGACCACTTCGGACCAACTCAAGCAGTTCGCACGCGAGATCACTGTTGCGATGGATCAAAATGCCGGGCCCACTTTGGCGGTTGGCAGCGTGCTCCGTCTTGTAGATTCCATCATCAACTCCGCCACGTCCGGCGGGACAGTGGATTGGGCTCAAGTTTCGGCCAACCTGTCCACCTTGATTAACGGTTTTGTGGCCGCGGGTCTGCTCAAGATCCCCGCAACTGCATCCCTGGCCAGCATCAATCAATTCAGCAATAGTGCGGCCCAGGCCATTTACAACTACAAAATCGCCACGGGTAAAGCGACTTTGTAGTCGGCGGTTTCACGGGAAGGCACCTATTCTTCTCGCACGACGGAAGAAAGAGGATGTCAGCGTCGCGCGGCGAAGAATGCCTGGATTGCTGCGGAGCATTCGTCGGCAAGAACGCCCGGTATCACCTCGACACGATGGTTGAGTTTCGGGTGGGAGAGCACCTCGAGGCACGACCGCACCGCGCCTCCTTTGGGGTCGTCGCAGCCGTAGACGAGGCGGTCAATCCGCGCCTGGACCATCGCTCCGGCGCACATGGCGCAAGGCTCAACCGTCACGTACAGGGTTGTCCCGGCCAGGCGATAATTTCCCAGCATCTTGGCCGCGGCGCGCAGCACCACAATCTCCGCATGCGCTGTAGGGTCACAATCCCGGATTGTTTGATTCCCGGCGGACGCCACCGCGCGGCCATCGCTTACGAGCACCGCGCCGACGGGCACTTCGCCCGCCTGCGCCACCGCTCGCGCTTCGTGGAGCGCTTGCCGCATGAATTCGATGTCGCTCGCCGCCATGGCGCGAGAATAACACGAGTCGCGAATCGCGAGTCACATGTCACAGATTGCGGCGCGTCTTGACAATTCCCTGTCCGGGCCACAAACTAACTGCTATGAAGGAGCTTCTGCGCCGCATTTTTCAATGGGATTTTCTAAAAGGGATGGCGGTGACGTTCCGCTATCAGCATCCCAAGTACATTTATACCGAGCAGTATCCCCTCGAGCGGCCCATGGTGGCCGAACGCTATCGAGGCGCGCCGCGTCTGAACAAGAACCCGGAGACGGGGGAGACGCTGTGCATCGCCTGCAACCTCTGCGCGCTGGCGTGCCCGGAAAACCTGATTGTGGTCGGGTGGGAGCGCGACGACGCCACTCGCCGGAAGGTCCTCACTTTCTTTACCTACGACACTTCGCGTTGCATGTTTTGCGGGCTGTGTGAAGACGCCTGCCCGACGGACTGCCTCGAGCTGACTCAGGATTTCGAGATGGCCCACTACTCCCGCGAAGGAGCCATCTGGGACCGCCACCGCCTCGAGGAAGGGCCCACACCGGCGCGCTACACGCGCTGACACCCCACGGAATGGAACTCCGCAAAGATCCCATCACTCGCAGTTGGGTGGTCGTCGGCCATCGCGAGGAGACGCCCGCCGCCAGCGAAGGCTGCCCGCTGTGTCCTAATTCTTGCGCCAAGGGCCCTCCCATCCTGGCCATACCCTCGGAGGCAGACTGGCAGGTGCGCGTCGTGGCTCACCTGGATCCGCTGTACCACATCGAAGGCGATACGGGGCGGAAGGCAGAGGGAATCTTCGACCGCATGCAACCGATCGGCGCTCATGAGATTATCATCGAGACCCGGGACCACACGCGGCAGCTCGCACAGTTCAAGGATGAAGAGATTGAACGGGTCCTCGCGGCCTATGCCCACCGCATTACGGACCTGAAACGCGACCCGCGGTTCAAGTACGTCACCGTTTTCAAGAACCATGGCGTACTTGCCGGGGAGGAGTGGGCGCATTCGCACTCCCAGCTGACGGCTACGGCCTTCGTGCCGCGGCGCATCAAGTACGAGCTGCGCGCCGCGCGCGAATGGTACCGGGAAAAAGAGCGCTGCGTGTTCTGCGACATTCTGCGGCAGGAAGAGAGGGACGGAAAACGCATCGTGGACACCCAAGGTGATTACGCGGCGATGTGCCCCTATGCAGCGCGCGTCCCCTATGAAGTCTGGGTGCTGCCCCGCCGGCACAACCATTTGTTCGAGTCGCCCGGGGCGGGCGCGAACCGCTTGCATTTTGCGGCGCTTCTGGGGCGGACCCTGCGGAGGCTGGAAAAAGTTTCGGTGGCGTACCACATGGTCGTGCACACCGCTCCCAATACGCGCAGCCCCAAGGGGCAGCTTGCCGGCTACTGGAACACGCTGGCGGATGATTTTCACTGGCACATCGAAATCCTCCCCATCGTGCAGACGCGCAGCAAGTCCTACAGCATCAAAGAGGTCTATTTCAACGCCCTGCTTCCCGAGCAGGCTGCCGAGCATCTGCGCAAGCTGGACCCAAACGCATGAAAGCCCGCGAACGCGGCGGCATCATCTCCAAGCTCATCGTCCTGATTCTGGTTCTTTCCTTCTGCGGGCTGGTCTATCTGGTGCGCCATCCTTTGCTGCGCTTTGCGGGAGGCCTGTGCATCGCCGAGGACTCGCTGGCGAAGTCCGATACGATTGTTGTGCTCAGCGACGACAATTTCAACGCCGACCGCTCCGCACGCGCCGCCGAACTCTTCCGCGCGGGCTGGGCGCCGCGCATCGTGGCGAGCGGGCGTCGTTTGCGTCCCTACGCGTCGGTTGCCGAATTGATGGCGCACGACCTCACCGATCGCGGTATCCCAAAAGACGCCGTGGTGCGCTTTCCCGAGAGCGGTGACAACACGCGCGAAGAAGCGCAGGCGCTGGTGTCGCTCGCCACGGAGCGCAAATGGAACCGGCTGATCATTGTTACCTCGAACTATCACACGCGGCGCGCGCGATACATTTTCCGGCACGTTTTCCCCGCGGCGATCGAGATCCGCGTCGCGTCAGCCCGCGATTCTGAGTACGACCCGGACCACTGGTGGGAAACGCGCAAGGGAATCAAGCACTTCTTCAACGAGTCCGGCGGAATGGCGGTGGCCATCTGGGAGGCAGGGCGCTGACAGCGGCGCCCGGAGCCTCCTCCCGCCTTCACTCGCCGGGGCACAAATCCCAAGTTCGTGCGTCTAACCTCAAGGACACTTGCCCTGTCCAACGCTTTCCTTCTTATGAGAAACGCTTTACAATGGCTCAACGGGAACCGAAGTCAGTGCTCCAGGAAGTGCGCGGCACGAGCTTTGTCCTCCCGCGAGCGGCCAGTTCTCTTCGCGGCGAACCCGCAAGGCCCCCGAAAGCCCACGCGGAGTTACCGGGAAACTTTTCGACCCTCTGCGCCGTATACACAAGTGACGGGTCTGGTGTGGGGTTGCGTCTGGCAATCGCCAGGGATCATAAAGAGGTCGAGGAATTGAAACAATGAAGACATGGAAAAAGGTCGGGATTGGCGTGGCTGCCGCAGCCGTTCTGGGCGGGATCGTCCTGTACAGCGTCAAGCAGGCCAACAAAGGCGTGGTGACGGTGCAGACCAGCAAGGCGCAGCCGCAGGATCTGACTTCTCAAGTGACCGCCTCGGGCGAGATTAAGCCCCGGGATTACTCCAACGTTCTTGGTGAAGGCATCGGCAAGATCACCCAAATCGTGGTGAAGGAGGGCGACCAGGTCAGGAAGGGCGACGTCCTGCTGCGTCTCGAAAACATCCAGCCGGGCGCCGACGTCCAGGCCCAGCTCGCCGCCCTGGATTCCTCCGTAGCCGGGGTGACTTCCGCCGACGCCAACTACAAGGCTGCCCAGGCCGACTTGGCGCAACGAAAAGCCGACCTCGAGCGCGCCAAGCTCGACTGGGAGCGCGGCCAGGGCTTGTATAAGGACGGCCTGATCCCTAAGTCCGACTACGACACGCGCAAAGCGGCGTACGACAGCGCCGTCGCTGCAGCCGACGCCAGCTCCGCCCGGATCCTTCAGTTGCAGGCGGAGATGGGGCGGGCGCGGGCGCAGCACGAACAGAGCAGCGCCATGCTCACGCGCACAAAAGACGTTCTGCGCAAGACCACCTACACGGCTCCCATTAACGGCGTGGTCAGTTTCATCGCCGTGCGCGTGGGAGAAAACGTGGTCCCCGGCATTCAGAACGCCGCCGGCAGCTTCCTGATGACCATCTCCGACATGTCCGTGGTCACCGCCGAAGTAAAAGTGGACGAGACCGACATCGTCAACGTGCGCAACGGACAGTACGCCGACGTGACCATAGACGCCATGCCCGGCCAGACCTTCAAGGGCCATGTAACCGAGGTCGGCACGCAAGCCGTGCTGCGCAGCTCGGGCCTGGCCACCACGCAAACGACTACGGGCACGCAGGAAGCCAAAGACTTCAAAGTGGTCGTCACGCTCGACAATCCGCCGGCCGGTTTGCGGCCCGGTCTTTCCACCACGGCCAAGATCCGCACGGCCGAGCGCAAAAACGTGCTGGCCATTCCGATCCAGGCGCTGGCCGTGCGCACGCGTAAAGACCTGGAAGAAGCTGCGAAGCAGCCGGGCAAATCGAACGGCAGCGTGACGCTGGCCGCCGCGCCTCCTCCCCCGCCGGGCACAGACCCGAAGAAACAGGAAATCCAGGGCGTCTTCGTGGTTCGCGAACGCAAAGCCGTGTTCGTGCCGGTGGAAACGGGGATCAGCGGCGTCACGGACATCGAAGTGACCAAGGGGCTCCAAAAGGACGACGAAATCATTACCGGCAGCTACAAAGCCCTGCGCACCTTGCGCCCGAACACGACGGTGAAAGTGGATAATTCCGTCCCCAAGAAGGCCGAAGACGAAAAGAGCTAGGCCGCGTTGAAGCCGGATTCAAGGAGCTTGTGAATGCCCGTCGAAACACCCGCGTCGGATTCGTTCCGCGAAGACCTGGTCGCGGACGGCATCAATATAAAGACCGAAGGCCTGGTCAAGACCTATGAGATGGGAGCGGAATTGGTGCAAGCGCTGCGCGGTGTGGACATGCAGATTCGCAAGGCGGAATACGTCGCCATCATGGGACCCTCCGGCTCCGGCAAGTCCACCTTGATGAATTTGATCGGCTGCCTGGACACGCCAACGTCGGGAAAGTATTGGCTGGCGGGCCGCCTGGTGAGCGACCTGGACGACGATGAGCTGGCCTCCATCCGCAACAAAGAAATCGGGTTCGTCTTCCAGACTTTCAATCTGCTGCCGCGCGCCACGGCCTTGCACAACGTCGAATTGCCGCTCATCTACAACGGCACGCCTGCCGAAGAGCGCATCGCGCGCGCCAAGAAAGCCCTGGAAATGGTGGACCTCGTCGACCGCATGATGCACAAGCCCAACGAGCTTTCCGGCGGACAGCGTCAGCGCGTGGCCATCGCCCGCGCGCTGGTGAATAACCCCTCCATCGTGCTGGCCGACGAGCCCACCGGCAACCTGGACTCCCAGACCGGCGAGGAAATCATGGGCGTGTTTGCGCGGCTGCACGGCCAGGGCAACACGATTATCCTGGTCACCCACGAACACGACATCGCCCAGCATGCGCACCGCATCATCCACATCCGCGACGGAAAAATCTTCTCCGACGAAGCCATCAAGAAATAAGGAATTTCGGCGCGCGCGAAGTTAGAAATCGGCCAGGGCGAATTCCACGCGCCTGCGCAGGGGGTCAATGCGTTCGGCGCGCACGCGGATGCGGTCGCCCAGACGCCAGACGCGCCCCGCTCCGCCGGGCGCGGATTTCGCCGTCGTGCGGCTTCCGCGACGTCCGGCGGGAGCGCCAAGCGCGACGATGGCATGGTCGCGGTCGCGATAGACGCAGCGTCCGCCCGCGGCTTCTTCCAGCGCGGTGAGCGGCACGAGTCCCTCGACAAAAATTTCCAGCAGCTCGACAAAAAATCCGAACTTCTGCACGGAAATAATCAGCGCATCGTATTCTTCGCCGAGATGGCTTTCCATGAATTGCGCCGTCTTCCAATCCATCAATTCCCGCTCTGCGGCATCGGCGCGCCGCTCGGCTTCGGAAGATTCCGCGGCAACTTCCTCGAGTTCCACGCGGCGATAAGGTCCCAGCACCGTGCCCGCCGGATTCGGCGCATGCGCGCCGCGCGCCACCGGACGCGCGTCCGGATTCTCGAGCGCCCATTGCAACACGCGGTGAACCATCAAGTCGGGATAGCGGCGAATCGGCGAGGTGAAGTGCGTGTACTGGTCGAAGGCCAGCGCAAAGTGCCCGAGCGAATCGGCGGTGTAGCGCGCCTGCTTGAGCGAGCGCAACATCAAGTACGAAACGATGCGCTCTTCCGGCTTCCCGGCGAGCTGGCGCGTGAGCCGCTGATAATGTTCGGGGCGCACGTCCAGATCGAGCGCTCCCGGCAGGGAAACACGCATCGGCCGCTCGCGTCCGTGGCCGAGCGAGTCCGGCCGCCCGGGCCGCGCCGGTGACGGCACGCGCCCGTGACGCACCGGCATCTTCTGCTCGGTGAGGTTGGGGATGCCGAGGGTGTATCCAAAAGCGTGCGCCAACTCTTCAAACTCGAGCACCTTTTTGGCGTCTGGCTTTTCGTGAACGCGGTGCAGCGAGGCGATGCCGCGCCGGTCGAGATAAGAAGCCACCGCCTGATTCGCGGCCAGCATGAACTCTTCGATCAGGCGATGCGCGATGTTGCGCTCGCTGCGTCCGATGCTGACCATGCGCTGCTGGGCGTCGAACTCAATGATCGGTTCGGGGAGGTCGAAGTCAATCGAGCCGCGTTCGACGCGCCGCGCGTTGAGCAGCAGCGCCAGCTCGCGCATGTTCCGGAAGTGCGGCGCGAGCGAGGCATAGCGCGCCGACATCTCCGGATCGCCTTCCACGACTTTGAAGACATTGGTGTAAGTCATTCGCGCGGCGGAGCGGATCACGCCCGGCGTGCAACGCGCCGAAGTCATCCGGCCGGCGGCATCGAACTCCATGAGCGCGCTCATCACCAAGCGGTCTTCTTCGGGCTTGAGCGAGCAGATTTCGTTGGAAAGCGCCTCGGGCAGCATGGGAACGGCGCGGTCGGGGAAATAGACGGAAGTGCCGCGGAGGCGGGCTTCGCGGTCGAGTTCGCTGCCCCGGGCAACGTAATGGGCGACGTCGGCGATGTGCACTTGCAGGTGCCAGCCGCCGTTGGCGCGCTTCTCGACGTAAACGGCATCGTCGAAGTCACGCGCTGTCTCGCCGTCAATGGTGACAATCGGCAGATGGCGGAAGTCTTCTCGTCCTCGAAGCGCCTCTTGGCGGACGGGCTGCGCAGCGCGGTTCGCTTCTTCCTCGACTTCCCCGGAGAACACGTGCGGGAGATGGTGCTTGCGGATGATGATTTCGACGTCCACGCCGAGTTCGCCCGGGCGTCCGAGGATTTCCAGCACGCGCCCGGAGGGAGCCACGCCGCCGCTGGGAAAGCGCATCAACTCGACATTGACGACGGCGCCATCGAGTTCGGGAAGCCGCCCGGGCCTGTGCCGCCGTCCTGCGTGCATCGATCCGGGATCTTCCAGGAGGCCAAGCTTGGCGCGCAGCGCGGGCGTCAGTTCGTGTCCCGGCGGGATGATGATTTCGTGGAGCAGGCGCACGTCGTAGGGCAACACGGTATTGCCGTGCGCGCCGTAACGGAATAAACCGACGACCGTGGGATGCGTGCGGTCGAGGATGCGAACAATGCGGCCTTCGGCGCGGGCTGCGGTTGTGCCCCCAGCGGAACGGCTGCGCCGCTCAATCCGCGCAACGACGCGGTCGCCGTGCATCGCATCGCCGGTGGCATTGCGGCCGATGAACAAATCGCCGTCCATCTCCGGAATGGGTTTTTGCGGAACGACGAATCCGTAGCCATCCCGGTGCGCGACGAAGCGGCCGGTAATCAGCTGAGGATCGCTGCGGGGAGAAGAAGGCGCGCCCGGAGTCCCAGCAGGTTGTGGCAGGCGCTGGGCATGCTGCGCGGCACGCGCAGGTTTTCGGCCGGCCAGTTGATAGCGGCCGCCGGGAAGCTCTTCTATCTCGCCCTGGCGCTTCAGTTTGGCGAGCACCTTCTTCAGGGCGCGTCGCGCGGCATGGCGCAACTCGAGTGCCTCGGCTATAGAACGCACACTGGCCGGCGACTTCGCCCCGGCGAGGTGCGCCAGAACGTCGGTTGGAGTCACTTCATCTCGGCGCGACAAATTCTCTTCCCTCAGGAGGTATGCCTCTGCCCGGCATTGTAGCCGCTTTCGGCGGGCTCCTTATCGCAACTTTTGGAGAGCGGCCGTGTTTGAACGAACAGGCCAACACAAAACCGGCCGGCCCTCCTCCGTCGGGCTAGCCGGGGTCCCCAACCAGGGACACACAGAGGAGGCGGCTCGACCTGGACCGCCTCCTCTTTTTTTTCGGCAGATTTCAGGAAGGAAATGAAAGCGCGTGTTGATTAGCTGTTGTCGGAATCCCTACTCCATCTTTTGCACTGGCACCTTCATCCGGCGCAGGACAAAGAAGGCCAGCGCAGCGGCGATCACGTCGAAGGCAATGGCGACCGCGAAGACCCCCGCCCATCCGGCCTTCGGCAGCGTGAACTTGGCGGCGAAGGGAGTCCAAACCTTGGGGAACACGGTGAGCATGATTCCGTAGATCACCAGCGCCCCGGCCACCGCGAGCACAATGCCCTTGGCCGTCCGGCCGAGCTGCAGGCGGAACACGGTAGGCGCCAGGAACAACGCAAACAAGACTAAGGCGCCGCCCAGCACCAGCAAGATGTCGGCACGGAAGTCAAAAGCCCTGCCGGCGGCCAGCGCGGATCCGATTGGCACGAACACGGAGGCTGTGCCCTTAGCGGTGTAGAGGAAGCCGTAATTGGCGGTGGCGTGCTTGCGCCCGAAGAAATCGCCGGCAGTCGCCGGGAAGAGTGAAAAGATCTCACCCCAACCAAAAAAGGTAAAGGCGCTGAAGATGACGAACATCAAGGGGTTGTGCGCCGTCTTGATGAGGATGAAGATGGCCACCGCTTCCAGGCCGAAGGCCAGGGTCATGGTCTTCTCACGGCCGATGTGGTCGGAGACCCAACCCCAGAAGGGGCGGCAGACGCCGTTCACCAAGCGGTCAGCAGAGAGAGCAAAGGTCAGCGCCGGCATGGTCAGCCATAGAAGGCTGACTGGGATTTTGTCCACCTTGAAGTCAACCGCCATGGGATTGAGTTGGGCGACAGCCATCAAGCCGCCTGTGGCGACCATCGTCATCATCACGTACATCAGCCAGAAGTGAGGCGTAGAAGCCATCTGGCCGGACGAGAAGTCCACCGCGGTTTGGCGCTTCTTTACTTCCTCGCCGCGCGCTGCCTCCGTCCAAGTCCCCGGTAGCCAGCCGGCGGGCGGGGACTTGAGAAACAATGCCGCGATGACGACGGCAACACCCTGGATGACGCCCCAGTAGATGAAGGCGTGCTGGTATCCGGCCGCGTTGATCATGTTGGCGATGGGCGCCACGGTGAAGGCCGAGCCGGCTCCGAATCCTGCCGCCGTCAGTCCTGCCGCGAGCCCGCGATGGTCGGGAAACCATTTCAAAGCGCTGCCGACCGCTGTACCGTACACGATTCCGGCGCCAATCCCGGAAAGGGCGTACGAAAGATACAGACCGGAAAGCGTTTCCGCTCTTCCGCTTTCGAACCACCCAATACCGGCCAGAGCGCCTGCGATCATCACCAGTAGCTTGGGGCCGAACTTATCCACCAACCAGCCCTCGAAGGGAACGAGCCAGGTCTCGAGGAGCACGAAGACCGTGAATGTGATTTGAATGGCGGCTGTCTCTACCTTGAAGTGTTTCACGAGCGGGGGCACGAAAAGAGTCCAGCCATACTGATAGTTCGCCACCGCCACCATGCTGAAGATGCTGAAAAAGAGGATTACCCAACGGTTGTCAAGAAGAGCCTGGATGCCTACCTTTCGCTCCGCCGGAACTGCGGCCACGGTTACACCTCCTCAAGAATTCGTCAGAGGATAGGACAACCCGGGGAAATCTACGCTCTTCCAAGTCCTCGTGTCAATCTCACCCCTGTGAAAGTCACGAAGATGTGAGGAGCGGGCCGTCGTGCCAGTTCTTTGCACTTTCCGATTAGGCGAGTGTTTTCTCGGCTTCCACCTCTTTCATGAAGGGGATCACACCCGGAATCAGCCACTTCTCCCACATCTCGTCAACCTTACTCTGGAAGTAGTCGATATCTTCATCCTTGAAATGGGCGAATCGCCCCTGCTTGAGCAGGTAATCGCGCACGGGTAGCCGACGGTACCGGCCTTCGGCGATTTCCTTTGTCTTGCCATATAGTCTTACCACTCCTTCTTCCACCTCGTAGAGCGGCCAGACTCCCGTGGTGACCGCCAGTTCACCCATTTCGTGGGAAAGGAAGGGGTCATAATCCCATCCCTTCGGGCAAGGATCAAGCGAATGAATGAACGTGGGACCGCCAATGGAAAGGGCCTTGCGCACGCAGTTCATCGCCGGCAGAGGGTAGGACATGCACACCGTCGCGATGTATTTGCACGTTGGGTGGCCCGCCGCCAGCATGCCGGCCATATTCTTCTTCCAGCGGTGGTGCATGATGCGCTTCATTTTCCCGGGCGGGCTGAATGTGGTGTGCGCGCCGTAGGGCGTGCTGCCGGAAAGCTGGATGTCGGTGTTGGCGTAAGATTCGTTGTCGTACATCAGGATGAGGAGGTTGTAGTCGGGATGGGTGAGAGCTGCCGAAATAGCCGACAGACCCATGTCCGCCCCGCCGCCGTCGCCGCAAAACGCGATCACATTAATTGGTTCGTCCTTGATCTTGCCCTTGCGCATCAGCGCTTTCAGGCCCGCCGCGGTGCCCATGGCTGCGGACCCGCTGCTCCCCAGTTGCGTGTGCATCCAGGGTACGACCCAAGACGTGCTGTAGTAGGTGGTATTCGCCACATACATGCATCCGGTGCTGCCAAGCACGATGGTGCGGGGGCCCGCCGCCTTGGCCATCATTTTCATCACCAAGGCCGACTCGCAGCCCTGGCACGTGCGGTGGCCCGAAGTGAAGAACTCCTCGAGCGGGATCTTCTTCACCCCTTTGATGGGGTCCAAGATCTGCGTGGGCTGAACGTCTACAAAGGTGGCCATTTATCTACCCTCCTCTTTCGCAGTTGAAACTTTCCAGGGAACGGACCGCTATTCGCGCAGCCCGATCCACTGGGTCAACGGTTGCGGTTTTCCCGCCGCCGCCTGATACACCATATCGCTCATCTGCCTCACGGCGGGCACGGTAACTTCGCGCCCGCCCAAGCCGCAGATGAAGTCCAGCATCGGCGGCCGCTTCGCAGTCGGATACATCGCCGCGCGCACCTCAGTGGCCAGGACACCGCTCAGATACGGCGAGCCGAGGGAGAAATCGCGGTCGATGATCCCCACTGCGGAAAACCGTCCCAGGCATTTGGCCAGCTCCTCGGCCGCAAACGGCCGGAACCAGCGCACGCGCACAAACCCGACTTTCTTCCCTTCCTTACGCATCGCCCGGATGGCCACTTTCACCGGCGTCGAGAGCGTCCCCATGCCCACCAAAACGATCTCCGCGTCCTCGGTCTCGAATTCCTCGAAGAACGGATTTCCATAATGGCGGCCGAAGACCTTCTCGAACTGAGCGTAGACTTCGGGGATGACGGTGTAGGCGCGCTCCATCGCCCCCGCGGTCTGCCGACGAATCTCCATCAGCCAGTCTTCGTTTACCTGGGGTGCTACGGTGATGGGATTGTCGGGATGAAGCAGCAACTCGCCGCGATTGTAGCGGGGCAGGAACGCATCCACCTTTTCCTTCGCCGGGATCTTGACCAGCGCCTGAGAGTGCGTCAGGAAAGCGCCGTCGCAACTAACCGCACACGGCAGAAAGACGCGCCGGTCTTCCGCAACCCGATAGGCGATCAGCGCCGTATCCAACGCCTCCTGGGGGCTGTCCACCCACACGAGCTGCCAGCCCAGGTCGCGCACCGCCAGCGCGTCATTGTGCTCCACGCCGAAGGCCCCGGGGTCGTCCAGCGCCCGGTTGCCCACCATAGCCACCATGGGAATGCGCAAGCTTGGGGTCACGGTCAGCGCCTCGAACGCGTACATCCAACCCACGCCGCTGCTGCCGCAGAACACGCGTGCCCCCACCGCCGAGGCGTGTTTCACGATCTCGAACTGCGAGTGTTCGCTCTCCGCCACGATGTACTCGCAATCGTGCTCGCCGTTGGCCACCTGCTTGGCGACGTACTGCATCACCGTGTCGTAGGGACGAATCGGATAAGCCGTGATCACGTCCACGTCGGCCAGCTTGCAAGCCACCGCGATGGCTTCGCTTCCGGTGATCAGGGCCGTCTTCTCAAGCTCTTGCTCGACTGTTGCAACAGGTGTCATAACCGATCTCCCTCTTTCCGAATTCTATCCTTCGCGAGCGATCTCCAGCATTTCGGGGACCTGCTCTTCATATTGCCCGCGGTAACGGAAGCCGTGCGACCGTTCCGGGCGGTGCTCGATCTTCTCCAGCAGCCACTTCTTGTAGCCTTCCTTATCCTTGTTGCGCATCTCCCACTGGCTCGCGTTATCGTGGAACTCCACTTCGTTGACCATGGTGACGCAATCCTTCACCGGACACACCGCCTCGCAAACGCCACATCCACAGCACGCCTGCATATTCGCGTCGTATAGGCCATCCGGCGTGACGTCGAAGCAGGAATCCGGGCATTGCAGCCAGCACAGCGTGCACTTGATGCAAGTATCGAAGTCCACCACCGGCCGCATGGTGCGCGTGCTGAACTTCTTAAACGTGGGGTTGCGCTCCGGCTGGAAGCCGCCCACCTGCTGGGTCGCCGAATTCTCCATCTGGTGGCCCCGGGGAATGGCGGGAATGGTGACGCCTTCCCGCATCTCCGACCACTTGGGCAACTCAAATTTATAGGGCTCTTCGGGATTCCCCTGGTTCGGCCGCACGGTAACCGTGGTGATGCGCTCGTAGGAGCGCGCTGCCGAAGTGGTCTTCAGCTCATCCTTCCACTCCGAGCGGATGGCTTCCTGAACCGATTTCAGGCTGAACAGCTCCGGCAGGACCTTGGCAATGGCGCCCAGGATGCGCACGTCGCTGTGGTCTTCCTTGTAAACCCATAGGCCCGAGAAGCTGGGGGTGCCCTTCACAATGGCCAGCTTGTAGGGGTGCTCTTTGCGGTGGCACAGTTCGATGAGGCTTTCCGGCGATTCTTTGGATGTCACAATCAACGTGCCGCCCGGTTTTAACAGTCGATTGACGGGCTGCAGCCCGTACCAGGCCCAGGATTCCACCCCCTTGCAGAGCGTGTCGTCCACGGCGATGGTGATATCAACTTCCTTGGGCTCGTACTTTGCCATTCCCTCTTCGAGCGTTATGTCGTCGGTGGCGACGATCGCGAAGCTCTTGGCGGGAATCCCGTTGCGCTCGGGGCTGTCGCCGTAACGCCCGAAGGAGATCCCCGGCTTCCCTTCGTGGTGCGCCGCCAGAACGATGGCACGGCTGATGTTTTTCGCGAGGGTTTTCTGGAAGATACCCCGATAGATGATTTCCACTGCAAAAAGTCGGCCCATTCGGAACTCCTTCCCGCTACATTTTCGTCAACACAATCCGTTCCACCTCTTGAATATGGCGGCGCATGGCCTGCTCGGCGGCCAAAGCATTTCGACCGCAGATCGCCGTGAGGATACGGCGGTGGCCCGCAAACGATTTTTGCGTGCGCCCTTCGACTTGCAGGGAGCGCTCGCGGCTCTCCCGCAGAAGATCCATGAACAAGTCCAGAACTTTCAGCACGACGCTGTTCTTCGCGGCGCGGGCAATGGCGTAATGGAATTCGGAGTCCTCTTCAATGGCCAACTCGCCACGATCAATTTTCTCTTTCTGGCGCCGCAGCACGTCTTCGAGGCGGGAAAGGTCTTCGGCGGTGGCGTGCTTGGCGGCGCGCGCAGCAAGCGGCGGCTCAAGCATCTGCCGCAAATCCAGCAGTTCGCTCACGAGCTCGCGCTTTCCCGAAAGCACGGCCGACAGAGGACTGACCAGCGAAGTAGCGGTTAGATCCCGGACAGTGGTTCCTTCTCCCTGGCGGGCCTGAACAAGGCCCATCACTTCGAGCGCGCGGAGGGCATCGCGCAGAGAACTCCGGCTCACTTGAAACGTCTCCGCCAGTTCGCGCTCCGGAGGAAGTCGGTCGCCCGCATTGAGCAAGCCGTCACGGATCATGGCGTGGATCTGCTGGACCACTTTTTCGTACACCTTGGTCTTCTTGACTGCTTCGAATTCGGCCGCTGCCATTGCCATCAAGCCGCCCCTTGGAATCCAGGTGGTCCGATAACTGGGCCAACTGGACAAATATTTATACCTTTGTTGGCCGGCTGTCAAGAAAAATCTTGACACCCATTTGACGAGTGTGCTAAACGCGCGGCGTCGCGTTCGTACTTCGTCAAATCTTTCCGGGGAGGAAAAACATGAGCTCACTAAGGAGATGTTTTATTCTTCTGGTACCGTTTTTCGTCGCGCCAGTACTGCTCGCCCAGGCCCCGGGCGACAAGCCTGCGGACGATGGGACAAGAGCGGCTTCCTCGAGCGCAACCAAGCAAGAGGTTGAGCAGTTGCGCCAGGAAGTGGCGGAGCTGAAGGCCGCCATCCAGCGGCTGCTCCTGGTCAACCAGCAGGGAACTACCGCCCCTCGCCTCGTGGAGGTCAGCGCCGTGCAGCCCGGGACCTCAGTTGGACCGGCCCAGGCTGCGACGGCTGCCGCCCCCAAGGATCAGCAAAAACCCCCTACCGAGCTCAAGTTTCCGGTCGGTGGCGGCGAGGTGCAGGTGTATGGCCACGCCGACGTGTCGTTCGACTACGTCGACAACGGCCTGGCTAACCGCTTTGGCGCGGTCGGCAACAATGGCTGGCTGGCCCAGGCCTCGAGCAACCTGTCTTATTTCGGCGTTCGCGGCTCGCGCAAGCTTACCTCCTATCTGACCGGCATATTCCAGATCGAGACGGAGGTTGCCTTTACGGCGACCCCCGGACCGACCTCGGACGCGCAAGTCAAGCAGGGTTTGGGCTCGCGCGACACCTATGTCGGGGTGCGGGGCGACTGGGGCGCGATCAAGATCGGCAAGGAAGACGCTCCGTACAAAAGATCGACGGCGAGGATGGATCCGTTCATCAACTCGATCGGCGATAGCAGAAGCATTATGGGCAACAGCGGTGGCGACAACCGCTCGGAGTTCAATACTCGTCAGTCCCATGCGGTTTGGTACGAAACACCCACTCACAAAGGCTTGTTTGCGAGCGTGCTGTGGTCCCCTGGGCAGAACCGCGCGGTCGACAATAGCATCATCGCGCGCGCGGAACCCATCTGCTCCGGGGGGAATAATCCGCCTCCGGCCTGCAACGACGGCGCCTGGGGTAACGTATTGAGTGCGGTGCTTACTTATACCCACGGCCCGCTCTATGCCTTTACCGCATACGAGCATCACGCCAAAGTCAATCGTACGGGCGATGAACTGGCCTCCATCGCGGACCCGACCATCCCGCCGGCCGGATCTGTCGGTGTCGCCGATGAAAGCGCCTGGAAAGTGGGTGCTCAGTACGAGTTTAAACCCACACGTACTACGGCGAATTTCTTCTATGAAAAACTGAAGCGCTACGCTCCCGCCGTCCCTGCCTTCAATGAACGCTCCCGGCCTAACGCTACTTGGTTGGCCATCACTCAGAAGATGACGCCGGCCGATGACCTCAATTTCGGCTGGGCGTACGCGGGCAAGACCCCCGGCGACCCGGGCGGACAGATCAATCAACCCGGAACCTTGATCGGTCTTGCGGGGCCCATCGACAACAAGTCCAACCTCATCGACGTAGGTTACAAGCACCACTTCTTAGAGAAAAGGATGTCAGCCTATTTCGTGTTCGCGACGCAGTTGAATCATCAGGGTGCCCACTACGACCTGGGTGCAAACGGACACGGGGCCGTTGTTGACCGCCAGGACGCTGCCGGAAACTCCTTCACCGGCTTGACACACAAGGGGGCTTCCGTCGGCTTAACCTACGATTTTTAACAATCTGATTCGGACGTGCTTCCTCCTGGTGGGCGCACCAATGCATCACGGCGCGCCCGCCAGACCGCCCGCTCGGCGTGCTTGTTCGCATTGAAAGGCTGCCTTAGTGAATTTGGCGGGCTGAAGCTGCGCCAGGCAAAGCGCCTCTCCATCACGAGCAACTCATTGGGGATCTATGGTGCCCGAGAGAGGACTCGAACCTCCACTCCCTTGCGAGAACCAGCTCCTGAAGCTGGCGCGTCTGCCAATTCCGCCACTCGGGCACAAGCGGGGCAAAACGAGGCATTTTGATTGTGCCCGCCGCATCCGGCTTTGTCAACGAGCGGCCCCGCAGTTGCGCGCGCCGCGAATGCGCCCGGGCAATGCCGGATTGGCGAAGTCCCGCGCAACGTGTCGTTGACTCGCGTCGGGCTGCAACTCTACAGTAGGGGGACAATCCGAGCGCAATGCCACAAGGACTGCCATGAGCCTCGAGCAGCAACAGCGGGAGCACCGCCGCGGCGAAAGGGTGCTCCTCCGCGTGCCGACACAGGTCCGCGGAACGGGCGCCGATGGAAAACCGTTTGACGTGAAGGCGGAGACGGTCATGGTCAGCCGATTCGGCGCTCTGCTGCGCGTTCCCGTCAAGCCGAAAAAGGGCACCACGCTTAAAGCCACCAACATTTTTTCGAGCCAAACGGAAGAGTTTCGCGTGGCGTATGTCGCCGAGTTCCGGACCGAGGGAAAATGGGACGCGGGCGTGGAGGCCGTCAATCCGCGGGATGATTTCTGGGGCATCCGTTTCCCGCCGCCCTCTGCCGTAAAACCTTGACTTAGCCCCTGCCTCCTGGTGCTATAATCCCGCCATTCGGGAGTCCTCAGACCCGACATTCGAAGCGACAAAGCGAACCCGTACGTGGAGGGAGCCATGGAATCTCTAAGCCGAGGTCCACTGCTTTACCTTCTCATCGCCTGGGCCGTTGTCACGGCGGTGCTCATTCTGCTGATGATCTACCGCAACATTCTGTCGGACCGGGAAGATGACCAGCTCTTCCTGGGCAAGGCGGAAGAGCACATGGCCAAGGAGCAGCGCGAAGTGATCGGGAAGATCCTCGCCCTCTCCAAGCCCATCACGACCACTGGAATCGCATCCGGGGTTCTCCTCTTGGTGATCGCCGGGATGTGGATTTACGAGGGTTTGAAGAACTTTTAGGCCTAGCTGGCTGGATGCTCACGACGAGCAGCGGCGGTGTGTGCGCGGCAGGGGTTGTTTACTGCGCCCCCGGACGCTTCTGTGCCGCAGGCGGCGAGGGTGCAGCCGGTTGCGTTCCTGTGGTCTGCTGGACCAGCGACGTGTGGTTGTGCACGATGACCCACTGGTCTTTTCGTTTTTCCAGGATGAGTGTTGTTTGTCCGCGAACCACCATCGGTGAATTGTCCACCGTGGCTCCGAACTCCCACTGATAACTCGCCCAGCCGACGTTGCCGTCCACTTTGACGACCGTGTTGACGCGATCCAGCCGGACGTTCTGGGTCCGCTCGCGCTGCTTCTGGTAAGCCTGGACATAGTTGTTCCAGCCCACCACAGGCGGCTCCCACGCCCCGCTCACCACCACGACATCATCGGAATAATATTTGTGCAGCCGCTCGATGTCGCCGATCTGCCACGCGCCGAGCATCTCCGAGATGGTCATGTCAATGGCGCGGTCGTCCGGGAGCGGGGGAAGTATGCCCGACGAATTCTTCTGGTCATCCTGACCCTTTTTCTTTTTTTGCTTTTGCGCGG